>WNGB01003918.1_pt1 | contig 25995 bp, 16 predicted proteins | sample 5400681 | NCBI WGS metagenome assembly WNGB01 (sample SAMN13153367, study PRJNA577476) | soil metagenome | isolation source: 115 cm soil or saprolite under grassland replicate 2 | place: USA:California | collected 2016-06-15
GCCGCGCCAGCAGCGCAAAGACGTTGTCATCGAGGAATGGATAGCGCGTTTCGACCGACGACTGCATCGCCGGACGATCGCCTTTGAGACTCAAAAGGTGACCGGGAAGATGGATGCGTCCAGCCCAGTACGCGCTCTGGTTGAGTGGGTGCCAGCGGCGCATCCGAACGAGGTCCGGCTTCAGCTCCAGGTACGGATTGTGATCCCCCAAGGCGGACGCCGCCGCGTCGCTGAAGAACAGATAACGCGACGCCGTCATCAGACCGTAGACGTAGTGGAAGGCCGAATGGTGGCCGAGCACCCGTTCCCAATCCAGAATCGCGTGCGTCCCTCGTTCAGTCACGCCCACCGCGTTGCAGAGCAGTCGTCGAACGTGGCCGCTGAGACGTATTCCCGGAATTGAATCGACTACGCTAATCAGGCGATCGACCTTGTGCCACGGATAGCCCGCGAGCCACTCGTCCGATCCTTCCCCGGCGAGCGCGACCTTGAAGCCGTGCCGGTGCACCTCGCGTGCGAGCAGCAGCGTCGCAGCGGCAGCCGTATCGATGACCGGCGCCTCGGCCGCCCTGATCAATTCGGGATACCTGTTGACCACATCGTCGCGGCCGACCGGCACGACAACGGGCTTCGCTCGAATGTGCCGTGACACGACAGCGGCCTTGCCGCTTTCGTCGTACCCGCGGCCGTTCACCTGCACTGTGAACGTGGGAGTCGGCGTGCCGCGAATCCTCGCCGCCATCGCGGCGACCAGGCTCGAATCGATGCCGCCACTCAAGTACGACACCACCGGCACATCGGCGCGCAGACGCAGCTCCACGGCATCGAGCAGCGCACGTTCGAGGACGTCGGCCGTGCGCTCCGGATCGCCCCAGTCCTCCTCTTGTCCCTCGTCGGGGAAATCCATCGTCCAGTACGCGCGTGTCTGAACCGCTTCGCGATCCTCTCGAAGATCGATCGTGAGATAGTGCCCTGGCTGCAGCGCTTGAACGCCTTCGAAGCAGGTCGACGGCCCCGGCACTGCGAAAAAATGGAAGACCTGATCGATTCCTCGAAGGTCCAGTCCCGCCCGCACCATCCCGGACGCAAGCAGCCCCTTGATCTCCGACGCAAACAGCAGCCACTCCCCGTCATCGGATCTCTGGCGAGACCAGTAGAGCGGAATGATCCCGAATCGATCTCTCGCGAGAATCACGCGCTGCCGGGTCGTGTCGTACAGCGCGAGCGCGAACTGCCCACGTAGTCGCGCGAACATGCCTTCCCCGTACTCTTCCCAGAGATGTGGGATGAGTTCGGTATCGCAGTGTGTCGTGAAGCGATGCCCTTTTTCTTCGAGCGCGTGCTTCACCTCGCGATAGTCGAAAAGCTCTCCGTTGAACACCGTCAGGACGCTTCCGTCCTCGTTGCCGATCGGCTGCCGGCCGTCGGTGAGACCGACGATGCTCAGCCGTCGGCTGGCCAGTCCGATTTCGCTGCGTTCCAGATACCCGTCGTCATCTGGTCCGCGATGGACGAGCGCACCGGCCATTCGCTGCAGAACGCCCTGAGGCACGCGATCGGTTCCGGACAGGCGGACGAGTCCAGCGATGCCGCACATGCGCAGGCATTCTATGCCGGCGTCGCTTGAACCCCGACCTCAGCTGTTCGCAGATCGTCGATTGTTGGTGTCGCGAGGCGCTCGATGGAAGTAGGATCCACACCCCGCGATTGGACGCGGCGTGGAGGAAGGAGAACCACATGAGCGAGAGAGTCATCATCAGGTCCTGCGACAGCAGCGCCGGCACCACCAGGCGAGCGTTCATTGGAACGGGGCTCGCGGGCGGAGCAGCACTGATGACAGGCGCACTTTCTCCTCTGATCGATCTGACACTTTCGGCAGCCGGTTCCGAACCGTGGCTCGAAGCCTCCATTTCCGAACTGCAGGCGCTGATGACCGCAGGTGAAATCACCAGTCGCGAGCTGACGGAGGGTTACCTGCAACGGATTGGCGCGCTCAATCCGATTCTCGGCGCGGTGATCGAGACCAATCCGGAAGCGATTGCGATCGCCGCGCGGCGGGACAACGAGCGCCGTGGCGGTCAGCTGCGCGGGCCGCTGCACGGGATCCCGATACTGCTCAAGGACAACATCGGCACGGCCGATCGCATGCAGACAACGGCTGGGTCCCTGGCGCTCGTGAACAGCAGCGTGCCTGGCGACGCCCCGATCGTGGACAGGCTGCGGGCTGGCGGCGCCGTAATTCTCGGCAAGGCGAATCTTTCGGAGTGGGCGAACTTCCGCGGCATCGGCTCAATAAACGGGTGGAGCGCGCGCGGAGCGTTCACTCGCGATCCGTACCTCCTCGCCTTTGATCCGTGCGGGTCGAGTTCAGGGTCCGCCGTCGTAGCCGCCGCGAACCTGTGTGCCGCGGCGGTCGGCACCGAGACCGACGGCTCAATCGTTTGCCCATCCGGCAACAATCTGATCGTCGGGCTGAAACCGTCCGTCGGTCTGCTGTCGCAGGCTGGAATCATCCCGATCGGTCACAGCCAGGACACCGCCGGACCGATGGGCCGGACCGTTCGCGACGTCGCCATTCTTCTTGGCGTGATGCAGACGCCGTTCGGGCGGGCGCTGGGTCAGCCACTACCGGGGAGCTACACGCAATTCCTTCAGCGTGGAGCGCTCAACGGCACGCGCATCGGCATGGATATGCGCTACTTCCTGCCGCAGTATGGCGCGGAGCCGGATCTGCTTGCCGTCGTGCAGCAGGCGCTCGGTGCGATGACGGCGCTCGGCGCGACGCTTGTGCCGACCGACACCGGCGACCCGTTCACGTACTTCGACAGCGAAGTCGTCGTGCTGCTTTACGAGTTCAAAGCGCAGATTGCGGAATACCTGCAAACGCTGCAGCACACGTCGATGCGGACGCTTGCGGATCTCATCGCCTTCAACATCTCGCACTGTCCGAACGAGATGGAGTACTTCGGCCAGGAGATCTTCGAGCTCGCGCAATCCACGAGCGGAAACCTCACGGATCCGTTTTATGTCGGCGCTCGCGCGTTGTCGTTCAACTCCGCGGGCCCGCTCGGCATCGATGCGGCGCTCCAGCGCGACGGCCTCGGTTATCCCAACATTTCCGTGCCGGTCGGTCTGACGCCGCAGAGCAGGCCGGCAGGGATCTGGATGTACAGCGGGTTCCTCCAAGAGCCGCGCCTGCTCGCGTTCGCGTACGATCTCGAGCAGGCGCTGCAGCCTCGCCGTCTTCCGCAGCTCCTTGGTCCGGTGCCGGCCGAACCCGCCGATGCGGGGATTTGCGCGACGGTTCCGTCGAGCGTTCCCGTCTTCAACGGGGCGGCGCACCTGCCGCACCACATCGGCACGGGAAAGCCGTTTGTTCGCTAGCAGCACGGGCCTGGCGCGAATAACCAGGACTGAAGGTGCCATTCACGTCCTTTGATGGCGAGCGCTGCAGCATACTCATCCGAAGGAGTGGCGTCGATGAACGACCACTCCTCGTCCTGCGCGCTCGAGACTCGCACCGCGGCCGACGCGACTCCCGTTCCGAGGGCTTTCAAGTACGCCTCCCGGCGAGTCCAGTGCTCGAAGAACGAGCGGCGACGAAGCTCAATCGGCAGTCTGGTCCACGCTTCCGCATCCGCCGCATGAAAAACGCGGCGGATGATCTCTTCACTATCAGCGACGTCGCGCACCCGCTCGATGTCGATGCCGACTTCCGTTGCGGTGCAGAACGCCAGCAACGCGAGCCCGCCAGAGTGCGACACATTGAAATGCAGGCGCCGGTCACCGGTTCCCCGAAGGTGCGGCTTGCCGTACTGGTCGTAGTGGAACTGGAGAGATTCCGCCGCACTGTGAAGGTAGTGCGCCGCAAGGAGGCGGAGAGTCGCACGGCCGACCGCGAACCGTGCGGCGTCCATCGCCGCGAAATAACGCCGGGCCCGATCGCGCTCTTCGTCAGAGAGGAGTGGAAGCAGCCGAGGCACTGACGCAATGTCGACCTGGACCAGCCACAGGTGCACCTGCCGATCCCCGATCGTCGACGGAGCATGGATCCGATCGATGGGCGCAAACAGCATCGCAGCGACCGCCCAATTGCCCCGGCGCTACTTCTTGGAAGACGGATGCGGATCGCCGAAATGCTTTGCGTACCACGCGATGCTTCGGTCGATCCCATCGACGATGTGGCCAGTCTCGCGGATGCCGTGGCCCTCGCGCGGGTAGCGAATCATCGTGGCATCGACGCCTACGTCCCTCAGCGCAATATAGAATTGCTCGGCCTCTGCAATCGGGACATCGTTGTCGTTCTCCCCATGGATGAACATCGTCGGCGTCCTGACGTTCTTGACGTAGCGGATCGGTGAACGTTCCCAAAGCAGGTCCAGTAGCCCCCCTTCGTGGGGAAACGCGCCGAACTCCACGGCGAGATAGTCGTGGTAATACGCCATGTAGTTGAAGCTGACGAGGTTTGAGATACCCGCGGAGGGAACGGCCGCTCGGAATCGATTCGTCTGCGTGACGATCCAATTGGCCAATTGTCCGCCATAGCTGCCACCTTCGAGCCCGAGCCGATCGGGATCGATCCACGGGTATTTGGCGAGCGCCGCGTCGAGGCCGGCAACGACGTCCTTCGCCTCGCCGCCGTTCTGATCCTTGAAGATGGCGTCCGCGAATTTCTGGCCGTAGCCAGTCGAACCTCGAAAGTTGACCATGAGCGCGCCCCAGCCTTGATTCGCGTACACCTGTGCTTTAGCGTTGAACGCGGACCCCTGCTGGCCGTGAGGGCCGCCGTGAATCATCACGATGAGGGGGTGGCGAGAACCGGCGGTCAGACGTGCCGGCCTTGTGAGAAAGGCTTCGATTTCGATCCCGTCGAAGCTCTTGAAGGTGAATGCTTCGACGTCGGCCAGCGTTTTCCCTGTGAGCGCATCATCATTGACATGTGTGAGCTGGCGCGCGATTGGTTTCAACCCGTTGATGCCGGCCCGCGCGAGATGGAGATCCGCCGGCCCGGTCGGCGAAGAAAACGCGTACGCGATCGTGTTGTTTCTTCCGACTGCCCATGCCACGACGCTGCCGCGATCGCCGACGACGACTTCTGACGGTCCACCGGCGGAGGCAAGCCGATGGAGCCGCACGTTTCCCCGCTCCTGCACGGAGAAGAACAACACCTGTCCGTCCGGCGACCATTCCGGAGGGCCCTGCCTGTTATCGATCGACGCGCCCAGCTCGTGCCGGTTCGTTCCGTCCGCCGACATGATCCAGACGTGCGTATCCTCCATTGTCGTTTCCGAGGAAGTGAGCGGACGCTTGGTCGCGGAGAAAGCGATCGTACGCCCGTCCGGCGACCATTTCGGCTGGTATTCCGCGCTTTTGGTGTCCGTCAGCCGCCGAATCGATCCGTCGGCGACCTTCACCGCGAAGATGTCGTAGTTGAAGAAGCGATCAGCATCCCGCTCGTGATTCGAGACAAAGACGATCTCGTCACCGCGCGGCGACCAGTCGATCGAATGCTCGTAATAGTTACCGTGCGTCAGCTGACGAACCTGTTTTGTCGCGATGTCGGCAATGAACAGATGCAGGCGACGATTGTCGTTGAACCTGGTCGACCCTTCAGACGCGGTAGGTTTGTAGAGATATCGCGTGATGACCATCGGATCGCCATTGGCGTCACTCTCAGGACCCGCGGTTGCCGAGACGAACGCAATCTGCTTGCTGTCTGGCGACCACGCCAGACTGGCGCCGCTCGACGGCAACGGATGATTTGTGGTGGTGATCGGCGCCAGCACGATCGAGCCGGTCCCATCGCTCCGCGTCACCATCAGCGCCTGATGCTCCTCGTCGCGGCCCAGATATGCGATGCTTCGGCCGTCGGGCGACCAGCGGGGGCGAGAGGCGGCTTCCTTCTCACTTCCCAGTCGTACGCTCCGGCCGGTCTCGACGTCCATGATCCAAACGTCCGAGTAGGGTTTTCCCTGACGATCCGCATGCCGGATGCCGTACGCGATTCGGGCGGCGTCCGGCGCCAATGCGACTTCGTCGATCGAGCGCAGCTTGTACAGATCTGTGCTCTGCAGGCCGGCTTGGGCCGCAGCTACGCCTAACGCCGCACTAACCGCGGCGCACCATCCGATACCAAACAATCCGGAGGACATGTTTACCAGCCGATTTTGATGGCCAATTCAGCCTGCGCGCCGTCGCGCGCAGTCTGGATTCGACCGAAGTTTGGTGACAGCGCGTTGCCCACCCGGCCGCCGCCGTATTGCGACTGGTAGTTCTTCGTGTTGAACAGGTTGAATACCTGCACGAGCAGATCGACCTTTCGGGCTCCATTCAGGCGAATGGTCTTGCTCGCCCGCAGATCGACGATGTTGACGCGCGAGCTCATGATCTGACCGTCCGCGACTGCGGCCCGACCGTTCGCTACCCGCCACGTGTTCACCGCGGCGAGATCCAGATCCCGGCTTCCCGAATTGCGAGTCGTGCCCGGAACCAGATCCGTGTTGAAGCCATCGCCGTTCACATCGCGGCCGGCCGTCGCCGTCCAGGGTAGCTGCGATCGCAGCGTCCACACGGTTCCGAGCGTGATGCGCCACGGCAGCAACACCGAGCCGCTGGCGACCACAGCGTGGCGCCGCTCTCCGTTCGATGGTCCATCGTCGAGGGCAAGATCGAATGGATCGAGATACCGGATGCCCGGATTGTTGTCCCGGCTGTTCGTATACGTATACGTGACGAGGAACTGCGAGCGGTCCACGAAGCGCCGCTCGACCTTGACGTAGACCGCTCGATACTTGAGGTGCGACGTCGACTGATTCCGATCCACGCGGGCAAAAGTCGGATTGGGACGCAACCGCGTTACCGGATCTCTGGGGTTGATGTCCAGAATCTTGCGGTCGTGATTCGTATTCGTGTACATCGCGTCCATGTGCAGAGCGAGCTTCGCCGGTAGCTGCCGCGAGAAGCCGATGTTGAACTGGTTCGAGTACGGCTGCACGTAATCGTTGGCGACGACGGTGATGTTTGCGGCCCCCGACACGATGAAGTCGTGGGGATCCCTGCCGCCGTACGGATCCGGATAGGACGGGTTCGTGATGTTGATCGTGAACCGTTGATAGTTCCTGAACTCGTTCAGGTTCTGCAGAATCCGCACGTGACCGTAATACAGCCCGTAGCCGCCGCGGACCACCATCGTCCCGTCGTTCTGCACATCCCAGGCGAATCCCGTCCGAGGGCCAAAATTGTTCTTGTCTCCGCGCTTGGAGACGTCGATGTAGGGGATTGCGATGGGGAAAATCGACGGGTCCAGATCCTCGTTCGCCGATCCATAGAGCCGCTCGTAACGCAGGCCCAAATTCAGTGTGAGCTGGTGGCTCACTTTCCAGTCATCTTGCATGAAACCGACGTAGTACTTCGTCGGATGCTTCGTCTGAATGGGCGGAATGCTGGCGCTGAAGGTCGCGGCGCTTTTCAGGTTCGCGATCGACGCTGGGTCATTAGGATTGAACGGCTGGTCCGCCGAAAAAGAATACGACCCGAGAATGTTTCCCGTGTTCTCCTCGAGGTATGGCATGTAACTGTAATCGACTCCCCATTTCAGGTCGTGAGTGGCCAGGGCCACCGCGTAGGTGTCTTTGAACTGCCACCGGCTTTCCGGTCCGAGCTCGTCGAAACTGCTCCCGTAGGAGAGGCTGGGAAAAATCAACGTGCGGCTCAGACGATTCAGCCGCTCCGGCGGAAACGATCCCGGAGTCGTGAAGATGGTCGTACCGGCGGGCGCGATGTAATACGCCGCCTTCGCGTACTGAAAACGGAAATCGTTCAGTTGTCGCGTGCCGCGAATCCAGGTGTGCCCAGCGACCAGACTTCTCCGCGGCGTCTCTTGATCGAATCCGGCGGTCGTCGCGGTGGTGCCGCCACAGCCACCACAGGTCGAGCGCTCATCCTCGCGAGCGAAACGGACGAACCAGTTCTGCGAATTGCTGATCTGCCCGTCGACGCGGGCCATGTACAGATAGCGGTGAAACGGCTGCGGGAACGTGCCCTCGACGGAGGAGTAGAACTGCGGCAGCCCCGTGCTGACGGTGTAAAACTGATCGAGCTTGGTCCATTCCGCGGCGCCGAAGAAGTGGATGCGGTTCTTCTGGATCGGCCCGCCGCCGCTTCCGCCGAACTGATGCCGTCGAAATGCAGGTTTCACTGTCTCGAACGCGTTTTTCGCATTCAGCGACTTGTCTCGAAAGTACTCGAAGACGTCGCCAGTCACCCGGTTCGTTCCTGACTTGGTCACCACCTGCACGACGCCGCCGGTGGCTAGCCCAAACTCGGCCTTGTATTGGACGTTGCTGACCTTGAACTCGCGAACGGCGCCTTCGGGCAGATTCTGGCGCGGCTCACCATCCTCGGCGAAGTTGTTGATCATGCCGTCGACGATGTTGCCGGTGCTGTTGAAGGTCATCGAGCCGCCGACGTTTACCGTCGGAAAAAACGAGCGCGTCGCATCCAGGCTCGTGCCGGGCAGGAGCAGCGCCAGCGACAGATACTGTCGCGAGTTGATCGGTAGGGTCTCGATCTGCCGCTGTGTGACGACGCCGGCGACCTCGGATTTCGTCGTGTCCACGACAGGTAGCGAACCGCTCACGACCACTGTCTCTGTGAGGGACTGCACTTTCAACGTGAAGTCGGTTTTCAGGGTCAGACCGATGGTGACTTCGATGTCGCGGACCTCCTGGGCCGCGAAGCCCTGCAACTCCACTTTCACGGCATAGACGCCAGGGGACAACGCGGGAAATAGGTAGCGTCCGTCGCCTTCCGAGACCGTCGTGCGCACGACGCCCGAGGCTTGGTTTCTCAATGTCACCGTCGCGCCGGGCACGGCGCCCTTCTGTTCATCCTGGACGAGTCCCTCGATTTGGCCGGTGCCGCCCTGCGCGAGCGTCAGCACCGGGAAACCGATTGCGAGGACCAGGGAAAGCGCTGCGACGCGCATCCACGACGCTTGGCCGGTTTGCTTCGCCATGGAGTCCTCCAAGAGTTGGAGCCCGATCGAGCGCCGGATTATGACAGTCGGCGGTTACACGTCGCAATGAAAAACCGCGCGCGATTGCTTCCAGTGCGGAAGAGCTGGCGCGTCTGGCGGGACTCGAACCCGCAGGCGGTCAAACAACAGTCGCCAACCCCCGATCAATGACGCGCCGGAAGGCGATCTCAGATCCGTCGCAGCAAATCGGCCGGATTGATCTGAATGGCGCGACGGGCTGGCAGCCATGCCGCGATTCCCGCTACCGCCATCAGCACTGCCGCGGAGCCAAGAATCGTCACGGGATCGCGCGGGTCGAGGCCATACACGAGCGTTCTCACGAACTGAGATAGCCAGAGAGTCGACGCGATCCCCAGGACCACGCCTGTGGCAACGAGACCGATCGTTCGCAACAGGACCAGGCGGAGGATGCTGCCTGAAGAGCCGCCCAGCGCCAGACGGACGCCGATCTCGACTTCTCGACGGCTGACGCCGTACGCCGTGATGCCGTAGAGTCCAAGAGCTGCGAGAAGCGCGGCGAGTGCTCCGAAAAAGCCGGACAGCAGTGCGATCAGGCGCTCCTGCGAGAGCGACGCGCGCATCGATTCGCCGACGATTCGAAAACTGAATGACAGTCGCGGGTCGACGGCGGCAAAAGCGCCCCCGACATTGCGAATGACCGGCGCCATCGGACCGCCCATCGAGCGGACGCTGATCTGGAAACTCGTTCTGGCGGCAAAAGGAGCCAATCCCGCCGACTGGGCGAACGGCAAGTACGCCGCGGGACCGGCCGTGTCACGCCTGGATCCATAGATCACGTCGCCCACGACACCGACGATCGTTCGCTTCTTGTTCGTCGAGCTGTCATCGAATTCGGCGCCGAGAGCGCTGCGCCCTGGAAAAAACACTCTCGCGAATGTGTCGTTCACGATGGCCACCGGTGGCGCGTCGGCGGTGTCGGCATCGGCGACATCGCGGCCGGCGCGGAGAGGAACGCCATACGTCGAAAACCATCCCGGCGTCACCGCGTTGATCATGACGCGGCGCCCGATGTCCACGGCGCGCCCGCGGGCGTCCGTGATCAGATTCGCGCCGCCACCCGGTCCCGGCGTGGCCATCGAAGCGGCCGCCTGCGCGACGTTCGGCGCCGCCGTGACGGCGGCGAGCAGACGCCGCAAGACGTGATCACGTTCTTCTGGTGTGGCGGGGACGGCTGACGCGTCGACGGTGGTGACGAGTACGCGGTCGGCGTCGAATCCGATCGAGACACGGCTCAGACGCGCGAACGTTCCGAGGAACAACCCTGCAGCGCAGACGAGCACCAGCGACACGGCGACCTGCACGACAACGAGCGACGTCGACACGCCTGCGCGGCCGGGATCCGACGCATCCCGCGCGCCTTTCATCGCATCGAACGGCGCGGCCCGCGACGCCCGGAAAGCGGGCATCGTACCGAAGAGAATTGCGGTTGCGATCGCGACCGCCGCCGTGAAGCCCATGACGCGCCAATCGAGCGTGAGCTTCAGGAATACCGGATCGGCTGACGGAGAGAGCTGGGACACGAGCAGGCGCGTGCCCCACATTCCCAACATCAGCCCGGCGGTTGCACCGGCGGCGGCGAGGACAAGACTCTCGACGAACAGCTGCCATGCCAGGCGCGCGCGAGATGCACCGAGTGCGAGACGGACGCTGAATTCATGCCGTCGGGCGGCGGCGCGCGCCAGCAGCAGGTTTGCGATGTTCGCGCACGCTATCAGCAGTACGAGGCCGACGACGGCCGCAATGATCAGGAGGGGCTGTTGGTACCGCTGCCGGAGCTGCGACTTGTCGGTGGATCCGGTCGCGGCCGGAACCAATACGAACGGCTCCTGAGCGAACTTCGGCAGCCGCGATCGACCGAGATCGAGAACCTGCGGTTGTATGGCCCGCATCGCCGACGTCGCTGCCGCAATAGACTGGTTCGGCTTGAGTCGAAGCATGACCGTCAACAGCAGCGCGCCCGGGTTGTCCAGCAGCGTGCGCGGGCCTTTCAGAAGCGCATCCGTACCCAACGGCACCACGACGTCCAGCGACTCCCCGACCTCGATTCCGAAGAACTCGCGCGGCGTAACACCCACGATCGTAAACGGCACGCGGTCGATATCGAGACGGCTGCCGATGGCGCTCGCAGCGCCGCCGAATCGCCGCTGCCACAGCGCGTAACTGATCACCGCGACGGGCCCCTCCGGGCCACCGCCTCGCACGTCGTCTGCCGGCGTGAACGTCCGGCCGATGAGCGCGGGGACCCCCAGCGTCGTGAAGAAGGAGCCACTGGCGATCATGCCGCGCACGCGTTCTGCGGGACCTGCAGGAGCGAGATTGAATGCCGCGAAGGTCCAGGCAAACGCGCCGTCGAACGCCGGCGCCTGCCCTTCGAACCGGCGCCACATCTCGTAGTTCCAGCCGATGCCGTTTCGGTATCCGTGGGCCAGCGCGAAGTCCGTCGAAACGGTGACCAGGCGCGCAGGTTCGCGGACCGGCAGCATTCTCAGAAGCAGGGTGTCGACGAGAGAGAAAATGGCGGTGTTGGCGCCGATGCCCAGGGCGAGCGAGAGGGCGGCGACGGTCGAGACCAGAGGCGTCGCCAGGAGAGCGCGAACGGCCAGGCGGAGATGCCGCATTGACCCGGCTGACCAATGCTAGCTCAAAAATGTCCGGCGCTCGCTCGCAGTCAGCTACTCGTAGCGCAGGGTCGTAATCGGGTCGACCCGGAGCGCCTCTCGCGTAGGCAGCACCGTAGCCGCAACGGCTATACCGAGCAGAAACAGCGGCGCACCAATGAACGCGACGGGATCGAAAGGACTGACGCCAAACAGGACGGCCTGCAGAATCCGCGAGGCGGCCGCCGCCGCGGCGATGCCGATCAGCACGCCGACCGCCACCGGGCGCAGCGTCTGGCGAATGATCAGATGTTGCACGTCGCGCGCGCTGGCGCCCAGCGCCATCCGGATGCCGACCTCACGACGCCGGCGGCTCACCACGTAGGAGACGACGCCGTAGACGCCAATCGACGCCAGCGCCAGCGCGAGCAGACTCAGCGATCCGGACAAGGCGGCGATCAGACGCGACACCGTCCGCCAGAAATCGAGATTCTCCTCCAGCCTGTTCACTCGCACCACCACGCCTGGATCGAGTTCACGTGCCACCGTGCGCACACCGGCCGCCAACGCGGCGAAGTCCGTCCGGTTTTGCACTAGCAGCTGGAGTCCGTGTTCAACGGTCGGCCCGGCCGGCAAGTACACATAGCTCGACTCCGCATCCGCGATCCCGGTGACCTGCGCGTCTTTTGCGACGCCGACGATCTCCACCGAACGCTCCTTGTTCTCGGCAACCGCCATGACGAGCGCTCGACCGATCGGCTCCTGGCCTGGCCAGAATCTCCGGGCCGTGGCCTCGGTGACGATCGCCGTCACAGGCGAATCAAGCAGCTCCGTCGTCGTGAACGTCCGCCCGCGCACGATAGGTATGCCGATCAGCGAAAAATAGCCAGGTGAGACGGGATTGACATCGATTTCCTGCCATTGCTGCTGGCCCGGCAGGCGACACATCGTCTGGCGGCGTCCCGGACTCAGGGGGGCTTTCCCCGCGCGCGCGATGGCTTCGACGCCGGGCAACGCGCCGAGTCGTTCCAGCAACTCGTGCTGGAATGCCACGGCTCGCTGATCGGAACCCCGACCGCGCGCATCGAACGACACCACCGCGACATGACGGTAGTCAAAACCAGGTTCGACGGTATGGACGGCGTACAGCGCGCGGAGCAACAGGCCGGCCGAAATCAGGAGCACCATACACACGGCGACCTGGGCGCCAACGAGCGCGCCTCGCAGCCATCCGGCAGTCCGGCGCCCGGCGCCCGGCCCCTGCTGTTTCAGAATGGTCTGCACGTCGTGCTTCGACGCTTGTAATGCCGGTACCATCCCGAACATGAGAGCCGTGGTCGCCGTGAGCCCCAGTGCAAACCAGAGGACGGTCAGATTCGGAGTGGCGTCGACTCTCAGTGGAGGAATCGTCCCCGGCAGCGACGAGAGCAGCGCGGCGAGGAGTCCACGGAAGGACCACCACGCGAACAGCGAACCGGCCGCACCGCCGGCGAAGGCGATCAATGCGCTTTCGGTGAGTAGTTGCTGGATCAGCCGTCCACGGCTCGCACCCACCGACAGGCGGACGGCGATTTCCTTCGTGCGCCCAGCGGCGCGTGCCAACAGGAGGTTCGCGACGTTGGCGCACGCAATGAACAGGACCAATCCAAACGCGCCGAGCACGACCGCCGCGACGCTGAAGATATCGCGACGCGCCTCAGGCAGCGACAGCGACGTGGCCGGCGCCACATTCACGGTGGTCGCGCGTCCCGGCTGCTGCTGATCGATCTGCCCGGCGATCACCGCAAGTTCCGCGCGCACCTGACCCATGCCGGCGTCTTTCTTCCGGCGTCCGACGAGCGTCAGCCAACTCGTATGCGGATCCTCGGCGTAATTCTCGCCCGGCCGCACGGCACCGATGAGTGATGTCGGCGCGAACAACGCCGCCTTCATCAGATCGATGCCGTCGAATCCTTCCGGCGCGACACCGACAACCGCGGCGTCGTGTCCGTTCACGGTCATGGTCCTGCCGACGATGTTGCGGTCGGCGGCGAAGGCACGCGTCCACAGGTCGTGGCTCAGAAGAATCTGCGGCGCCGCATTCGGGTCCTCGCAATTGGCGGTGAAACCCGGGCCGATGGCGGGCCTCAGCTGCAGCACGTCGAAGTAGTTGCAGGTGACGAAAACCGCGTCTGCCTCCTGAGGAGCGTCGCCGCCGAGCGTAACGGTCCACGGCACCGAGTACGCCATCAGACCGGCCAGCGTCCGGCTGCGGTCGCGATAAGCGCGGTACTCCGGCATCGAGAACATGCTGCGCGCGCCGTGCACGCGGCGTTGCGTGATACCGCGGAACTGCTGGTGGACGCTCACCAGTTCAGCCGCCTCGGGAGCGGGAAGTCGCCGGAAGGCAAGGCTGTTGAGGATGGAAAAGATGCCGGTGTTGATGCCGATGCCCAGCGCAATGGGAGCGACGGCGGCAACCGTAAACCCGGGATTGCGGCGGAACATCCGAGCCGCATAGCGAACGTCGCTCCACAGATTCGACAGCATCGCGGGTCTCCTTTCGTCGACGGTAGCGCGCGGCGGATTTCTTCTCAGCGTGCTGAGGATCTGACGACAGAGCCAGAGCGCTCCGCGCGTTCCGCCGGCGTACTCTTCCATCACGTCGCCGAGCTCCGCGTCGGAGGCGCGCAATGCGGCGATGCGCAACAGCAGCCGTATCCAGAACGAAGGCTCACGAACCACGAACGACCTTCGCGTCGAGACCTTCCCACATCGCCGCGAGCGCGTCGCGGCTCGCCCGCAACGTGCGCAGCCCGATCGGTCGCACCTTGAAATACCGCTTCGATCGGCCGCCGCGCTCCGTCGTCGGCTCGCCGAACCACGACGTCACATAGCCTTTCGCTTCCAGGCGATCGAGCGTCCGGTACAGCGCACCGACTGTCGGCGCGCGACCGGTACGCCCCTCGATTTCCTCGCGGATCGGCACGCCGTACGCCTCCTCACCGAGGCGAAGAACAGCGAGGAGCACTAGCTGTTCGAACTCTCCGAGGTGCGCGCGGCCCGCCATATGTTCTGCATAGTAGGACTATACGCAGGCCGACGCAAGGTGGTTTCCGCAACAACTGTTACCGCCGGCACTCCTCCGGCGGAGACACGGCGACGAATTGCCGGTAGAGGATGAGGTCGTAGGTGATTTTCAACAGGCCCGCGACATAGAAGGGAGCGTTGCGCAGCGAGGGGCGCGCGAACATCAGCGCCGCGAGGAGCGGACTGACGGCCGCGCCCAGCGTCCGCGCCACGCCGGTGATGCTCTATCGAAGGTGACCCGGCGGTCGAGCCGAGTGCTCGACGTCTGCACCGATGCGCCGGGTCACTCCCGATAGAGTCCTACCGTTTATCGCGACTGACCAGAGACGTTGCCTGACCAGGGCATGGTGCATCACTCTCCCCGAATCGCCTCGATCGGATCGATCCTCGCCGCCTGCCTCGCAGGGATCGCAATCGCGAGCGCGGACACGATCGCGAGCGCCAGCACGCCGGCGGCAAGCGCTCGCGGATCGTGGGCGGTGACACCGAAGAGTAGCGTCTGAAGGACGTGGCTCGCCGCAAACGTGAGGATCAGGCCGCCGGCCATCCCGAGCGCGATTAGCCGGCCGGCGCCGGCAAGCACCAGACGCACGAGATCGCCGCGCGACGCGCCGAGCGCAATCCGCACGCCGAGCTCTCGACGGCGGTCCGCGATCAGCAGCGTCAACAGGCCGTAGAGCCCGACGGAGGCGAGCGCCAACGCCGCGCCCGCGAACACGGTCAGGAACCGCGCATTCAGGCGCGGCTGATCGAGTGACGCTCCGATAATCTCGTCGACGCGGCGGACGCCGAAGACGGGTCGCGCGGAGTCGAGCGATCGCACGAGCTGACGGATCGACGCCATGATGACGCGTGGATCGCCTTCGGCCCTGACCACGTATTCCGGATCCGGCCAGCTGCCGGCGGGCATGCAGATGTAGACGTACGGCGCCGCCGGCGCGGACGGTCCATCCTCGATGATGTTCGCCACGGTCCCGACGATGCGCCAGGAGCTGTTGCCCTGAGCCACAATCAGGTTCCGGCCGATGAGATTCCGGCCGTTCGCATACACGTCGACGAACCGGGCGTTCACCATCGCCGTCTGCTGCGCGGCCGGACCAGTGCGGACCTCGGGACACCACTCCCCCGCGACGAGCGGCACTTGAAGCGCTTTCAGATATCCAGGCGTCACCGTTCGCGTGCCGACGGTCAGGTTGCCGTCCGTTTCGGGGCCGGCGAGCCCGTCGACGCGGACCTGGTATCTGAGCGTCGCGCCGGTCGCGGGAAAGAAGTTCGTGAACCCCGCGGCGCGGACGCCGGGAAGCTGCTGCAGCTCCTGAACGAGCCGCTCCTGGAGCTGCCCGATGCGCGTGCGATCTTCATCCCAGGCCGCGCCGACGTGGAACGTGAGCGTGTTGTCGGTCTTGAAACCGCTCGGCACGTGCGACAGAGCGGCGTAGCTGCGCACGAGCAACCCTGCAGCGCCCGCCAACACCACGCTGAGCGCGATTTGCGCAACGACCAGCGCTCCCTGAAATCGATAACGGCCGCCCGGCACACCGCGACCCGCGGACGAGAGAAGGGACGCGAGCCGGCGTCTCATCGCGTAGAGAGCGGGAACGAGGCCGAACCCGATCGCCGCGAGCGTGCTCACCCCGGCGGCGAACAGCAGCGCGCGGCGATCGATCGTCACTTCAGAGATGCGCGGAATCGTGAATCCGCTTGCTATGGCATTCGTCAGCCACACAGCCGCCAGCGCACCGCCAATGCCGCCGATGATCGCGAGGATCGCGATTTCCCGCATGACGACCATCACGACGTGCCGAGACGACGCGCCGATTGCGCTGCGGATCGCGAACTCGATCGAGCGGCGGCGCAGCTGCACGAGCATCAGGCCAGCCATGTTGGCCACGGCAATGAGCAGCAGCAGAGCAACCGCTCCAAAGATCAGAAGCAGCGCGCGCCGGTACTCGCCGACCCGCACTTCCTTGAGATCGAGCACTATCGTGCTCCAGTCCTTGTCGGTCTTCGGATACTGCTCACCGAGCTGCTGCTGAACACGTGCGAGATCGCTCTGCGCCTGCTCGAGCGTCACACCATGACGCATCCGTCCGACGCCGCCAAGAAAACGCGCGTCCCTGAACGATAGCAACTGAGGCGAGAGCTGCGCGGGAATCCACACGTCGATGGATATCGCGGTCCGAAGCGCCGTGCGTTCGAGCCCGCTCGTGAACGCGCGCGGCATGACGCCGACGATCGTGTAGCCTCTGCCGCGTATCATCAGGCGCTGACCGATCGCGTTCGGATGACGTCCGAATCGTCGCGTCCAGAACGGCTCGCTGATCACAACAGCCGGCGCGCCGCCGAATCGCTCCTCTTCATCGACGAATGTCCGTCCTGCGAGCGGAGCCATCGCGAAGACGTCGAAAAACCGAGGCATGACACGGCGTCCCTCGAGCCGCTCGGGCTCGGCGCCGCTCGTGTCGGTCACGCTTTCCGAATAGCTGCCAGAAATCGCCTCGAACGTGTGATTCAGCCGGTTCCAGTCCGCCAGCCGCCCAGGGGCGACCAGGCTGGTGCGTTCACGTCGCGACGGGCTCGCTTCATACACACTAACGAGCTGGTTGCCGTCAGGAAACGGGAGCGGCCGAATCAGAACGCGGTCGACGATGGAGAAGACGGCCGTCGTGACGCCAATCCCGGCCGCCATGGTCAGCAGGGTTGCGATGGTGAAGAGCGGCCGGCGGGCGAGCGCCCGCCAAGCCTGCAGCATCGAGGTCATGGCACGTTGGACGAGAACCGGCGGCGGTTGGTTGGTGCGCGGCCGAGCGTAGCGCAGGCCTTCAGGCCTGCCAACGCGCCGGCACCCGCACCGCCCGCGCCGGCTCCAGGACCAGCCAAAACGATCCTGCACGCAAAGGTGAGTACATCCCATTGGTATCCCGGCGCCGCGTTTACACTGCCCGACACATTCGACCTCGTGATCGAAGGAGATACGGTGAAAATCGCGACACTCGATCCATTGCCGTTTACTCTCTACAAGAGCAACGAAGATTTCTTCGTCAAGCAGCGGGACTTTGAATTCATCGTCCAGGGCGGCAGTTTTGCCTTCAGTGGTTTCGCAGGACAGGCGAGCGGCACCATCACAGTCGCGAATGATTCCCAACCACCCGTGAACTAGACGAACGGCTGCACGCGGTCCGCGCGTGCGCCGCCGTCGCGACCGTCCGGATCACTAGTGATGCTGTCTCGTTTGAGAGCGGACTCTACGAATGCCGGAACGGCTGGAGCAGCACGGCGATTCTGGAAGTGTCCGCAGCCTCCGGCACGGGTGTGAACTCAAATCGCGCCAATGCGTCCTCACCCCAGTGCCTGGCCACGGTTACCAGAAGTTGCACATCGCCCCGAATAGCGTCCGGGAGACCTGTGTCGGACAGCAGCCGCTGACGCTGTTCCGGGGTCATCTCGCGGAGGCACACCGTCCGACGGCCACTGCCGATCGCATGGTTGGGAATGGCTGTGGTGTCAACCACCACGTTCAGTATGCGGCTCTGCCACTCCGGCGACAGGCGGGGAAACACGGAACGGAACCAGAAGGTGCCGAGCAGTTTTCTCAACTCGCGTCCGTCCATCGCGATGTCGCACTCGGCGCCATTCCCCGCCAGCTTGAGGGCGGCGGGATCCGATCGGTTGACGGCTCGAGCGAACTCCCAGAACGTTGCAAACGATGAAGGCGGCACAGTGTCGCTGGGCCGCGCGATATAAGCGGCCGGCACGACGGCCGATGACGAGACCTCGTCGTCGCGTGACACGATATCCACCCCCGCACCCTCCTCGACGATATCCAGCCCTGAGGGACCCGTAACGCGAATCGGCGTCCTTCTCTCCACGCTCCAATCAATCGCGAGAGGTGCATGATCGCCGGTGTACTCGGCGAACACGCTGGTCACACCCCAGGGACGCGGCGCGTGAAGAGCTCTCGCGTAAAGCGGGTTGTACGGGCTCTCGGCGGTCTCGCGGAGAGCCAGCGCTGCGAGCTGTCCTTTGATCTTGCCATCGACAACGTTCGACCAGTCCCCCTGGATGCACACGAGGGATGTTCCCGAGGGCCCGCTGAAGGCGCAGTACCGATTCTCCCAGCAGGCTTGCACCGCCGAGTGAATCTGATCGTCCAGGGGTTCATGACCGGGCGGCGGATCGAGCTCGGAGAAACCGATTCGCAATCTGCCCTGGCCGGCAAAGAGGATCGAGAGATCGGAGGGGTCGACCTGCGACAGATCCCACAGCACGTAGAGCAGGCCGCGGAGCCCTCCGGCAATCGGCCGGTTCATGCGCTCCCACACGACTGGCTGCGGCTCGGGATCCGCGTCCACGTAGCCGCGGTCGTTCAGGATCTCCATCAGGCGAATTCCGGCCGCATCGAATTGCTCCGCAACACCCAGCGCGTGATCGTAGCGTCGTTTTTCGACTTCATGCCGCTCGAACGACGGCCGAACAAAAATTGGAATCACGAGTTTCTTCTGCTGCCTCGCCATCTGCGCGATCGGGAAAATTGTCCCGGCGCCCGTTCCCTTGCCCCCAGTCCCAATGACGATGACGACGGAGTGCTTGCTCAGGAGGGATTCGACGTCGGCTTTAGACTCCTCGAGTGCCTGCCTGGCCAGCTCCGGGTTGTGCATTGAGCCCAGGCGTCGCGTCGTGGTTGCACCGATGACCAGCCGCTCGTCTTTCGGCACGTCGGCCAGCGAGAATTCATTCGTATCAAGAAACCGCGTCGTCACGGCTCGCTTGAGCCGCTCGGCGTACCTGGCATCGGTCTTCTGCGTGACCGCCAGGTCGCGCCGGAACAACGACTTCAGCGAGCGCAAGATGTTGCCACCGCCGCCGCCCGAACTGAGAAGAAGAATATTCACAGCACACCTTCTTGTTGCCTGTCGCTGTCGAGGCGGCAGGGTATGACCACCCACGATCCCTCTGCGTAGAGAGGATCATTGATAAACGGCTCGTCTCTCAGAAGCCGCAGCACCCGCGCAACGTCGTATTCCACGTTCTTTCTGTGATCGACAAGATTCGGATAGATCCGCCCATCGCCAGGAGCGAGAAGGATCTTCAACCGCTGACGGCGGGGCGCAAATCGCAATCGCGATTTGATGGAAGGGCCGGCAGCGCTGCGAAACAGCGGCCGTTCGAACTCGGAAATAAATCTGTCGCCGAATCGTTTCATGATGTCGAGACGGGCACGTCTCTCCTCGAGGCCCTTCCAGGCCCAGGCGAGCACAAGGCATGAAACGCCGACGAACAGGGGGGCACCCCACCACAGAAAGCTGAAGTCGATCGGTGTCGTTTCCCTCCTCGCGCCGGGCTGAACCAGGACGGCTGGGGCGGACGGCGCCAGAGAGGATTGCTGAGGCGTGAATCCGCGTCTCAACATCTCTGTCGCCACACACACATGCCACCCTGATTGGATGATGCTGTAGCGGGATTTCCGTATGACGGTCGCGGTCGTTGGGTTGACGATCTGAAACCATGGCTGGTACCGGTTGTCAGCGCTACCAGTAAAGCGCAGGGCGAGACGCGCGGCGGTATCACCGGACCGGATCGCGTAGCAGGTCAACTGGCTGCCCCGATCGAGCACGCCTGAAGGGCGAGCGAATCCTGGCCGTTCGACAGCGAACGAGGCGGTCGCCATCATGACGACGAGCGGAAGGGTTCGTACTCTTGCTTGCACGGTCCGGTCCCGACATCCACACGGGTTCAACGCGATCCATCAAGTCGCGTACCGTCTGACCGCATCCAAAGAAGTGCGAGCCGTGGACGTGTTTCCAAGATCGGCGGCTCACCATTCCTAGAGTGTCCGCGCGAGATGGCAGACGACGACCCAACGGAAGGACGCTCGTCCGTTTCCTCGGTAGTCGCTCAATAGCCGAACAGTTTCTGTGGAATTGGACTTTCCGGATGCGGTGAAGCACGGTCGAGCCGTGCAGGGCGAACCCTTCGCTAGCGTGCTCTCATCGCCGCGCAGTGTCGAGATGTTGCCGCGCAGCGTGCTGACCTCGCCGCGGAGCGAGGACAGCTCCCATGTGGTATCGAGCACGGCGAGCATCGCCGCACGCCAGTCTTGCGCGGCGCCGTCGAACGGCCGCTCGGCGCCATTCACGCGCCACGTCACCTGCTGCACGCCGCGCGCCTGCCGTCGAATCTCGAGACGTTCCCTTCTGTCTCTCGTTGAAGAACGCGCGCTCGTCGAGGGCCCTGCCGCAATAGTAGCAAGTTACACGCGCGGGCAGGCCGGGCTTCACGGTATCGGTCGCCGCCGCTGGCTGATGTTGCCGACGATGACCCAATAGGCGAGCGGCCCGACCGCGATCAGCGCCGCTGCGAGCACGAACGGCGGCGTGTATGAACCTGTCTTCGCGATCAGAAACCCGGTAACGATCGGCGACAGGATGCCCGCGATGTTCCCGACAGTGTTGTAGACACCGGTCCACAGCCCGATTTCGTCGGGCGGCGCGCAGCTCTGCAGGATTACCAGCAGGTTGCCCGTTGCGAGGCCGACGAGGCATCCGGCGATGATGAGCGCGACCGCGGTCCCGGGCGTGGTCACGCGGGCCGCGGGCACGAGGAACAATCCCATCAGAAACGCGACCGTCACGATCCCTTTCCGCACGCGCGTTTCGTCATAGCCGAAGCGAATCATGCGATCCGCGATCCAGCCGCCGATCGGCTCGCTCGCGCCGAAAACGAAGTACGGAAGCGCAGCGAAGATGCCCGCTTTCACGATGGTGAGGCCGCGCGACGTCACGAGGTAGTCCGGCAGCCAGTTCACCAGGAAGTACCAGTAGTAATCGAAGCAGAAGAACCCGATGCACACGCCAATCAGGTTGCGGTTGGTGAGCAGCGCGCCGAACGAATGCCGCAGAAGCGTCGGCTGAACCGCGGCTTCGCGGGGGCTGCGCAACTGCCGTGGCATGATGCTGAACCACGGGAGCAGCCAGGCCAGCGCGGCGAACCCGACGAACACGAACGTCGTCCGCCAGCCGTAGTGCGTGAGCATGAAGGGCACGAGCACGCCTTCGACGACAAGACCGGTGCGCGTTCCCGCATCGAAGACGCCGCAGGGCAGCCCGCGCTCTTCGGGGCGGAACAGCAGGCTCACGATTCGCGAGCCGCCGGGCAGGTAAATGGCCTCGCCGATGCCGAGCATGACGCGGAATCCGATGAGCATGCCGAGGCCGCTGGCGAGACCCATCAGGCCCTGCGAGAACGACCAGAGCGCGAAGGCGCCCGCATACAGATATCGCAGGTTCACCCGATCGGCGAGGACCCCCATCGGGATCTGCATCAGCGTGTACGACCAGAAGAACGCCGACAGCAGCACGCCCTTCGCTTCCGGTCCGAGATGCAGCTCGCGGGAGATTAGCGGGAGCGCGAACGAAATCGTCGCGCGATCGAAGTAGTTGATCAGCGACGCGGTGAACAACAGGCCAACAATGGCCCATCGGCGCGACGAGACCGGGACGGTCGTGGTGGCGCGCGTCATGAGGAGGACATCCTATGCGAGATGCGCCAGCTGTGTGAGGGAGAGGGGCTGAGAACAGGCGTTATGCCAACCACGGAATGGCCCTAATGTTTCCTATCGTCCGATGGAGCTCGCGGCTGAGGATTCGACCTACGAGGACATCGCGACGAAATTTCGGGAACACTTTCTCTACATCGCGCGCGCGATGATCGATCGCGGCGATGGCGCTCTATCGCCAAGAAAAGCTGCCCCAATCGATCCGCGACATTGCCTGGAAGGCAGCTCCGATTGACAACGCGCTGGTGCCACCGCCGTCGGCGTAAGTGCGCGGCACCGGTGATTCAGGTCGGTCTGGTCGGCAGCATCGCGGCCAGGTGGGGAATCCTCGAGAACGTTAGTCCCCCCGCGCTGACACGTCCGTGCCTAGAGCGAGGCAGCTCCGCGGCGAACAACAGTCTGGGCGGTACCCAACCCGGGAATATCAGCAGCGTCAACCGTCGCTAAAACGCGGTGCCGCCGACTAGACCGATTTGAACCCGATCGTCGAGGAACACCAGTCGATCAACGATGAGACGGGATTGGTCTGCTCAATTGACAACTGACAGCCATATCAACGTCCGCCGCTCAGCCGCGAGCGACGCTCAGAATTCTCTCGAATCGGCCGGACGCGCCCGCGCCGCTCGTCGGCTGCAGCGGCTGTTAGACAGCGAGGCCAGACGACGGTAATCTATCACCGAGGGCCGAATGCACAACGAATTCACCGCGGTGTTCGAGCGCGACGGAGAGTGGTACATCGCCTACTGTCCCGAGATTCCAGGGGCGAACGGCCAGGGCCACACCAAGGATGAGGCGCGGGCCAGCTTGGCCGGCGCGATTGCGCTGATCCTCGCAGACCGTCGCGAAGATGGACTTCGTGGATTGCCGCCCGACGCCGAGCGCGAAACCGTCACCATCCGGTGAAGCGCTCTTCGCTCTTGCGGCACCTGCGTCAGCACGGATGTGTGCTCAAATGCGAGGGCGGTTCCCACTCCCTTTGGATGAATCCCGCCAATGGCGCCGTCGAAGCGGTCCCTCGGCACACTGAGATTTCGAACGTGCTGGCAAAGAAGATCTGCCGCAATCTCGGAATTCCAGAGCCAGGATCAGATTAGTTTGCGCTGTCTAACGTCTCGCGCTCACCCGCGGCGCCCCGTTCGCGGTTGTTTCAAATAGCCCGATCTTCGCGCGGCTGGTGCGATCATGAGCCGCCGCGGCTGAAACGCAGCACGTTAGGCGACGTTATCCATCACGACGTAACGGCGATGACATCGACTCGAATCAAGCAACACATCAATGCACCGCGCGCGGCTGTCTATCGGACACTGCTGGATCCGCGTCTCGTCGCGAAATGGAAGGTGCCAGACGGGATGACCTGCCAAGTGCACTCCTTCGACGCAGTGGAAGGCGGCTCATTCCGGATCTCGCTTATGTACGATGCGCCCACTGGGACTGGCAAGACAACCGCGCACACCGACACGTACCGCGGCCGCTTCGTGAGGCTCGTGCCGAACGAGCAGGTTGTCGAAGTGGACGAGTTCGAGACCGATGATCCAGCGTTCCAGGGCAAGATGACCATCACCATCACGCTCGAGAAGGCCGACCACGGCACCGATCTTCTCGCCGTGCATGATGGGCTGCCGCCAGGCGTATCGCCCGCTGATAACAAGACTGGCTGGCGAATGGCGCTCGCGAAACTGGCCGCACTCGTCGAGGTGGGCTGGCGCTCGTCAGGACTCGGACAATGAGTAACGCTGCTAACAGCCTGCTGATTCTGGACAGCGCCATTCCACGTTTGCGCGATCCTGTCTGAGTACCGGACATGCTTCGCGATCTTCGTCACGAAGCGGCGTCGCGCTTCGAAGAAGCAGGCGTACTCACAACCGACGTCTCGAAATTCCTCGGGCACCGCAACCTCAGCACGACGACCCGTTACCTCAACACGACCAGCCGCTGACTTCGTCAAGCGCTGCTGCGACTCGAGCAGGCGAGAGCGCAGTCCGAGAGTTTTGCAAATTCTTGCAAAGAGGCACGGGAATCCGTCCCGCACGCAGACGACGCCGAAGCGTCGTCCACGCCGAGCAAGTCACTGCCTTCTTAGCTATTTAGGGTTTGGTGCGGAAGAAAGGACTCGAACCTTCACGGTATTGCTACCGCCAGCCCCTCAAGCTGGTGCGTCTGCCAATTCCGCCACTTCCGCGTTCGAGGGCCGAATGAGATGTGCCGGCCAAATCGGCTGGTTCGTCTGACAGTATGACACGGTCAACGGTGGTCTGATCTGGCGTTTCATACTTCACAACACTTCGCAACAGACGCGCCAAATCCCTCCAGCCGAGTATATGGCAGACGCTGGAGCTGGACAAACGATGCGCAGCGGTGTCTAGATTGCCATTTCTGTCAGCGCCGAACGGGAACATCGCCGTCGTCCCGTACCTTACCATTGTGGGTCCGCCCAAGAACTTGGTTGCAGCGGCCACGCTCGCGGGATCAGCCAGGCCGACGATGTGATTGGGGAGTGACCATCAACGGGATCGGGCCTCGGACCATGGCCCGCCTGGCTCCCACCTGCGCTGCCAAGGCCGATTGGTCCCGACGGCCATCAGAGCCGGCCACAGGAAGGCTCTCAGCGTGGCAATAGCTTCGGAGAGGTCGGGGTGATCCTCACCCCAGATCCGACCGACGAATGCATCCCATTGGCGGCGCTTCGTGGATCGGCGCCGAACTCGTCGGTCAGAGACGGCAGTGGCGTCTGTCGTCTTTCGAAGGTGGCGCTGATCGCGAGACGAAAGGTTTCGCCATCGAACGGCCTGCTCATGGCGAGTCGCCAGATGTCGAAGAAGTCTTTCATTCGGCTGTTCGCCAGGGCGAGACGAACCATCGCTTCGGTCTTCTCGGCGATCGACGTCTCCGGTCTATAGGCGCGTACGCGAGCTCGCGGAAGATCGAGCAATCTGGCGCCGGACGGTAAGTGGTTTTATAAACAGTCTGGCGAGACCAATCGGCTACCGTGACGGTAAATGGATTTACGCACCTACTGGGTCGACGATCGGTTATCTCGATGACGACGACAAATGGATCTACAGCCAAGACGGCAAGACGCTTGGGTATCTCGCATGAAATAGGGCTCGGTCTGTTTTACGAGCCGCCTTTCGCGATTGGCTCCGGCCACTGCTCGCACGCGTCTGTGCATTCATGGCCGATCAAGTGAATCTGTTCATCCACGGCCCGCTGCGCCTCGGCCAAGCTGCTGACCCCGAACGTGCTGATGTCCAGCGAGTCCAAACGCAATCCCCGCCTCACAGCAGCATTGATCATCCCGCCGGGTGTGTCCTCATACTCTGCTGGTTGCCTTGCGGCCCACGCCCCATTCCAAGGCGTGCCACCGGGATTGCCGCTCTGGTTATAGATGTTCATGCTGCGTCGTGAGGGCATCATCAGCGTCGGTAGTTCGCCCGCGCGCGGTTCCCAAGTTAGGCAAAACGACATTCACCGGCCAGATCAAGCGAAACGCCTTCAGCTTGGACAGCTCTGGCTTGTCGGTCGCCTACCCCATGCCGTCCACATGGTCGGCGACGACATGAGGAGATCGGGATCTCCGAGCCGTGCCAGATCGGCCTCAAATTCCGCGACGCTTACACGCCCGGTGCTCAGGATCTGCTCGCGAAACTGGAGGTAGTTCGACCGCATCAATCGCGCGCCGGCAGATCCGCCGCGCCAGACCCAGAGGCGACCCTCTG
>WNGB01003189.1_pt1 | contig 25994 bp, 49 predicted proteins | sample 5400681 | NCBI WGS metagenome assembly WNGB01 (sample SAMN13153367, study PRJNA577476) | soil metagenome | isolation source: 115 cm soil or saprolite under grassland replicate 2 | place: USA:California | collected 2016-06-15
GTAAGCGAGCGTGATGTCGGTCGCTTGCACTCGTACGATGCCGCCGCCGATCGGCATCGGGATCTCCTCGCCGGGCCATTCCAGGAGCTCTACCAGCCGATGATCGACCTCAGGCCGGACCGGCTCGGCGTGACGAATGCGCAGCCCGCCCAGCGAGGCGTCGAGGACCTCGTGCACCCCAGCGGGCAAGTGCAGGCGGGGGCGTTGGACCGGAGAAAAAGTGACGCGGAGATGCTGGCGCCGCTCGAGGGGCGCCTGTGCCTCTGCGGCAGGAGTGGGCGGGACCATACGGACCTCCAAGACCGGGGGGGAGGGGCACTGGTAACATGCGCCGGACTCCCGCGGTCGGCTAGCGCCGTTCCAACTTCTTAGCCCGGATGTCGGCTAGCGAGCACGCCAGCCGGGCCTTTAGGTAACGACCGTTAGCCCCACTTAACAACAGTACGTGTATCACTCCGGCGCACCTCGCTTGGCGGGACAGGTTGGAACGGCGCTAGCCGCTGCCGTCATCGTGGGGCCCCGCTCCCCTGCGCGGCTGCTGCCGTGACAATCGTCTGGGCGAGGGTCACCGCCGCCGTTCCGATCCTGCTATCCGCGTCGTACGACGGGTCATAGGCGGAGAGGGTTGCCGCCTCGATCGGCACCGAGCGCCCGATGGTGCCCACCGCCTGCCGCAGCTCCGCCAGCGACAATCCCCCCGCCGCGGCGAACTCGTTGGCCTGGCCCTCGCCCGGGTCCAGCACGTCAAGGTCGAGGTGGAGATAGGCGCGTTGCACTTGCGGCGCCAACCCCGCGAGCAGCGCCGGAAGCTCTGCCGCGATGCGGCGCGGTGGCAGGACGCGCACCAGGGAACGCGAGATCGCTTCGGCTTCCACAGGATCGAGATCCCGGGTGCCCAGCAGCCAGGCTGCGCTCTCGGCAACCGGTGTGAAGCCGTCAACGGCGCGGGCCAACGCCGCCCAGCAACGGCCAGTGAGCGTGGCCAGCGCCATGCCGTCAAGAAACGCGCTCGTCGTCGTTTCCGGCGTGTTGAAATCGCCGTGTGCGTCGAACCACAGCACCGCAGTTCCGGTACCGCCGCCGAGTCCCGCGACCGTTCCGATGCAGGTGTTGCAGTTTCCGGCCAGTACCAGAGGGAAGTGCCCGGCGGCGCGAGCGGTCCGCACGGCCGCGGCCAGCGCTGCCATCAGCCCGAAGGCGGTCCGAATCTCCGCGACGCGTCCGGGCGGAGGGGCGAGGACGGTGGTGCCGACGACTGGGTGACCGGCGCGTGCGAGCGCGGGAATCAGCCCGGCGGCCAGCAGGCGCTCCGGACCGGCACCGAGGCCCACGCCGCGCTGCGCCGAATCGTACGGGACCAGCAGCAGCTCGACTTCCATGCACGTCCTCGGCGGATCAGGCGTTGGAGCGCTTCGGGTCGGACTGCTCTGCTCGCTCGGCGGTCTCCTGGTCCAGCCGGGCTCGCACCGCTGCCAGGAGCGGGTCGACCTCGGTGTATCGCCTGCCGTAGTCGAGGTTGAAGCGGTAGTCGAAGTCGGCCGGGTTCTTTCCCTGGTTGTGCTGCATGATCGTCTCCAGCTTGTCCAGCGCCTTGGCCAGCCTTGCCTCCGGTGAGGCGGCGGCCTCGTACTCGTCCCACAGGTCCATGATCTGCTGCCGCAAGTATGCCGGCAGCGGCTGCACCAGCTCGAGCAGGTCGGCACGTTCCTGCGGCGCCTTGCCCCCTGGCGCCGACTGCGCGGGTGCCGGAATGTCGCCCCCGAGCGCTTCGCCCAGGTCGTGGATGATGCAGATCTTGATCAGCTTGGCGAAGTCCACGTCGGGGTAGCGATCCGTAAACAGGAACGCCATGAGACAGAGCCGCCAGGTGTGCTCGGCCACGCTTTCCCGCTGGCCTGCCGAGGTCCATCCGCTCCGCAGCACCGTTTTCAGGCGTTCCGCAGCTCGCAGAAACGTCAGGATCTGCTCGATCTCGTTCATGTCGTGATTCACAACCTCCTCCTCGATCCGGGCGATGCTCGCGCGACTGCCCGGGGCCCCGGCATCAGCGTGGGCGCCGCTGCGAGAACAACCAATTGAGCAGCATCGGGGACCCGTACGCCGCGTCCCAGGCATCGTGAGTCGTCCCGGGCAGCTCGAGATACTGGACCGGGGCGCCGGCCGCTTTCAGAGCGGCCGCCGCGCGGCGCGACTGCTCCACCGGCACCACCGGATCGACCTCGCCGTGGATGATCCAGGTGGGAAGGTGCCGCAGCTGGCGGGCGAGAGCCTCCAGGGGCGATCCGCTGTCCGCCGGAATGATCGGTCCGAACCCCGCCCACTTCCCGAAATGGGTAACCCAGCCGCAGACCGGGATCAATGCCGCAAAGCGGGATGGATAGCGGTACGCCAGATACCACGCGCCGTTCCCGCCCATCGACATGCCGGTGAGATACACCCGCCTCGGGTCGGTTCGGAACTCCTGCATCGTGCGATCGAGGGCGCCGATAGCCACTTGTCCGGAGACACCGGTCCAGATCGATTCCGGCGGGGCTTGGGGGAACACGATGATCGCCGGAAAGCGAGCCGGATTCTGGCGAATGGCGGCGCCCAACCCGACCTGGGTCTGGAGCAGCCCGTCGTCACCGCGCTCTCCCGCGCCATGCAGGAACAGGATGACCGGCCACCGCCGCGAAGGCGTGTAGGCTGCCGGAACGAATACCTGATAGTGGTGTGAGCGGCCCGCGATCGTGAGCCATCGATCCAGAAACCCGGTTTGGACGACCTGAGACGAGAGCGGGAGCGGATGCAGCGCGAGCAGGCTCGCCGCCCCGATGGCCTGGACGACGGGCCGGGCCCGCTTCACGTCGTGCTCGACCGAGGGCGTGCGCCGAACCATCAGACTTTGGCGAGCGCCGCAAGCTTGAGGACGGTGTTCCAGTTGCGAGCCGTACCCCGGCTGCCGAGCTTCTTCTCGATGAGCGCGCCAGTCAGGCGAGAGCGGCCGATGCCGTTGGGGTAGACGATGTAGAGTTGCCTGCCATCGGCGCGAACCACTTCCGGGCCGGTGATGGCGGCTTGCAGCCTCTCCACGCTGCTGGCGTCCGCCGTGTCCTTGAGGAACATGACGAGGAGATGGCTCGGATCCCGTTCCGCCTCGCGCCGAAACGGGTTGCTCGAGACGACCGCCTTCCACTGCGTTGCCGTCCGGACGAAGAAATCGGTCCGTAGTCCGAGCCGCTTCTCGGCCCCGGTTTCGAGCAGCCGTTCGAGATCGGCCCGGGTTCCCGGCCCGCTGCGAAACACCAGGTTGCCGCTTTGCAGCAGCGATTGGGGCTCGAGCAGACCCAGGTGGGTCAGCAGATCCCGCAGGTCGGCCATGGCGACCGGGGCACGGCCCCCGACGTTGATGGCGCGGAGGAGAGCGATCTGCATCGGCATCTTTCGCTAGATCGCCGTGGGGTGGATGGGCTGGTAGAGGCCGACCTCGCCCCCGCTGGGCAATCGGACGGTGGTCTTCAGCCCCCATTCTGCTTCTTCGATCTCGGTGCAGGCGACGCCCCCGGCTTCGAGCGCCTTCAGGGACGACCGCAGGTCGTCACACATGAGATAGAGGACGCAGCCGAGGAGATCATGATCGCCATGGCTCTGCGCGAAGCGGCCGCTGGAGGGATGGACCCCCAGCTCGGCGGGAGGCAGGCGGAAGATGAGCCATCCCTCCCCGGCGTCGACCGCGGGAAATTTCAGCACGTTGCGAAAGAAGGCTCGATCGGCCTCCGGGTCGCTGCTGTAGAGAAGGAAATGAGCGCCAGTGATCATCGGGTCACGGCGCCGGCCATCATCCGGCCGGCGACCTCCTTTACAATCTTCGCGGCGACGATAGCGGTTACCCCTGCAATATCCTGCCGCGGATTGTACTCCACCACGTCTGCCCCGACGACGTCTCCGTTGACGCCCTGCACCAGCGCGAGCACGTCCCGGACCGACAGGCCGCCCGGCTCGCGATGGGAGACACCGGGCGCGAAGGCGGGATCCAGGCCATCGAGGTCGATCGAGACATACACGGCGCCGCTCACGCTCGGGCGCGCGCCGCCCAGCCAGGCGGCCATGTCCATCACCTCGACCCCGAACCGATCCGCCTGGCTGCGCTGGTGGCCGTTCATGGTGCGAATGCCGACCTGGACCAGCCGGCGCGCGAGGCCCTCCTCCATGATACGGGCGAAAGGGCAGGCGTGGGACAACCGATCGCCGTCGAACTCGACGTAGAGATCGGGATGGGCGTCGATGTGCAAGACCGTGAGCGACCCATGAGCTCGGCTCACTGCGCGGAGCACGGGGTAGGTGACCGAATGATCACCACCCAGCGCGAGCGGGCGCCAACCTCCGGCGAGAACCGCGGCAATGCCGGCTTCGATCTGCCCAACCGCATCCGCCGTTGGGGGAAGCGAGAGATCGCCTGCGTCGCTCAGACCGTCCGGGCCGGCCAGGTCGCGCAACTGCTCGGTCCAGGTGTTCCAGGCCGGTGCGTGCAGCGCGGAGCGGATGATGGGTGGTGCCTCGGCCGGACCTCTGAGGTAGGAGGAGCTGGCGTCGTACGGGAGCCCGATGAGGCGCGGGAGCGGCTGAGGCACGGGAACGCTCCGGATTCAGGGAGCCAGCGCCAGCGATCAGATGGCTCCCTGCGGCTCACCTCGACCTTGCAGCGAGTCGAACAACGCTCGCCCCGCCTCGGCGACGTCGTGGACCGCCGTGTTGAATGCCGCCTCGTTCGCCCTGGATGGAGCGTGGAAGCCGCTGATCTTGCGGACGAACTGCAACGCCGCGTCGTGCAGCTCCTGATCCGTCGGCGCCTCGTTCGGGCGCCGCAAGCGCTTGATGTTGCGACACATGACACGTTCCCCCCACAGGGTCTTGGCCGGGTCCCAAGCGTAGCTCGGCGGAGCCTCTGCGCCGAGCCATTCGCCTGGTCAGCTTCCCTCCCAATTTATTGCGGTTCAGCTCCGTCAATCCAGGCACAGGGCAATGCAACCCCTGAAGCCAAGAGCGGCGGCCGGACGCCATCACTCTGACCGCTGCCGGGTGAGGGTGCCGATTTGCTCCCATCCCGGGTCCGGTCGCAGCACTACCGTGACCAGCACCAGATCCCGCTGCTGGTCGATTGCCGCAGTGGACTGGGTCAGGGTGGCTTGCACCTGTTCGGGCTTGAGCTTGTACATGCTCCCCGTGATGGCGTCGATGGCCAAGCCTGGGATTCCACCGAGCAGGAGGTTGCCCCACACCCAACCACTGGTCTTTCGTGCGACGGACAGCTCGAAGGGCTGGTATCCCTCGAGCTCCACCCGGATGAGGTGCTTGTCTTTGCGCCGTAGCGCGGCGACGAACGGCGTAGTGCCGACCTCGCCGCCGTCCACCATCACCCGTGCCCCCGGCGGCGTGCTTGCGATCGAGAAATCCTGCCGCTTCCCTTGCATCACCGTTGCGCAGGCCGTGATCATCACTGCCATAGCGCAAAGACCCAACCCCGTCATGTCTCGAAGCCTCGACATCGGATACCTCCCGGCTAGCTGAGGAGACCACTTTGTGTGGGTCCACGCTAGTCGGGAGCCGTCATGCCAGAATCAAGTCACGGACCGTGCCGGACCCCGGCCATGTCAAAGAGCGCTCCGGGGATAGTGGCTGCGGCATTGCTCATTCTCTGAGCGCAGGCGCGCCACCTCGATCTCTACCCAGCCCTCGCTCTCCATGGGCTCGGTCCACCAGTCGGGCGGCGGAGCCGCTTGACTGAGCTGTAGATGACTGATCTGACCCATGTTGAGGAGGCTGAGCGGCTCAGGGCGCCGCGCCGTGGCGACGGTCACGACCCGGCAGCGCTCGGCGGAGTAGACGAGTCGACCCGGGTGCCAGCCCGGCGGCAGCTCCGGTGCGGTCACTCGCACCCGCGCTTGTGACGGAATCTCCTGCAGCAGAATCGGCGGCGGTACCCGCGAGCATGCGACGAGGATCAGCCCGATCGAGGCAAGAGCCAGCGACCGACCGGGACTGCGCCAGCGGAGAGAGAGCTTCAAGCCCAGGTTCCGGAATGAGGAGGTCGCCAGCGGCAGTCAGGCTGCAGGTACCGCGATTTCAATCTCCATGTAAACGTCAGCCGTCGCGTACATCACATCCGCCGGTAGCGGACGGTGCTGAAAGCCCACGCTCTCGTAAAGCCGTAGGGCAGGTGCCAGCCGTGAGCTCGAGACCAGTACAACCCGCCGGACTTCACGCTGGCGGGCGTAGGCCAGACACGCGCTCACCAAGCGCCGGGCGAGCCCCTGGCCCCGAGCGGCGGGGGCGACGGCCAGCTTGGCCAATTCGAAGACTCCCGGTCCGTGCGGGATCACCGCACAAGTGCCGAGGACCTCGTGATCGCGGACCGCGACGAAGATCTGGCCGCCCGGACTGAGAATCTCACCCCAGGGATCGGCGAGCTGGTCCTCGTCCGGAGGCTCGAATAGCCCATGCTCCACCAGCCACGCGCGATTGACGGCGTCAAACGCCTGCGCGTGCTCGGCTCGGAAGGTTTCAATCTGTACGTCCATCCTCACTGATCAGAGCTCGGGGGGGTTGTCCGGATGGACGTAGTGGACGCCGGACGCGAAGCCCACCACGAGTCGAACACCCCGCTCGCGACCTTTGCGAGGGCTCACTCTTGCGCTGGCAGGTCCATGGGCGTGGTCTCATCGGCCGGTCCTTCTTCGGGCCCCGACTTGGACCGCTCGAGCTTGCGCTGCCGCTTCTCTTCCTTCTTGCGCTGCCGATTCAGCTCTTTCTGACGCTTCTCATACCCGTAGTTGCGCTTGGGCAAGGCGGGGCTCCCCGTAGGTAGGTACCACCGAAGCCGCTCGGCCGGCGAAATGCCGACCGGAGGCTTCGCGGGCGTGCCCCCAAAGCTAGCGCCATAGGTGCGCCACCGCTGGTAGCATCACGCGGCTCGGGCGGCAGCGCGCCCCTTACGGGCTGCGCCGGTGCACCACGCTGCGAATGCGCGCCAGCCACAGGGGCGAGAGGAGCGTCATCACGAGTGCCAGGACCCAGATGCGGCCGCGCCGCACATCATAGTCGGCAAGAAGCGTTGCCCACGCCTTGTGAAACAGGTAGTGCCCGGCCAGGAACTCGAATGCGAGCGTGAGGGCGAGCCAGACGCCGCCAACCGCCAGTGCCGCCGAGCTCGTGCGCGGACCGATCCAGCGGATGCTGAGCCAGGTGACCAGCATGATGAGTGCGCACAGCACGACGGTGCTGATGGCGCGCGCAATGGGATCCCCGAGATGGGGGGACAGGAGCAGCTGCTCGCAATAGCATCGGTGGCCAGTAGTCTATCCCACGACCTCGAACCTGCCTCGTAACGGGTACCACTCCTTCGCACCCGAAGCAAAGCCGACGATGCTCTGATCCTGAAAGTTGAGAACTACGGTGAGTGTGTAGCCGGACGATGCCAGGTACGAGACGGCGTAGATCTCGTCTGCCGCTTTCATCGCGGCGTAGGGCGGTCTCTCTGTCTGCGCCGGCCGGTTCTCGGCCCCGGACTTCTCCGACCGGTCGGCATCACGCCACTCGACCGTGCCGTCGTCGTGGAACACATGCTCGTAAGTCTTGCCCTTGGTTGGACCATCCAGCCAGGTGAAGCGGATGGTGCGCCCGCGTACCGCATCAGCCCGCTGTGCGTCTTGCATACTGAAGTCCTCCCCAGTGCCGCGCGAACCCCGGGGCGCAGCCGAATTCCGCCGCCCCCGACGCCCCTCAGCGCAGGCGACGTCCCGGTTGGCCGTCAGAACTCGCGGCGCTTCATCTCCTTGAACAGGCGTTTCGTCTCTTCGGCTTCTTCCGCCGGCTGCTGCCGCAAGGTCGGATCGAACTGCGCGCTCTGCTCGGCCCGTGAGGGTTTGATCTTGGCGGCGTTCTTCCTGGCTAGATCAGCGATCCGCTTGTCTTCCCGCTTCGACATCGTACCTCCGCGTATTGAAGGCTGGCATCTCATCTGACGTTCAGGGAAGCCCTGCCACCATAGTCCGGAACTCCTCCTCGGTAAAGGCGCGCAAGGTTTCGGAGCTCACGTTGCCCTTCGATCCCAGGGCCAGCGCCGCTTTGGCCGCCACCGTGTCGTCCGGCGCCTCGACCAGGGCCACGATGTCATAGCGGCCCATCACGAGGTAGAGGGCTTTGAGCTCCGCGCCGAGCGCCTTATAGGCCTTGCGGGCCGCATCGATGCGGCCGGGCGCCTGCTTGATGCTCGTGATGCCCTGCTGAGTGTAGCGAAGGAGCGAGATGTAGGTTGCCATGGCGAGCCCTCCTGTTGAAACGTATACCTTGGTGAACCGCCAATCGTCCTCGACCGTTATCGGTCCAGCAACCGCTTGCGCAACACGCCGAGGCAGTGGGTCCGCCCGGGGTCGGTGAACACGAGAAAGACCGCGTCGGGAAATGCCACGCCGTGCACGATGACCTCGTGCTCGAGGGTTGCGCCTAGCGCGGCGAGCAGTGCCGGATAGCCGTCGGTGCACACGGCGCGCCGGTCGCCCTTCACGGCCTTGCTCCGGTAAATCCGCAGTGCCTCTCGCCGCGAGAAAGGGTGCGTCGCTCTCGCGCGGATCGGTTCGGCAGCATCCGGCCGCAACCGGGCCAGCAAGTCTGCGGCGAGCGGATCGGCGCTCGCTCGAAGCGCGGGCTCGACGATGCTGGGAGCTATGCCGGGCATCTCTTTTCAACCATGATGCTGGCCCTTGCTGCTAGGCCCCGCCCGTACGACGTCATAGAGCACTCGTGGATCCCACCTGCGCTACGATTGAAAGCCGATCCTCACCTGCCGATGTCCCGAGCCCTCGACCGGCGGCCAGAAGCGGTCGTGCCACTCCATGATGGCCTCGATCTCGGAGAGAAGCACCCAGAGATTGCCTTGGTCCAACTTCGGGTGCAGCCGCTCCACGTTCTCGAGCTCATCGCGCGACTTCACCGTGCTCAGCCGGCGGAGCAGGGTATCGAGATCCGCCTGAGCCAGGGCTCTCACGTCCCATACGCGAATCGGCACCAGACCGGCCGTCTCATCGATCGGCAGGACGTTCTTGACATAGAAGGACCTCCCCGATCGCAGGATGAGCTCCAGCACCATAGGTGGGATGGTCTGGTCCATCGCCAACTTCAGGTACTCGAGAACCGTGAGGGTCATTGGAGCCTCCGCCCGGTACGCCATTCCTCTGCCAGGAGCGCCCACCGCTCATGGTCCCGCCACCGGCCTCCGAGCTTGAGGTAGCGCGGCGAGTAGCCCTCCCGCCGAAAGCCGAGGCGACGCAGGAGCCGCAGCGATGGCCGGTTGGCCGGCTGCACGTCGGCCTCGAGCCGATGCAGCTTCAGGCGGCGAAAGGCCTGCACCAGCGCTAGCGGCAGCGCCTCACCCATCTAGCCCTGACCGGCGTAGGGTGCCCCGATCCGATAGCCCAAGTATGCGCTCTGGAACCGGCCCCGCACGATCTGACTGATTTCGATGCTGCCGACAATGGCGCGATCGGTGCCGCAAGATGAGCCACAGCCGGCAGGTCGGGCTCCGAGCCCGAGTCAACCAGGCCCGGTATTCCCGCGCCAGGTAGGGCGGTGCCGCGAGACCGCAATAGAATGCGCGACTACGCTTCATGAGCGCCAGATACTCGATCTCGTCGTCGCGACGGGGGGACCGGAGTGACACCCGGAAGCGCATGGGACCCTCACAGGGCTCGTCACAATTTTACGTTCCCGCCTTCTCTTGGCGGGCGGGCGGCATGCGCTCCCACTCGTCACGCGTCAGTGGCTCTCCGACGATCGCATCATGAACCGAGAATGGGGGACATGTGCTCGGTTGATAGTAGGTGGGCCGGGGGACGGGCACCGGGAGCAGGTCCGCGACTGCGGGCGAGCACGCACGCCTCGAGGGGGGTCTGATCCGCCGCCTGCGCTCGCTACGCCGCAGGGCCCCGTGGTGGCCCCGTGCCCTGGTGCTGCACCAACTCGCCCTCGCCGCTCATCTGGAGGTAGGCGCCGTCCTCCGCCACGAAGGTCCGCGCGACCCGGTTGAAGTGCGCGATGAAGAGCTTGCGCTGGTCCCACACGGCAAAGCAGGCGCGGTGCATGGCCGCATCGGAGAACCGAAAGAAAGGGTCTGCCTCGTTGGCCAGGAAGTCCGGGGTAACCACCGCATCTGCATCGGGGCTCAGGGCCTGATGGCACAGGGCGCATACCGCGGTGCCGGCTCGGACGCGTTGCATGTAACCAACCTAGCGAGGCCGCTCCCCTGCGGGCTACGACAAGCGCACGAGCCCCTAGGTGTGCCTGACTCGGGTCGCGTCGTCGCTCTCGTGCCCTTGCGCCCGCTGTGACCTCGCTCACGGCTATCACCTCCCGCTGAGGCGTACGCTAGTACGAACCCTTTGACCCTCGGAGTGCCATGCCCGTCTCACAGCCGACCCACCAGCACGAGGGCTCGCAGCGGCGCCGATACCAGCCCGCCGCTGCCTACGCGCTTGCCGAGCGGGTGAAGCGAAAGGGCGTGAAGATATCGGCGGCCGACGGGCCCTGGCGGGCGGGGGGGCGCGCGCTGCAGCGACCCGGGCGCAACCACCTCGGCGTGATCCCCCTCGTGACCAATGGGCACACCGAGATGATGGTGGACACCATGGAGCACGCCGCGGATGTTTCCGGTCTCCTCAACTGGTGCGGCGTGGAGGATCTCGACCCGGTCTCCGATCTCAGCCCACCGCCTCCAGAGAGCCTCGGCGGACCGCACTAGGTCCCTTAGCCCCGCCGCTTGAAGAACTGCACGGCGCGCTCGTGCTTTTCAGCTGCTGCTCGCGTCTTGAACGTGCCGAGATTCCGCCGTTCCCCCGTCTTGGGATCCGGTTTCCGGGAGTAGAGTCGATAACGGCCATCTTTGAGCTTGCGAATCATGCGGCAACCCCTTCAGCTCACTGATCCACCGTAAACAGCACAGCACGGTTCTGGGCGGCGGCGCGTTGCCAGAACTCACGCAGGCGCACGAACCAGTCCCAGTGGAGCATCGTGTCCTCCGCTGATGCGCAGGCCGGGGCTCAGCTGAGGTAGTCGGTCGCCAGGCGCACCCCCGCCCACATGCCGAGGCCAGTCCCGACGGCGCTGACCAGGACCGCCGTCATAAGCCCCACGTGGGCTCCGAGCCACCAACCGACCGCACTGCCGAGGGTCCCGCCGACCAGTCCGAGGAGCCGCGTCACGCGCCGTCCTTGTGAGATACGCCCTTCACGTCGTCGGGTGCGCCGGTTGGGTGGGGGCGTTGCAAAATGGGCAAAGTCACACCATCGCGTCGCGCCTCGGTCACCCCGTTCGGCTCAGGGCGAGCCGGATGCGCGGCTGCCCATCATCCCCGACCTGCAGGACGCGAGCGCTCGCTTGCCCTTTCTGCGCCTGCAGAATCGAATGCCGGCCACCGCACGTCCACCGCGCTCAGCTTGTCACTCAGCTGGTCGACCCGCTCTACTTCCGGGCGAGTGGCCACGAGGCCCTGGGACCGATACCACTCGGCTGCGCGGGCAAAGAAAGCCTCGATCTCGTGCAGCTCGGCGACGGCAATGGCGCCCTCATCCGAGAGCACTAACGCGGGAACCGCCCAGCAGTTGGCGACGGCCTTCAGGTCGCCTGTGCTGAGAGCCAGGCCAAGGAGCTCGAGCATGCGCCGGATCTGATCCTCGTTCATAGTCTATGCTCCTGGGCGCACACCGATTGCCGCTGGCGGCCAGGCCGAAGTAGCCTCGCAACGAAAGAGGGCTGTTAGGCGTACCCGATCCCCGGCTCCAGCGCAATCGCACTACGCGTGAACACGCCGCTGCCATGCCCCAGCAACTCGCCCCCGCCGTCCAGGAGCTCTGCCTCGGCGAGAAACAGGCGGCCACGGCCATGCAGCAGGCGGCCGACCGCGCGCAGCTCGCCGCTCGTAACCGGCCGCGCGAAGTGCACGGTGAAAGAGACGGTCAAGACGAGCACCTCCCGAACTCGGGAGTTCACCGCGAAGAAGGCCGCGTCATCGAGGGCGCGGAAGTACACCGAGCCATGAACTGCATGCGCCGCATGATAGAACTCGGGACGCGTCGTCAGCCGCACCTCGGCCTGGCCGTCGGCGATGGTGATGCTGGCGCCATACCACTGGGAGACGGGCGCGGCGGCGTAGAGCCGCTCCAGCTTACGGTAGTGGTCCGCGTCGATCATCCCGCGTTACCTCTGCGGGCATTCTTGGCTGATCGTTCTAGTCGGGCCACGACCGCAGCAAAAACCGCGTACGCCGCGAGCGCGGTCATCGCAATGGCCCGGTCCGACACTGGGGCTGGGCCAAAGAAGATGTACGCCTGGATGGCCAGCATCACCAGACCGAAGAGCATCATCGGCAGGCGGGGCCGGGTTCCGAGGATGAGGTAGAGCCACATCCCGCCAAACAGCAGAGCCGCTTCGAGTGCGAAGGCCACGAAAGGCAGATTCCACAGCCCGAGGCCGATCTTTGCGGTGTCGTCGTACAACGGCAGATCGGGGCGGTGAACTAGCAAGTCCAAGACCCAGTGCGAGAAGACGGCCAAGCCGACGACGAGCGCCGCCTTCTCGGCCCGGCCGGGGCCGGCCAGCAAGCGGTACAGCAGCAGAGCAGCGGCCGACCAGATCACGGCTGCCACCAGGCTGTGAGTGTACGGCATGTAGTACAGGTCGAGTGGATTGGACGCGGTGATTCCCGGGACGATCCGGACCTTCTCGATGCCGAGCAGCACCAAGGGCGCCCACAAGACGTCGAGCAGCTGCACGGCGATGAACAGCGCCCACAACGGCACCGATTGGTCGAGCCTCTTAGCGGCGAAGCTCACGCCGTAGTGTCCGACGAACATCGCTGCTAGCCCCCACGCTCGAGGTAGGCGCGCCAGGGATTCCAATATCGGTTCGGCCACCCGGCTACCAGGTTCTCGTACAGTCGATCGGGCACGTTGGTTTGCGTGAGCTCCACCCGGGCGCCGCTCTCCTCGGGCCAGAAGGTCAGAATAAGCGTCGAATCGGGATCGTCAGCCTGCCACTCGAAGCTGCGCCAGCTCTGCACGATCTCGTGCCCCGGCGTGAGCGCGAGGAGCTGCCCGTGGATCCGGCCGTCGAAGGCCGACCACTCCGACCCCGGCGTCGCGGTGATCTCCACAGTGCCGCCACCGGTGAAGGCCGCATGCTGTCGCGGATCGAGATACATGGAATAGAGCGTGCTGGGCGTCGCTGGAAGGTGCACGACTTGATAGACCGTCGTCGGCATAGGACTGGCCTCGCAGCGGGTTGATCCGTGGTTAGGCTCATCCCATCGGTTGCCGACGCTGGCGCAGCCAGGTATGGGCCCGGCGGCCAGCGACTCCACCCAGGGCTCCTACCACCGCTCCCATCAGAATGATGCTGGCGTACGTGACCAGGGCGATGACGCCCAGCAGCCAGAGCTCCTGCGGGGGCAGAAGGGCCTGGCTCGCGAACACGAGGAACTGGCCGCTCAGCCCGGCGAGCACTGCTAGCCAGAAGAGGCGGGGAGCCAGGACGCCGAGCCCAAGCCCGAGAGCGCCGAGGCTCAGGGTGTAGTAGGAACCCGTCGCATCCCAGGGCTCCCGATACCCGGTCACCACGGGCGATGCCAGCCAGATCAGGGCGCCGCCGGCCGCCCCTGCGAGGAAGACGCCGCGTCGGCTCAACTCGCCGCCTTGCCGGTTGACGCCCGCTGCGACATCAGCTCGGAGCCCCTGGCTCGGCAAGCACCTCGTAGTGGTGAACTTCGGCGTCGAAGCGTAGCAGTGCCGCCCGTGCTTCGGGCTCGACGACGGCGCGCTCCGGCGTGGCGCCAGCGAACGTGCGGACTGCCTCCATCGAATCCCACAGCGTGAGAACCTGGTACTCGATTTCGGCTGGCGCGCGGCGCCGCAGCAGGTACAGACCGCGGAACCCCGTAAGGTTCTGAAGCTTGGGTCGCACGGCCTGGAGCAGGTACCTCGGGTATTCCTCCGCATTGTTAGGCGCCGCAAAGCCACGCCAGGCGCGGACGATCATGGGGCGAACTCCTTGTCCGGGGAGCAGGTCCACCGTTCGGTCCTCCAGATCGATGAGGAAACGGCCCTCCACGACGTAGAAGAACTCGTCCTCGCCGGCGTGTGCGTGCCAGTGATACTCCCCCTGCACGACGCCGAGGCGGACTACCGAGTCGTTTACCTGACAGAGCGTCTGGTTATACCACCTATAGGTGCAGGCGTCGGCCAGGTGCCGCACGTCGATCAGCTCTAGCGGAGTGTACAAGATGTTGAGCCGCGTTTCATAGGGGTAGGCTCCCGCTTCAGGCATGGCGCATTCCGGCGACAGGGGGGCGTCCAACCGCGACGCATGGGGCAACGATACCTGCGCCATCGCTGATCCCGCCAGCGCGCGTCCCGCATTGGGACGCGGTGTCCGGCCTGAATGCTCGTGGAGTCCGGCTCTGCCGCGGAGGCGACTTGGGACGCAACACCTGACCCGGCGCCCCGCGCCAATCCAACGGGGATATACTGCCTAAAAGTAGTAATCGCAGAGGGCCCCGTCATAGATCGCGAGGGCTCAGGCGAAATGAAATGTCCGACGGCCAACCGCTCAAACGTTGAAGAGCTGAAGCACCCAGCGGCGGCGCGGAACCGGTCCGAGGTCGAGCGACGGGCGCGACAACAGGAGACCACGACTATGAGCGAGTTCGTCTATCTCTTTCGGGCCACCGAGGCGGAACAGCGGGAGGCCATGGGGACGCCGGAGCGCGCGCAGCGGAGCATCGGGGTGTGGCTGGCCTGGATACGCGAGCTGGAAGCCAAGGGCCACCTGAAAGACCCGGGACAACCGCTCGAGCGCGCCGGCAAGGTGGTCCGCGGCAGGAAGAAGATGGTCACCGACGGCCCGTTCGCCGAAGCCAAGGACCTGGTGTTGGGCTTCATCGTCATCGAGGCGCGCGACCTGGCGCAGGCGGTAGAGCTCTCGACCGGTTGCCCCATGCTCGAGGGCGGCGGATCCGTGGAGATTCGGCCGGTGATGGTCTCGCCACTCCAATGAGGCAGGAGAAGAAACATGAGGAAGCTGGCCGCTTTCAGTCAGGTGACGCTGGATGGTTACTTCACAGGCGTGAACGGCGACATCAGCTGGGCCCACAAGGACAGCCAGGATGCCGAGTGGAATGCATTCGTCGCGGACAATGCAAGGGCCGGAGGCGTGCTATTGTTTGGCAGGATTACCTATGAGCTCATGGCAAGCTACTGGCCGACACCGACCGCGCTCGAGAATGCTCCCATTGTTGCCGAACGGATGAACAATCTGCCGAAGGTCGTGTTTTCGCGAACACTGGAAGAGGCGTCGTGGAACAATACAAAGCTGGTGAAGGGCGACATGGCGGCGGCCGTCCGACAGTTGAAGACACAGGAGGGAGAGAACGTGGCGATTCTGGGAAGCGGCAGCGTTGTTTCACAGCTGGCGCAGGAGGGTTTGATCGATGAGTACCAGATCGTGGTGAATCCCGTCGTTCTTGGGAGAGGGAGGACGGTGTTCGACGGCATCAGACACAAGCTGACCCTGAGGCTGACAAAGATGCGGACCTTCGCCAATGGGAATGTCTTGCTCTGCTACCAGCCGATCACGTGACGGAGGAGGAGGGGGAGAAGCACCCGCGGTGCACCTGAACGAACATCTCTTTCGGCGCGAGTCGGGCCGCATGGTCGCCGCCCTCACGCGCATCTTCGGCGTGCACAACCTGGCGCTGGCAGAAGACGTCGTACAGGACGCGTTCTGCCGGGCGCTGGAGGTGTGGAAGGTGCGCGGCCTTCCGGCAAACCCGTCGGCGTGGCTCATGGCGACGGCAAAGAACCGCGCGCTCGACGTCCTCAGGCGCGAGCGGACGGCACGCACCTTCGCGCCCGAGATGGGCCGGCTGCTCGAGAGCGAGTGGACGATCGCCCCCAGCGTCGAAGAAGCGTTTACCGCGCACACGATCCGCGATGAGCAGCTTCGGATGATGTTCTCGTGCTGTCATCCGCGACTGACCGAGGAAGTGCAGGTCGCGCTCATCCTCAACATCCTGTGCGGCATCGGCGCGAAGGAGATCGCGAGCGCGTTCCTCGGCGGGCGTGCGGCAATCGAGAAACGGATCTCGCGCGGCAAGAAGGTACTCGCGAGCTCCGGGAGGTTGTTCGATCTGGGGGACGCCGAATTTGGGTCGCGGCTGGGGGGCGTTCGGCGGGCGCTGTACTTGCTCTTCAACGAAGGCTATCACGGCGCGTCCGGCGAGGCGGCGGTGCGGGTCGAGCTGTGTGGCGAAGCGATGCGCCTCACGGCCTTGCTGCGCGAGCACCCGCCTGCCGCGACGCCGGCCACGAACGCGCTTGCTGCGCTCATGTGTCTCCACGCAGCGCGGCTGCCGGCGCGAATCGACTCGGCGGGCGACCTGAATGCGCTCCTCGACCAGGACCGATCTCGCTGGGACGCCCGACTCCTGGCCGAAGGGCTCGAGCTCCTCGAGCGCTCGGCGGCAGGCCCGGAGCTGACGGCCTATCACATCGAGGCGGCGATCGCCGCCGCGCACGCGAGCGCACGAAGCGTCGAGGAGACGGACTGGCAGTTGATCGTCTCGCTGTACGACAAGCTGATGCACGTTGCCCCATCGCCAGTTGTCGCGCTCAATCGCGCGATTGCCGTCGCCGAGCGCGACGGCGCCGAGCGGGGGCTCGAGCAGCTTCACGCGATTGCCGACCGCACTCGGCTGGCGCGCTATCCGTTCTATCCTGCTACCATGGGTGAGCTGGAGCTCCGCCGCGGCGATCGGGAGAGCGCGCGGAAGCATTTCCATGCCGCGCTCCGCCTCGCGAGAAACCCGACGGAGCGTCGGTTTCTCGAAAAGCGGTTGCAGCGCTGCGACGGCGCGTAGCCTGACGCACCGGGGCCACGCGGCGCTCGCTCACTTGCGTGGGTTCCGGGGGTCGTCCGCTGGGTTCACGTACGTAATCGTCCAGGGCCCCTGTCCATGTAACTGCAAGACGGTCTCCCCCTCCGCCCAGGCGAAGTGTCTGGTCCCGGCGGGCCAATAGCCGAACGAGCCGGTGGACATCCTCCGAGTGGCCGCCCGGTCAAACCGCTCCCCCATGCCGAGGTTCAGCATGCCCGCGATGACGGTCACGTGCTCCACCTGGCCATGCCAGTGCGGGAGCACCTGGAAGCCGTCCGGAAACCGCAGCCGCATCGTGAAGACTCCGGGCTGGCTGGGATCGCCCTCCAGCACTGCCATCTTGGCGCCCTTTGCCAAGGATGCGGGGCCGTCCTTCCACTGAACGTCGGTGGCAGGGAAAAGCCTCATCTGACCCCGCCCCTGGCTGCTCGCCGTGTCGCCGGCATCCTGGGCTGACGCAGCCGAGACCGTCAACGTGAAAAGGCCCAGGGCGTAAAGCAGTCTCATCATACGACCGCGCAACCCCCCTTCAGTGGTCAGCCGGCGCTTCGCCGTCAGAGCTGCGTGAGCGCGCGGATAACTCCGCCCCAGGCGATTCCCAACACGCCGGCCAGGGCAATCGTGTAGAGCTGCAGCGCCACCCACCATCAGGCGCGACCGCGCGTGCGGAGCGTGTACCACCAATCTGAGGTCTGACGCCTGGCCCGGCTAGTACCGCTGGACGAATTCCGTGGCAACGCGGAGCAGTGGACCCTTCGCCTGTGGCTCGAACGCCCCGAGCACAAGCTCGCCCTCCGACCGGAACTCGAACGGAGTGGCCTGGTCGACCAGCCGCATTGGCTGGCCGAGCACGAGGACCACGCCTCGAAAGCGCAGTTCGTAGCCCGGAGTCCCGGACGTGACTCGGAGCACGGCGGCCGCTGGAGGGGTACCACGGCTGGCGGCCAAGGCCATCGTCGTACCGACCAACGTGGCAGCGATCAGTGCTCGGTCATCCGCTGATCCCTGGTGGGTTACGCAGCGCCGCGCGGCAGCTGGCAGTAGACTAGCCGCATGGACCCATCGGTCGGGTTGTAGCCCGGCCGCGCGTGCGCAAACGTCTCTCCCAACCGGCGGATCTCGCGCATCTCGGTTAGAAGGTAGGTACGCCAACCGGGCCCCGCCGCTGACTCGGAGTGTCCGCGGACGAACCATGCGAGAAGCGCGTCGTGGCCAGCCGTATTGTGGCCGCAGAGATGAGGCTCGACGATTCGCTCTGAGCCCTCATAGCTAAAGGCCAATAGCTGTTTTGCGGCGATGGCGCCGCATATCGTGTCGCGCATGCTCGTTGCTGGTGCGACGTCCATCCAAGCCCTTCCCGCAACTGGCGCCGGCACCAAGGGCCGGCCCGTGTCGAGCCGGCCCTTGCCGATCACCCTCACGGGTCTAGTCGGCCGCCAACACGCTCTCCAACGCGCCCAGCCGTTCGGCCCAATATTGCTTCACCCGCGTCGCCGCGGCCCGATCCGGCAGCTTCCCGTGCTGCAACTGGACCTGGCTTTTCGCGGCCCCCCGGCGCGCGAAACCCACGTCGACCGAGGTGCGGTCCGGCCAGGTGATCCGCATCGACTTCCCGCGCGTGGCGGTCTTGACCGTCAGGTCCACGCCGGGCAGCCAGCGGGCACGCGTGCGAGCGTCGTGGAAGGCGCCGTACAGCCGGGCGAGCGGCACGGCGAAGGTCTTGCTCTTCGTCGCTTCAAATGAACCGTCTCGGCGCTGCCCGATCGCGCGGAGCCCCTTGATGCGCTCGTAGCCCACAGTGACTGTTTGCGCCCACCAGCCGGGTACCTTGTACTTCTCGTGGACGTACTCCGCAATATCCCGGTGCGGCCAGGTGTACGCCTGGGCGCGATCGAGCGCCTTGACCCAGCGCTCCCACGCACAGCCGGTCTTCGCCTTGAGCGTTGCGTCGCTCTTGCCCGCCAGCTTCGCATAATCGAGGGGGGCCGGGGCGACGGCAGCAGCTGGCTTCTGCTTGAGGAGGTGCGCGCGGGCGGCGGTGTAGGATTCGCCCGTCTTCCGCATGCGCCCGCGGACTAGGCGCTTGAAGTCCTTGTTGGTAGGCATCGGTGGGGTCCTTTGGTCAGGCCGCAGGCGACACGCCCCCCAGCGACGACGCCCGCGGCGTCCCAAAGGCTCGAACCAGACGGATCCGGGAGTGTTCCCCCCTTTGCCTCACGAGGGCCCTTGCTGGGGCAGGGCCGACGAGGTTGGGCGCGGATCGTCCGCCCGTGCCCTATTGTGCATCATCCCCCGCCCGCAGGCAAGAGTGCTCCTAGGCGGCAGGATGCCGGGTGTTGGATGCGGGGTTCGCGGCACGCCGGTCAGCGGATCTGCTCGACATACTCCCGCGGCAGAGCCAACCGGTTCGCAAGCTGCCGGAGCTTCGCGGCATACTCGGGGTTGGCCTTTACTGCCTCCCAACGGACCAGGCCGCCGCCAGCGAACATACGGCAATCAGACCGGAGAAGACCACGGGCACGATGAAGAAATACTGCCAACTCAGGAACGTGACCGCCACAAAGCACAGGGCCAGGCCCCACGTGACGACTGGGATGGTCCTCAAGACCGCTTCGGGCAGTTCACCCAGCTGCCAGGCGACGGCGGCGGCGAACACGAGGAGGACGGTCACAAAGAGGCCGAAGCCGGTATAGAACCCCCAATAGGTACGGCTCAGCCCCTGGACGTCGAACCGCGTGGACTTCAGGGCCTGGACCGCGGCATCTACCCCCACCTAGGGTCGACACGGCGAAACCCCACCGTATGGCCGGCCGCGAAAAGCACCAACAGGACCGCGGCGATGCGATAGAGGGCTGGGGCCTTCATGGTGGCGTGCTCCTGATGGCTGGAGATTGACGATGTGACCAGGCGATCGGCGCGGCGCTAGGATGCTCTTCCCTGGGGCAGTGCCGCCTTCCGGCGCTCAGCCCGTCTTGGGTGGCACACTGCTGTTCCAGATGTCGCGGTGCAAGCGCCAGTCGTTGCCTTCCTCGCGCCAGACGACGAGGTACTTGCCCCGATCCAGTGTGCGGCCGGCCTCGCCTTCCAGGACGTAGCGGCCCACCTCAATCGCCCGGGCCCCGTGGACCTCGAGCTCCTCGGTTTCCAAGCGAGCGGCTTTGATTCCCAGGTCGAGCACCCCGCGCCAGAATGCCTCGATCGCAGGGCGACCCGCGATGGGCTCTCCGCCCGGGGGTAGGACCCGCGCGTCGGATGAGTACACGGCAGCAACTCCGGCGGCGTCGCCCCGGGTGAAAGCGGTCATGAAGCGCTCGTTACCTGTGGCGATGGCAGTGACAATGTTGGAGGGGGTGGCGGTGGCGGTCATTGCGGAGGCCCTCAGAGAGCTATGGTCGAACGGGGCGGGTTTAGCGGGACCGCTCCAGTATACGCGCTCAACCGTCGGTCCGCCTGAGCCAAGCCGAGCTCACATCGGCGGCCGAGCCCGACGCAAGCCTGTCAGAGTGGGGGCCGGCCCATGTCGGCCTAACGAACCGCGCTTCAGCTGGGGGCATTCAGCGATGGCTACGGCGCAACCCCCGCCTGGCGATAAGCCGCCAGAACGTCAGGACCAAAGCAGGCGAAGATGACTTGCTGCACCGTTGATCCCGCCGCGAGCTCGCTCCGCACCGTGTGCACCGCTACCTCCGTCGCCGGCTGCAGGGGATAGCCGTAGATGCCCGTGCTGATGGCCGGGAACGCGACGCTCTGTAAGGCCTGTGCATTTGCGAGCCGAAGCGCAGCGCGATACGCGCCAGCGAGGAGCTCCGGCTCCCCCGCGCGCCCCCCGTGCCACACGGGACCGACGGCGTGCAGGACGTACCGGGCCGGTAGGCGAAACCCCGGCGTGAGGCGCGCATCGCCGGTGGGGCAAGGCGCCAGGGCCGCGCAGGCGCGGGCGAGGTCCGGGCCCGCGGCGCGATGGATGGCACCACATACCCCGCCGCCGGGCGCCAGTTGCTCGTTCGCCGCGTTGACGATCGCATCGACCTCCAGGGTCGTGATATCGATCATTCGTGCAGACAGGCTCATCGCACACCTACGGGTTACGGCCAGCCGCAAGCAGTGTTTGGGCCGAACGCTGGTGTGAAACCGACCCAGAGGTCATCCGCTGCCGGATTGACTAGAAGGCGTTCTGGCGATCGATGCCACAATTGGTATCCCAACGAACGGAATGTGCCCGAGCAACTGGATCCACCAGCGGACGTTGATCGTTGGTGGGCGATGCAAGAGCAGTGGAATGAGCGCCAGCGACATCACCAGCCATACAACGGGACCATACAGCGATGCGATCCTGAGCTTCCCATACGGACTGGCGAGGACGCCACGGATCCACGGTGACCGCGCAACCAAGAACAGAAAGACGGCAGACCATGCGAAAGCGACGCCGAAATGCATGACGACGCCGACGACGGCCGTTCTGATGCCGCCGTTGAGTGCCTCGGGCCCGAGCAGAGTAGCCGCGACACCCTGGAAGAGGCGCTCCACCGTTGAATGGTAGAATGCGACACTCAAGACGCTCGAGAAGAGTCCGTCGGTGACGCCCGTTAGGAGGCCAGCGCGTGCAAGCCGGGACAGCGTCCCGCGGTACGGGGCCGAGTAAGGTGTGGCAGCAGCCAAGATGACGCCCTCGCATTTCCAGCAGCCGAGTTGTCATCACCGAGGTGGTGACATGGAGCCAGTGACGAATAGTCTCGCCGACTCCAGCGTACGTCAACGCGCGCGTGCACGGCGATCGCGTGGCCTGATCGCCCGCAGCTGAAGCTGTGGTTGCACCTAGAGGAACTGCATGTTCTGCCACCCGTGCGCGGGTCTACCGCTTGGGTGGCTAGGTGGTGCCTTGGTCGGAGCCCGCCGGTGCGCGCCTCAGGCGCCGCGAGCTAGATGAGTCACGAGGACCAGGAAGCCGACCGCACTCGCGAGGCTCCGGACCGCGTGAAGCCGACCCCAGTGCTCGAGCAGATGCTGCGCCTCCGCCGACGCTCGGTCAAGACCGGGATCTAGCAGGCGCTGGTTCGTCGGCAGGATCACGAGCAGCGTGAACGGGATCACGATCCCGAGCAAGAGGCCGCCCACGAGCACCTGGAGGCCTCGCTCCTGCGTCCAGGCCACGGTCGCGGCAACGAGGCCCACGGCGGCGAGCGAGGCTTGCATGGTGGTAGCCCGGCGGTAGCTGGGCCCAAACTCGGTGGCAGCGATGGCCGTACCGCACTCGAGACGGGCGGGGTGCTCGACGAATGTGATGTAAAGCGCGGCCCCGGCGAACAGCCCCGCGCAGACGATGGCCAGGAGCTCGAACAGCATGGAACCTCTCCTTGAGACGGGGCTTCCCAGCGCCACCTAACGAACCGCGCTTCGGGGCGGATCTGAGAATCCACAGGTTAGTGTTCTTCGATGCCCTGGGGATAACGATCCGCCACAAGATTCAGTCTGACGTTATGCTCAAGCAGCGCCTTGAGGCCCGCGAGGACCAAAGTGAACCCTTGGGTCGACCCGGTTACCTGTTTCACAAGGTCGTCCCCGTCGCCAGTGAAGCCGGCCTCAGTGATACTCACGAACGTTGTGCCATCCGTTTGGGGCGCGAACGTCCACTCCACGGTGGTGGGGCCACTGTATCCCGGCCACTCGATGACAATGCGCTGGTTCGGTTCGATGGCTTTCGCGGTCACCGGGATCGAGATGCCGTACATTTCCCAATCCCATTGAACCTGCTTGGCAGCCTCGAGTCTTCCGCTGCTTTGGGTGAACCAGAATCTCGTGGTGATGTCCCGAAGCGCCACGCCGGCGCGGAGCCGCGCCCCGCAGGCCCGTGAGCTGCAAGCGGTGGTAGGCAGCTAACGATCCGGGTCGCCGCCCTGGGTTGCGCGCCGCAGTTCCCGGAACGCCCGCGCAAGATCGGCCAGTTGATGGTTCGCATTCAGCCCGCTCGGGTTGGGCAGGAGCCAGAGCCCACTGCGCCCCAAGCGCTCCGACTGGCGCCCCATTCTGGCCCCGGGGCGTGCGAAGGCCTTCCGATACGCGCCGATCCCGAGCACGGCAACCCACCGCGGCGTATAGCGGCGCACCGTCCGCTCGAGCCGGCGCCGCCCCGCGGCCAATTCGGCAGGCCCGAGCTCTGCCGCCGTTGCTGTCGCCCGCGGCACCAGATTAGTGATCCCGCAACCACGCTTGAGGAGCAGGCCCTCCTCCCACGGGCTCAACACGCGTTCGGTGAACCGGGCCGCGTGCAGGGCGCGCCAGAACCGATTGCCCGGCCGAGCGAAATGGTGGCCCGTAGCGCCCGAGTAGAGCCCCGGATTAATGCCACAGAACAGCACCGTGAGCCGGCGACGAATCACATCGGGGACCGTCTTCCCCGCAGCGGCGCGGAGCTGCTCCTTCGTCGGACGCCGGACCTCGATGGTCAACGCAAGCTCGCTGCTAGCTGCCTGGCGAACCGCGCTTCAGCTGCGGGCACTGGCCCGCCGCCACACAATTCAACGTTTCCACAGCGGCCAGACGGACGCCGAGGTCGCACTGGCGGCCGAGCCTCACGCAGGCCCATCAGCTGCAAGCGGTGGTTAGGCGGCAACAACGTACTCGCTTTGCACCAGGCCGCTCTCGTACTGGCGCGTTGCGACATGGTGGAGTCGGATGTCGCGAGGCAGCGCGCCAAACAGCGGGACTCCATCACCGAGGAGCACGGGAACGCGGGTGATAATGAGGCGCTGGATGAGCCCGGCCTGAAGAAACCGTTGAATGGTGATCCCGCCATCCACGTATACATGTCGGATGCCGCGCGCGGCAAGCTGCGACACGATTGCGGCCGGCGCCCCCGACATACGCTCCACCACAGCCCCGACGGGGGTGGGGGCGAGCGCGCGAGTGCTGAGCACGAAGACGGGCTTCTGACCATAAGGCCACGTGTCAAAGGTCAAGACCGTCTCAAAGGTCTTGCGGCCGATGACCAGCGCATCCACCGTGGCCATGAACTCCTCGTAGCCGTGGGGTTCGCCACCACCCGGCGGCAGCCAATCGAGGTCACCATTGGCTCGAGCGATGAAGCCGTCGAGGCTAGTTGCTATGAAGACGGATGCTTTCACTGCAGAGTCCTCACGTTGCCGCCTAACGAACCGCGCTTCAGCTGCGCGCGGTGGTTAGGCGTTCGCGGCATCGGCGGCCGTGTGCGACATGAGAGTGAGATCGTCGCGTTCTGCCCAGCCCAGATGCGCCCAGAACGCTCGCGCGGTGGCGTTGTCCGCCCGTACAAAGAGGTGGCACTTCGTCAGGCCCCCAGCCACCAGGGCAGCGAGGACTCGTTGGGCTAGGGCCCGCCCGACCCCCTTGCCTCGGTACGCTGGTGCGACCGCTAGGTGGTGTAGATAGCCGCGGCGACCGTCATGACCGCCCAGCACCGCGCCCACAATCTGGTTCTCGGCCCGCACGACGAAGCTCAACCCAGGGTTCCGTTCTAGGTACCGCGTGAGCCCGTCGCGTGAGTCGGCGTCCCGCAGCGTGAGGCCCTCGGTCGCCCGCCAAAGCGCCATGACGGCATCATAGTCCGAGGGCTCAAGAGGAACGATCTCGATCATCCGCAATGCTCAGCGATATGCCTAACGAACCCATGTTTCAGCTGCGCGCATAAGCCCGCATCCACACAATTGAACGCCTCGACAGCAGCCGAGCTGATGGGCGGCGCCTCATTACTGCATGAGGCGCCCGAGCCACAACTCGGTTGTCCACTTCCCCTCGTCCATCTCGTTGACGATGCGAGCGACCGGCACGTCCTGAACCAGGCAGCCAACTACGGTCGGCACCGTGCCACCAAGCGCACGCTCGGTCGCGGCGAGTCCTCGGTAGGCATCGGGGTCGGTCCTGTGGAGCCCCGCCAGAGCGTAGAGTCGGGTCGGACGGCTGGGTGAGGCCGCGAGCATTTTGAAGGCGCTTTCGGCAACAGCCGACCGGGCGACCGCCGACCAAGCCAAGGCTTCAGGCGGGCGCTGGCCAGCATACCCCACCTGTGCCCCGTACAGGCGATCGGCTCGCTCCAGCACACGCACGGCCGCCGGCAAGTGTTGGCGCCCCCGTTGCAGCGCAATGGGCGGCACGGCCGGAGGGCGGTCGTCGTGGAAGCGAGGCACGAGAAGAGCGATCAAGAACAGGTACCACCCGAGGGTAAGCAGCGAGAGCAAGCCAGGCGGTTGCATGGCACGTGTCCTGAGATGGGGGACGCTGCCACGCTACCGTGCGCACGTTGCCTAGCTGTGTGGCCTCGATGACGACTTGATGACATCCGGGTGAGCGCTCCATGCGAGGCCGCGGTTTCGGCGGCCCTCAGGGTGCCGCCACGACATTCTCTTGCGCGTTGATCGCTTGCCACCGGCCGCCACGGTGGACGAATACATCGGTGAAGACCGTCCGCTGCAGCGGGTGACCAGGCGCGCGGGCGATGACGATGCCATTGGCGAGAGCAACGCTGCCATAGACCCGGACTCGCAGCGTCTGGAAGCTCACCTCGGTGGACGCAGGGCGCGGATGGGTCATTACCCAGGCGATGTGCTGGGCCTTGGTGAGAAACGCCCCGCTCGGGACCGGATGGACGAAGTCCGCGGCCAAGATTCGCTCGAGCGTGGCCCTATCGCGGGCTTGGAGCCATTTCTGCTCCAGGGCCAGGATAGCCGCCTGGTCCTGAGTGGTATCGTGCGCCTGTTGAGCTGCAGTCGCTGTGGGTCCGGGCCCTAGCGCTCCAATCGTGAGGATCGTGGCTGCGACGTAGAGCATGGCCGGTTCTCCCTGACGAGGCAGTTGGAGTCAGAGGCCGCGGCCTAACGAATCCCGCTTCGGCACTGTCGTTTCGTCCTTGGCCCGCGCCAAGAAGCTGACCAACGGCACGGTGTCGAAGTAGAACATCTGGGCGCGGGCCAGCTTCCCCTCAAGAACTCTGTAGAGGCCCAGTACCTCCCCGTCAAATCGGGCTCCGGCGGGGGTTACTCCCCTCTGATGCCAGAGTACTACGACC
>WNGB01005951.1_pt1 | contig 25937 bp, 25 predicted proteins | sample 5400681 | NCBI WGS metagenome assembly WNGB01 (sample SAMN13153367, study PRJNA577476) | soil metagenome | isolation source: 115 cm soil or saprolite under grassland replicate 2 | place: USA:California | collected 2016-06-15
TCGACGTTCCGGGCCTGGCTGTACCGGATCGCCACCAACGCCTGCCTGGACCTGCTCGCCAAGTGCCGCCCGGAGCCTGCGACCGGCGGCGAAGTGCTGTGGCTGCAGCCCTACCCGGACCGGCTGCTCGACGAGCTGCCCGCGGGCGACGCGGACGAGCCGGAGGCCGTCGCCGTCGCGCGGGAGACGATCGAGCTGGCGTACGTGGTCGCAGTCCAGCACCTCGCGCCGCGCCCGCGGGCCGTGCTGATCCTGCGGGACGTGCTCGGCTGGCCGGCGAAGGACGTCGCGGAGCTCCTCGGGGACTCCGTCAACTCCGTGAACAGCGCGCTGCAGCGGGCGCGCGCCGGCATGCGGGAGCACCTGCCCGCCGAGCGGCAGGACTGGACCGGCGGCGAGGAGGACACAGGGACGCGCGAGCTGGTGCGCCGCTTCACCGACGCGAGCCTCGCCAAGGACGTCGACGGTCTCGCTGCCATGCTGCGCGACGACATCCGCTGCTCGATGCCGCCCACACCAGGCCTGTACGTCGGCCGCGACGCAGTGGTGAACGACTGGATCGAGGACGGGTTCGAGGCTCTGGGGAAGCTGCGCACCGTCGTCACGTCCGTGAACCGGCAGCCCGCCATCGCCTTCTACCTCTGGCAGGAGCGTGAGGGCGCGTACCTGCCGCTGACGATCGACGTCCTGCGCATCACCGGCGGGGCGATCGCCGAGATCGTGATCTTCCACGACGACCAGTTCCCGCGGCTCGGGCTGCCGGAGCGGCTGCCGGCGGAGGGCACGGAGTAGTCCTGGTGCGGACGCTCGCGCTGCGCGGTGGCGCGCGCGTCGCGGTGGTCGCGGCGCAGTGGTGCGACGCGTTCGGCGTCGTCACCCGCGGGCGGGTGCAGCTGGAGCCGCGCGACGGCGAGCCCGGGCCGGTCCTAGGACGCGACGCCGGGTTCTGGCTCCGCGGCACCGGGGTCCGCGCCCTGCGGAAACCCAGCCGTCGCACGGCGAGGGCGCACCTTCACTCCCATGGCCAGGACCGTCACATGCCAGTCAACCCACCCGTACGCCAGTTACTTCAATGATGGAGGAACGACATGAACAGTGTGAATGACACCGGGGTCGTCGCAGGCCCGGCATCGGGCCAGACCAGCCACACCCACCGACTCCGCGGGCTCGCCGTCACCGGCTTCATCGCCACGCTCGCAGCGATGATGGCCACCACCCTCGCCGCTGCGCTCGCCCAGGCCGTTGGCGTCGACTTCGAGGTCCCCGATGGTGGCGAGACGATCCCGTTGTCCGGGTTCGCCGTGGTGACCGGCTTCTTCTCGGTCGTGGGCATCGTCATTGCCGTCGCGCTTCTTCGTTGGAGCGCTCGCCCCGCCGAGCGATTCGTGTGGACGGCAGTGTCGCTGACCGCGATCTCGTTGGTCCCGCCCCTCCTCTCCAAGGCAGACACCGCCACCACCACCGCCCTCCTCGGGCTACACCTCGTCGCTGCGACGGTGATGATCCCCGTCCTGGCGCGGAGCCTCCGCACCCGGACCGATTGACGGTCCCGCAACGGGACAACGCGCGGCGCAAGGGCGTGGGCGAGCGCACTGACGTGGCCCCGGGTGCTGCCACCCTCCATTCCAGGGTCGACGCCAGGCTCAAACGAGTCTGGACGTTGAAACTGATCCACATCGATCAGCCGATCAGGCGCACGCCGTCGAACCGGTGTGGGCCTCGATCAGCACACGCCTGCCCCTCGGCGCAGCCTCGCATTCACCGAGCCGACTGGTTTCGTGGGCGTCAGCGCCAGAGTTCGGTGAGCTGTTCGGCAAGGGCTCTGCCTTGGTGGTAACCGGCTCGAGCGGCGGGCGGACGCAGCGACGGATCCATCGCGTTGGCGCCGAACATGTGCTCGGAGTTGCTGTCCGGGAAGATCGTTTCGACTCTGCTGTCGCGTGCGCGTAGTTCGTCGACCTGCGCGGCAAGCTGCATGCCCCACTCCTGCGGGTGCCGTGATCTGCCGCCGAACGGTGACAGCACCAACACCCGTGCGTATCCGGCTGCCAGATCGGCGTTCTCGTTGCGTCGGTAGCCGCCGTCGATGTACTGGTTGTCGCCGATGCTGTACGGGAAGCCACTGGCACAGCTGGCGGCGACGGCGTCCGCCAGGTCGACTCCGCTGTGACGGTCGAACACGACCGGTTCACCGGTGTTGGCATCGACCGCTGTGACGAGGATCGTTCGTTCCGGCCAGCGCTGGCTGGGCAGCCGGGCGGCGACGGTGGCGCGCCACTGCGTTTGCCTGGAGCCGTCTGACGCCGCATCCATTTCGAGCGCCGCCGCACCTATTCTGCGGCGCATGTCGGCCGCATCCTCGGCGGCGGCGATGATTCGGCTCGTTCTCTCCATATGGTCGGCCACTGGCCCAACGGGAACGCGTCCGCCGTCGGATTGGACCGGACCAGTCCGTGGCCGGGGCGTAGCGGCAAGGATGGCGGCAAGCAGTTCGGTCGGGGTCGCGCTAGTGACCTGGGCCGCGGCCGTCGATCCGGCCGAGGTCCCGATGATCAGATCAGCCTCGGTCATATCCAACCCGGCATCGAACAGGCCGGCGATGACGCCGATCAACCACGCATTGCCTGTCGATCCGCCACCACCGAGGACCAACGCTCGCTCACCCGCGGCGCGCACCCGCTTCGTGGCGTCGACCTGCGGCTGATCCTGGTCGCACCTCGGCCGGTCGGAGGCCGTCGAGGTGACGTGCAGAGTTGAAAAAGGTGATGTGTTCATGGGAGTCGCCTTTCGCGAAGTTGCCTGTCGGGCGCTCCCAGCGGCGACTACCTCAGTCGCGCGATCGTGGACTGCAGGGGAGCACCCACTGCGGAGACTGCGTTCACGGGTCTCACCTCCTGCCGATGGATCACGATCGCCAAGACGCTAGCACGCCGGGAGGGGCGCGACGCGACGGTCATCCCGGGGACGGATGCCCGGCTGGTCCAGCGCCGGCCGCTCGCCGTGTATTGGCAGCAGGTGGACGGTTCGGGGAACAGCCGTACCGGGATCCGGCATCCGGAGGTCGGTGCCGGCCGGGCTCGTGGTCGACGGCAAGCGGGCCTTGGTGTCGCACACGACCGGGTACTCCTTGTCCGAGGACCAGGCGGTGATCCGCGCCAAGGCGCGCTTGCGGCCGTTCTTGTAGAGCTCGATCGTGCGCAGCTTTTCCGTCGAGCTGATCCGCTGGTTGCGGTACGTGCAGTAGTGGCCGGTGGACGGTGCCCAGTTGGTGTCGGAGTAGACCCGGTGGCATGTGGCGTACGCGTCGGCCGGTGACGCGGCAACCCCGACGAGGCCGGCCACCATCACGGCGCCCACGGCCGCGGCTGCTCTCATTGTCTTGAGCACGGTGATTCTCCCTTTGCCAGGCATCCCGGGCCGCGCCGGCAGTCGCGCCGGCGACCGCCGGCGTGGCCCGTGAGTGCTTGCCTTCCACCGCGGGTTTGCACCCCCTGCGGCAGTCCCAACGAGTCACAGACTCGGCGCTGCCGTGGGCCGCTCACCAGCCTGGATGTCGGCCGGTAAAGCCGTTTCCGGTGAGGCAGAGGCACGTCCACGAGTCAGCGCGCATGCGCTGGACGGCCCCTGCGTCCGGTTTGGACATCGGGGCCGCGCTGGGAGAATCGGGGGAGAAGCTGGGTTACGGCAGCGACGCGGACAGCACCCGTGCCGCACACCGGGCAGCAGCGCAATCCGCGGGCTGATCGGCACGGCTGCCGTGTAGAGGCGGGGTGGCGTTGTCTTCGTCGAGGTCGACGTGCACGCCTGAGGCATGTCGGCCGCAGTCCAGGTCCGGGTCGGTGATGCAGTCGAGCATCTGCGGCAGCGGCGACTCAATGCCGCGGTCCCGCGGGGGGTGCACGGGCTGATCGGCTCGCCGACCGCTCAGGAGGACGGAGGGCCACCGGGGACCGATCAGCTCGATCGGTTCAACAGACCAGGATTGGTTGAACGTCACCTGGGCCAGCGAACACCGTGACAGCCACCCGCTGGCTTCGGCGGCACAGCCGACCTGCGGCCACCTCGTGGTCGGCCGGCCCTGGGCGGAGACGACGAAGTGGGGGCAAGGCCCCGGCGGCCACCGGCCTCCCGGCCGGATCCGCGCTGGCCGGGCCCGGCGTGGCAGTCGCGTCGGTGATGGAGGGCAGGCACGTGGCGTTGCCGCCGACTGAAGGCAGGGTCGCGGTCGCCACGGGCGTCGAGCTATCCGGGCAGCACGGCACCGCTGGCGCGGAACGGGACGCACAGCAGCGCAGTCGTCTGCGCGCCGAGCCGCCCGGGCAGGATCTGGGTGACCGCCGCACCCCACAGCCCGTCCACCAGCTCCCGATCGGTCGGCGACTGTCCGGCCGCCCGCTCGGCGGCCGCGACCGCCTCCCAGTACAGGCACCGCGCCCGGTAGGGGTAACCCGCCTCGACCGCGGCGTTGTCCACTGCGACACCGGCGGCCCGCCACGCATGCTCGTCGAGGGCCGCACGGCCCTCGACAATGGCGCGCAGGGCCGAGGCCGGCATCCCGGCGGCGAACCGCAGCACCGACAGGGCGGCCCGGGTGTGCCGCCCGTAGGCGGTGCCCGGGGTGAACCGGCACGGCAGGCACACCCGTCGCCACGGCTCGGTGAGGACCTGGTAGTCCCGCTCGCACTGCACGTCGTCAACGGGTGCGCCGATGATGCCCAGCGCCGCGTCGAAGATCGGCACGAGCGCGTCGAGGTACTCCTGTGACCGCGTGGTCGCCGCCGGCCGGAACGGGTGCGCCAGCTGCTCGGCCAACCCGGCGGCCGGGTCGAACATCGCGATGCCGAAGGTGTCCGCCCACCGTACCCACCGCGAGCTCAGCCGCCGGGCGAGTTCACCGGCCAGCCCGGCCAGCACCCGTGCGCGGGCCTCTTCCCGCCGCCCGTCGAGTCCGGCGTGCCCGGCCATCCGGAAGGTCTGCTCGAACGTCAGATTGGCCACCGTGACGTCCAGATCCCGCCACTGACCTCCCCGGGGATGGCGGCGCAGCAACGCCGCACCGAGATCGTCGTGACCCATACCCTCACCCTTCCGTCCTGCCCCGGCGTTGGCGACCAGGTGCCAGTCTGGCCGATCGTCGTGGCGCGACATCGCCCTTCGGCGCGACACACCCGCAGCCTCACCGCCGTCGTGGACGCAGATCCGGCCGACGCCATGGTCAACGCCCGTACCCGGGTTACGGCGACGCTCGGCAACCCCGCGGCTTCCGAGGGCCTGTGGCAAGCTCTTGGACTTCGACGCGGCCCGCCGTTGTGGCCCATGTTGAGAGTGCGCCGGCCGGGACGGGACGAGCGCCGGCCCGGCCGGCACTCGGTCATCTCGGTGGAGGGCACCAGCCGTCGCGGTATTCCACACCGCCCTGCCGGTGACGGACCTCGTCGTGCAGCGCGCCTGGGACAGGTTCGGTGTGGACGGTCGCGGGGCGTTCGACCACGACGCACACGTGCTCGCCGGGCCACCACCAGCCGCAGGAGCGGACCAGGCTCGCCCACTCGCTCAGGTGTTCAGCTGCGTCAGGTCGGTACCTGGCGAGCCCGAGGCGGTTCAGCATGTCGTAGCAGGCGACCCAGGAGGCGTCCTGCTGCCCGTACCAGCACACCGGCACTGGTCCGTCGCTGGCCAGCGCGGCGCGCACCGGCAGGTAGAAGCCTTCGGCGAGGCTCCTGTCCAGCGCGCGGCGTACGCCTTGGTGCAGGACCACGCCCAGCGGCACGCCCTCGGCTAAGGCTCGCAGCGGCGGCAGTTCCGGCCATGGCTGCTTGTTCTTGCCGCTGCGTGCCGGTGACTGATCTGGATCGGGGTGCGCCACGCCCTCCCCGAGGGCGCTGCGCAGCCGGGACACGGCCGCGGCGAGGTCGCTGGCCAGCGGGGGCGACCCTGCCGGGAGCGGGTCCCGGATCCACCGGTGGAGCTGGTCGTGGGTGGGTAGGCCGGCGGTGCGGGGCAGCGCCTTGTGCGGCGAGTCGACCCATTCGAACCGGGGCTGTGGCCGGGAGATCCTCGCGTAGATCGCCGTGAGGCCGCGTTCGGCGCCAGCTCGGTCGGCCGGTCGGGTGGACAGGCCGTGGGCCAGCCACTCTTGTCGAATCTTGACTGCGGTGTGCCACAGCTGGCCGGGGTTGTTGCTGTGGGAGGCGGGGGTGCGTTTCGCGGCGTCATTGCGCCGCGCGGGCGCGGTCATCGCCCGGGGGCGTCGCCGCCCTTCCTGTTGAAGATCATCCGATGATGATGGCCGATCGCGCGGCCACACGCAACACGGCGTCCGCGGGACACACCTCGCCCTGTGACCGGGTCGATGACGGCCGGCAAGAGGATCACCGTTCGCGCTGGACCATGGAGTCACCCGAGGGGGCCAGTCCGGCTGCCACCTCCGCGGCGACGGCGCTAGCGCCAACGCACGTCGCAGATCCTGTCGTAGCCGCCGCAGTTGCGTTCCTCGCCTGCTCCGGTGCGTCCTCGCCGAGGTCGTTTGAGTTCCACGGCACCGCCGGTGGTTGCCCGGCCCCCGCCGGATTGGATCGGCCTGCGCACCGAAACCCGGCGGCGGGGCCCGGCACGGGTGAGCACCGACAGGTGTCCGGTGATCTCGTTGACGGGCGACATGAAGGCTTTCCAGGGCAGGCATTGCCGCGTCGCGCAGGCGTCCCGCCGGCTCGCGCGCCGCAGCCGCCCGGTGCGGAGGCCTCCGCGCGGCGCTGTGCTACCGCATGTAGGGGATCCAGGAGTCACGTCCGAACACCCGGGCAAGCGTGCTCGCAGTCGAGTGTGATCCGGCCGCGGCCACATTGGACGGCGGTAGCAGATGCCGGAGCAGCCACTGGCCATGGTGGCGTTGCAGGACCGCCTGCTGAAGGTAGAACCGGCTCCCGACTGCGTCGCGCCCGTTGCCTGGCAGCGGGTTGGCCACCTCGTACAGCTGCACCTGCACGGTGGCGCCGTCCGGTTCCAGGGAGGGGTGCCGGGCGCCGGTGGCCCACACCCGCAGCGGTGTGACGGTCGGAGTCTGATCCGCGGCCGCAACCAGCGCGGCGGCCTCGCCGCGGGTGCCAGGCACCGAAAGCTGGGTGATCAGCGCCCGGCGTTCGCCATCTGGCGCGCTTCGGCGGGCGGAGAGAAGGGTGAGGTACCAGGCGGCGGCGTCGCCTGCACCCTGGGCGGTGGGTGGGAACCCGCGGGGCAGGCCGTGTTCGTAGTGGATGCCGCCGCGCGTGGGCGCATGGTGGCCTGCCGGTGGTGCGGTGAGGCGCCCTGAGACGAACCCCATGACGACGGCCGGTGCGAGGACGAGCACGGTGGCGAGGCTGGTGATGCGGACCAGTTCGGCGGGTGTGGCGGTGATCGTCGACCGGTGCCAGGCCGCCCGCCGGGCGGCCGCGGGGTCCTCGACGCCCGGCGAGTCCCGGCGGTCCCTGGCGCCGCGCGGTGAGCGGTGGTGAGCCGAACCTCTCTGGTCACTGCTCGCCTGGACCGGTGCCGGTGGGTCCGGGGTGGTGCCGTCCGCGGCGGCTGCCCGGTCATGGTGCGGCATGGCACTCCCCGATGGTGGTGTGGTCGTGTGACTGACCCCGCCCGGAGGGGTTCGGTGGGTTCCGGTCATCCGGGCGGGGTCTGCCCTTGGGAGGCGCCCCCACGATGCCCACGCCGTCGTGGGGTGGTCCATGCGGAACCGTCGGCGGCAGACCGGTTGCCGCCCATGTTTCCGGTTATCCACAGACACGGTATTTCGGGGTTGCGGATTGGCCACGGCGGTGGTTTGCATGATTCGGCCGCAATTCACCAAGTGCATTCCGGACAGCGGCGATCGGCCACGGGGGAGTCAGATTACAGACAACTATGGGGGTTGAGAGATGTCTGGACCGTTTGACCGCAGGGGGTTATTGCGCCAGTTCATGGTCGACCGCCGGCAGCGGGCACACCGCACCGACCTGGGTTTGCCGCCGCGGCTGGGAAACCGGGACGGGATCAGCCAGGAGGACCTGGCGGAACTGATCCGGTACGGCGCGGCGCGGGTCGGGGAGTTCGAACGTGGCGAGATCGCCAACCCCGGCCCGGGGTTGCTGGACGCGATCGCCGGTGCGCTGCGGATGACCGGTGAGGAGCGCACGTTCCTGTGGCACCTGGCGGCGGGCACACCACCGCCGACCACCGCACCACACAACGTGGCCTCGGGGGTCGACGATCAGCCGCTGTGTCGGTTGATCGACGGGGTGTACCCGCATCCGGCGTTCCTGATGGACAGCGGGTTCGGGCTGCTGCGCTACAACGCCGCCGTCCCGCAATGGCTGTATGACCCGGCCGGGCAGCCGCAGTGGAAACACACGATCCCGCTGTGGATGTTCGGCTCACGCCACGCCCGGCACGTGTTCGTCGACTGGGGCGAGTCGGTGACACCGATCATGATCGCGCGGATCCGGGCGCTGCACGCCCGCCTGCCGGCCGACCCGGCGCTCAACACGTTGATCGAGACGCTGTACCACTCCAGCGAGTGGGCGCGCCGGTTGTGGCAGAAGGACACCACCGTGGTCGGGTGGCCGACCACCCGGGTGATGCGCGTGCCCGGTCACACCGACCCGGCCCAGCCCGCCGACGAGCGGTACCACGTCACGGCGAGCACGCTGTTTCTGCCGCTGCCCGGCGAAGGCGACGAACGCACCCTGGTGATCTTCCAACTGCCGCCGGGTCTGCCACCACCGGAGGTGTCCTCGGAGCAGACGTGCACCGCGTGCCGCCGCGACCGCCAGTCCCACGCCGCGTGAACCACGATGCCGTGGCACGCTCGCAGGCCGCGGCCCGGTGGCTGCTGGGCCAGTGGCTGCGCGCCAGACGCGCCACGGTCACGCCAGCGGATGTCGGGCTGGTGGTCGGGCCGCGGGAGCGGCCGGGGTCCTTGACGCTGTTTCAGGTGGCGCGGCTGGGTGGCATCACCGCCCGCAGCTACCAGGCGGTCGAGGCCGCCCGCCGCGCCCCCGGCCCACGGGTCCTGGAAGGCATCATCACCGCGTTGCCGCTGACGGCCGGCGAACAGGCCTACCTGCGGCGGCTCGCACACGCGGCCACCTGCCAGACCGTTGACCCACCCGCTGCCGCGACCGCCGACGGGGCAGCGTCGCGGCTGGTGGACACCTGCCGCGGGGCGGGGTTCGCGACCGACCACCGGTTGCGGATCCTGGCCGCGAACCCTGCCCTGCACCGGTTCGCGCCCGACCTGGTCGCCGACGCCGACCTGCTGCGGTGGATGTTCACCAACCCCCGCGCCCGCCGACTGCTGCCCGACTGGCAGGCCGTCGCGGCCAGCGTCGCGTGCCAGATGCGACGCGAACAGGTACGCCACGTGCACGACCTCGCCTGGTACGACACCGCGATCGCCTCCATCGCCGTCGACAACCCGCAGGCCGAACGGTTGTGGCGGTGGTCCCTGCTGCACGCACCCGACACGCCACCCGAGGCCACGCTGCGGATCCGGCTGCCCAACGGGCGCATCACCAACCGCACCGTCACACAGCTGCACTGCAGGGATCAGGACGTCACGGTCACGGTAATCAGCTGACCCTGCGCCAGCCGGGACCGGGAGCGTCGGGGCCGCAAGTGCGTCGCCGGTTCGAGCCTCGGCTCCTGGTGGCTGGTGAGCGGCAACGGCGTTTCCGCAGCCAACTGCACCTGGCCGCGGCTCGCAGCCGACGGAAGTCTCATTCCTCGAGGCGGCCCGCGGCGCCCGAAAGGGGGGACGCGCCGCGGGCCACCTCACCACAGCACCACCCCGACACCCCAGGGGGCGGAGGGCCGTCCCGACCTGACGCACCCGAGCGGGTATCGGCGCTGTCGACACCCACCGCGTCGTCCGAACCCGAGGAAGGGCAGCCCATGAGGTACGTGCAGCTTCACCTCCCGGGTCCCCACGACCCGCTCGCCGTCGCCGGCCGCCTGGCCACCGCCGCGAGCCAGGCAGGCAACGACTACCTCGTCTACGAACACCCCGACCGGCGGTGGGTCATCGCCGTCGACCCCGTGCTCGACGTCAGCATCGACACCCGCGGCCTGAGCATCCACGTCAACGGGCACACCACCACCCGGCAACTCGGAGCCTTCCCGTTCGCGGACCTACGCCGCGCGCTGCTCGCCGCCACACCCATCTGGGCCGGCACCGCCTACGGGTGGGTCGCGTTCGAAGCCGGCCACATCAACCGCCACATCACCCCGCCGCGGTCCCGCGGGACAGACAGCGGGCCGCTGGTTCGGATGATGGTTCCCCGCACCGACGTACGGCTCAGCAGCCACACGGCGGTCATCCGCAGCACCACTACCAGCGGTGTCGTGCAGGTCGCCGACCTGTTCACCGCGCCACCACCGGCCCCTGGGCGGCCGTGGCCGGTGCCGGTCGACGCCGACACGCACGCTCAACAGACCTTCGAGCGGCACGCCGCCGCGGCGCTGCACCGCATCGACGGCCGGGCCCTGGCCAAGCTCGTGGTCTCCCGCGCGGTGGCGGTGCCGTACCCGGTCGACCTGCTCGGCAGCTACCTGGCCAGCCGCGCGGCCGTCGCTGAACCCGCCGGATCGTTCCTGGTCAGCTACGGCGGCGCCCGGGCCGCGGGGCTGTCACCCGAGCCGCTTCTCGACGTCCATGACGACGAGATAGCCACCCAAGCCGTCGCAGGTACCCGCGGCCACACCGGCAGCGCGACCGACCGGATCCACGCCACTGACCTGTCCACCGACCCGACCGACCTCTACGACCACGCCGCCACCCTCACCGCCGCCCGCGACGACCTGGCCGACCTGTGCGCACCCGGCACACTCACCGCCACCAGGCCACTGCACGTCGCCGCCGCCGGTGGAGTGCAGCAGATGACCACCGGGCTGCAGGGCACGTTGCGGATTGACCGCAACGGCTTCGACGCCCTCGCGCAGGTCCTGCCGGGCCTCGCCGCGGCCGGGATCCCCCGCGCCGTCGCCTACGCGGTGGTCGGCGAGATCGAACCGGCACGCGGGCTGTACGGGGGCGCGCTCGTCACCGCCGCCCTCGACACCGGCGACCTGCACGCCGCCATCATCCAACACGCCCTCATCACCAACCCCGACGGCACCGCCGTGCTGCGCACCGGCGCGGGCCTCGTCACCGGCAGCGTCCCCGCCCGCGCCTACCACCAGACCACCCAGCAACTGCACGACCTGGCCTGCCACATCACACCCACCGAAGACGCCATCGCTGCAGCCGGTTGAGCCACACCCGCGCCGGAAGCCACCACCCACCAAGTGACGACCAGTCAGTACGGGGGAGACACCCATGTTCGACATCGACCGCGTCGAGTACACCGCCGCACGCATCGCCGAACGGCACAGGGAAGCAGAGATCCACCGCCGTCTCACCCGACCAGAGCAGCACCCGGCCTGTCAGCCAACCGGCCGTAGGACTCTTGCCGGACTGTGGCATCTGGCGGTGTCTCGTCTCGGGTTGGCTCGCACTCAAGACGGAGCTGGGTGAGAACTGCTTGGGCTCTGCGCGGTGCGTGCGCCGAGGGCGGTGTGTGACAGGCAAGGCCAAGTTCCGGCTCGGGCCACAGTGGCCGTGTCCACCTTGATCACAAACGAGAGGTCGCCCCACCACGGGGTGCTCTGACGCCGGGCTGTGCGTGCCTCGCGGTCCCCACCGCGCCGTGATGAGGGAATCTGCCGCGATCCGCTGTTCGGAAACAAGCGCGAGTGCAGGACACTGGCGGCTGTCCGGCGCGGGTCACGCCGTGGCAAGCCCGATCGGAGACACAGCCCCCGGCTGACACCCGTTCAGAACATCACGGCAAGGCCCGGAAACCGGGCGGTGTCGTCCAGGGGTCCCAGGCGCTGCCGGTCGGTATCACGCACCGAATGGATGAAACCTTGAAGCCGGGTGCCCTGGACCCATTCGCATTGCGGCCCCGTCAGCTCGGCGGGCCGCTTCGAAAGGGTGTCCCAGAAATCCTCTTCCGGTGGCGGGACGTCCACCGTCCGGTCCTGACGATAGAACGCCTCATCCAGGCGGCCGTCGATCACCGCGCTGCGCAGCAACGTGACTGCCCGGGTCCACCACGGGTTGGGAAACCACGCCGACGCGTACAGGATGCCCGACAGCGCCGCGTACCACACCGCGCGGCGGGCCCCGATCAGGTCGCAGAACCTGACGTGGGCCGAGATCTTCCGCATGACGTCCTCGGCGTACCGGTCCCACGTAGCGCCGAGGACATCACCCGCGGTCAGGTTGGTCCCACCCACCAACAGCTCCCGCCCGGGTCCTGCAGGAGTTCGAGCAGCTCAACGACATGGCCCGGAACGCCGCGGCGGTGATAGGCCAACTCCGCGCCGGGCTCGGTAACCGGTTCCGGCAGCGAGTAATCGAGTACCTCGCGCACGTCCAACGCGGTGCTGATGTTCAGCCGCATCATGATGTCGGGGATCCCGAACCCCCGCTCGCGGCCGTCGAGCAGCACGCCTATCCGCCTTGACTCGTCGCCGTCGACATCGGCGAGCGCGTCCCAGTCCGCGTACAGCGCGCGATCGTGTTCGCGTCGGGCCTGCTTCTCCTCGGCCAGCACGGCCGGGTCGTCCAGATCGCTACCGTCTCGTTCCAGACGCTCGAACCGCTCCTGTCCGGCGTGGACATCTTCGAGTGAGGTGTTGCGCCAGCACAAGACGCTCAACCCGACAGCGGCAGCGTCCAACAGCTGACCGCGATCAGTTAGATCGAGCCCGTGGTCCCTCGTCCACGCCAGCCACTGGTGGTCGCTGAGCCACGCCTCCGGCACCACGGCCCTGGACCGTCGCGTGGCCAATTGAGCGCGCCGACGCCGAGCTTTGCGCTGCTTGCGATTGGCCATACACGTTCACTCTCCTGTGGAGGTCAACATCGACGGTATCGGACCTGCAGTCTCCGAACGCCCGGATCTGCGCCCGACCCGGTGTCTGATCAACGCGCACAGGGGCGACCTGCGCGCTGTTCGGTGATCGCACGCGACGCCTCGCCACTTCCCGCTGGCTGGCCCCTGAGGGCGTCCAGAGGGGGTGGCTTGTTCAGCTGAACCGGACGTACCGGTTGAGCCGTCGAACCCGGGTCATCGCCGATGTCCAGTTGTTGCGGGGTGGCGGGTACAGCCGCCAGTCGCGGTAGAGCCACCGGACCCGCAGCCGCAGGTCCCGGTAGCCGCGGTGCGGTAAGCGCAGCAGCAGGTGCAGCACCACGCCGGTGAGGCACCGCTCGCGGGCGGGTGTGGCGGGTTCGGTCGCTTCGATGCGGTACCCGGCCACGGTCGCGATCCGCAGCCGGGCCGGCGGGTCCTTGCCGTGAGTGCCGGTGTGGTGCCGCCGTTGGTAGCCGGCGGTGACCGCGCGGGAGAACGCGTCGCCTTTCGGGTCGAAGACCTGCGCTTCGATGGTGGCGGTGAACACCTCGGGGCCCGCTTCGGGGGTGGTGCGGGCGGCGATGTTGGCCGCGGCGATGACCGCGGCGGTGGTGGTGCGGGCGAAGCCGCGCGCCAACCCGTCGGCGACGACGGCGGGGCCGAGGGTGGCCGAGACCGGCACCCGGTAGGCACCGACGATCGCCCAGCCGACCGGCGGCGGCACCCGCCGGTCGGGTGACGGCGAGACGGCACCGGCTCCGGCGGTGACGGGCGGTCCGACACCCCGCCCTGGGGGTCCTGTGTCGTGGTTTGTGAACGCGGTCGCGGCGGCTGCCGTCACAAGAGCCGCGGCGGCCAGGGCCTCGGCGATGATGGCAAGCCGCTGGGCCCCGGTCCGCGCGGCGGGTGCCGTGCCCGGCTGCTGCGGCACAGCCCGTACCTCGACGGGACGTTCGGTCACGGCCGGCACAGGGCGACCTCGACGGGATCGACGAGCGCCTCGGGTGTGCACACGCCGGTGGGGCGGCCCACGAGGCCGCGTACCTCGGCGGGTGTCGCGGTGGGTGCGGTGCGGGCGGCGGCGCCGCCGGAACGGGCGGTGATCCGCAGCGTCGCGCAGCATCCCGCCGGGCAGACGACCCAGCCGGCGCCGCCCAGGGCGCGGGCCTGGTTCCGGTCGGGCGCGGCACGCAGGGCGTAGGTGATCGCGTAGCGGCGCATCACGGCCTGAGGGAGGTGCGGGGGCAGCGGTCGCTGGAACGTGGACTGGTCGTGGGCGTTGACGGCCGGTGCCGCGGCCGCGTGGCGGGTCGCCATGTCGCCTCCCTGGAACGCCTCGCCGGGGTTGGTCGTCTGTGGCGCGGCGCCGCATCGAACGGGGTACGGTGCGGCGCCGCGTCCTCAGCGTCGGCGCAGGCGGCGGGCAGTGACCAGGCGCGGTCAGCGGCGGAACCGTTGTTGCCGCTTGCCTCTCACCAGAACCCGCGCCAGGACGACCGACGGTTCCGCCGCAAGCCGGACGCGGCCGGGAAGGTGGTGCTCACGCAGGCGGACACCTGGTTTCCGGTGACGGTTGCGCCTGGTTTCCCGCCATGGCGGGTCCGCATTCTCGGGCGACAACAGCCGGGCACGGGGCAGAGCCATGCGCCGGCCACGGGAGCTACCGGGGGTGCGTGATGAACCAATCGACTCTCACCGCGACGTCGGCGACCACCGCCGCGCGACCTCAACGCGGTCGACCTCAACGCAGTCGGCGGCGCGGGACGCCGGTGGTGCGGGGTTGGTGCCGCCTGGCCGCGCTGTCCGCAGTGGTCGTGGTGCTGGTCGTCGCCTGCCAGGGCGGACACGGCTCGGGGAAGGCGCACTCGCGCACCCCCGCACCAGCAGCGTCGTCGCCGGCCAGCCTCGCGAGCACCGCGAAAACCCGCGCGTTGCGTGCCTACCGGGCAATGTGGCGGGCGTACATGGCCGCCAGCCGCAGCGCCGACGCGGACGATCCTCGCCTGGCCCGCTACGCCGCCGGCAAGGCGCTGCGGGTGCTGCGGTCCTCGCTGCGGTCGCTGCGGCACGACGGGCTACGCGGCGGCGGGCAGGTGGACCTGTCCCCGACGGTGCAGCGGCTGGTGCCGCTCGGCGTGCCCGTGGTCGCGGTGCTCGGCGACTGCGTCGACATGTCGGGCACCCGCCTGTACCGGCCCGACGGCGGCCCCTACCACGTACCGGCCGGCCGCCGGGCAATCTCGGCGACGGTCGAAGTCCTCGACGGCGGGGTGTGGAAGGTGACCCGGTTCGCGATCCGAGGGGCCGGGTCATGCAAATAGGCGCCGTACGTCGGGTGCTGGCCGCAGGGGTGTTGGTGGCGGCCGCGGCGCCGGCCGTGGCAGGCGCCGATCCGGTGGACCGAGTGGACTGCGACCAACACCCGCACACCGCGCAATGCCAACTGACCGCCCCTCCACCCGCACCATCCCGAGCCGGTGGGGAACCCGGCGAGGGGAAGGGATGCCGGTACCCGGACGGGTCGCCGGCACCGTGCCGCAACACCCACGGCGGGCAGTTGGGCGGCGACGGCTGCTTCTACCAACCGTCGCCGTTCACCCGCCGCGGCCCACACGGACAACGCCCACCCGGCCCCGGGCGGGGACGGTGGTTCATCCGGTCCGGCGACGCCCGCTGGTGCGGCGGGGACAGCCGGTGGGTGTGGATCCCCTCCAGCCACGTCACCGCCGCGGGGTTGGCGCGCCTGGCGGTACGGCGGCTGCGGCTGCCGGCGCCGCGGCTGCGGGTCAACCCGCCACGCCCGGACGGCCAAGTGGTCGGCGTGGCGACCTGGATGTGGCTCGACCGAACCCGCTGGGTCCCGCGCTCGGCGACCGCGTCGCTGCCGGGACTGTCGGTGACCGCGACGGCGCGACCAGCCGGGCTGGTCATCATCACCGGCGACGGTTCACGGGTCGCCTGCCGGGGCCCCGGATCGGTGTGGCGACCGGGCGGGTTCGCGGGGTCGCCGTCCCCGACCTGTGGGCACGTCTACACCGCCCCGGCCACCACCGGGTCACGGTGAGGGTGCGGTGGGAGGTGTCCTGGCGCGGCGGCGGCACGACCGGGTCCCTCCCGCCGCTGCACACCGTCTCCGGCTTCGTGCTGCGGGTCCGTGAATGCCCGGCCCTCAACACCCGCTGAGCGCCCCGTCGACAGCCCGGACAGCCCCCAGGCCATGGGTGAAGTCCAGGAGGATGGCCAGGCCCCGACGCCGCACGACCACCACGGCTTGGGGCCACGGCCGCCGGGGTGCGGTACAAACAGGTGTGGCCGACATCCGCAACACCAAGAAGGTCCGCCAACTCGCCGCCCAACTACGCAACGAATGCGCCGCACGCGGCGTGACCCTCGTCTCCGGCGAAGCAGAGGAGATCCTCGCAGACCGGATCCGCGGCATCGCGCAGCGACTCGGCGTCAACGAGCGCACCGTCCTCGACCGGTACCTGCTCGAAGACACCGTGCCCGCACTGGCCGACGCACTCGCCGCCGCCGACACCACCTACCATCAGGCAGTCGACGCCGTCGAACCAGTCGTCCTCGACATCACCGACACCGGCCGGGTCATCGCCGCGCTCGGCATGACCATGAAGCTAGCCACCGAAGCACTGCAGACACCAACCGGGCACGCCGACGCCCTCGGCGTGGCCACCGACTGCGCCGACGCCGTCGTCGGCATCGGCGCCGCAATCCGCAGCACCGACGACGAGGACATCGAGATCGGCGGGGCGACCCTGGTGTACGCCCGGAACGTCCTGCAACGAGCAGTCCAACTCATCCACGACGGAACCTGGGAATGCCCCTGCTCCACCCCACACGCCCCAGGCGTCACCTGCACCCTGCAAGCAAACCTGATCAACGACATGAACCTGCTCGGCGGATGGGCCGGCGGAGCACATGAACCGCCCGCCCACCACCGCTGACAGGAACGGCGCGCCCCGCCAGGCTGCCTCACGGGCGAGAACGCTTGGCTGCGGCTCAAGCGCGTGGCGGACTCGGTCCGGTGTCGCCGCGGGAGACCTCAGCTGATGAGGCTGAGCCTTCTAATCGCGAGCAGCACCGCCGAGACCGAGTCGCCGACCTGGAACTCGCTCGAGTTCATCCCCGGCCACAAGGTCCGCGGCATGCTGTACAACGATGCCTTTGGCAAGGTGATGCCCAGCCAGTTCAGCGACGGTCTGGTAGTGGTACGCCGCGCGGACGGCCGGATCGAGCGGGTCGTCACCGTCGTCGAGGCCAAAGCGGGTGTGTTCAGCTCGGAGAAGCTCGCCGCCGAGACCGAGGGACTCAAGCGGCTGTCCGCGAAGGACGCCCGGGAGCGCCGGCTGGAGGCGATCGAGGAGTATCGCGACCGCAATCTGAGTGACCCGAAATCTCGGCGATGTCGGCGGAGGAGATCGACGAGAAGTTCACGAGCGAGGTCAACGGGATCGCGAAGGAGCTCAACAAGCGGGAGGGCCAGGCCAACCGCGACATCGAGCGGATCAACGAGGTGCAGATCCAGGAGTTCCGCGACGAGAAGTGGGTCGACCTGGACGTACGCCCGGACCCGAAGCAGCCCAAGGTGCTCGGGGTGGTGCCCGCCGACGTCATTGCGAAGGAACTGACCACCAAGGTGGTCGGTGAGCGGGACGCCGCGGCAAAGCCGATCCCGGGTGGCCGCAAGGGCAGCGACCCGCACGTGAAGTTCGAGGCGACCAACATCGACGAGCAACTCGACTCGGACGCGGTGAAGTCGCTGGCCGGCAGGATCCGGGCCCAGTCGATGATCCCGGCAGCCCCCGAGTGAAGCGGTGACCCGCGTGCAGGCCCTGGGCATGCTCGGCTGAGTCCCGGTCGCTGGTGCGCACTGGCGGTAGCGTTCCGGAACACAGCGGCAGCACGACGACGGCCGTAGAACGGCGAACCGCAGCAGGTTCCTATCGGCAGCGTCTGACCTCGGGTGTGCGATCGCACTCAGTACTCGTCACCGCCAGGGGTTGGAGTGTTTATGTGTCGCGGCGGTGGAGTGCAGGCGGCTAGGCTGTCGGCGTTTCATGGAGTAGATCAGCGGTAGATCGCCCGGCTCGGGACCGGGAGGGCGCGGGTTCGACTCCCGCCTCCATGTCGAAGGATCGAGTCAGCTTGGAGTAGATCAGCGGTAGATCACCCGGCTTGCATCCGGGAGGGCGCGGGTTCGACTCCCGCCTCCAAGTCCACCGTTTCGAAGGGGAGGGCGTGTGTCGTTCGAGCCGTCGTTCACAGCCTCTTCGGCCTATGCGGTCGGGCGGCTTCAACGGGCGCTCGATACGGCGTTGAACTCGGACGATCCAGGGGTGCGGGCGCGTGCCCGGCAGAAGGCCGCCAGGTGGGAAGCGGTGATCGCGGGGATCGCCTCCGGTGAGCTGAGGATCGGTTCGCGTACCCCGGTAGCGGATACGCCGGTGTGGGTGACGTTGGAGGTGGCGCACGGGGGGTTCGCCACGGGCCGTTACCTGGCCGAGTCGCCGCTGCGCGACGACGAGCTGGCGCAGTTGCAGTCCCTTCCCGCCGATGCGCCGGGGAGCACCGACCGGGAGCGCTTGAACCTGTGGTTCCTCGGCGATGAGGGCCAGGCGCTGCTGCTACGGGCGCTGGAGAGAGAGCAGTACCGGGTCGAGTTGCCCGAGGAGTCGGCGCTGCTGGTTGTCGCGTGGCTGCTCGACCGGGGGCATGTCGAGGAAGCCCTCGACCTGGTCGCCGATCTGCGACCGCTGATGCACCGGCTGCGGTTCACGCCCCGCCTGACCAAGCATGCGGGCCCGTCCGGTGCGGTGGTGCGCCTGGAGACCGTCGCTACGGTCAAGGCGGCGATCCGCCGCACCCGCGTGCCGGCACAGTTGGCCGCGATGCGGGAAACCATCCGGGTGTGGCATCCGCTTTACGACCGGCTGGTCGCGCTGTGGTGCGACACCGTCGACGGTGACCTGCCGTCGCTGGCCGACACCGCCGATGACGGTGGTCGGGTGGTCGGTGGCTGGCCGTGCCGGGTATGGCCGGCGGACTGGGCCGAACGCCGCCGTTCCTGGCTTGCCGACGTCGAGGCCGCCGCCGGGGAGCATCGGCACGCGACCGCGTACCGGCACCCGAAGAGCAACTTCGCCCGTCTGCACCGCGCCTTGGAGCGGTGCCCGGATGACAGCAGGTCGTTGTCGGCGCGTGAGGTCGGCTGGATCCGCCGGGCGCTGGCCAACACCATGACCCGGCACGGAGCACCGGGGTCGGAGACCCGTGCCGCGTTGCGCTCGGTGCAGGCCGCCAGTGTCGCCCACCCCACCCACGCCGCGCTCGCGCAGGTGCTGGCCGGGCGGCTCGACCGGTACCCCGAGGACGGCGGACTCCCGGCGGTCGACCCGATCACCGCCGACACCGGCGACAGCGAGGCGCCCGGGGTGCCGGGCGGTGCGGCGATCCCGCCACACCTGATCGCCAAGGCAACCCGAGCCCTCGAAGCACCCATCTCCGAACTCGTGAACCGTGGCGTGATCACCTCCGGCGAAGTGCTCGCCCGCGTGCTGCCCCAGGTCACCTCGCAACTGCTCGCCGCGAACCTCGACGACGCCGGCCTGGCAGCCGTCTACGCCCAGACCTACGCGGCTTTCCGATGCCGCCGCAGCCTGCTGCTGCTCAACCTCGAACACCAGGTCCGATTCGACGAACTGCCCTGGATCGCAGCCTTCACACGATTCCGCACCGGGCAGGAACAGGCGGCCAACGCCGCCCGCCAGGCGATGCGGCACGTCACCCTGGTCGCCCTGACCGGATTCCCGCACACCATCCTGCCGAACCCGCTCGTCAGGGAACTCGGCGCGCTCGCCACCGCCGCCGGCCTACGCATCCCGCTGGTCGAAGAGGTCGCCGCCGACATCTTCATGGGCACCTTCACCGCCAAGTGGCGCCACGCCGCCCAGATCACCAGCCATGTCCTCGCCGGAACCCTTTACGCCCGCTATTACGACCTCCCCGACCCGAACCACTGGTCGGAGCCGGGTCGCGCTGCGAAGCTAGTCCGGCGGTGGGGCAAGCAGACCGCCGACGACTTCGCCGAACTCTGCGCCACCCGCGCCAAGGAAGCACACACGGCCGGTGCCGACAGCAGTTGGGTGGCAGGCAATGGCACCGTACTCGAGCAGAGCCAGATCCTCACCACCCACAACCTCGCCACGCTCGTCGAAACGCTCGACCTCGCCGAACAACTCACCCAGCTCGCACCCGAGCTCGCCGACCGCACCCTCGACTGGGTCGTCCGCCGCCAGACCCAGCCCGGCCCCAACCGCTACTCGGCCCTGCAGATGATCAAGAACACCGCGTACGCCTGGCGCCAAGCGATCTTCTTCCTCAGCTGGTGCGATGAAGAAACCCAGCACACCGCGGTCGCCCGCCTGCGGCAACGGGCAGCGGACTCCGGAATCAGCGATCGGTTCGCCCCCGCCGTCGACGGACTCGTGCACATAGTCGCCGGTGGCCAGTTCACAAGCCAAGGCATCGTCAACGGCCAGCACGGCCGCCGATTCCTCGGCTGGGCGGTCGGGCCACACTGGTGCATGCCAGAGGCCGACATCGCCCGAGCGGCGTCCCAGCAGACCTGAACGGCTAAGTCTCTGGCATGCCATTTGCTGTGCGCGAAATCGAGACCTGCAGTGAAATTTCATGATCATCGACATCAATCCCTACCCACAGGTACCGGTCCAAGTGTCCCCAACCAAGTAGGACGCACTAGTGACCGCTCGAGCAAGATTGCGCGCCAGGTGCCCCTTTGAGCCGTGGGTTTGCGGTGCCCCTGTGCGAGCACGGCGCGGCAACATCCCTGCATCGAAGAGGCCACGGTGAGCCGGAACCTGTCGAATTCGAACCCACGGCCTCTTCTCGTCGGGCACATCGCTAGCCGAGTTTTCACTCGTTGTCAAGATTCGCCCCTCACCAGCGGAAACATCCATGATCGCTAAAGTTGATCTTTCATCGGTTGCCACCGGTTTGCAGCGTTTAGGGTGAGTAAAGGATGAGTACAACGCGAGCCGCCTCTTCCGCTGTGCGACTCATCGCAGGGTTCGAAATCCCGGGACCGCGGATCGTGTACAGCATCTACGACGTGTCTCGAGCGCTGGTGTGTCGTCGCTCACGGAATTCGGCTCTGGCGCACTTTCCGTGATTGCGCTCAGCCCTGTTATGCGGGGTTGAGGACGCGTTTGCGGAGTAGGTCGAAGTTGGCTCGGCCGAACATCTGCCGCTTGATGTACTTGATCTTGTTGATGATGCCTTCGACACCGCCAGAGCTGTGCGGCAGGGTGAGCCCGGCGGTGACGGCGTCGAAGTCGCTGCGCAGCCCGTTGGCGAACGACTGCAGCGCTGGCGCGCCGTCGTTGTCGATGGTGTCGAGCCACTCTGGGAGCCGCTCGCCCTGGAGCCCGGTCATGATCTCGGCGAACTGGCGCACGTGCGTGTAGGTGGCCTCCAGCTCGGGGCTGCGCGCCAGGATCTGCTTGAGGACGAGGGTGTCGTCTTCGCTCAGGTCGTCGGGGCGGCGGGTGAGCCAGCCGACCACGCGCCGCACGGTGGGCGGCACCGGGACCGGTGGCGGGGCGGTGAGGGAGGCCCGGAAGGGTTGCAGGTAGCGGCGTACGGTTTTGTCGCTGCCGCGGTAGCCGAGTTCGGTGATCTCGCGGGTGAGCTCAGAGGCGTCGGTGGCCCCGGCGTTGAAGCGTTCGTGCAGGTAGGGCTTGAACGGATCGAGCAGGCTGCCCCGGGAACGTGCCTTGACCAGCAGCTCCTCCACGTCCGCCGCGCGGGCGAAGCGTTGCACGGTCTTGCGGTCCAGCGTGAGGATCCGGCAGATCGCCGAGATTGACTTGCCGGCGACCAGCAGGTCCTGGACGGCGGCGTAGCGTTCCCGGGTCCGTGTCACCAGGCGGTTCTCGGCCGGTGCAGTGTCGGCCACCGCGTCCTCTCGCTCCTCGTCCACCGGGGTCTCAGCCTCGGGTTCGCGCAGGTCGGCGCGGTGGCGGGTCACGGTCTTCTCGACTGCCTCGCCGAGGTTGTGCCACAGGTGCCAGCGATCAGCTACTTGCACCGCCTCGGGTGCGCCGGTCCGGATTCCTTCGGCGTAGGCGCCGGCCCGGTCCCGGCACACGATCTGCGCACCGGGGTGCTCGGTCAGCCAGGTGGCGAGGGTTTCGGCGGTGCGGTCGGCGAGCAGGTCGACCGGCCGATGCCCGTCCATGTCCACCACGACGGTGCCGTACACGTGCCCGCGCCGCAGCGCGAAATCATCCACCCCGAGCACCGTCACCTCGCCGACCGGCGGATCGGGCAGCGCCCGGACCAGCCGAAGCAGCGTGTCACGGCTTGCCGGCAACCCCAGACGAGCGGCAAGCCTGGCTCCGGCGCGGCCGGCGAGCGCCAGGCCGATCGCCTCCAGCATCCGCCGTAGCAGCGGCGTTCGCCGCGCGTACGGTGTGGTCAGGTCCGGGACCTGTTCGGCGAACGTGCGTGCCGGGCAGGAGGTGTTGTAGCAGAAGAACCGGCGTACCTGCAACCAGACCTCGGCCTGCTGCCCGGCAACCGCGGCGTCCGCCAGCCGTCGCTGGTAGCCGCTGTGCACCCGCGCCGACTCCAACCCGCACCGCCGACACGCCGCTGCACTGGCTCGCGCACGGGCCTCGATCCGCACCGTGCTCCCTGCTCGGTGGACGCGCTCGATCACGACACCAGCCAGATGCGGCAGCAGTCCACCTACCGCTTCATGATCACATGGTGAAGATCGTTATCGCGGCCTCCGCGTCCGATGTGGACGACACGCAGGCCCGCATCACGGAAAGTTCGCCAGAGCCCGGAATTCCCCGGCGCTGGGCTCATGTAATTCCCCAGGTGGTGGCCCTCGGGTGATGTTCTACTTGGTGCCCTCCTTGGTTGTCGAGTCGGCTCGCCCGGGTCGCTTGTTGGGGCGGTAGCTGGGTCCGTTCATGAAGATCTGGTGGCTGGTGTTGATGAGCCGGTCGAGGAGGGACTCGGCGACGACTGGGTTGGGGAACAGCGGGTACCAGTCCACCGGTGATCTGTTGCTGGTGAGCACCAGTGATCGTCCGGCTCGTTCGCTGATCAGTTCGTAGAGGTCGTCGGCTTGCCGTGCGGTGAGTTCCCGCATGCCGAAGTCGTCGAGGATGAGTACGGCGGGTCGGGCCAGTTCGCGCAGGCGCCGGTTCCAGGTGCCGTCGGCGTGGCCGCCGGCGAGGTCGGCCAGCACGCGGCTGGTCTTGGCGAAGCGGACGTCGGCGCCGTGGCGGATCGCCAGGTGCCCGAGGGCTTGGGCGAGGTGTGTCTTGCCTATCCCGACGGGTCCGTAGAGGATGACCGATTCACCGGCGTGTAGCCAACGCAGCGCGGCGAGGTCGCGGATCTGCGCGGCGGGCAGTTTCGGGCTGGCGTGGAAGTCGAACTCCTCCAGGGTGGTGACCTGGTCGAAGCGGGCTCGGCGTAGCCGGCGTTGCATGCCCATTGCTTCGCGGCGGCCGATCTCGTCGTGGCAGAGGACCTGGAGGAACTCCAGGTGCCCGAGCTCGCCGGCTTGGGCTTGGGCGAGTCGGGCGTCGAGGGTGTGCAGCATGCCGGACAGTTTCAGGGCGCGGAGGCTGTCGCGCAGCGCGGTGTCGATGATCGTCACGTGTTCTCCTGGTAGATGAAGCGGAACAGGGCACTCATCAGGTCTGGCCAGTCGGTGCCGGCCGGTGGCGGGTAGCCGTGGCGGGTGAGCGCGTCGGCGATGTCGAAGATCAGCCCGTAGGTGAACCGGGGATCGTTGTCGTCGGCACCAGGCCTTGGCAGCGGGTAGACCGGCTGCGGCCTCGTGGTCGCTTTGGCGGTGGTGTTGTTCACCTCAGGCCACCGTCCCGCCGCGCCGCTCGTCGTCGGGGGGGCTGGGCTGCTGGCCGCTCGTGGTGGACGCGTCCGGCTGGGATGCCGCGCCCGTGGTGGGCAGGGCGACGACGTTCGCGAACAGCTGCGAAGGGCCGTGCAGGTGCGCCGCGGCGCCACCATCGCCGGTCGCGGGTGGTGGCGGGTCGGTCTCCGCGCCGGCGACCAGGATGCCCTTGACGGTGCGATACGAGGGGTCGCCGACCGCGATCGCTTTGGCGCAGGCGGCCTCGAGGCGGTCGGTGCCGTGCTTGTCGGCCAGACCCAGCACGCCCTGAGCGGCGCGTAACCGGAACAGGGCGTTGACTTCAAGCAGCCCGTCGATCACCTGGGCGCAGGCGACGCCGATCTCGGCGGCGCGGGTGCGGCACCACGTTGGGGTGCGCATCCGGAACGCGATCTTCTCCGGCGGGTAGTGCCCGAAGTCGGTTTGCTTACCCCGCGGCTTGCGCCCATGCGTGGCGATCAACTGTCCATTACAGAAGATCTGAACCACCGTCGGGGTCTCACGGGCGTCGACCCGCTGGCCCATGTATCGCCACGGCACCGAGTAGATCGTCTTGCCCACCTTGGCGTGGATGTCCGGCCCGACCGTCGCCGTCGACCACGTGGCCAACACGAACGGCCTGGGCGGCAACGATTGCAGCGCCTGCGCTTCGGCCGCAGCGAACACCGCCACGGGCGCGGCGCCATCCAGTGGCCGGCAGACACGCCGTCCCGCCACGTCGCGGCACCAGTCGACCGCGGCGGCCTGCATCTGCTGCACCGAGGTGAACTCCCGCCCCCGCCAGAACGAGTCCCGGATATACGGCATCGGCCGCTCGACGCGGGCCTTGTCGCGGGGCTTGGCGCGCCGCGCCGGGTCGACCAGCACCCGGTAGTGCTCAGCCAATTCCGCATACGACCGGTTGATCTTCGGGTCGTACAGGTCCGGCCGATCCACCCCGGTCTTGAGGTTGTCCGGCACCAGCCGAGCGGGGGCACCCCCGAAAAAATCGAAGGCCGCCACGTGTGCCTCGGTCCAGGCCCGCTGGTCCATCGTGAGTACCGGACGCACGAACATGTGCCGCGAGCACGCCAACACCATCGCGAACGCCCACACCCGTCGCCGCTTCCCGGTCGCCGGGTCGGTCCAGTAGCCCAGGTGCCCGTAGTCGATCTGGCCCTCCTCACCCGGCGGGGTATCGGCCTCCTCGCGCAGCACCACCACCCGGTCGCGGCGCACCTCCTCGGGCAGGTTCGCCGCCACATACCGCTTCAACGACGCCACACTGGCGGCCAACCCGTGCTCGTCGCGCAGCCGCTGGTGGATCGTCGCCTGAGTCACCCCGGCCTTGAGCATCGCGGTGATGTACTCGTGGTGCCGGGCGATCTCCGGCCACGTCGTCTGCCGCAACCGCGTGTCGGTCAACTGCGGGAACCAGCGCATCACCAGCGCCGCCCAATCCTGCTGCGACATCGCCGCCCCGCCCGGGCGCAGGCCCGCGGTCACCGCCGGGGCCAAGTACTTACGGATCGTCTTGCGGTCCACCCCCAGCGACGCGGACACCTCGCTGATCGAACGGCCCGCATACCAGTGGATGAAGATCTCGGTCACATCGACCACGTCGAACGTTCTCCTCGCCATCTGCTCCCTCACCCGTCACCGGACGAGGGAGAACCCTGCATGATCGCGAGGACCCACACCCTGCGGCACGCTCGTCATCCCCATGGGGAATTACGTGAGCGACCGGGGTGGGGAATTACGTGAGCGTCACACCGCTACAGGTGGGGATTTGCGTGAGCGCCGACAGGTCCACACAGTCGCAGCCAGCACCGACAGAACGAGGCAACTGGCCGGGGTGCCGGAGCATCAGTCAAGCCCCCTGAGACCAGTGCAGCGCACACATCGAGTAGTTGATCTCTGTGTTGCTCCGTTGTTGCTCCGGCGTTCCGAACGCTGTCCCGGAATCGACAAAACACCCGCACATTTGTCCGGGTTCGTGGTGATTCGGGTGGGCCGCCAGGGACTCGAACCCTGAACCCGCGGATTAAAAGTCCGCTGCT
>WNGB01010595.1_pt1 | contig 25936 bp, 25 predicted proteins | sample 5400681 | NCBI WGS metagenome assembly WNGB01 (sample SAMN13153367, study PRJNA577476) | soil metagenome | isolation source: 115 cm soil or saprolite under grassland replicate 2 | place: USA:California | collected 2016-06-15
CGAGCTTCGAGAGGTCCTGTCGGTCCACGACCCAGGTCCAACTCGTTCCACCGTCCACGGAGACCTCATACACGATCGCGGTGCCGGGAGGCCGGATCTCGTTCACGAAGAACGATTCCCATCCGAAGACCGACTCCCCCGGGAGGAACGGTGCCGTGCGGAGGGTCCCGAACGGCCCGTACGCGTCCGCCCGGATCGAGAGGCGGGTGACGAGGGGCGTGCCGGCGCCGTCTGTGCTGAGGGAGAGCCGCCACTGCAGGAACCGGTTCGGCGGGCTTGTGATCTGCGGCCCCGCGGCGGGAGCCCACGGCGTCCACGACGGATCTCCAGTCGACGAGGCGTTCCCCGTCCTCGTCTCGACCGCGACGGAGGTCGCGGGAGGATCCGCCGTCGCCTGCACCATCGCAGCGGAGAACACCGCGGCGGATCCGGCATCGATCGGGAGCCCGGTGAAGGACCCATTGTCATACTGCTGGGCGGTCAGGCTGACGTTGTCGATCGACACCGACATCGACGCCTCTTCCGTGCCGATACGGATCAACTGCAAGGAGAACGTGAGATTGAAGGACCCGCTGCCCTGAAGAGCGGGGTCCGCGCTCAGGTCGAAGGTCAAGGTTCGAGTTCCCGCCGGCACCGGCGACTCGCTCGATGTGAAGTTGCCGACGTTCACCTTCAGGTAGGAGACCGTGTTGACGGACGGCGTCGCGGAGACGTCGAGTCGCAGGCTGAGGGTCCCGGGGGTCCCGCTCGTCCAGCCCGGTTTCGTGAATGTCTGGGAGACGTTCGCCCTCTCGTCGAAGGCCGTGTAGTTGAACAGAACGAGGTCGTCGACGTGCGCGGTGTACTTGCCCAGATTTCCGAGGAAGCCCACCATGACCTGATCAATCTGGTTGTTCGACCCGAAGGAAGGAGAAAGGTCGTATATGTACCGGTGCCACCCCGGAGTCAGCGACTGCGGAATCCAACTGATCCAGTTCTGGCCTCCAAGGTTGGTGAGAAGAATGGACGCCGCGGCGCCGCTCGTATTTACATTGATCCAGACTCCGAGACGATTGTACGCGCTCCAATTCCAGGTCCCGGGATCGTCGCGAATCGCCCCGACCCAGTTTCCGCCCCCTTGCTGGCCGATCGTCACATTGTCCCTCAGCGCCCCGCTGCCTTCCACGCGGACGGTCGTCGATTGGCTGAGAATGCTGGAACTCTTCCCGTTCGCGACGCTCACCCACGGATGTGTCCCGAACACGTTGTCCATCGAGTCGAACTGGACGCTCGGCGTCAGGTGCCAGAGGCGTGCGCTCCCTCCGGCGTCCCTCGCGGACAACACCTGCCCCGTCGTTCCGTTGAGGTACCTCCACGGCCCCTGCGTCTGATTGAACGACCCGTCTTGGATCAGGTTCGCCGCCTGGTCCACGAGCCGGAGGCCCGAGCCCACGCTCACGTTCGTCGAGGAGTCCTCGGCGGCCAGGAACTCCGCGTCGCTCGTGAAGTTCCACCACGACGACACCGGTGCGAGAGTTGCGAGTCTGGGCGCCAGCGCGACGCCCGTCGCATCATAGTCTGCCGCCGTCGAGAAGTCCCACGTGACTCGCTTGGCGCCGCCGGCCTGATCCCTCAAGACCGGTTCGGCCGCCGCACCCGGGAGGAGCGCGACGACGACGAGAAGCAGGACGAGCGCTTCAGGCAGGTGGCGTGACCGTTCGTGCATGGGAGGGTAGCTCCGGCAGGCTCCAACGAGCCGCGTCCTCGGCGAACCCACGCCCCTCCCGCGCCAAGGGCTCTCATGGTTTGTCCAGGTTCGCTTTAAAGGTATCGGTGCTGGAAGCGCGCGAGCGATGTTTTGGCGGAAAACGAGGACGCGAAGCGGGACCGCCGCATTCCCGAACACACCGGTGCGACCGAGACAACTTGATGGTCGGCATGCCGTTGGTGGCGCCGTGATCGATCGGTTCGCCGCCGCATGGGACGATCCGATTCGTCGGGCGAAAATCCTGCGGAGTCTATGGTGGATCTCGACCGGCTTCACGCTCTTCGGGTTCGCGGTGATCTTCTACCGGGTCCTCTTCGCCCGCTGATCAGCCGGCCTGCCGGCGGGCGCCTCGCCCGGGTCGGTACCGCACACGGGAGACGAACTTCTCCGAAAACGCCTTGAGCCCTTGAAGATCCTGCGGAGATCCGGTCCAATGGGCGAACATCTCCCCGAACCGCGTTTCGAGGTTCGACATGAATCGCCGGAGATCCTTGCCGGCCCAGCGCGGGACGCGACCCGAGTAGACGGCCGCGAGGTAGACATGGGTCCCTCGTTCGAGGAGGGCGGTCTTCCCCCCGATGTCGAAGCGCCGCAACCCGCCGCTCTCCTCGGGATCGAAGTCGCGGAGGAATGTGAGGATCGCCGTCAGCATCGCGGACAGGATGTCCTCGTCGCGGTCCGCGCGCATGCGGCGCGTGTTGTGGAGCATGAGGCGGCCGTCCTTCGAGATGAGGAAGATGTCGTCAATCGCGAAAGCCCGCTTGACCCAGACGTCGTACCCGACGTAGGCGGCCGCCGCAGCGACGACGGCCACGAGGCCGAATGGGAAGAGCACGGCCTGGATCGACAGCGAGGCTGCACGCACCGTCACATGGGCGGTTGACGAGACCTGGGATCCGGCCACGGTGACGGTGACGTTCCACGTTCCGACGCTGCCCGCAAGATACGTCCCGTCGTTCTGAACCTTGCCGGTCGGATCTGTGGTGGACCAAACGACGGCGGCGTTGACGGGATGATCCCCTGCATCCAACACGCTGGCTTGGAACCGAAGAGTTTGGCCGGCCTCGAGCGCCAAAGGTCCCGGGGATGTCAGGAGTACATGATCCGCCGGACCGAGGAACTCGTAGGTAGCTTCGACCAGCACGAGCATGGGAGTGTTCAGTCCGCTGGACGTGGTCAACACCGCTTGCCAACGGAGGACCCGTCCCGGAAGACCCGCGAGCGATCCCGAAGGGGGAACGACGGAATAGGTCGAGCCGTTCCCGGCCAGCAATTCGACCGAGGTGGCCGCGGACCCACTCCACGATGCGTTGAGGGACCTCCACAGGAGGAAGTCCAGGTCTGCCGCCACAACATCGGCAGTGACAGTCCCGGTAGCGACCCGATGGCGGTATTCCAGCAAGAATGAGTTCAGCACCGGAGACTCGCTCGCGTTCGTCGTGTTGAGTTCGGCCCGGACTTGGAAGTGATCCGAGGATGGGAGGCCCGCCAGGTACTGTCCGGGATCGGCCCAGCTGTTCCACGGACTCCAAGACGGATCGGCGGTATCCGTCCCGTTGCCTGAACGAACATCCAATCTCGCGGACGTCGCACCCGCGTCCACGGCAGCGGTCCAGGTGACGTTCAACAGCTCGGAGACGCCACTCAAGCTGATGGGGTTCGAGAGATATGTCCCGTTGTGGCGGTCCGGCCAGACCATCGACACGTTGTCCACTCGCAGGTTCGCGTGCGACTCCGATGCGTTGTCGACGACGACGCGGAAATGGAACGAGAGCAGGTAGGGACCTCGGTCCCTCGTGGCGCTCGAGATGTCGACCGCGAAGTGTTGCCACGCTCCTGGCGTCGCATCGGCCACGGCGGCGTCGAAAGAGCCGTTGGATCCGGCAATGTGGACGGATGCGTTGGTCGAAACGACACCCGACGAGTTGACCAGGGACCAATTGAACGAGAGAGAGCCGCTCCCGAGTCTCGGGGACGTGACGTATGACTTCGAAACGGCCTGCGAGATGGACGCACCCTCGTCGAGCTGCCTCGGGGTGCCAAAGGAGGCATCATCGAAATAGATCTGGGTCGACGGAACGTTCTGACCGTTGATGCGAAAGCGCACATCCTGGAGCGCGTTCCTCTCGAGCGGCGTTCCGAGCGGGGTGATGTTCACGAGAGTCTCATGCCAACCCTGGACGAGTGGCATCTCCGGGGTCGTCCGGAAGGATGCGCCGACCGTGGCGGTAATGTTGAACGAGAGTGGGGGGACCACGTCCGTCGCGTTAATCCAGAGTACCAAGGTATCGTGTGCGGACCAATTCGTTGGGCCGGAATGAACGGCACTGACCCAGGTCGCCCCGGTTGAGATTGCCAAGGTCATGTTCATCGACGCCGTGCCTTCTACCCGGTTCACCGTATCGAGCGAAATACCCCCGAACGTGTTCGGAGGGGAGCTCCAGGTCCAATTCGTCAGATCGTCGAAGTTGTCCCACTTCGCAGTGAGAACATTGTAGCCCAAGATCGCGTCATCCGCTGGCGATTCCTGCCGCGCGACAACCTTGCCCGTCGTCCCATTCAAGAAGGTCCAGCCGGATGTACCATTGAAGTCGCCGTCGGCGACGTGGTTGGTCGAATTAGCTCGGAGTTCGAGCCCGCTCGTTCCCCGAGTCAAGTTCGAGTCGAGATGTCCGTTCGCGGCGAACTCGGCCGACGAGGTCCAATGGACCCTCTGATCGTTCCACGGCAAGAGCGCCTGACCGCCCGCAAGAGAGACATTATCCAGCGACAGATTTGCCGCAGAGTTGAAGGTCCAGGTGATCGTCCGCGACGAATCAGGGTTGGTGGACACGAGCGGGGCGTCCGATCGAGCCCCCTGGGCACTGAGGACGAGCGTGAGGATAATCCAGAACAGAAGCACCGGGCCCGCCGAGGGCCTCCAGTTCGCGCTACTTCGTCGCCTGAGCATGGGCGTGTCCAATCCGCTAGTCCCTGCTCCCGGCCCGAGATTCTTTCCCTGTCGCTCGCCGAGGCGAGCGCCGGCTCAGGGGACGCAACTATCCGGACGAACCTACTTAATGATTGTGCCAGAGGCGCGTCCAACTCGATGCGCGTTGGGGGTTCACAAGATTCGAAGTTCGAGGCTTGTTCGGGAACCGGGGGCTCTGTAGTCAGGTATGAGGATGTCGCGTTGGCGGGCGAGCCATCGCCGACTCCCGCGAACGTTACCCTCGCCTACCCGTTCGTCCTGGGTCCGTGGCCGAGCCGGTCCAGCAGCACGGTCGCAATCCGAAGGTCCTCGCTCGATTCCAAGAGATTCCCCCGCTGGAATTCGCGCTCCGCACGCGCGATGATCTCCTGGATCTCCGGGAAGAAGCCGAATCCGTTTCCCTGCAGAAGCGAGGCGCGGGTCCTCGTCTCGTCCAAGGCCCTCGCGTGCGCCTCCCGGGCATTCGCGGGCCGAGCGAACGCCCGCAGGACCCGTTCGACATGGTCGACGCCCCGAGCGTACTTGCCCTCGCGGATCGAGCGACGCGCGTCGCGCATCGCGGCATCGGCCTCGTACGACTGGAATCCTTCCCGCTGCAGTCGAGCGTATAGGAGCTCAGCGTCTGCCAGCCCGCGCGTCGCCTCGCGATACACGGCATCAAGAGACGCCACCTCCCCTCGCAGGCGCGTCGCCATCGCCGCGGCCGGCTCAATCAGACCCGACTCGAGCGCCTCGCGGGCCATCCGCATCTGGCCTTCGAGCGGCGCCGTCAGGATGCCTTCGGTCCGCAACAGGGCCAACTGCGCCTCCATCCCCTCGAGCGATCCCCAGGCGGCGGCGGACTGGGCCTTGAGACGGAGCGCCATCGTCGTGACGTCTTGCGCGATCTCGCCCGCGCCGTCCGCGTTGCCGAGCGCGAGCTCCTCCGTCGCATCCTGGAGCGACTGCTCGAGCGCCGAACCGGCGATGTCGGTGAACACCCAGGGACCCGAAGGACCCGCCATGCTCGCGAGGGACTCGATGGCGACCTCGGCCCGGAGGATCTCGTCGGATGCGCGCATCGCCTTCTTCTCGATCGTGTGGCCGTCTCGCTCCGTCCGCTCCAAGAGGGCCTGGGCTTCGTCGTAATTGGGGACCAGGATGCCGTTCTCCCAGATCCCCGAGACCACGGTCTCTTCGGCCGTCCCGAGCGTCGACTCGAGGTCGCCCGTGCGCAGACCGATCCGCCGCATCGAAACGACCCGAGCTCGAAGCGCCTTTTCGGCCTCCTGGTACCGATGGAACCGCGCATCGAGCGAGGTCGCAAGCGTCTCCGCTTTCTGCGCGGCCTTCAGCGCTTTCGAGAACTGATGCGTCTCGAAGAACTGCCGCGCGATCTCGAGCGCATCCTTGGCGGGTTTCAAGTCGGCCGCGGTCAATCGGAGGCCCGAGAGCCGGCCTTCCGAGTCGTCGATCGCCTGCTTCGCGCGCTGTGCTCGCATTCGTTTGAACCAGACGATCCCGTCCCCGTCCTCTTGGTGCATAGTCGGTCCCCGCCCCACGACTCGACGAAGCATCGCAACGAGAGAGCCTTCGCCGGACCGGTGGGTTCGTTAGCCATGGAACGAGGGGAGTAAAAGCGTTGTGATGGCCGCTCCATGATAATCAGCGACGATAGCGTCACACGCCGACGCGATCCCTCGCCCCAACGGGTGGGCCTACACCAACTGGAGCTGATGCTCCGCGACGAGCGAGCCGAGGCGTAGGAACGCGTCCTCGACCTTCTCTCCGGTCTTGGCCGACGTCAGCAGGTATTCCGATCCGTACGCCTTCGCGATCTGCGCGACGTCCCGCTCCGCAAACTGCGCGCTTTCCTGGAGGTCCGCCTTGTTCACCGCCAAGAGGATCGGCACCTTTCCGACGATGTGCTCGATGCCGTCAATCCAGTCGTCCAGGTCGTCGAGCGTCCGACGCCGGGTGAAGTCGGCGACCGCCAGGATTCCGTTCGCTCCGTAAAAATAGACGTCCTTCAGGAGCTCCCGGAACCCCTTCTCTCCCATGATGTCCCAGATCGTCATGTCGATGTCGACGAGGAGGTCCTGCTCCGGCAGCAGCACGCGCACCTCCTTCTTCGAGACGCGCGTGCCGATCGTCGTGAGGTATTGTTCGTCGAACATGTTCAGCACGTAGCGTCGGATCAGCGACGTCTTCCCGACGGACTTCTCGCCGACGAGGCAGATCTTCGACTTGAGGCTCCGCTGCGTGGTCATTCGGCGCCCTCGTCCCGGTACCGCGACGCACTCCCGCGATGTCTACTTAACGCTTCTCGCCCGGTTCTCCCGGGTGAATTCACGAGACGACCGGGATTCCGTCTTTGTGGAGGACCATCGTCCCGAGACGCTTGAAGACGGTCTCGACCTGCTCCCCCGTCTTCGCCGACGTGTAGAAGAACGGAGCCTCGAACGCCCGCACGGCCTGCTCGATCTCCTTGTCCCCGTAGAGGATCATGACCTCGTCCTTCAGGTCGATCTTGTTGATCGCGTACACGACCGGGATCTCGCCGACGACGTTGAAGACGCCTTGGACCCAGTCGTCCAGCTCCTTCAGCGTCGAGTAGCGCGTCAGGTCGCACACCGCGAGGACCCCTTTCGCGCCGTGGAAGAACGCCTCCTTCAGGAGGTCCCGGAAACCTTTCTCGCCCATGATGTCCCAGACGGTCATGTCCATCTGGAGCTTCGAGCCCTTGTCCGGGAGGTCGAACGTCATCTCCCGCTTCGAGACCTTCGCGCCGAGCGTCGTGATGTACCGGTCGTCGAACTCGTCCTGGACGAACCGCCGGATGAGGGAGGTCTTTCCGACCGCCGCTTCGCCCACGAGGCAAATCTTCGTCTTGATCCGCTGGACCTCGGCCATCGGGGGACGCGCGTCGATTCGCATTGGGTTACTTAAAGGGTCCGCCGTGAATGCGCCGACGGAGAAGCTTTTTGACCGACCCGCTCTTGCCGGCGACGATGCGACTCGACCATCGGCTGATCGTGGCGCTCGACATGACCGACGGCGGGCCGGCGCGGTCCGTCACACGGGCGGTCCGGGACCGGATCGATGCGGTCAAGGTGGGCTGGCCCCTCGTCTTGGGCGCCGGCGTCGGGATCGTGCGGGAGCTCGCGGAGCTCGCGTACGTCCTGTGCGATTTCAAGATCGCGGACATCCCGAACACGAGCCGCCTCGTGGTCGAACAGGCGGTGGGGGCGGGGGCGTCCGGCGTGATTTGTCACGGCTTCGCGGGGGAGGACTCCGTGCGCGCGTGCGTCGAGGCCGCGGGCCGCGCGGACGTCTTCGTCGTGACGGAACTGAGTCACCCGGGCGGGCTCGAGTACACCGCAAAGCTCGCGGAGGACTTCGCTCGGCTCGCCGTTCGCGCCGGGGCCGCCGGCATCATCGCGCCCGCGACGCGGCCCGATCGTGTGCGGACGTTGCGTTCGATCGTCGGTCGGCGGCTCCTCCTCTCTCCCGGCGTCGGCGCCCAGGGAGGAAACGCCTCCAAGGCGATCTCGGCCGGCGCGGACGCGGTAATCGTCGGCCGGGCGATCTACGAGTCGTCGGACCCCGCCGTGGCGGCACGGAGGATCGAAGAGGAGATCCGCGCAGCGCGTTCCATCTGAGCGGCGCGGAGCCAGGCAAGCCTTTTGTGCCGCCGGCCGTTCGCCCAGCTACGACCCCCCCACCGGCCTTCGACGTCGACGCCGCACGGGCCTTCCTCGGCTCCGATCCGGTCGGCAATGCGGTTGTGTGGGATCGCGCGTTCCAGCAGCCCGGCTATGATGTTTACGTGGAAGGGCGCCCCTTGCGCGGCCTAATCGCGGTCCACCGAATGGGCCAGCCTGGCGGCGCGAATTTCGTTGCCCTCCACGCCCTCGACGGGCCCGCCGCCGGCGCGCTCGCCGAGTGCGTGCCGTCGGGATTCACGATCGTCCACCTGACGGAGGAGTTCCCCCTCCCAATCGTAGCGGCCCGGGCGACGGAGTTCAACCCGCGATGCGCGTGGCTCTTCCATCTCGATCCGCGGGACTTCGTCGATCGACCGGACGACCGCGTGCGACCACTCGATCCGGAGTGGGCGGGTCGCGTCGCAAAGCTCTGGCAGCCGGACTGGCCCGCGGAGCCGTACGTGCGTCGGCGAATCGAAGAAGGGCCCACCGCCGCGATCTATGTGGACGGCGAACCGGTCGCGTGGGCCCTCACCCACCTTGTCACGGATAAGGCCGCCAACATCGGGATGGTCCACGTCCTCGGAGACCACCGGAGGCGAGGACTCGCGCGAGCCGTCGTCGCGGCGGTCTCCCGGGACCTCTTTCGGCTCGGCAAGATCCCCACGCTCCACGCCTACGCCGACAACCGGGCCTCCCTCGCCCTGTTTCCGACCCTCGGCTTTCGGAAGGTGAAGCGGCAGGTGTGGGCCGACGCGGTGTTCCCATGAAAATCACGCCGCTCGCGGCGGACAGCCTCGGGGCGCGCTCGATGGCGACGCTCGTCGAGACCCCCGACGTCACAATCCTCCTGGATCCGAGCGTCCGGCTCGGTCCGTACCGCTACGATCTGCCGCCGCACGACGTCGAGCGGGCGAGACAGAAAGAACTCTGGCAGGGGATCCGCGAGGCGGCGAAGCGCGCGGACGTCCTCACGGTCTCGCACTATCACTTTGATCATCACAACCCGGCCGCGCCTTCGATCTACCGGAACAAGATCGCGTTCCTGAAGGACGGGAAGTTTCACATCAACCGCAGTCAGCGCGAACGGGCCGGCGCGTTCGTCCGGAAGCTGAAGAAATATCCGAAGGCCATCCAAGTGGCGGACGGCAACCAGACGGACTTCGGCGGGACGGAACTCCTCTTCTCGCCGGCCCTTCCACACGGATACAACGACGAACTCGGATACGTCGTCATGACGCGGATCTCTCGCGGCAACGAGGTCTTCGTCCACACCGCGGACGTCCTCGGCCCGCCGCTGAAAGAGCACCTCGCGTTCCTGATCGACGCGCAGCCCACGGTCCTCTACGTCGATGGACCGATGACCCACATGCCGGAGAACTATCCGGAGCAGCACACGAAACGGTCCCTCTCCCATCTCTCGCGGATCCTGCGCACCACGAACGTGCGCACGCTGATCCTGGACCACCACATCCTGCGAGACCGGGAGTGGCGGACCCGGATGGCGTCGGTGTTCACGGTGGGCGAGGAGCACGACGTCAACGTGCTGACCGCCGCGGAATTCCGCGGGGAGCGCGTCGATCAGCTCGAGGCGAATCGCGACCGCTTGTACGGCATCGAGTCCGAGAGCCCGAAAGGAATAAGTGGAGCCGCCCCATCGGAGGGATGAGATGGCGAAGGAGCACCACTGCCCGAACGACGGCGCCCAGCCGTGCAACGCGGCCGGGAGCATCATCCACGTGTGCCCGCTCTGCTACGCGCGGTGGGAGGAAGTCATCCCCGAAGACAAGCCGATCGTCACGCCGCGACCTGTCCCGAAGCCCGCTCCTCCGACCCCGGCCACCCCCGCCTCGTCCGCGTGACCATGACCCCGTCGGCCTCCCCTGGATATCCCCGCGGGGAGGAAGGCATCCGGGAGACCCTCGCCGAGGTGCGGCGGGAGGTCGCGTGCCGCGTCTGCCAGGGGGACATCAAGCGGTGCCGCCTCGCGATCTGTCCGTACCTCGACCGGGTCCGTCGATGGTTCGAAGGCCGCCGGGATTTGCAGACGACGAACCTCTACGGCGCGTCGCCGCCGAGCGCGTTCGTCGGCTCGTGGGGCTACCCGAAGGTCCTCGTGGGGCCGCTCGTCCCTCCCGTCCGGGACGAGGACACCTCGATCCTCGACGCCTCGGAATCGTGGCTCGCGTACGACCTCGCGGAGATCCTCCGGTTCCGCTTGTCGCTCGTCCGCGGCAAGGCGCCCCGGCGCGTCGCGGAGGCCCGAGAGCCGGATTCGATCCTCTCGACCGTCCAGGAGGGCGCGATGGCCTCGAAGCCGATCGACACGGAGATGTGGTTCACGAAGAAGCCGTCCCTTGTGAGCCCGTTCTCCGCCCGCGCTGCGCCGAGCGGGCCGAGCGCGGACATCACGAAAATCGACCTCGCCTCGAATCCGTCCGTGCCGCGGCGGGTGGACGACCTCGTCTCCGACACGGACGTCCGCGCCGGCGAGGCGGTCGCGGACCTGTACGATCACGGCATCACGCAGAGCCAGATCACACGGATCTTCTCCGTCGGCCTCCTGGGGACGAAGGAGCGCCGCCGGCTCGTGCCGACGGAATGGTCGATCACGGCCGTGGACGACATCCTCGCGAAGGCGCTCGTCGACGAGGTCCGGTCGCATCCCTGGATCGACGAGTACGAGGTGTACAGTGCGAGCGGCCTCGCGAACAACGTCGCCGTGCTCCTGTTCCCGCAGGCGTTCATGTTCGAGGGCCTCGAAGCGTGGAACCTCGCCGCGGACCCGACGCCCGCCCACGACCACGAGTTCGCGGGAGGCCGCACGACGTACCCGGACCGGATCGCGGGCGCATACCACGCGACCCGCCTCCCGGTCTTGGAGCACCTCGCCGCACGCCGGCGTCAGGCCGGCGCGATCGTGTTCATGGAGGTCTACGAGGACTGGGTCCCGCTCGGCGTCTGGCGGTACCGCGAGCTCGCGCGCGCGGCCCTCGCGAAGAAGGCGCTCCGGTTCTCGGGCCTGTCCGAGGCGGAAGGCGAGCTCTCCGGGAGGCTGCGGCTGCGACTCGAGAACTGGTGGCGGGTGAGCGCGCTCCGGGCCTACCTCCGGACGCAGCGGCGCATCACGGCGTACGCGTAGGGCCATGGCAATCCCGCAGGCTCCGTCCGGAATCTACCTCTGAACAGAGGTAGAACTGCGCGGGCGGGCCGGACCTCCCACGGCCTGCGGGATGCAGTCGAGCCGACGAGGCCAAGGGGACTCCCGCCCCGTTCGGAGGCGATGTCTTCAATAGCTCGGAGGTCCCTCGGAAGGTTGTGGCGAACCCGCGCCGTCGCTCCGCCCGTCGGGATCCGAATGCGCTCGACGTGCTCGCCTTGGCCGACGCGAAGAAAGCGCTGGACCGCCACCGGGAATCCCTCGACGGCGCGCGACGGGCCCGCGACGGCACGATCGAACGGGCCCGCGATTCCCTCCGGACCTACAAGGCGCCCCTCGCCGATGCCGTCGATAGCCGACGCAAGGGTCTCGAGTTCGAGATGAAGGCGGTCGACCGCTTCGATGCGCCGCTCAAGGCCGCAAAGGCGCAGACCCGGCGACGGCGCTCCGTCGGACCCTCAAAAGATATCTAGCCGCCGGACCCATGGGCTCAGGGGCCCAGAGTGAGCACCGCGTCGATCGAGCAAGAGGTCCTGCAAGTCCACGCCCGGCTCGGGCAACTCCGCTCCTACATCCGGTGGACCGCGCCCCTCTATGTGCTGTTCCTGGCAGCCGGCCTGGTCGCGGCGCAATTCGTGTTCCAGTCGAGCCTCGCGGTCCTCGTGGGCCTCCTCGCGGTCTTCGGAACGATGGACGCGGCGCTCCTCTCCCGCATCCGTCAGCTCGAGTCGTCTGAGATCCGGAACGATGCGGAGCTGCGGACGACCCGCGCGCAGATTGAACGCCTGGCGCGGCAGGTCCTCGCGGCGGGCGCGGGCCTCGGCGTGGCGTTCGCGATCTTGTTCGTCTGGATGGTCGTCCCCGGCTGACAGGCGCCCCTCCTTCCGGAAGCTTCGCGCGCGTCCAACGGGACGAAAACGGCCCCGTGCGTGTCTTCGTCTCGCACGCCTCGCACCTGCGATAGTTTGAACCGGACCTTTTTATAGAACCCGGGAAAGAAAGGATATTGTCCTTCGAAGGACGCGTGATACCGTGGACCTCCTGTGGCTCGTGATTCCCGCCGCGATCGCGATCTTCGTCCTCCGGACGATCGTGATGGCGCGGAGTCTGAAGGCAGCGGCCGCCAACCCGACCCTCGCCGATGCGCGTGCGCTCCGCGCGGCGAAGCGGAGCCTGAAGGCCCATCGCGATCGGACGTCGCATCCGGACGAGTCCGCGGTCGAGCCGCGGGCCTGAGACGACGGCAAGCTTCTTGTCATCCGCCTCGTCTCGCCCTGCGTGGACGCGGGCTCGAAGCACCTGGTCGAACTCAAGTCGAGGTACGAGGATCTCGGGAAGGCACGGGCCCTCCTGGCCGGCGCGGAGCGCGTCGGGACCTTCCGCCAGGTGGACACGTACTTCTCCCTCGGCGATCGCCGGCTGAAGCTTCGCTCCGTCGCCGGCGCGACCGAGGGCCAGCTCATCTACTACGAACGCCCCGACGTCGGCGGCGTGAAGGAGAGTCGCGTGCTGCTCGCCTCGATCCCGGATGCCGCGACGGCCCGTGAGATCCTGACCCGCGTCTTCCCCGTGAAGGCGGAGGTCCGCAAGACCCGCGAGATCTTTCGATTCCAGGGCGTGCAGGTCCACCTCGACACGGTCGAGGGGCTCGGGAGGTTCATCGAGTTCGAGAAGATCCTCGCGGACGAATCGGAACGCGAGGCGGGCGTCATTCAGCTCGAGACCCTGCGACGGTACCTGCAGATCGCGGACGAAGACCTCATGTCGTCCTCGTACAGCGACTTCTTCGAACCGGCCTCGACGGCGTAGGCTACTCGAGTTCGAACGAGCGCACCTTGTCGTTCGACCGCAGCGACTCGAGGAGGCTCGAGACGGCCGCCGGCCGGATCCGGACTTCCGCGGTGACGTTCACCCGGTGGGCCTCCTTGTCCACGTGGACCCGCTCGAAGTGTGTGAGCCCGGCGGGCAGAAGTGCGTCGAGTTCCTCCGGGGTCACGGGATTCGCCACGGTGACGCGCACGACCTTGGCGTGGGAGCCGAACCCTTTGCCCTCGAGGATCCGGTCGGTAACCACGACGGCCCAGACGATGCCATAATCGACGGCGACGAGGAGGTACAGCCCCGCGCCTGCCGCGACGCCGAGCGCCGCCATGGCCCAGACGAGGGCCGCGGTCGTGAATCCGAAGACCCGGTCGTTGCTCCGAATCAGCGCACCGGCGCCGAGGAATCCGATCCCCGTGATGACGCCGCCGAGGAGCGGCAGCGGGTTCTCCTCTTCAATCGTGATCGCTAGGAGGGTCAAGGTCGCGGCGCCGGTCGACACGAAGATGAACGTGCCGAACCCGACCGGCTTCCGGCGCACCTGCCGCTCGAGGCCCACCGCGAAGGCCAGGGCGAAGACGAGCAGGAGCCTGAGGACTGCTTCAACGGAGTCGATCATGCGGCGGGCGGTCCGACCTGACGGTGCATCCCATCGCCGGTCGCATGGAACGTGCGCCTATTTGTCGTTTTTCTCAAAGCGGGCCGGCGCGGCGATCGTCCGGTGACCGCACTCGCGGCATCCTCTTCGGCGATGATCAAATCTACATTGGATGCATAGTGTGAGGCGGCACGAAGGGCAGATGCGAGTCCTGATCGGCGGGAGGTCGAGATCCGCGCCGGAGAGCGGAAGGCCGCAGCACCCACACCGCCACTCGATGAATTCCTTGGAGGACTCAATCTCCATCATCATGGACGGAGTGTCGGCGGCTCGAGGGTCGGGAGATGCACGAGCCCGTCGTCGACGGGGTCGAGGCCTTTCATCGCACTCTCCTGGAGAATCTGCGAGTGGATTAGGTCTCGTGGATCCTTCGGGGCGAAAGCGGGCGCTGCGAACGTCGGTTGTTTCCCGCCATTCAGCAGGTCACGGTAGTACGGCATCCACGCGGACAGCAACTCCCGCGGGTTCACGAAGCTCTGCGTCGCGTAGTACTGGTACCATGCGCACTGGATGTCGCACGCCGCCATGCGCTGCCGCCGCTCGCGCGCATCGGGCGACTCGAGGTACGTCATCAGGTCCGAGTCGATCAGGTTGATCGTCTTCTCCTCCAGCACGCGGCACGGATACCAGAGGAAGCCGTCCGCGTCGACGATGATCGATGACGTGTCGCAGCCGTGGTCCCAGGTGATCCGGTCGAAGTAGCCGTCGGGCGAGATGATGACGCCGGGATACTTCTTCTTCATTTCCATCCCGACGCGGCTCATCTGCCACAGGTCCGGGAGGTGGTCCTTCGTGTTCTTCAGGTGGACGGCGCACATGACGACCGCCTTTACGCCAGCGTCGTGGCACCGCTTGATCTTCTGCTCCAGCGCGCCGACGTCGTTCTTCGTGACGACGATCTGCACCGTGACGATCGACCCCCACTTCGTGTACTCCTCGAGGTCGTCGTACATGTCAAGATTCTTGTGGCCCTCGTCGATCGAGATGTGCAGGAAGTCGATGTATTTCCCGTACTCCGGCATGGGGTACCGTTGCTCCATGTCCCTCTCCGAGGTCGTGAAGAGGAGGTACCACGGCTTCTCGTACTGATACCGCAGGAGTTCCCCGATGTCGTCGCGCACGAGCGGGTCGCCGCCCTCGAAGCTGCACACGATCACCGAGGACCGGGCGAGGTTGTCGAGGACCGCCTTGACGTCCTCCGTCGGCATGTCTTTCCAGCGGTTCTTCACGTGCCAGCAGTTGCAGAACGAACACGTGAAGTTACATCGGCGCGTGAGCTTGAAGGAGCAGTAGAACGGATAGATCGCCTCCCGGGCCATCTTGTTCCGGAGGATCTGGCCCGCGACCTCAAGGAACCGCCTCTTCGGGAGCTTCCTCATGGCCCGCCCGGCCCACCATGGGCCTCCCCGGGATAATCCTTTGCGACCCGCGGTCCGCGGGAGCGGACCCATCCGACGGCTACGAGCACGAGCGCGGCGGCCGCGATGATCGCGGGCGGCGTGTACAAGACGTACTCCACCGCCTGAGGGAGAGGCGCGATCGTCAGCGAGTACACGATCGGAGGGAGGCGGAAGAAGAGGACGATGAGCGGCAGGAAGGTGATTGCCGTTGCGAGGGCGCGATGCGGCTCCCCACCGCGAGACGCGAACTCCCGCAGCCCCGCGAGCGCGGCGAGGGACAGGCTCGCGAACAGGCCGAGCAGGGCGAGCGTCGTCGGGACCGTGCCCACAGACGCGAGCACGAGTCCCGCGAAGGCGACCGCAAGGCCGAGGCCTCCGACCCGGAGGATCATCGGTGAGAGACGGGGCAGGGCTCGATCGACGAGAACCGCCAGCGCCGGACCGAGGACGAGGATCGCCGCGGCGGTCGTCGACAGCAGGTCCCCCTGAAGCTGCAATCGAAGGCTCAACACGTACGACGACGTAAGCGCGTACGCAGCGAGGGGCATCGCCATGAGGATCCCGGGGTAGAGAGTTCGGCGGGGTCCGGCCTGCGGTTCCATGGGAACCGCCATCGCGGGGAGGAACATCGGCGGGAGCACCAGCAGTACCGCCGTGGCGGTGAGGGTCACGAGGTCGAACGCGCCGAGGAACCCGATCGCCGATCCGAACCCGAGCGCCGCCATGAGGGTCGAGGGCGTCGCCGGCTTCCGGACGAGATACGAATCGATCGCAAGGAGTGCGCCGATCATCGCGAGCGGAAAGGCGGCCGTCGTGCGGATCGCGAGGCTCGATAGGACGAGGCATGCGAGCGCGGCGACGATGGGGGCCCGTGCGGGATACGCGCGGTCCAGGTACCGCCCGAGCGGACGGTGGACTCCCGCTACCGCGATGCCTAGGAGAATCGACGGATACGTCCAGAAGTTCTGCTCGACGGCCTCGCGGAGCGCGAACACGAAGAACGCGACCGCCGCCGTGACGAGGATCAGCGCGCCGAGGTCGATTGGCTCGAGTGCGACGGACCACGGCGGCGATGTCCGCTGGGCGAGGGCCGCGAGTGCTCCCGCTGCGAGGAGGACGAGCACCGAGACGAGAAGCGCCTCGCTCGCGCCGATTCCGCGGAGGGTCTCGAGTGCAACATATGCGTTTCGGGCCGCACGATCCGCATCGCCGCTCGACATGGCGGCCCGTGCATCGGCAATCTGCGCGGCGGCGGAATCCAGAGATGCTGCGAACAGAGTCGAAGCGATCGGGTCCGCCGACACGGCATCGAGTCGAGCACCCGCTTCGCGGACGAACTCATGGCGGAGGAGCGCGAAGAACGTCGTCGGCGTGACGATCTCCAGGTTCCCCCCGACCTGGGCCGAGAGCCGATCCATCAGGCCGCGCGTGTCTCGGAGATCGTAGCGGAACGAGTAGACGGTGAGCCAGAGGAACCGCGGTCCGCCGCTCGAAGCGGCGAGGGCCGCGTCCAGCTTCCCGAGGAAGTTGTCCTCCGTCGTCCATAAGTGGGTGGATCGGATCACGGGCGATGCGTTGCCTCCTCCCGCGGCCACCCAGGCGTCGCGGGTGCGCGGTTGATCGTCGTAGTCCAGAGCGATGCCGACCGGATGCACGCCGCCGACGTACGCGGAGAGGGTCTCGTCCGAGTACGGAATCTCCGAGGCCGTGAACGCGTTCAGGAGCCACACGACGTCCAGGTCGGCCGCCGCCATGTAGCGGTCGGTGAGGGCCAGATAGGCCGGGAGGTCGCTCGGGCCCGTGTAGTCCGGATACAGATATCCTGCGCCGCTCGGCGCGGCGATGAACCGGTCGAACGCCGTGGCGGTGTCGTAGTACCAGTCGAGCAGCGGCGGCGCGAGGTCGACCAGGAGCGGGTTGATGCTCCACGTGAGCGGCATCGTCCGGTTCCCGCGCTCCGGCTCGGACCAGAGCTCCCGCATCCGTCCCGAGACGAAGTCCACATTGTCCCCGTCCGGCACTGCGAGGACGACGTACGTCTTGTCCTCGAGGACCGGCGACGGCGCGGACGACGGGACCTGGCGGTGGCTGTCGGCCCGGCCGAACGCGGTCAGCACGGAGAGGTTCGGGAGGTCTTGCACCCCGACGAGGAACTTGCCCTCCGCTGACGCCATCTGGACGAACGAGTTCTCTTCCGTCAACGTGGGGCTCTCGAACCAGCCCAGGATCGGGATGCCTCGCGGCGTCGCGCGTAGGACGCGCATCGTCGCGGCGGTCTCGGCCGGCGTCGCGAGCACGCCTTGCGGCTCGTAGAAGACGAACGTCCGCGTCGCGATGAGGTAGTCCCGGATCGCCCAGCGGTCCGGCGGCAGGATCGCGAGGAGGCTCGACGCCGACCTGGGGAGGAGCTCGCGGAGCGCCCGGTCCGTCGCGGCGATGGGCCCGAGCGGAGCCCAGTCGCTCGTCGCATAGTCGAATGTGATCGGGAGGTTGGAGCGGGCCCGCAGCGATTCGGCGAGATCGGGGCCTACGAGGACCGCCCCTTGCTGCGCGGCCTTCATCGTCGCGACGTTCATCGACTCCGGCCGCGCGGGGTCGTACACCGCAATCCCCGCGGCGCTCGGGAGGTAGGAGGAGATCGCAGCGTCGATCGTCATGTTGTCGAACGAAAGACCGTACTTCGACACGAGGAACGAGAGCATCGACGACGCGTTCGCGACCTCGTCGTGCAGGTCGAGGTAGAGGTGCGCCCCGTTTCGGCTGGCGAGTCCCTGGAGGGAGGCGAGGAGGAGGCGCGTCGAAAGGTTCGTGCTCGGTCCCACCGGGATGACGTGCAGATTCGATCCGGCCGGCAGAACCGGGAAGGGGCTCGATGCCGGCGGCCAGCGGGGCTGATCGCCCGTGGCGGGCGGCGCGCCGGGCCACAGGACGTTCGAGGCGACGACGAGGACGAACAGGCCTGCGACGACCGCGCCGGCGATCTGGCCGACAGGACGCCGCCGGTCCGTTTTCAACAACCGAACGCCTCCTAGAACCGCGACGGGATCCCCGCCGGGCTCCGCAACGGACCGGGACCGCTATAGCCTTTCCTTCAAGTGCCTCGGTTCCTGTCCCACGAACCGGCTCAAACACTTTCGCCCTACTCCCACGTGCAACGTCATACGATCCGCGACCTCTTCCGGCTCCGTGGAAGAGCTGTTCGGCATCTCCGTGCCGAGCCCGCGGGATTCGTTCCAGATCCGCGAGATTCACGTCGATTCCGCGCTTCGCAAGGATCCGCTCCCGTGGCTCGACTATTCCTTCAACCCGTACGTCGGGTGTTACCACGGATGCACCTTCTGTTATACGCCGCGACTTCTGCAGACGGATCGCGCGGACTGGGGAACCTCTGTGGCCGTGAAGCGGAACGCGCCAACGGTCCTCGCCCGTGAGGTCAAGAGACTGCCCCGAGGCCTCGTCGCGATCTCGACCGCCACGGATCCGTATCAGTTCGTCGAGGGGAAGTACCGCATCACGCAGCACGCATTGGAAGTCCTGCAACGAGCCGACTGGCCCGTCTCCGTGCTCTCACGGTCTCCGCTCATGATTCGCGACATCGATCTCTTCTCAAGATTCCGCTCGATCGAAGTCGGCATGTCGGTCCCAACGCTCGACGACCGCGCGCGAGCCCTCCTCGAGCCCTGGGCCCCTCCGATCGAAGCGCGGCTGCGGTGTCTCCGGACCCTCTCGGACGCGGGCCTCGCGACATTCGTGAGCTTCTCCCCTGCGTACCCGCCCACCGGGGGTTGGACGGCGGAGACGATCGCGGACACGTTCCAAGAACTCGGCATCCGGAAGGGATTCTCGCGACTCCTCGATCCGCGGTGGGGCGCGCGTGACGCGATGCTCGGGCGTCTAGCGGGGTCGGACCTGGAGGCAGAGCTCACTCGCTTCACGGATCGAGAGACGATGGTCCCGTTCATCGGGGCCGTCGCCCGGGAGTGCCGGGACCGTGGCATCGCGTTCCGTACGCACCAGGAAGGCGCCTCGCGCAGGACGACGAGCGAGTAGGCTGGAAGGCATCGCCGTTCGAATCGCCCCTCCCCGAGTGAGGGATGTCGCGAGAGCGAGTGCCACGAGTTGTCCTCGGCGATGAACTGTCGAGAAATCGATGCCGAGGAGACCGGCCGTCTCATTGGACCCGTCGGGTCGTGCCGACCCGATCCCTCCTAGGGACGCGATCGGCCACTCCTTCGTACGGCCCTGCGGGAGCGGGGCGACGGGAGGACGATTCCGATCACCAAGAGCCCGACGCCGACCGCCGCGACGAGAAGCGCGAGATCCGTCATCACGCCGGGAACCGGGAGAGTCGCGGAACGCAGGAGAAGGTACGTGATGAGCATCAGGGACAGCGTGGCCGCACCGCCTCCGACGAGATCCTTTCGCATCCGCCGCCGTTTGGTCGCATTCGTGGGAGCGGGCTTAACGGTTTGCCGCGAACGCCGCCCCGGCATGCGACGGAGGATATGTGGCCAGAGAAAGACAGTGCTCCCAAGGGGATTTGAACGCATGCCGGGACTTGCTCTGTGCGAGCTGCCACCGTCGGGTACTCGTATGACCGCTTCGCGTACTTCGGAAGACGCTTCATCTCCTTGGCTTGATTGGGGGGTTCATACCGGTCTCGCAGTCACTACCTCACGGGCCGGAAAGGATAATTCGGTCGTCGCGCATTCGGCAACGGGGTGAGAGGGATCGCGACGACGCCGTGTCCGGTGTGCGGTGGACCGCTGGCTTGGAATGCGCAGAATAATCAGTGGTGGTGTGGCAACGAACGGAAGTACTATCCGCCGGGCGGGCCGCCGGCGACGGTGACGACCTCAACGAGTACGCCCTCCGCCCTGGCCGCAATGGCGGCCTCGGCCCAGTCAGTCCCAGCCCTTTGGACACAGAACTTCTACCGAATTCGAAAGAAAGTCCTGGCGCTCGCGGGCCAGTACTGGATCGAGGACCAAGCGCGGAACCAGCTCGCGTACAGCAAGCAGAAGCTGCTCCGCCTCAAGGAAGACATCCGGGTTTACGCGGACGAGACCCTGGCGAAGGAACTGTTCCAAATCCGGCAGACCCAAATCCTCGACATCTGGGGGACGTTCGCGATCGTGGACTCCTCGACGAACGCGATCCTCGGCTACATCCGCCGCAGGGCCCTGGCGTCCTCGTTGGTCGCAGACGAGTGGGAAATGCGTGACCCGTACAACAACCTGGTTGGGGAGATCAAGGAATCCACGGGCCGCGGCCTTGCGCGGAAATACATCCCCGGAGGCGGGCTAATTCCCGAGAAACTCACGATGACCCTCGGCGGGCAGCCGATCGCGACGATCAACCAGCAGTTCAAGATCATCGGCGACATCTGGGAGATCCAGTGTCTGAACGTGCCTTCCACGTTTGACCGGCGCGTCTTCCTCGGGGGCGTGCTCCTGATGGGGATGATCGAGCGCGCGAGGAAGTGACGACAAAGGAAATGCCCAGGACAGGGAGGCGACTCTGATGACGTCGCTCGTGATCCTAGCCTTGGAGTCCCCAGGGTAAGACTAAGTACCCCTCGGGCGTGCGACCGAGGCGAGGGAGAAGCCGATGAAAGCGATCGTCCAAACCGCGTACGGCTCGCCGGATGTATTCGAACTCCGAGAGATCGAGAAGCCGGTGGTCGATGACGACGGCGTGTTGGTACGGGTTCGAGCGGCTTCCGTCAATGCCCTTGACTGGCACCTCATGCGCGGCACACCGTCGATCATCCGCCTGACGACCGGGCTGCGCAGACCCAAGAGCCCTGTCCCGGGCGTCGACGTGGCGGGGAACGTCGAGGCGGTCGGCCGAAACGTGAAGGGCCTTCAACCCGGCGATGAGGTGTTCGGCATGCGCAGCGGCGCCTTTGCCGAATACGTGTGCGGGAAAGAGAGGAACTTTGTGCCGAAACCGGAACGCCTGACGTTCGAGCAGGCCGCGGCGATCCCCGTCGCGGCCGAGACCGCTCTCCAAGGCCTTCGGGACAAAGGACAGATCCAGCCCGGGCAGAAGGTCCTGATCAACGGCGCGTCGGGGGGCGTGGGTACGTTCGCGGTGCAGGTCGCCAAGTCGTTCGGGGCGGACGTGACCGGCGTGTGCAGCCCGAGGAACGTGGACATGGTCCGGTCGATCGGTGCGGACCGGGTCATCGACTACACCCGGGAAGATTTCACCCGAGACGGGCAGCATTATGACTTGATCTTCGACGTCGCATGGAGTCATCCGTTGTCCGATTGCAGGCGATTGCTCAACCCGAACGGGACTCTTGTGCTGGCCGGACAATCGAGTCGGGAGAAGCCATCCGTACTTCCCTTCCTGCTAACCCCTGTGGAGTCGCGCTTACTGGGGCGAAAGCAGGTTACGTTCATCGCGAAGCACAGCAATGCGGATCTGCTCGCGGTGAACGAGCTCGTTGATGCCGGGAAGGTCACGCCGGTCATCGACCGGTCCTTTCCGTTGCGCGAGGTTCCTGAGGCAATCCGGTATCTCGGAGAGGGACACCCTCGAGCGAAGGTCGTCATCAGCGTGTCATAGAAGGCCTATTAGCGCGGACCTGTTGAGGGTCTGGAATCGTGGACCCCGAAACGGACGAGCACTTGATGCGCATTCATGTGGCGACCCTCTTCAATTGCGATGCGGACGGACGGATCGTATCGCTCGGTCGACCGTGGAGCCGGCCGGGCGGTGCGCCCCGATTCTTCATGGGACGATGGCATCATGGCAACGTTTGCCTCTTTCGCCACGACGTTCCAGATGACCTGACACGTAGGCTCGAGGTGCTCTGCCGATCCGAGCCGTCGGCCACGGACCTGATGTCTGGGCCCCGCGTTGCCTCGGCGATTCGGGCCGCGCTCCACGGGCATGGGCCAATCACCCGGGAGTACCGAGGGCCCGCCTATCTGATCCCTGAAGGCACGCAAGCGACCAACGACGCCGTGTTGATTACGGAGGAGAAGGGGCGCATGATCGAAGCCGGATTTCCGTGGATGCTCCCGCATCTGAAGGCCGAGGTCGATATCGGACCGGTCACCGCCGCTGTCGTGAACGGAAGCGCCGTGTCGATTTGCTACTGCGCCCGCCTTTCTCCCTTGGCTGCCGAAGCGGGCGTTGAGACCTTGGATGCGATGCGGGGCAGGGGCTATGCCACTTCTGCGGTAGCAGCGTGGGCTACCGCCGTGCGCCGGCGGGGACTTTTGGCGCTTTACAGTGCGTCATGGGAGAATGTTGCCTCGCAGCGCGTCGCCGAGAAGCTAGGAGCTCTATGTTACGGGGAAGATTGGGAGATCGAGTGAGTTGCAAGGGCTGCACAAGAGACTTACCCGACCATGGGTTCTCTCTTGGCCATGACGAAGAAGACGCCTGCCTACGGCGCCCGCGCAGCCAAGGCGCCGGTTGCGCCGATGACAATCGAGCGACGCGATGCGGGACCGCACGACGTCGCAATTGAGATTCTCTATTGCGGGATCTGCCACAGCGACGTGCACAAGGTCAACGACGACTGGGGGAACACGAACTTTCCGGTCGTGCCAGGCCACGAGATCGTCGGTCGAGTCGTATCCCGAGGTGTCGGCGCATCCCGCTTCCGCGAGGGCGACCTCGTCGGCGTGGGCTGCCTCGTCGATTCGTGCCGAACGTGCCCGGAGTGCCGCGCGGGCCACGAGATGTTCTGCGAGAAGGGTGCCACGTTCACGTTTGACAGCCTCGAGCAGGACACGAAAGCCCGGACGTACGGAGGGTACTCGGCGAGCATGGTCGTCGACGAGCGGTACGTGCTGCGAGTCCCGAAGGGGCTGGACCCCGCGCGCGCCGCACCGCTCATGTGCGCGGGCATCACCACGTACTCGCCTCTGCGCCAATTCGGCTGCAAGCCAGGCGAGCAGGTCGCGGTAATGGGCTTGGGCGGAGTTGGCCACATGGCCGTCAAGCTGGCAAGCTCGATGGGTGCCGACGTCGCCGTGCTGAGCTCGTCGCGCGGCAAGGAGGAGGACGCGGCCCGTTTCGGTGCCAAGCGCTTCGTTGCGACCAAGGAGCCTGGCGCGCTGGACGCGCTTCAAGGGAAGTTCGATCTCATCGTGGACACGGTCAGCGCGCCGCATGACATCAATGGGCATTTGGCCCTCCTACGGAACTCGGGCACCATGGTGCTGCTTGGTTTGCCCCCGAATGCCGCCTCTGCTACCCCCATCAACGCGGGCTCGCTCATCTTCGGGAACAAGCGCCTCGCCGGTTCCAACATCGGCGGGATTTCCGAGACCCAGGAGATGCTCGACTACTGCGGCGAGCACGAAATCGTCGCGGACGTAGAAGTCATCCCCATCCAGAAGGTCAACGATGCTTACGCAAGCATGCGGCGTGGCGACGTCCGCTACCGGTTCGTGGTCGACTGCGCCAGCTTTGGGGCTTGAATCGAGCAAGAGGAGTCGTGAAGACATGGACATCAAGAGGAGCGGTTCGCGATCGTCGAGCGAGGGGCCGAAGGAAACGTTCACCGGCAAGGTGCGCCTCGAGCCGTTGTTCCAAGCAAGCGCTCCGGGGCGCGTCCAAGGTTCGAGCGTCACGTTTGAGCCTGGCGCCCGCGCGGCCTGGCATACCCATCCGCTGGGCCAGACGCTGATTGTGACGGCTGGACGCGGTTTCGTGCAACGCTGGGGAGGTCCCGTCGAAGAGATCCACCCTGGCGATGTGGTCTCATGTCCCCCGGGAGAGAAGCATTGGCACGGTGCCACACCAGACAGCGGGATGACGCACATCGCCATCCAGGAGGCTCTCGACGGCAAGGCCGTGAACTGGATGGAGAAAGTCAGCGACGAACTCTACCGACAAGTTCGGTCTGCGAGCGAGGCCGACCGATCATGACAGTCATCGACGGATGGGAAAACTTCTACGTCATCGTCGGCTCGTCCGCCGGCGCCGGACGAAATCACCGTTGTCGCAGTTCTCTGGGGATTTGTGGGTCTCGGGGGGGTCGTGTACGTCGTCGTCGTGGCCCGCCGCATGCGCGCGCAGAGCGCCTATCGCCCTGTGTTCGAGGACTGGCTGTTTCACGTTCTGCTTCCACTGGCGGCATATACAATTCTTGCGATCTCGGCATTCGCAGCTCCGTACGACGCGCGCCCAGCCCTTTTCCTCGTCGGCGCGGCAGCGCTGGTGCTGCTCTTGATTGGAATTCACAACGCCTGGGACGCCGTCACGTATCAGGTCTTCGTCCGACCAAGGCAGGGCGGGTAGCATGCGAGTTGGGATCTTGGGTGCCGGGTTGATGGGCGGTAAACTCGGGACGCTCTCGTGAAGGGAAACGATGAGATCACGAAGGGAGAGCGGTCAACGCGGACGCCGTGGAACCTTGCCGGACAACGCGGACGCCGGCTCGGTCTCAGGGTCATAGCCCGCCTGAGCGAATTCGTCTTGCGCCTTCTGCAAGAGCCAATTCTCACGTTTTCCCTCTCCCATTCTCGTCCGTATAATCGTCCATTGTCCTCGGAGTTTTCTGCCAGATAGCGCGAATCGCACGACGCCTTCGTTGAGTGCTGCTGCCTCATCGTGTTCAGCCGGTCCGACCACCTCAAACTCGCCGTAGTCCCAGACGATGACTTCGCCCGCGCCATAGTCACCTTCAGGGAGGGTTCCCTCGAAGAGAAGGTAGTCGAGCGGGTGGTCCTCCACATGGATCGCGAGGCGCTTCACCTTCGGATCTTTGCTTGGCCCCTTCGGCACCGCCCACGAGACGAGGGCCGTGCCGATTTCCAGTCGGAAGTCATAGTGGAGACTCCGAGCCCAGTGCTTCTGGACGACGAATCGGGGTCGGTTCGCCGGTTCCCCGTGACATCTCCTCAGGGTGACCCGAGTCATGGTCGGCCCGTCCTCGGGGGAAATCGCATCCGCGCCATCGTCGAAACCCGCCGCCGGGCGATGCGCCTCGGCCCCGTACACGGTCTTATACTATGCGGACGTTCGCGCATCCAAAGGGTACGGTGAGCGTATGAGCGACTCGATTACAACGCGGCGGTTCCACGAATCTCAGGACGTCGAGGATTGGCGTGTGGTGGGCGAAGGAGCGTGCGCGCACTTCCGCACCGGGTCGTTCGCGGCCGGGGCCCGACTCGTGAACGCAATCGGCGAGCTGGCCGGCCTCGAGGACCACCACCCTTACGTGGACCTGCGGTACGATGGCGTGGCCGTGCGGCTGATCACGGTCGCGCCCGACTACTATGGTCTGAGCGAGCGCGACCTCGAGCTGGCTCGACAGATCTCCACGGTCGCGCGCAAACTGGGCGTCCCCGCCGAGCCTGCTATTGTGCAGACGGTCCTGGTGACGATCGATACATTCGACATCCCCAGGGTGAAGCCGTTCTGGCGTGCCGTCCTGGGGTACCATGACCGCGAGGACAGCCCCGAGGACCTCGTCGACCCGCGCGGTCGCGGGGCGTCCATCTGGTTCCAGAAAATCGACG
>WNGB01003201.1_pt1 | contig 25935 bp, 21 predicted proteins | sample 5400681 | NCBI WGS metagenome assembly WNGB01 (sample SAMN13153367, study PRJNA577476) | soil metagenome | isolation source: 115 cm soil or saprolite under grassland replicate 2 | place: USA:California | collected 2016-06-15
CGGGGCTCGCTCGAGACGCTCCTGGTCCACGCCGTGCCGCGGCTGGATCTGGTGACGGGCAAGTGGATGGCCGCCGTGCTCTTCAACCTGTTCGCCGTCCTGCTGACCCTGCTCTTCTCGTTTCTGGTGCTGCGCTGGGACCGGCTGCAGAAGATGGACATCCCGGTTGCGCTGAGCGTCGACGATGCGCTGCGGCTCCTCGCCCTCCTCCTCCCGTTGGCGTTGCTGGCGCCGGCGCTCCAGATGCTCATCGCTCTCTTTGCGCGCAGCTTCAAGGAGGCCCAGACCCAGCTCTCGCTGTTGATGTTGCTGCCGATGATTCCAGGCCTTCTCCTCTCGTTCCAGAGCTTCGAGCCAAAGCCGTGGATGCGAGCCGTGCCGATCCTCGCGCAGCAGGTCCTGATGCGGGATCTCCTGTACGGCAAGGCCGCCGCGCCAGCGGTCCAGGCGCTGACCGCGGGGGCGACCGTGGCACTCACCGTAGTCTGCATCGCGATCACCGCGCGGCTGTTGCGTCATGAACGGATCGTCCTCGGCCGGTGAGGTCGACGCCGTCCTTCTCGGTGTGCCCGAGATAGACTCCCGGGCACACACGGAGGCCTCTTTGGCTCGAGACCTGGAAGAGCGCTACGATCGCATCCTGCGAGAGCACGGGCCCGCCCTGCGACGCGTGGCGGCGGTCTACGAAGCCGATCCGTCCCGCCGGGAGGACCTGTTCCAGGAAATCTGTCTCGCCCTCTGGCAGGCCCTCCCGCGCTTCCGCGAAGAGGCCTCCGAGCGGACGTTCGCCTTCCGCATCGCCCACAACCGCGGGCTCACCCATGGCTGGCGGGCGAGGGGCTCGGTCACCGCGGATCTGGACGAGGCCGAGGATCTCGCCGATCCGCGCCTGGACCCCGAGAGCGAGCTTCACGAGGGCGAGCGCCGCGACCGGCTGCGGGAAGCGGTGCGCCAGCTTCCCCTGACGGCGCGGCAGGTGGTCGTCCTCAGCCTCGAAGGATTGAGCCAGCGGGAGATCGGAGACGTCCTGGGAATCACCGAAAACAATGTGGCCGTCCGCCTGACCCGCGCGCGCAAGCTGCTGCGCCAGGCGTTGGAGACCGAAGGGAGCCGGAGATGAGCAGGCCGACCGACCCTGAATGGCGCGACCTCATGGAAACCTGGCAGTCCGAGGCGACGGGAGAGCCTCCTGCCCCTCTGCCGGACGAGGTCCGGCGGCGCATCCGGCGCAAGGTGAAGCGGCACGGCTACTTGCTGATCCTCCTCGCGGTCTCCGAAGTCGCCATTGCCGCGGGGGTCATGGCGTTGCTGCTCCACGTCCTGGATCTCCGGCAGCCGGCCGATCTCTTCGCCCTGATCGGCTCCGTGGTCCTGCTCGCCGTGGCGTTCTTCTACAGCTTCCGGAACCGCCGTGGCACCTGGTGGCCGGCTGCGGAGTCGACCACCACCTTCGTCGATCTCTCGATCGAGCGCTGCCGCCGCAAGCTGCGGACCGTGCGTTTTCTCCCCAAGCTCCTGGGCGGGGGTGTCTCGTTCATCGCGATCTGGGGGACCTGGGCTCTGCTGTCCCGTCCGGTCGCTCCCTCTGTGGCGAAATGGATCGAGTTTTTTGGCTTTCTCATTCTGTACCCTGCCGTCTATCTCGCCTGGGGGGTTTGGTACAAGAGGAAGACCCTGCGCGAGCTGGCGAAATGGGAGGAGCTGCGGCGGGGCCTGGGGGAGAACTCCCCGGCTTGAAAGCCCGGGGCTAGAAAATGGCCGTCCCTGCGGGACGGAGAGAGCCGAAGCGTGTCGAGTCTCCGTCCCGGAGGGACGGCCTCTGGTAGCCCCGGGTTTTCAAGCCGGGGTGAAGAGATCCTCGGCGAGCTCTGCAAGCGAGGTGTGGCGCAGATGGGCCAGCTCGGCCAGCGATTGGATGCGTTCGGCCTGGAACTGCTCTCTCTTGTCCGTGAGGCGGATCAATTCGGCGTGTTCGGAATCGGTCAGTGTCTCAGCCCGTCGCTTTTCCATGAGCGCGCGGTACCGATCGGCCACGTCGGGGGGGAACTCGCGGTGGATACTGCGGAGCAGATCAGCCTCCTTTGCTCTCATCAGCGTCAATTTTACCTGAAGGAGCGCGAAGATGTCTACGGTAGGCTCGCGGTATCACGCAACAGAATGCCGGGGGTGTCACGGCTCCAGCCGCCAGAGCGCGCGGTAGGGAGCGGGCCAGCCGTGCAGGGGCACCGCGGCCAGGAGGCGCAGGCGCGGAGGGTGGCGCATGAAGGGTTGCGCCCGCTCCAGGGATAGGGGCTCGTCCGCGATGTAGTGGATCCCCTCGTCGACGAAATAGCGGTCGAGGTTGCGGGCCTGGTAGTACGGCACCACCGATCCGTTGGCCAAGCCGTCCAGGTTGATGATCCGCCGCCGGCTGAAGAAAGCGGGGATTCCGGCGTTGAAGCAGCCGATGGATTCGCCGGGCGGTACGAGCTTCTCGAGCTCCGGTTGCGAGGTGAAGAAGTCGCGCTGCCAGGGGTAGATGATCGGCGGATGGCTGTAGAACGACCAGGCCTCCCGCACGGAGAGCGCCAGCAGCAGGAGCGGCACCACGACGCGAAAAACCAGGCGCCAGCGGCCGGCCAGGACGGTGCCTGTGCGGGCGATCCAGAGGTAGCACAAGACGAAGAGCACGATCGCCGGCTGGGCTCGGTACCAGACCTGGATGTCCCAGTAGAAGAGCCCGTAGACCGCCGCGGTCGCGACCGTGACGAGGAGCAGCCAGGCGGACCAGAAGATCAACGGCCGGTCCTCGACGCGGCGGGCGGCGAGCAACAGACCGGCGGCGGCCGGAGCCATTCCGGCCCAGGAAAACGTGTTGATCCCTTGAAACGGCGATCCGAGGGTGGGAAGCCAGGGCGCGACCAGCCAGAACCGTGTGATCACCTTCAGGGCGAAACCCACCCGCTCGCCGGTGCTCAGGGGACCGAGGTATTGCGCTCCCCAGAGCGCCTTCATCACGCCGCTGCCCTGCCAGGGCGACCCCGTGGCAAGCCAGCACCAGAGGAACCAGGGAGCGATCCCGACAACGAACACGGCTCCGATCAGCACGGCGGAACGCAGCGCACGCCGGTCCCATGGTTTCCAACCACGGAGCAGCGGTGCGAATCCGCAGGTGAGGAGAGCGAGGATTCCCGCCTCGGTGCGCGCGAGGAAGCAGAGAGCGAGCGCGCCGCCGAGGAGGATCTGGGGCAGCAGGGCCGCGTCGTCAGGCGATTCGACGAAGCGGATCACGGAGCGCATGACCAGGACGAGGGTCAGGGTATACAGAGCGGACTCGACTCCCTGGAAGGAAAGGAGGATCGCCAGAGGGTTGGCGAACCAGCAGAGTGCACCGATCCATGCGACGCCGGGAGAGGCGTAGCGCCGGAACAGGCCGATCAAGGCCACGGACGTGGCGAGGTGCAGGAGGAGCTCCAGGGCCAGGGCGCCGCGCAGCAGCATCCCCGCGTCCTCAACAACCGCGGCGAGCGGGACGAGAAGCATCATCCAGCCAGGGTGGTAGCCGCTGGTCGGATGGACACCGTCGAACGTCGAGCCGTGGCCCGCCGCGAGATGGCGGGCGATCTGGAGGTAGTAGAAGGCGTCGTCCGGGACGAGGCCGAGCAGCCATTCCACAGGCTGGCTCAGAAGCCGGAGATAGCCGTAGACGAGCGCGAGAACGGCCGCCACGCAGCCGGCGCCGAGGAGCACCCGCTGCACGGACGCACGGCTCTCCGGGAGAGCGCCGCCTGGAGCGTCGAGGGTCATCGCGGGGCCCGCGGCCACTACGGCCGGCACGTCCCTCCGCGTCCGAAGCGCTCCACCACCTTCTTCATCTCCCCCAGGGCCTGCTCCGGATAGCCCGCCTTCTGCGCCGCGTCGACGGCGGTCTGTTCCCAGCGGGCGGCTTGCTCGCAGCGGCCGAGTTCGGCCCAGGCCAGGGCCACGGTCTCGGCGTGGACGGGGAGAGGCTGCGCGTTCCAGGTCGCGAGCCCCAGCTCCAGGGCGCGGGCGCCGTTGCGGACCGAGAGATCGGGACAGGCGGCGAGCAGGCGGGCCAGGCCCTGCGTCAGGACGCCGCTCTGCGGCAGCGCCTTCAGGTCTTCCTCCAGGAGGTTGCGCGCCTGGCCGTACCGGCCCGTCCGGACGAGGGTCTCCGCCCTGCCGAGCCGGGCGGCGTCGTCCGCCGGCGCCTGGTCCACCGCGTGCCCGTACTCTTTCAGGGCCTCGTCGTAACGGCCCGCGTCGCGCAACAGCCGTGCGAGCTCGCGGTGCGCCTCGGCGTCTTGCGGCCGGGCGGCTACGGCGGCGGCGAGATGATCGATCGCCTCGGAGGATGGCCCGGTCATGGCCAGGAGGAGACCCAGATTGAACTGGGCGGTCGGGTTGGTGGGCTCGAGCTCCACGGCTTCGCGCAGCTTCGCGATCGCCTCGTCCACGTTTCCCTGGCGGGCCAGGGCCGCGGCGAGATTGATCCGTGCCTCGACGCTCTCCGGCCGCGCTTTCAAGGCTTTCTGAAGCTCCTCCACCGCCTCGGCGAAACGGCCGGCGTTGTAGGCTCGCTTGCCGCTCTCCAGGCGGGCCCGCTCTCCGGTGCGCAGGCTCTCGACGCCGTCGAGGATGGGATCGGCCGCCCGGACTCCGACCGGGCCGACCTTCGCCAGGTGCTCGTCCGCCTTCGTGGTGTCCCCCAGGCCGCGGTAGGCCCGCGACAGCGGATAGTGGAGCCGGTTCGCGCCGGGGGCCCCGCGAAGCGCCGTCTCCAGGCGGTCGGCGGCTTCGCGGAAGTCGCCGCGCTCCAGGGCGGCCTGCCCGAGGAGCACGTTCGCCGCGGCATCCTCGGGAGCCATGGCGAGCGCCTTCTTGAGCACCGCCTCCCCCGCCTCCCGGTGCGCCTGGAGGAAATGGATCTCCCCGAGATGCACCAGCGCCGGCTCGTCCTCCGGCGCCAGCTCCAGCGCCTTGCCATAGGCAGTGACGGCGTCGTCGAGCCGGCCGGCGTCCTGGAGCAGGCCGCCCAGCAGGTGCGGCCAGCGGGGATCCTTGGGATCGAGCTCCATGGCCTTGCGGTACGCCTCCTCCGCCGGACCGGTCAGCTTGTAGGCGTGGAAGTACGTTCCGAGGTCGGCCCAGGCCCCGGCCAGCTCCCGGGGATCCGGATCGCGGGTGTACAGCTCCTCGAGCGCGTTCTCCTGCTGCTGGATCTGCTGGGCAACGGCCGGCTCGAGGCTCGACAGGTCCGGAGACGGAATCGCCGGCGGCGGCGCGGCGGCGAGAGGAACGGCCAGGACCAGCCCGGCGAATGCGAAGCGGAACCTCAGGAATCTCACGGTTTCTTCTCCTGCTCCTTCTCCAGGAAAGGCTTTCCCGTCCCTTGGACGAGCGTCGTATAGGCCCGCAGCGGAGGCGGCGGGAAGACCTCGGCCGTTCCATCCGGCCAGATCACGCGGACCGCTACGGCCTCGGCGGCATCGCCCAACCCCACCAGAACGCGAGGATCGCCGGCGGAAGCATAGCTGCCGTCGGTCGCGGCCCGCCGCCAGAGGACCGGACCGCTCTTGCGGACCACCCCCACCCGGGCGCCCAGGAGGTCCCGCGTGGCGCGCGCGCCCGCCGGTTTGCCGGTGAGACGCAATCCCAGCCAGGGGCGCCGGTTGCCGGTCTGGTTGATCAACAGGCGGACCGGACCGTTGGTATTCACGATCAGCACGTCCGTGTCCCCATCATTGTCCACGTCCCCGAAGGCCGCGCCACGGCCGATCTCGAGCTGGCGGAACGGTGGACCGGCCTCCCGGCTGACGTCCGCGAACTGCCCGTTCCCGAGGTTCCGGAACAGTTGATGGGTCTGCGCGTAGGGATACGGATCGCCGGAGCGTACCCGCTCCTCCACCTCGGTGACCGCGCCATCGACAGCCAGGAGATCGAGCCAGCCGTCGTTGTCGTAATCGATCCAGGCGGTCCCGAAGCCGGTGGAAGGAAGGCTCGGCGCGGCGAGGCGGGCCGGGTTCGTGCGGTCCTCGAAGCTCCCCGTGCCATCGTTGACCCAGAGCGTGTTCGTCTCGCCCGCCATATGGGTCACGAAGAGGTCGTCGTCGCCGTCGGCGTCGAAATCGCCGGCGGCGATCCCCATGTTGGCCTGGGTCTGGCCATCGGCGTTGACCGCGGCACCGGACGGGAGGCCGATCTCCTCGAAGCGCAGTCCTCCCTGATGGGGTCCCTGGCTGTGCCACAGGAAGTTGAACATGCCGTCGTTGGCCACGAAGAGATCCTGCCAGCCGTCGCGGTCGAGGTCGACCGCCACGACGCCCATGCCGCGGCCGGCCTTGCCCGCAATGCCGGACGGGAGCGAGACGTCCTCGAACGTCCCGTCTCCGCGGTTGCGGTAGAGGTGGTCGAGAGCCGCGGGGAACGCGGACGGACCGCAGTAGTCGCGCCGGCTGCTCGGGGCATAGCAGACGAGGTTCTGCTCGACCGCAAACTCGACGTAGTTCGCGACGTAGAGATCCAGCCGGCCGTCGCGGTCGAGATCGGCGAACGAGGCGCTCAGGCTGAAGCGGGGATCGTCGACCCCGGCCGCGTGCGACACGTTCTCGAACGTGCCATCGCCGCGATTCCTCCACAGCTCGTTGGCGCCGTAGGCGAGGATGTAGAGATCGACATCGCCGTCGTTGTCCATATCACCCGTGGCAACGCCCGTCCCATAGACGAGAGAGCGGATGCCGCTCGCTTCCGTCACGTCCACGAAGCGCGGCGTATCCCGGCGGGCCCCGCCCGAGATCAGGTCGTTGCGGAACAGCCGCCCGCCGGCTTGAGCGGGAGGGGGAAGCGTGGGCTTGCCCGTCCCCAGCGGCGCTCCCTGCGGCAGGAAGACGTCGAGATCGCCGTCGTTGTCGAAGTCGAACAACGCAGCCCCGCCGCCGATGATCTCCGGGTAATAATACTGGCCGCTCATCCCGTTCCAGTAGGAGAAGGAGAGACCCCAGTCGGCGGCGCGGTCGACGAAGAGGTCGTCGGCGCGGGCGGGAGCGGCGAGGAGGACAAGCGCGAGGAGGAACCTCACCCCACCACCCTCGTCCTGCTCTCTTCCCCCTCCGCCGCCATGCGGAACCGCCGCACGATCTCCGCCACCGGCTCCACGGCGTGGATGCCCGCGACGCTTTTACCCGCCTGCAGGTAGTCCTTGTAGGAGAACCCACCGCGCACCGACTTCTTGAGCTTCCAGATCGACTGGACCGTGTAGAGCATCCGCATCCAGTGCTTGGTCTTGCGGCCGCGGAGCATCCAGCGGGCGAGCGGACCGGCCCGGGTCCCTATCTTCTCGATATAAGGCGTGCGGATCACCGAGACCGGGACGCCGGTGAGCCTCTCGGTCAGGACGATATCCGCCTCGCCGGCATCGAGGATGGTCTGCTTGTACTCGGGCGGCGCCGTGCACTCGGCAGTCGCGATGAAGCGGGTCCCCATCTGGACGCCGTCATAGCCCAGGGAGAGGGCGCGGACGAAGGCCGCCTCGTCGCCGACTCCCCCGGCGCAGACGAGCGGCACGCCGAGGTCATGAAGCTCCGCGTAGAGCGCCTCGGCGCTCTGGGGGCCGGCGTGGCCACCCGCCCGGTTGTTGACCGCGATCAGGCCGTCCACCCCCGCTTCCAAACCTTTCAGCGCCCAGCGGCGGTCCGTGACGTCGTGGTAGACCCGGCCGCCGGCCGCGTGCGCCTTGTCGGCCACCCAGCGCGGATTGCCGAGCGAGGTCACGAAGAAGCGGACGCCGTCCTCCAGGGCCATGTCCACATAGCGCCGCATCCTTTCCAGGTAGACCTGCGAGGATTTCTCGACGATGACGTTCATGCCCACCGGCTTGGTGGTCAGCCTGCGGATGAGCTGCAGCCCGGCGCGAAATTCATGGCCGTGGACGTAGACGAGGGAGAGCGGCTGGATGATGCCGATGGCACCCGCCTCGGAGGCGGCGGCCACCAGCTCGGGATTGCTGCACGGGTACATGGCGCCGCAGAGGAGCGGCACCTCGATCCCGAGCTGCTCGGTCAGTGGGGTCTTCATTCCGCGCTTATGCTATCCTTTCCCCCAGCAAACCGGCAGACCCAGTAGGAGGTATTGTCATGAGTAGCCGGACCCGGCTTTGGCCGATCCTGTCCCTGTCGTTCCTTCTTCTCCCCCTGACAGTCCATGCTCAGACACCGTTCCCGGGCGAGGAGATGACGCTCTCCCAGCGCGTCACTCTCGCCGTGGAGGCGAACAACCTGAAGGAGCTCCAGGCGATCGGCCCGAAGGCGATCCCTGCTCTGCTCTTCCTCTATGAGACCGGTGACGACCAGCTGCGGCTCCAACTCGCCCAGACCTTCCACGATCTGGCGTGGCAGTCCACCGAGGTGGAGCACGCCCTGATGGGCGACATCCGCTCCCACAGCGTCGAGCTGCGCCTCGCCGTCTACTATGCTCTGGGGCGGGTCAGCGACAATCCCGAAGTCGTCGCCACCCTGCTCGACATTCTGCAGAACGATCCCAATCCTCTCCTGCGGGACAAGGCCGCCTGTGCTCTCGCTTACGATCAGGTCCATCTGAAGAAGCCGGAGAAGGTGCAGCTCTACGCGGGGCTGATCCAGGCGTTGTCCAACCCCGAGCGGCAGGTGCAGGCCGTGGCCATCCAGGCGCTCAGCATCCTCACGGGCGAGACCAAGGGGTTCAGCCCGGTTTTGGGGGCCGACCGCCAGCAGCGGAGTATCGAGATGTGGCAGCGCTGGCTGGGCGAGCTCCAGGCCGAACAATAAAAAAGGCCGGCTCAAGGCCGGCTTGACTGTGGGGGAGTCTTCACTCGGGTCCGTTCACTACGCCCGTCCCGAGCACCCGTGCCTTTCCCTTATCGCAACGGGCGTGCCAGGGGTCAGCCCCCCGTAAGCCCTGGGTTTTCTGGTGTTTGGGGCCTGTGTCAGGTGTGTCAGGCAGCGTCTGCCTGTGTCAGTGACAGAGCAGACACACCCGCGGTGGCGAAAAAAAGGCCGGCGCGCGCCAACCGGATATTCGTCGCACGCCGGCATCGATTCTTGGAGGGACTCCCAGTCTCGGCCACACTGTCCGATCGTTGGGAGCCCTTGCCTCGCACGACGAGCAAGGCAACCGGCGTGCCAGAGCCGCGCTCCTGAAGAATCAATGACTTCCGAGAGACCGGCCGCGTCGGAGTCGTGTCGATGGCCACCACCGACATGTCGGCGACGTGTCGATATGTTTCCGTCCCCGGTCGAATCTGAACCCTACCGCCCCGCGTACAGATCAATCACCCGTTCGATCGCCCGCTGGCAGACCTGGCAGAAGGGGACCTCGTCGCGGGAGAACATGATGCAGTCGGCCTGCGGGCGGTAGTAGCCCTTGGCCGCGTAGTTGGCTCCTTCGAAGGCTCCCACCTTCCCGGCGTACTTTTCCGATCCCAACAGCTTCGAGTCCGCGGTGCGCTGCTCGAGGAACAGGGCGTCCATCTCCTCCTCGGGCCGGTTCCGGGCGCGGATCTCTTTCCGGCGCTTCTGGAAGGCGGCGGACTGCTTCTCGTACTCCTCTTTCGACCAGGGAGTGGGCAGGGGCGTGTCCGCAGCGACCAGGTCGCGCCACTTGAGACTGTCGCGGTCGGGATGCGCCGTCACGTTCGGCTCCCAGGGCTCGACCGGCTCGCCGGCCGGCTCGTAGGCCACCTCCGAGGTGTAGTACTCGTCGCCCAGCCCCGCGAAGTGATGGCCGAACTCGTGGATGAACAGGTAGGGGGACCACAGGCTGTCCGCCGCCACCGTCGAGTACTGGCCGAAGATGCCGCCGCCGCCGTAGGTGCGGCTGTTGGTCAGGATCTCGATGAACTCGTAGGGGGCGAAGGCGGCGATGTCGCGCAGAGCCCGGTTTTCGAAGGTCAGGACGTAGCGCTCGGAGCCGAACGTGTCGTAGCCGGCGCCCACGGGCGAACGGCGGTGGATGCCGGTCGACGGGCGTGAGATGCCGGACTCCAGAGCGGGCGGACAGAGCCCCCAGACGTTGAAGTCGTTCCGGCGCTCCTTGAACGGCGAGGTGGCGAAGAGGATCTCCGCCAGGCGCCGCGCGTCTTTTTCGAACTTGCCCCGCTCCGCCGCCGTGTAGCCGTCCCCCAGGATCAGCAGGTCGACCTTGTCGGACGGTGGGCCGTGATGCTCGATCGTGAGGAGCGGCCCCGGGCTCGGCGGCGCGGCCGAGTCGATGGTCTGGTCGGCCGGATCGACCAGCAGCGACCAGATCTCGCGGAAGGCGTTCCTCGCATCCCGCTTCTTGAGCACCACCTGGACGGGAGCGGCCGGCGCGGGGAAGCGGAGCGACTCGTGGAAGGTCCGCCACACCTCCTTCGCCTCCGCCGTGGTCTCCCACTCGCCATAGACCGAGGCGAAGCCGCGCGAGTAGAGGACGCGGTTGGTCTGCCGGTCGAGGACCTCGAAGAGGTATCTGCCCAGGTTCGTGTCGTCGACCGGCCGCGCCGGATTGCCCGGCCAGGCGCCGGGCTCGAGGACGATCCGGTCCAGGCTGAAGTGCTCCTGGGAAACGTCCCCCGAGTGGTAGTAGTCGACCCGCAGGGTCCGAGGCGCGGCAGAGGGCGCGGAGGCGGCGGTGGCCGTCAGCAACGCGGCGGCAAGCAAGGAGGAGATCATGGGGCGGGATGCTAACAGAGCCTACCCTAACGGGTGGTCATCGGGTATACAATTGAATGACAGAAGCTATTCTTTGGAGCGGCTCGATGGGACCACCCCGCGGTATCAGAAGACCACCCTTGAGGGGGTTCTGCCGCAGGGGCCTATCCCGCTACTCTGCGTCATCACGACTGAGAACGAGCCCCGACGCACAACAAGGAGGTCCCCCGATGTCGATCAGCACCACCAGTCACCAGCTCCTGTGCCACTTCATGGTCGAGAAGGTCTTCAATGAAGGCGAGCTGGAGCTCCTCGATCTGTTGATGGCTCCCGACGCGGTCAACCACGAGCTCGAGATCTTCGGGTCCTCCGCGGCGCGCGGTCCCGAGTCCGTCCGCCAGTTCATCCGCGTCTTCCGCTCCGCCTTTCCCGACCTGCGGGTGACGGTGCTCGATCAGATCGGCGACGGCGACCGCGTGGTCACCCGCTGGCGGATGGAGGGGACGCAGAAGCATCGGCTGATGGGGATCGAGGCCAGCCATCGCCCGATCAAGGTCGAAGGGATCCGCATCGACCGGATCGCCAACGGCCGCGTCGTCGAGACCTGGAACCGCTGGGACTCGCTCGACATGCTCCGCCAGCTCGGCGCCGCGCCTGAGCTGGACCGGCGGCCGGCTGTCTCTTCGGCCGTCGCCTCACCGGCCGCCCCGGTCGCTGCCAGCGTCGCGGCCTGACGCCCGGACTCCCGCGGCTGACCGACGGACCTCCGACACCACTCCGCCTCCGGCTCGACCGGCGGCGGAGCCGGGCTCTCTCGCCCGTTACCGCAGCACCAGAATCAGCGCCACCAAAGCCAGCAGGAAAGCTCAAGCTCCGTACCGTGACCACGACGGAACCCGGCTTGCACCGGAATTCCATTCTGGATATCGTTCTGGCTCAAGCTCAAAGAGGGCGTCTTGCTTCATCCCGGCCAGGGGGAGGCGTATGGGGAAACGTGCTCGCATCGGGTTTTTTGGATTGGCCGGTCTCGCGATGGCCGCAGCACCGGGGATCGCCGTGCCCCTCCGCCTCGGTCCAGCCTTCACCGGTTCCTTTCCCCAGGTCGATCTGGTGCTGGAAGCGCCCGCGACCCAGGGTCTGCCCGCGGCTGCGGACCTGACCGTTCTCGAGGACGGCCGCCCCACCGGTCCGGCCCAGGCGGTGCTCCCCTTCTCCCAGTCCGGTCACCCGATGGCCGTGGTGGTCGCCGTGGACGCCAGCGGCACCATGGCGGGAGAGCCGCTCGAGGAGCTCAAGGAGGCTCTCCGCTCGCTCATCGCATCCCGGGGTCCACACGACGACGTGGCGCTGGTGAGCTTCGCCGACGACGTGAAGGTGGACGCCCCGTTCGGCGCGCCGGAGCAGGACCTGCGCCGAGCCGTGGACCGGCTGGCAGCCCGCGGGCGCATCACCGAGCTCTATAAGGGACTGTTCAAGGCCCTGGCGCTCCTCGACGAGAAGAAGGACAGCCGGAAGCGGCTCCTGGTCGTCTCGGACGGCCACGACGAAGGAGCCGCGTATGAGCTCGACGACGTGGTGCAGCGGGCCCAGTCTCTCCGCATCCCGGTGGACGCCGTCGGGCTGACGCGGATCGACACACGGTACCTGAGCAGTCTGGAGCGTCTCGCCGATCTGACGGGCGGAGCCTACGCCCGTGCGGAGACGAGCCAGGACCTGGAGCGGCTGGTGGGCTCGGGAATCGAACGCCTGCGCTCCACCCCGGTGGTACGGTTCGCGGCGCACGAGATCTCGCGGGATGGCGCGCCGCACCGGCTCGGCCTCCGCTGGACCCGGGCCGGCGAGGTGCTCGAGGCCGAGGTCCCGGTGGCGATCGCTCCGGCCGCAACTCCCCAGGCGGAGAGACCGAAGGAGGGGCAGGCGTGGAGAGACCGGCTCGCGAGCCCCGCCGTCTTCGGGATCGCGGCCCTCGTTCTCGCTCTTCTCGTCGTGCTGGTCGTGGCACGGGCGCGGCGGCGGACCGCGGCACCCGGCGTTTCTCCCGGTGTCGCCGCACACGCTCCGCCACCGCCGCCTCCCCGGGTGGCTGCAGTTCCCCCTCCTCCTCTTCCCTTGCCCAAGCCGGCCCCCCCTGTGCCGGGGCACACCACGATCGCTTCTTCTCCCGCCGCACCGTCTCCGGCAGCGTCTCCTCCCGTTCCTCCACTGCGGAAGGTCACCCGGTTCCGCCACGAGCTCCGGGCCCCGGCGGCGGGCGCGCCCAGCGCCATCCTGGTGGGAGAGAGCGGGAGCCTCGCCGGCGTCCGGTTTCCGATCGACCGCGATCCCTTCTGGATCGGCGCCCGAGAGGGTAACGACCTCACGATCCAGGAGGATGCCTACCTCTCCAGCCGTCACGCCTGGCTGCGCTACCACGAAGGCACGCTCCTCCTCCAGGACCGGGGCTCGACCAACGGCACCTTCGTCAACGGCGAGCGGCTGGGCGAAACGCCGTCTCCGGTCGCCCCGGGCGACCACATTCGCGTGGGACGCACGAGCTTCGTCGTGCTCGCCCCCTGAACGGAGAGAACCATGCAGCAGGCGACCCTCCTCTGCCCGGCTTGCGGCCAGCCCAGCCCGCCCGGCGCCCGCTTCTGCGACAGCTGCGGGACCGGTCTCCTGGACGTCTCCCCGGAGCCGGAGGAGAGGGTGATCACCATCGGCCGCGAAGCGGACAACCGCGTCGTCCTGGACTACCCCATGGTGTCGAGCCACCACGCCCGGATCGTCCAGCGGGGTGACGGATGGGTGATCGAGGACCTGGGATCGACCAACGGCACGTCGCTGGGCACGCCGGCGAACAAGATCCGCACGGCACCGCTGGCGCCGTCCGACACCGTCTATTTCGGCTCGCTTCCGGTCCCCGCGACGCGGCTGCTCGGCGGGCGGCTGTCGCAGGGCGACGCACCGGTCCAGACCCTGACGTTCCAGGGCGATTCCCTGGTCCTCGGGCGCGATCCATCCGCCACGGTGGTCCTCGACCAGCCCATGGTGTCGTGGCAGCACGCCCGGCTGCTGCGGAGGTCCGGCGGGCTGATCGTGGAGGACCTCGGCTCGACCAACGGGACGTTCGTCAACGGGCGCCGGATCGCGGGCTCGGTGCCGGTCTCGTCCGGCGACGTCATCGGCCTCGGCAGCTACAGCTTCCGCCTGGCGGGGCTCGACCGGATCGAGCAGCGCGATTACCGCGGGAACGTGACGGTCGAGGCGCGCGGCGTGGCGCTGGACGTGCCGGGCCGGCGCCTCCTCGAAGGGGTCTCGCTGACCATCTACCCGTCCGAGCTGGTGGGTCTCATGGGGCCGAGCGGCGCCGGCAAGACGACCCTGATGAGCGCTCTCAACGGCTACCTCCGACCCGCGGCCGGCAGCGTCGCTTTCAACGGCCAGGACCTCTACGCGTTCTACGACCGCTTCCGGGCCCATATCGGATACGTGCCGCAGGACGACATCATGCACAGCGACCTGACGGTGCGGCAGGCCCTCACCTTCACGGCCCGGCTGCGGCTGCCCACGGACACCCGGGCCGCCGAGATCGCCCAGCGGGTCGACCGGGTCCTCGATCAGCTCGGGCTGACGGATGCCGCCGACGTGCTGATCGGCTCGGCGGAGCGCAAGGGGATCAGCGGCGGCCAGCGCAAGCGGGTCAACCTGGCCATGGAGCTGCTGACCGACCCGTTCGTGCTCTTCCTCGACGAGCCGACCTCGGGCCTCTCCTCCGAGGACGCGCTGATGGTCATGCGGCTGCTGCGCCGGCTGGCGGACGAGGGCAAGACCGTGCTCCTGACCATCCACCAGCCGAGCCGCGACGTGTTCCGGCTGATGGACTCCCTGGTGCTGGTGGCGAAGGACGCCCGGTCGCCGCAGCCGGCCCGCGTGGTCTATTTCGGCCCGGCCTATCCCGACGCGGTCCACTTCTTCGCACCGGAGTCGCAGGCGGAGCGCGAGCCGTCGCCGGACCTCATGCTGCACGGGCTCGCCCAGCGTCCGGCGGCCGAGTGGGCCGCCCGCTACGCAACCAGCCCGCAAAAGCAGGAGTACGTCGACCGGAGGGCAGGCACCAATCCGGCGGCCGCCGCGGCGCTCCCCATCACCAAGCCGGCCCGCCGCGGCGGCGTCTCGCAGTGGCAGACGCTCGTACAGCGCAGCCTGGCGGTGAAGATCCGCGACCGCTGGAACACGGTGATCCTGCTCGCCCAGGCCCCCCTGATCGCCCTGCTGATCGGCGCCGTGTTCGGGCGGCGGGAGGCAGCCACGGCGGATTCGACGGCCGAGACCGGCCTCTTCCTGATGGTCCTGGCAGCCATCTGGTTCGGCTGCTCGAACTCCGCCCGCGAGATCGTCGGCGAGTGGGCGATCTACCGCCGGGAGCGGATGATCAACCTGGGGATCTCGTCGTATCTCGGGTCCAAGCTGGCGGTCCTGGGCGGCCTGTGCGCCCTGCAGTGTGCGACGCTCCTCCCCATCGTGGCGAACCGGGTCGGTCTGCAGGGCGAGGCAGGCCCCATGTTCGCCCTCCTGTGGCTCGCCGCGCTGATCGGAGTGGCGATGGGGCTGCTCGTCTCCGCCGCGGCGCGCTCCTCGGAGATCGCCATCGCCCTGGTGCCGTTGCTGCTCCTGCCGATGGTCATCCTCGGCGGCCTGATGCAGCCTCTGCACCTGATGGAGGAACCGGTGCGGCTGCTGGCCCAGGCCATGCCGTCGCGCTGGGCTTTCGAGGGGCTCGTGATCCTGGAGAGCAAGGGCCGGGAGCTCGGCGTGCGCTGTTTCCCGCCGGCGGACCGCTCCACCCTGGCCGAAGTGGTCACCGTGTGCGCCGGCCTCTTCGCGGTCCTGGCCGGCGCCATCGCCCTGCAGCTCCGTCTACGCGACATCCACGGACCGCTCGCCAAGAGGAGATTGCCATGACAGCGCCCTCGTCTCCCGCCCTCCGCATCGGCGCCGGTGCCCACCGGGGCAAGGTGCGGGAGGAGAACCAGGACCGGATCAGCCGCTTCCGCTGCCCCGCCGGCGAGGTCTTCGTGGTCGCCGACGGCGTCGGAGGGTATCAGGGAGGAGCGGAAGCCGCCGAGATCGTGATCAACGGCCTGGAGTCCCACCTGAGCGAGCTGCCGGCCGGCACTCCGGTGGCCGACGCCCTGCGGGAGGCGGCGCGGCGCACCAGCGCGGACGTCCACCGCCGTGCCCAGTCGGGCGACCCCGCGACCGCCAACATGGGCGCGACCGGAGTGCTGGTGTTGATCGCCGGGCACCTGGCCTACGTGGGGCACGCCGGCGACAGCCGCGCCTACCTGCTGCGCGGCGGCGAGCTCGTCCGGCTGACGCGCGACCATACGCGCGTCCAGCAGATGCTGGAGAGGAACCTCCTCTCCGAGGAAGAGGCCCGCGAGCACCCCGACGCGAGCATCGTGACGCGCGCGTTCGGCAAGGATCCCGACCTGGACCTCGAGGTCGCGGCACCCTTCGAGCTGTGCGAAGGCGACCTCCTGCTGCTGGCGTCCGACGGGCTCTGCGGGTACGTGGACGACGAGAGGATCCAGGCGGCCCTGCTCGCCGGAGGCGACGCCCAGGAGACCGCGGACCGCCTCATCGGCCTCGCCCTGGACGCCGGTGGCCAGGACAATGTGAGCGTCCAGGTGATCGCGGTTCCAGCCGCCGTCGCAGCCCCCGCGGTCGCCGCCGCGCCTCTCCCGGCCGCCGGGCTCCCGGCGGCGGCAGCTCCAGGCGGCAGACGCCGCCCGCTCGCCTGGGTGGCCGTCGCCATCCTGCTGGTCTTCGCCTTCCTCGCCGGCCTGCTCCTTCCCTGGGATCGCTGGATCGGCGCGGGAATCGACTGGTGGCGCACCGAGGCCCCGAAGGAGAGCGGTGACAAGAAGAAGACCGACAAGAAGAAACAACAGCCGCCCGCGCCGAGGTCCACGCCGAAACCTCCCCAGCGCCGCGAGCGGAAGCCGCCGGGCCAGGTCACGGTGCATGTCCTGGTGCAGACCACCGAGGACATCGATGGCAGGGGAACGGAGACGTTATGAGCAAGATCTGTCCGCAGTGCAAGACGGTGAACCGCGATCAGGCCAACTTCTGCATGAGCTGCAACGCGCGGCTCGCGGCCGACACTCCGGTCCGCTACTGCCCCGCCGGGAAACACCCGATGGACCCGGGGTGGGACACCTGCCCGTACTGCGCGGCCAGCGGGCAGCCGGCGGGCCCTCCGCCGCTGCCGGGCCGCGGCCGCACCCTGGTCGAGGACCAGGAGCCGGCCGGCGCCGCGGCTCCCTATCCACCCGCGCCTCCGCCTCCGGCCGCGCCGTTTCCTGCCGCCGCAGCCGGCTCGCCCCCCCCGCCGCCTCCGGCGGGCGGCGCGGGCCGCCGCAAGACGGTGTTCGACTCGGGTCCGGCCGCCCAGGAAGCTCCGGGCTCCGAGTCCGGTCTGCGGCGCATCGTCGGCGTCCTGGTGACCTATACCTGGAAGCCCGAAGGGCAGCTCTTCGCGGTGCGCGAGGGCCGCAACTATCTGGGGCGGGACCTGGAGTGCGAGGTCGCGATCCCCGGCGATTCCCAGATGTCCTCCCGGCACGCCACCATCGTCTACCGCGGCAACGACTTCTGGATCGACGACGAGAAGAGCATGAACGGAACCCTGGTCGACGGCGAGAGCGTCGAGGAAAAACAGCGTCTCCCCGACGGAGCCGCGATCCGGACCGGCGCCACCGTCTGGCGCTTCGTGCAGCTTCCCAAGGCGGACAGGTGATGACCATGCAAAGCGGCCAACGCATTCGAGACTACGTCCTCGGCCAGAAGATCGGAACGGGAGGGATGGGAGAGGTCTGGAGCGCCATGCACGACGTCCTGCACCGGCCGGTCGCGATCAAGGCCATGGCCCCTCATCTCGCCGCGGACCCCCAGTTCGAGGAGCGCTTCCTCCAGGAGGCTCGGGCGCTGGCGATCCTGCAGCATCCCCGCATCCTGGGGGTGACGGACTTCTTCCGCGAAGGGGGCGTGTACTACCTGGTCATGCCCCTGGTGACCGGCCGGCCGCTCGACAAACGGATCGCCGAAGCTCGCGGGCCGCTTCCCATCCCGGAGGCCGCGAGCATCGCCTCCGATATGCTCGATGCCCTCGACTATGCCCACCAGCGGGGGATCATCCATCGTGACGTGAAGCCCTCCAACATCCTCCTGGACCACGATGGCCGCGCCTATCTGACCGACTTCGGCATCGCCATCCTCGTCGGGCAGGACCGCCGGACGCGCACCGGCACGTCGCTCGGCACGCCGTACTACATGAGCCCGGAGCAGATCCGGACCCCCAAGAAGATCGACCACCGATCCGACGTCTACAGCGCAGCCTGCGTGATCTACGAGATGCTGGCCGGGCGCCCGCCCTTTCTGGCCGAAGACAGCGAAGGGGACACCGACTTCGTGCTCAAGGAGGCGCATCTCCAGCGCTCCCCGGAGCCGATCCGGAGGTGGAATCCGACCGTGCCCGCCGCCCTGGACGCCGTGGTCCTGCGCGGCCTCGCCAAGGAGCCGGACCAGCGCTATGGCGGCTGTGGTGAATTCCGCCGCGCTCTCGAAGCCACCGCAGCCGGCATGGCGCCTCCTCAGCCGGCGGCAATCAACCGTCCTGCGCCACCCCTCCAGCCACTCCAGCCACCGCCTCTGCCTGCTCCGGCTCCGGTCTATCCGCTGCCTCCTCCCATCCCCCAACCGGTGGCGGCTCCACGCAAGTCGCGCAGTGGATTCCTGCTGGGCATCGGATGCGGCGTCGCCCTCGCCGTGGCGGCCCTGGTGGCAATCAGCGTGACCGTCTATGAGAATGAAGAGAAAAAGAAGGACAACCCTCCCGTCGCCGAGGAGCCGGCGACCACCGCCGTCGCAGAAACCGAGACGACTGTGCCGCCTCCAGCCCCGGTCGAGCCGGTCGATCCAGCCCCGTCGACGGTTCCCGCCACGGCTCCCGATACCTCGGCCGAGGTCGCGAGCTACCTCGAAAGCACCGCGGAGAAGATCTCCGGCAACTACAGGAAGACCGCTGATTTCTACCTGAACAACTTGGCTCTGGACGGGACGGGCACACTCGACGCCACCCTCACCGAGGGGATCGAGTACGCCATCGTCGGGCAGTGCGATCACAACTGCTCGGACCTCGACCTGTCGATCTATGACGGCGAGACCATGATCTCCCAGGACCTGGAGACGGACGACCACCCGGTGCTCATCATGACGGCTCCCCGCTCGGACACCTTCCGGCTGGTCGTCACCATGGCGAAGTGCAGCACCGGGGCCTGCTCGTATGGGATCGGTCTCTTCGCCAAGAACGCGGCTCAATAAAGACCAGGGAAGGCCAGCGGGAGGATCTATGCAAACGGGCCAACGCATTCGTGACTACATCCTTGGTCAGAAGATCGGCGAAGGAGGAATGGGCGAGGTATGGAGCGCCGTGCACGAGGTCCTCCACCGGCCGGTGGCGATCAAAGCCATGGCGGCGCATCTCGCCAGAGATCCTCAGTTCGAGGAGCGCTTCCTTCAGGAGGCGCGGTCCCAGGCGATCCTGCAGCACCCGCGCATCCTGGGAGTCACCGAGTTCTTCCGCGAAGGCGGCATCTATTACCTGATCATGCCGCTGGTCAACGGCCAGCCGCTCGACGACCGGATCGCCGACGCCCGCGGCCCCCTCCCCCTCGCCGAAGCGGCGCACATCGCGTCCGACATGCTGGACGCCCTCGACTACGCCCACCAGCGGGGGATCATCCATCGCGACGTGAAGCCGTCGAACATCCTGCTCGACCGCGACGGCCGCGCCTATCTGACCGACTTCGGCATCGCCCTGCTCGTCGGCCAGGACCGCCGCACCCGCACCGGCACGTCGCTCGGTACGCCCTACTACATGAGCCCGGAGCAGATCCGCTCCCCGAAGACGATCGATCACCGGTCCGACGTCTACAGCGCCGCCTGCGTGATCTACGAGATGCTGGCCGGACGGACGCCGTTCGTGGCGGAGGAGGGAGAGGGGGACGTCGACTTCGTGCTCAAGGAGGCACACCTCCGGCGCACCCCGGAGCCGATCCGGAGGTGGAATCCGGCCGTGCCCGCCGCTGTGGATGCCGTGGTCCTGCGCGCCCTCGCCAAGGAGCCGGACCAGCGCTACGGCGGATGCGGAGAGTTTCGCCGCGCTCTCGACTCCGCAGTCGCCGGCTTCGCTCCCCCGCCGGTGCCGCCCTCCCCCCGGCCCGTGCCTCCCCCCATTCCGCCCCCCATGCCCATGTCCTTCATCCCGCCGGTTCCGCAGCCCATCCCCCAACCGGCCCCTGCTCCGCCCCGGTCGCGCCGGGGCTTTCTGCTCGGCATCGGGTGCGGCGTGGTGCTGGCCGTGGCCGCCCTGGTGGCCCTGGGGTTGGCGATCAACGCCAAGAAGGAGGCCAAAGCGACCTTCGTCAGCGTGCGCGCCGAGCACAACATCCTGCAGGGCCAGCAGAAAGGGATGACGATCCATGCCCACTTCACGGTCGAGGGAGCCAAGGAGCAGAGCTGCCAGGCGGCCGCGTATTTCTACTACTCGACCGGCGAGATCCTGAAGGACTTCAACCAGGCCTACCGCGCCCCTGACGGCCAGGTCTCCGTGGCCAGCGACTTCACACCTCCCTATGACCAGACCTCCTACGACGATTTCACGATGTTCATGCCTTACGATGAGCTCCACATGGCGAAGGGACATTACGACCTCAAGTTCCAGATGAAGATCTACCACCGGCCGACCGACAAATTCATCGGAGAGTCCGAGCTCGTGGACTTCACGTTCGACCAGCCGTAGCCGCGTCCCCTCAGCAAGGTTCATCAAAGTTTGCTATAATGAATCCGTAACCTCTTGCTGAGAGGACACATGTCTATGACCAGAAGAATGAAGCTGACGTGGCTCATGTCCGCGGTGTCTCTGGCCGTGGCGATCGTCTTGTGGACCGGGTGCGAGCCCGGGGGACCGAGTGGACCGGTCGTCCAGACCGGTCAGCCGGTTCCCGATGCTCCCCCGGGCCGGAAGGTCAATCTCGACCAGGGATGGACCGAAAAGCAGCAGCAACTGTTCTGGTTCACTTCGCAAGGCTCGCGGATCGTCCCCTACGACTGGTTCCTCGCGCTCGAACAGGAGAAGAGCACCGAGCTCGTCCGGTCGAACGCGAACCTCGACCGGCTCCGTTTCATGGTGGAGGAGCCGGGCCCGGCCAATCCCGACGGCCTTCCGATCGGATTCGCCAAGGACAGGGACCCGGCAACGGGCACGGCCTGGATGGGATTCACCTGCGCCGCCTGCCATACCAACCAGATCGACACCAAGACGGTGAGCCTCCGCATCGACGGCGCCCCGACCCTGGCCGATACGTTCGCCTTCTTCGATCAGGTCGCATACGCCCTCCAGGCCACCGACAAGGACGACGAGAAATTCGATCGTTTCGCCCACAAGGTCCTCGGGCAGCGCTACAGCCCGACAAGCGCGAGCGCCTTGCGCCAGGACCTTCATACCCTCGCTCAGAAGCTCGTGGACCGGCAGGACCACGACCGGCCGAAGGATCCGTATGTTCCTTATGGCCATGGGCGGCTCGACGCTTTCGGCGGCATCTTCAACCAAGTTCTGGGAGCCGACCTCGGCATTCCGGAAAACTACCGGCCGTCCAACGCTCCCGTCTCCTATCCGTTCCTCTGGGACACCTCCCAATCCGACCGGGTGCAGTGGAACGGCATCGCTCCCAATTTCGGGGCCGGTGCCCTGGCCCGGAACGTCGGAGAGATCCTGGGTGTCTACGGCACCGTGGAGATCGAGCACCGCGGCAAGGGTCAGGAGCTCCGAGGATACCGGTCGTCCGCGAAGATCATCTCGCTGGGAGATCTCGAGGCGACGCTCAACGCTCTGTGGTCGCCCCTCTGGCCGACGCAGTATCTCCCGCCCCTCGATTCCGCCAAGGTCAGCAGCGGCCAGGGGATCTATCAGCAGCAATGCGCCTCCTGCCATGCCGTCATTAAACGGACCGATCCCAAACGCCGGCTCAACGTCGTCATGACATCGATCGTCGACCTCGGGACCGATCCCATGATGGTCGACAATGCACTGCTCCGCGCGGGCCGGACCGGCCGCCTCAAGGGTGAAAAGGTCTTCATGCTGGTCGGTCCGCCGTTCGGGGACAGGGCGACCGGCGCCGACATTCTCACTCACGTGGTGCTCAGCACGATCCTTGGACAGAAAGTCAGCGCCGCGAAGGCGGCCATCGACGAGTTCGTCGAAGTCCAGAACGCTCCGACGTTCGATCCCCGATCGTACAAGGCGCGCTCCCTCGACGGGATCTGGGCCACCGCCCCCTATCTCCACAACGGCTCCGTCCCGAACCTCTGGGAGCTGCTGAAGCCCCCGGCAGAGCGGGTCCGGCAGTTCCACGTCGGCAGCCGGCAGTTCGACCCTGTCAACGTCGGCTTCGACACCGCCTCCGGCGAGTTTGTCCTCGACACCACGCTCCCCGGCAACTCCAACGCGGGGCATCTCTGGGGCACCACACTCACCGACGAGCAGAAGTGGGCGTTGGTCGAATATATGAAAAGTCTCTGAGAGGGCTGCGAGCCCACGCCCGCCCGCCCGGCCTATGGCAGCAGAAAAAGAAGACTCAGGGGGATTGCGCAACGGGCTTTCACAAGCATCTCTCCTTGTGTGGTGTCGTTATGCAGCCGGGTGTCTCGTCTGACGAATTCGTTTCGACATACCGCGGCGCTCCACCCGGGAACCAAACCGTCCCATCCTCTCTCTAATCCAAAAGAGGCGCCTTCTCCGAATGAACGACTCCTCGCAAGGAGGTGGAGAGATGCAACTGCCGAGCGCGAAAGCAGGATTCCGCAGCGAGATCAACGTCACTCCGCTGGTGGACGTCTGCCTGGTCCTTCTCATCATCTTCATGGTCGTCACGCCTCTCCTGCGCCAGGAGATCCCCATCCAGCTGCCCGAGACGGGACACTCGAAGCTCATCGTGGAGCACCCGCAGATCGAGGTGTCGATGCTGGAGGATCAGACGGTGCTGGTCGAGCACAAAGCCGTCCCTTTGCGCGATCTGCCTGGAGTGCTGCGCCGGCTCCACGCTGCGGATCCCGACCGGCCCGTGATCGTGCAGGGAGACAAGCGTCTCCGCTACGAGCAGCTCTCCCGCGTGCTCGAGAGCGTCGATGAAGCCGGGTTCCAGCGCGTCGGCCTGGTCACCGTCCGGCGGGCGCGGGGAGGTTGAAGCCGTCGAGCCTCGCGGCCGCCCGCTCGGCGATCGCCCGCCGTTCTGATTGGATGTGCTGGCGCGTTTGGATGACGCGCTCGACGAGGTCAGCAGGGGCCGTGTCGCGCGATCCGCTGCGGAAAGGCGGTGCCGGGTTGTACTCGATGGTCAATTGGATCTCCTCGGCCACCGCCGCGCCGAAAACTTCGGCGGCCACGACCAGGCCAAAATCGATGCCCGCCGTGACACCGCCTCCGGTGATGCGATTGCGATCGGCGACGACCCGCTCCTCGGCAACCTCGGCGCCGAACAGCGGCAGGAGATCGAGCGACAGCCAGTGGGTCGTGGCCCGATAGCCGCGGAGGAGACCCGCCGCACCGAGCAGCAGCGCACCTGTGCACACGGACGTTACATAGCGAGCTCGTTGACCCTGAGCCTGGAGAAATCCGAGTAGTGCCCGGTCCTCCATCATCGGGTTGACGCCGATCCCGCCGGGGACGAACAGGATGTCCAGCGGCGGTACCCGGTCAAAGGTGGTGTCTGGCGTGATGACCAGCCCATGCTCGCTGACCACAGGAGCCGGCTTCGCGGCCACGAGATGAACCTTCGTGCCGGGCATGCGAGCAAAGACCTCGTAAGGCCCGGTGAGATCGAGCTGCGTCAGATTGGGGAACAGCACCATCCCGACGGTCAGGGGAGAATTCATTGGAGCCTTCACCTTTGCCGGACGCCTCCAAACACAAGAGCGCCGAAGAGAACCGCGAAAACCGCATAGACCACCAGGGCCACAACGATGGGCACGCCAAGGTCGTGAGAAAGCTCCTGCTTGGCAAGAGCGAGCGCTCCCATGGTGAAGTGAAGAAAATTACCCAGGGAGACCGGCCGCGCGTAGATGCCCCCGATCATGACGCCTTTGGCGGTCCAGTTGAGGAGCGCGAAGGAAAAGTAGAGCGCTCCCAGAATCTGCACCACAAGCACCGTCTGATCCGTGGCAGGCGAGCCCCAGGCCGTCAGCAGCTCGGCTGGAGCGAAGGAGGCAGCAACACCAGCGAGGCCGAGGACCAGGGCGCTTGCCATCATCAAGAGCTTTGGGTTCATGCTGTGTGCATCACCGGCTTGCCCTCGGCCCGCTCCGGCTGTGCGGTGGAGGGAGGCGAGGGAGGAGGAACGGACGCGCAGGCCGTTCCCAGGAACAAGAGGAGGAGAGCTGTCGAGCGGCGCATGGGCTTACTCTACCCCGCTTCCTTGGCGGGCTGCCCGGCTTCGTCGCATGGGGACCATTCTATCGGCGGGAATGGTAGAATCGAGTCTTCTCTCAGAAGCATGTCGGGCCGCAGGGCGATGGTGGCCAGGAGGAAGAGATGCACGCGGGTCAACGCATACGCGACTATGTCCTCGGGGAAAAGATCGGGGAAGGGGGGATGGGCGAGGTGTGGAGCGCCACGCACGAGATCCTCCACCGCCAGGTGGCGATCAAGGCGATGGCACCGGACCTCGCCAGGGCTCCCGAGTTCGAGGCGCGCTTCCTCGACGAGGCGCGGGCGCAGGCGAACCTCCAGCATGCGCGCATCCTGGGCGTCACCGATTTCTTCCGCGAAGAGGGCGTCTACTACCTGATCATGCCGCTCCTCAAGGGCCATCCGTTGGACGACCGGCTCGCCGAGGCGCGCGGCCCGCTCCCTCTGACCGAAGCGGTGCACATCGCCTCCGATCTCCTGGACGCGCTCGACTACGCCCACCGGCAGGGCATCATCCACCGCGACGTCAAGCCGTCGAACGTCCTGCTGGACCAGGGCGGGCACGCCTATCTGATGGACTTCGGCATCGCCCTGCTGATCGGAAGCGACCGCCGCACCCGCACCGGCGCGTCCCTCGGCACGCCCTACTACATGAGCCCGGAACAGATCCGCGCGCCCAAGAGGATCGATCATCGAACCGACGTCTACAGCGCAGCCTGCGTGATCTACGAGATGCTGGCCGGCCGCCCGCCGTTCGTCGCCAACGAGGAGGACGAGGGAAACACCGACTACGTCGTCCAGGAGGCGCACATCCACCGCCAGCCGGAGCCGATCCGGAGGTGGAACCCGGCCGTGCCGCCAGCCGTCGATGCGACCGTTCTGCGCGGGCTCGCCAAGCAGCCCGACCAGCGGTACAGCGGCTGCGGAGAATTCCGGCGCGCTCTCGAGGCCACGGCGGCCGGGTCGGAGCCCCCTCCACTGCAGGCGGCTGCCAGTCCATCCTGGCCGGCCCCTGCCGCCGCTCCTCTTCCGTCCGGAGTCACTTATCCCGCACCCGCTGCGGCTCCGTCTCCGGCCGTCTGGCCCTATGCCCCGCCGGCCGCGCTTCCGCTCCCGCCCCCACTGCCGACGATCTCCTATGCCTCGTTCGGAGCGCGCCTGGGCGCTCTGATCGTCGATCAGGTCCTGCTCATGATTGTCGGTCTGCTGGTGCTGTTGCTCGTGCTGTCCCAAAACAGCGCGGACTCCCTCAGTGAGAACGGCTGGCTCGTCGTGTACTATGCCTTCAGTTGGATCTACTTCGCCGGATTCGAGTCTTCCGCCCGGCGCGGGACACCGGGCAAGCGGATGCTCGGCTTGCGCGTCACGGATCTGAATGGACAGCGCATCGGCTTCGGCCGAGCCACCGGCCGATATTTCGGCAAGTTTTTCTCCATGGTGATCCTCTACATCGGTTTCCTCATGATGATCGGGGATTCCCGGAAGCAGACGCTGCACGACAAGATGGCAGGATGCCTGGTGCTCAAGCAGCGGTGACATCGCGACCCTCGACGCGGCGAACGCCAGCCGTCTCCGGCCGAACACCGGTGCTTTCGGGGCGACGGCCGGGACTGACGGGGCGGAGGCCGGGACTCTCGGGGCGAAGCTCATCCCTGCAGGGGGAGAGGCTCCCCCAGGAGGGATGGCCGTCGCCCCGTCAGGGATGGGCTCGTCCCCAGCGGGGAGGACCTCGCTCCCTCGAGGGGCGATCGTCGCCCCAGGTTG
>WNGB01004636.1_pt1 | contig 25931 bp, 25 predicted proteins | sample 5400681 | NCBI WGS metagenome assembly WNGB01 (sample SAMN13153367, study PRJNA577476) | soil metagenome | isolation source: 115 cm soil or saprolite under grassland replicate 2 | place: USA:California | collected 2016-06-15
CGTGGACACGGCTCGGCTATCTGGACTACCGGCGGATGTGGAGCGACACGCTGGGCGCGGTCGGCCATTTCCCGGTGATCGGCAACTGGGACGGCGAGACCGGCTGCTTCACGCAAGAGGAAATCAAACGCTCGCTCGATCAGCGCCTGCTCTACAACCCCGGCCCACGCCCCGACACGTACCCCGAGGGCGGCGGCGCCAACCGCGACTACTACGCGTTCACCTGGGGCGACGCGCTCTTCATCGTCCTCAACGTCATGACGTACACGCCCACCTGCCACGAGCTCGCGGGCAATCCCGGCCTGCCCGACGACTGGACGCTGGGCGCGGCGCAGCTCGCGTGGCTCGAACGGACACTGGAAAGCGCGACCGCGAAGTGGCGCTTCACGTTCATCCACCACACGGTGGGCGGCAAGGCCGGCAACGACGACAACTCGGCCTACGGCCGCGGCGGCGGCCAGGCCGCGCGCGTCGGGGAGCAAGCGATCGTCCACGATTTACTGCTGCGCTACGGCGTGCAGATCTTCTTTTACGGCCACGACCACGTGTTCACGGACATGGTCGTCGACGGCGTCCACTACACCGAACCCGGGAGCGCCGGGGCGCCCTGGAAGTTCACGACCTCGGAGACCGGCTACACGGATTATTGGCCGGACTCGGGGCACGCCCGCGTCGCCGTCAGCCCGGACCGCGTTCAGGTCGACTTCGTGGCGATGGGCGGCAACGTCCTGACGAGCTACGGCATCCGCTAGCGTCATTCCGGAATCGGTTGCTCGGAAACAGTTCGGTGAAGGCCCCGCGACAGTTCAGTGAAGATGTAAGGCGGAGTGGCCCATTGTGAGTTGAGCGGGCTACTGACGATCAATGGTGTATCTGCGCCTTTACGGAGCGTCGCAGTCGTCTCCCCCACCCCTTCCTCGATGAACTCTCGATGAACCGAACCAGCGCATTGGCACCCACGAAAGACCCCGCTCGCACACCGCCGATCGCTTCCCTGGCGCGTGGCGCGCTGACCCAAGGAGGATAGCTTCATGCGCCCAATCTCCACCTCCGCCGTTGTTTCCGGCTGTCTCGGCCTGATGCTCGGCTGCCTGGCGTCGCCCGAGGATCCACACCCCAGCGGGAGCGCGGGCACCGCCGGGACCGGGACCGGCGCCGCAGGCACCAGCGCCGCCGCGGGCACCAACGGCAGCTCCGGCAACGCCGGATCGACGGGCGCCGCGGGCGACAACGCGACCGGGGGTTCGGGCACCACCGGATCGTCGGGCACGACCGGCAGCGCGGGCACCAACGCCACGGCCGGCACCACCGGCGGCGGCGGGCGCGGCGGGCGCGGTGGCACGACCGGCGCCGCGGGCACCACCGGCGTCGCCGGCACCAATGGCGGCAGCGCGGGCACCACCGGCGCCGCCGGCTCGGGCTCGGGCAATTGCACCATCACCCCGACGGCGTCGGTCAGCGCGAACATCAAGACCGTCGGCATCGTCACGTTCACGACGACCGCCGCGTCGCCGACCGAAGCCCACATCGACTTCGGCTTGACGACGTCGTACGCCCTGACCGCGCCGGTCGACCTCACAGCGGCCAACTACCGAACCCTGCTGCTCGGGATGAAGCAGTCGAAGATGTACCACTACCGCATCACGGTCACCGGCAGCGGCGGCGCCTGCGTGGGTGGCGACAACACGATCATGACCGGCGCGCTGGCCAATGGGCTCACCAAACCGACCATCACGACCAACAACGCGACCGCGCTCTCAGGCGGGTTTTTCATCACCGGTCAGTACCAGCCCGCCATGGTCGGGGCCTACATCCTCGACGTCGACGGCGAATACGTGTGGCAATACAGCATCGGCTCCGACGTCACCGGCGCGCGGATGAGCTACGACGGGAAGTACATGTGGATCAACAGCGCCAACGTTCCGAACGGCAGCGCGCGCGTGCGCCGCGTGACGATGGACGGCATGACCGAGAACAACTACGACAGCCAGTTCACCGGCTTGAACCACCAGCTCGCTATCCTGCCCGACGAGACCGTCGCTTTTTATGCCTACGGCTCGAACGGGTGCGACGACGTCAAGGAGCGTTCGCCGAGCGGCACGGTCAAGACGATCGCGAACTCGAAGACGGCGCTGAAGATAAACGACTCCATGTGCCACCTGAACAATCTTCAGTATTCGAAATCGGACGACACGCTGGTGTTCTCGAATCTGCAGAGCAGCCAGATCGCGAAGGTGAAGCGCTCCGACGGATCCACGGTCTGGATCCTGAACGGCAGCACCACGACGATCACCGGCGCGACCTGGGTTGGCGGCGAGCACGGGATCCACATCATCGACCCGACGCACCTGTTGATCTTCAACAACAACAGCATCAACAATGGCGTCTCGCAGGCCATCGAGCTCCTGATCAACGAGAGCGCGAAGACGGCGATGAAGATCTGGACGTACACGCCCAGCACGGAGCCGAAGCCGCTGAGGAACATGGTCATGGGTGACGTCCAGCGGATGGCCAACGGCAACACCATCATCGGCTTCTCGACAATGGGCGTGATCCACGAGGTGAGCTCGACGGGCACGCTGCTCCAATCCATGTCGTTCGCGGCGGGCGTGACGTTCGGGTACATCGAGAAGCGGCCGACGCTATACGGGCCGCCGCCCCGGTAGAGGCTGCCAGCGTCGATATTTCGATATAAAGAGGAACCGCAATGACCCACAGGACCCTCACGTTGCTCGCAGGTTCGTTCCCCTTGCTCGCGCTCGCGTGCGGCGGCTCGTCGTCGGAGCCGGCCACGACCGTCAAGCTCACGAACGATTCGACCAAGCTCACCTACACCGCGGACCTCCACAGTTTGACCGTTACCGAGGTCACCGGAGGGACTGCGGCGCTGAAGCTCGACTGGAGTCAGATGGAGATGGGGAAGAAGAACGCGCTCGGGGCCGAGTTCAAGCAAGGCTACGTCCAGCGCGCCGTCGTGGGCCACTACACGGAGACGCCCGCGCAGCTCGAGGGCAAGTTTCTCGACCTCGACCGGATTGCCACCTCGTATTTTCGCGCCGAGATCACCACTGGATCGGAGCTCGATTTCACGATGTTGACAGGGGACAACGGCGCCGCCTTCTCGGGCATCGACGGCACCGGGACCTGGCTGGTCGGCCTCATCTGCGGCCAGTGCCGCAACCCGGCGCCCTGGTACATGACGGTCTTGAAGCCGTGCAGCGGCGCGACCTGCAGCGCGGATGTCATGGCGGCCGAAGCCAACAACTATAAGTTTTCGAGCACGATTACGCTTCCGCAGGTGGCCGCCAAGGCGAAGACGAACCTCACGTTCGACTGGAGCGCCGTCACCAAGGACTTCCTCAAGCACTCCCTCAACCCGACCACCGACATCAACACCGTCGCGGTGATGCTGTTCCAACTCCCGCTGGCCGAGTTGCAAAAGAATTTGAACGACGACACGCTCAGCCAGCAGGATCTTTTCACCAGCGTGCCGGTGAGCTGGCCGGCTCCCGGCGGCAGCACCGGCGGCGCGACCTCCGCGCACCTTTACGACTTTCAGCTCAACGGTACCGAGGTCACCAAGGAGATGTACGAGATGTACTTCGACCCGGTCATGTTCCCGGCAACCATGTACTCGTACATGGTTGCGGTTTCGACCGGCACGACGGTCGGCCAAGGGTTCCGGATGTTGCAGACGTTCCGGCTCGAGTAGCCGACCCGGCGGTCGCCCTCAAGCCGTGTGGCGGGATCGCGTGGCCGCGGGTTTGACCGCCACCTGCGCGGGGCGCGCTCGCTTCGCCGAACGAATGTCCGTGGCCGGCTCATTCGTTTCCTCGAAGAAGCGCATCAAGACCGCCACCACGACGAGCGGCAGCGCCAGCACCGTCGCCAGTAGCAGCACGCCCAGCAGCCCCCAAATCACCGGGCCGCGCGTGAAAGGCTCGCACAGGCCGCACACCACCGCCGCCGGGAGAACCAGCGCGATCGGGTGGATGTGGCGGACCTTGGCGAACACGGCGGCTCGGTTCATGGCGACTCCCTCCATCTCATTGTTCACTATAATAGACACTATTCTAGTTTGTCAAACCCTTCTGTCCTCGATTTCTCCATCGCCCCTCGATTTCTCCATCGCCCCTCTCTTTCTCCATCGCCCCTCTCTTTATTCGTCGCCGGCGACCCCTGTTACGCGCGGTCCCGAACGCCGCGCCTCGACCGGGCGCTGCTGGCCGCGCGTGGGCCTTTTTCGGCGCGTGGCCTGCGACCAATTTCGAAAGGCAGGCCACGCGCCGAAAAAAGCACGCAAGCGGACGACACGCCCGTGCGAGAGGTGAGGCTCGCCGCGCGCGCGAGCGGGGTTCGGGCCTCGCGAGTGGGCCGCGGGGTGCGTCGAGCGTGGGCGCGTCAGCGGGGGCCACTGGGGGAGGCGCGCCAGACCGGGCCGTCGGGACGGGGCCGCCTAGCGCCCTGGGGAGGGGGAGGGCCCTACCTTCGCCGCAGAAACCCGGGCGTGACCGCCAGGATCACCGACGGCAGAAACGCCACCGTCGCGGCGCTGCTGGTCACCATCGTCAGCGCGACCAGCACACCGAGCTCGACGTGCACCTTGAACAGCGACAGCGCGAGGCACAGGTAGCCGCCCGCGACGGCGCTGGCGACGTACGCGATCGCCTTGCCGGAGGTGGTCAGCGCGGTCGCGGTCGCGAGCCGCAGGTCGCCCGTGCGCTGAAACTCCTCGCGCACCCGGAACAGAAAGTAGACCGCGTAGTCGGCGCCGATACCGACCGCCATCGCCGAGATCGCCGCGGTTCCCATCGACAGCAGGATGCCGGTCCAGCCCATGAGGCCGAGGTTGACCAGCGCCGCGGTGGCGAGCGGCAGCAGGACCAAGAAGCCGCCCGCCAGCGAGCGCAGCAGGATCGACGTGATGATCACGACCAACAGCGAGATCTGGATGAGGTTGATGGTCTTGCCGCGCACCATGGTCTCGTTGAGCGCGATCGCGTTGGTCACGCCGCCGCCCACGCGCGCCTGCACGGGCAAACCCTGGAACAACTTGTCGGCCTCCGCCTGCGCGGCGACAGTCATCGCCTTCATCGCGCGGAAGTCGTCGGTCTTGAGGTAGGCGGTGATGACCGCGCGCTGGAACGGCGGATCGACGAGGCGCGCGAGGTCGGCCTCCTCGCCCCCCATCCCGTAGAGGAACATGTACTGCGCCACGCCCGCGGTCGTGTCGGGGAGCTTGCCGCCGCCCTTCGGGTCGACGGCCAGGCTCATCTGCTTGAGCACCCGCCTCCAGCCGGGAGAGACCGGCGAGCGCCAGCGCGATCACCACGACCGAGACCCAGAGAATCGGGCGCTCCTTGCCCGTGCGCACGACGCTGGCCAGCTTCTCGAGGATGGGATCGAAGTACTCCTCGCGCTTCTCGCGGTCGGTCTGCCGCTGCGACGGCGGCTTCATCAGCACGCGGATGGCCGGAATGAACGTCATCTCGACCGTGAGCGCGGCGACGATGCCGAACGCGGTGCAGAGGCCGAAGTTCTTGATCGTGGGCAGCCCGAACGTCGCCAGCGATCCGAAGCTGAGCGAGGCGATCGTTCCCGCGGTGAGCATCACGAGGCCGACCTTGACCGTGGCCTCGATGACCGCGCGCCGGTTGTGCTCGGTGGCGGGGGCGTCGGGATCGTCGGCGCGCGAGCGCGCGTACTCCTCGTAGTAGCGCTTGAGGATCTGCACCGAGTGTCCGGCGCCGATCGCCAGCAGCAGGATCGGCGTCATGATGTTCCATGGGTCCATCGGCGCGCCGATGAGACCCATCAGGCCGAGCGCCCAGATCACGCCCATGATCGCGGTGACCAGCGGGACGATCATCCCCTGCAGCGTGCGGAACGCGCGGTAGTGCAAAAAGCCGATCATCGCGAGCGCGAGCACGAACAGCGCGCCCACGCGGCGCGTGTAGTTGAGCAGCCAGTGCAACACCGTGGGCGCGCCCGCGGGCAGGATCTCGAGCTCGGGCTCGCGCTCGGGCGCGACGATCGCTTCGAGGCGCTTGTAGAGGTTGGGCGGGCCGCCCGCCTTGACGAAGTCGTCGAAGTCGACGAGCACCGCGGTCGCCCGCCCGTCGTCGCTGACGAACAAGCTGGTGAGGAAAGCGTTCGCCTTCACGCGTTCGCGAAACACCGCGATCTCGGCGTCGGTTTGCGGCAGCTTGGGCGCGAGCGGCGTGATCTCCAGCGCCTCGTCCGAGCTGTGCACGTCCTTGACCCTCGGCGACATCAGCGAAAGCACGCTGCCCGGCTTGACGCCCGGAATCTTCTCGAGCTCCTCGGTCACGCGCTTGACCTTGGCGAGGATCGCCGGCGTGTAGATCGTCCCGGTCTTCGGATAGAAACCGATCACGGTCATGTACTTGCCGCCGAACAACTTCTCGATCCGCTTGCCGACCTTGACCAGCGGGTGGCCCGGCGGGATCTGCTGGTCGACGTCCAGCAACACGCGCAGCCGGGTCATGAAGAACCCGAGCGCCAGCGTCACGAACACGACGGCGGCGATGACCAGCTTGGGGCGGCCGACGATGGCCGTTACATAGCGGCGCAGCATGGGCTAGTTCGCCGGCCCGAACAGCGACCGCAAGAGCGGCTCGCGGAACTCGCTTCCCGACGCGAAGTAACTGCCCAGCACGACCCGGCGCGCGTCGTAGCCCGCGTCGGTCCGGTCGACGAACACCTGCCCGGACGTCGACACCACCACGCTGCGAACACCCTCGGGGGTCACCGAGTAGATCAGCTTGTCGCCCTTTTCGTAGCCCCGTTTGGTGAGCGCGCCGAACCAGTCGGGGAGGCTCTTGTTCACGCGGTCCTCGACCTCGCGGGTGATGAGGCCGGCCTTGCGCGCCTCCTCGAGGTTGTCCTTCACGACCCCGATCCAGCGGCCAAGCGGGACGTCGCGCTTGAACTGCATCTGCACGACCGCGCGCGGGGCGTCGACCGCCGCTTGTGCAAGCTGCTGGCCGACCGCGTCCGAGTACACCTTGCCCTTGGCGACGGCGGCGAACTTGGTCTGCGTCGGCTTGTCGAAGCGCACGTCGATGTCCGCGACGTTGACCTTGAGCACCGTCTTCTGCAGCAGCATGTGCATCGCGGCGTACGGGCCTTGTGCGAGGCCGCCGCCGGTCAACGACGGCACCGGCGCGTTCGGATCGGCGCGCGCGACGGTTGCGAATCCGCTGACGAGCGCAGCGACGAACGCAGTCGCCAACGAAATGCGTCCGCGAAATCTCTGAAAGGAGATAGGCATCGGTTCTGCTGTGTTTCGCATCAAAGGAAACGATAGACGAGTGCGAGCACGAGATAGTGGGAGGTGGCATCGTAGGTTCCGGCGTTGACGACCGGCGAGGGGCGGCCCATCAAGTGCGGGTCGCAGGCGTTCGTGTCACTGTACGGCGGTTGGCAGGCGCCTCCTGGCACCTGCTGGTAAACGCCCGCACGGCTCTCATCGATGCTGACGGTCGCCTGGTGGCGGACCTGGTAAGCCAGCGCCAGCTCCCACTGCCCGTGTTTCAGCGAACTGCCGATGCTGCCACCGAACATCGGCCCGCCCGGGAAGTCGACGTTAGCGTAGGCGGGGTCGGCGGTTGCCGTCTCATAGAAGGCGCCGCCGCGTAACACCAGCCGATCGGGGATCACCGAGACGTCACCACCCAATTTGAAGGCGACGGTGTCCTTCCAATGTTTGGCGATTCGGATCGTGCCCAGCAAGGCGTCCCCACCATTGAACATTGCACGCAAGTTCCGGGTTTCCAGCGTGAACTCGTTGACCCGCGACCACGTCTCGTATTCGACGTCCAGCTCCACATCGAATATTTCGCGCGCGCCGGATAAGCCGCGGTATCGCACGCCCACGCGCGCCATCATCGGCAGCGGCAGGATCACGTTGACATCGTTGGCCGGAACATCGTCACGCGAGAGAGCCACCGAACCCGCGTTGGTTATGTTGACCGGCTCGATCGAAACCCTGCTGCGCGTGTCTATGCTGGTCGGCACGACCTGGCCCGCGACGGCAAACTGCAGCGACGGTGTCGGGCGAAACCAGGCACCGAGAATCGCGTTGAACGTAAACCAATCCGAGCCGTCCGTGGTCGCGACCATGTCGAGATCGCTCGAGACGGGGTTGTCAGCCATCGCGAAAGGCGAAGCGTCGACCATCAGCGAGTACTTGAGTCGCGGTACCGTGATCCACTCGGCCGTCGCGCCGACGCCGAACATGTCGTGGAACTTCCAGGCGGCGCTCGCCGTGTAGTCGAGGATGATCGCCTCGCGAGAAAGCATCATGTAGTTTTGGCCGCCGGTCTTCGGGAAGTTGAACTTGCTCGCACCGGGCGCTGCAAACGCGCAAAGGGCAAACCCCCAGTCGCTCAAGCCCAAGTTAGACGCCACGGCGACTATCGGCTCCAACCCCTGCCACGGCGTTCCGTTCCGCACTTCGTCGAACGTCACCCTCGGTGCGCTACCATCGGGGTTCGGATGGCCCCAGTCATCCGTCGGCGCGCGGGTAAAGGCGTACGCGTTGTACGAAAAGCGATCGCCGACCATGACCATCGTCCCCCGCACGTCGGCGAGGCCGGCCGGATTATAGTGCGCCGCCGTCGGATCGTCGGCGCGCGCCGCGAACGCGCCCGACCGTCCTGCCGCGCGCGCGCCCAGCGCGCCCGAGTAGTAGCCGCCGTCGGCAGCAGCCGACGACGCGACCGCGGCAGCGACGGCCAGCGTCGTGAGCGCGACAGAGAGCTTCACAGTTTTGCGGTTCTTATTTGGGGTCGAGAATCACGAGCGCGACCGGGGCCGGGACCTGGCACTTGCTGCACGTGACCGCGGCCATCCACACCCCGTCGGTCTGGCCGAAGCCTGGGAACGGCGTGGTGCCGCCGCGCAGCTTGGCGTCCTTGAGATCGACGTACTTCGCGCCGGGGGGCACTGTGACCTCGTACAGCGCGGTGGCGGTGATCTCGATGTCGAGGAAGTTCGCCTCGATGTCGGCGGGCGTCTTCCCCTGGTAGAAGCCGACCAGCACCTTGTCGAGCTTGCTGAACAGCACGTCGCTGCCCATGCTGTCGTGGCTTATCTTGCTCCAGTCGAGCTGCCACGGGCCCGCGGTCGGGATCTCGAGCGGGAGCCCCAGCATCGCGACGAAGTCGAGAATCTTCGGGCTGGTGGCGCAGCCGTCGGGTGCGTCGACCCTCATCACCGTCGACGCCGCGCTCGGGTTCAGGAACGTCATCGTGCGCGCCCCCACGCCCGGGGTGGTGCCGTGCGCGAACAGCAGCATGTACGTCTTGTCGGCCGCCTCGACGTAGTCGGTCGCGGGCATCAGCACCGTCCCGAGCGAGAAGCTCGAAAGGTTCGCGCACGTCTGCGGCGGCGACACCGTGTGATCGACGTTGTGGTCGCGATAGATCTTCACCAGGGCCTCGTCGAGGGTGCCGTTCGCCAGCTTCGCCTGCACCTGCGGCTTCGACATGTTCGGAATCTGCAGGAAGGCGACGTTGTCGATGTCGACCGTCGCGCTGACGTCGTGACAGAGGATGTCCTTCATGATCGCGTCCCAGCACACCATGAGGTCCGCGCCCGACGCGGTGGTGACGGTCGGAATCATCAACGTGCTGTTCGACGTGTAGTTGTTCCCGTCCTCGATCACCACGTTGCCTTTGGGGCCGGTCATCGTGGGCGCTCCGCCGCCACACGCGGACGCGAAGACCAGGGCCGATGCCGTGATAACGGCCCCGGGCGACGAGAATTCGAAATGAAAGTCAGCTCTCATGCCGCGGATTAGAGCCCAAACCGGCGACCGCTACCAGGGGATCGTCTTCTAAAAAAGACGAATAAATAACAACAAAACTGGCTCGAAATTGAAGGTGTTCGAGGCCCAGATTTTCGAACCTGCCGCCCCCGATTTCGACTGTGACAATTGACTACGCCCGAGACAGCCGACCTCGACGATCACACTTTCCGTGTGGCATCATCAACAGTCCCGCAACGTTTCCCGAGTCCGCTCGTGTCATTACCGGAACTGCACCTGTCCAAGCCGGGCGTTCACCTGCCCGCCACCGCCGTCGACAACGCCGAGATCATTCGCCGCGTCCGCGCGGCTTTCAAGGGTACCGACGACCAGTTCGCGGGCGTCGCGTCCGCGATCGAGCACGTGTTCGGACTTTGCAAGACCCGCGTGCGTTACCTCGAGCCCGACGAGCGCCCCGGCATCGTGGGCGACTACGCGGTGGCGGCGTCCAAGAACTGCCTGGAGGTGAACGGCGTTTCGCTGGACGAGGTCGACCTCGTCATCTGCGGCGGCATCGCGCGGCAGTACTTCGAGCCCGCGACCGCGATGGAGGTCGCGGCGAAGCTCGGCCTCAAGCGGACGCACGCGTTCGACGTGACCGCGGCATGCGTCGGCCACCTGGAGGCGATCCAGGCCGCGGCGGGGTACCTGGCGGTGCACGACAACTACCGGACCGCGCTCGTGTGCACCTCCGAGTTGTCGGGTCCGTTCCTGAGCTACGACATCCAGACCGTGCGCGACCTGCAGACGAAGACGGCGGGCCTGACCATCGGCAACGCCGCCGCCTGCATGCTGCTGCGTCGCAAGCCGTTCCCGGGCGGGGGAATCCGGCTTGCCGCCATCAACACCTTCACCGCGCCCGACCACTGGAACCTGTGTCAGGTCCCGATTGGTGGAACTTTGGTGTCGTCCTCTGTTGAGCTCATGCGGCTCGGCAAGTACATTCCGCCCTGGGTGACCGAGCGCTTGGGCGCGCTCGGAATGAAACCCGGCGACATCGACCATTACATCTTCCATCAACCGAGCGAGATCATGGTCCGGAAGATCCTCGAGGACATTGGCGTCGATCCCGCGAGAGGGATCTACACCCACGCGCTCTACGGCAACACGGCGAGCGCGAGCATCGGCGTGACGTATCGAGAGCTCCTCAAGGAACGAACGCTCAAGCGCGGGGACAAGATCGTCCTCGGCAGCGCGGCGGCCGGCTACTCCATGGTCATGGCGACCGGCGAGTGGTCCCAACATTGAGATCGGGACCCTGGGAGGGTCCCGTGCCCCCCGCGATGAGCTCGCGCGAGCGAAGCTCGCGCTCCCTCACGCGAGATTTGCGAAGCGCCGCCAGTCTCTGCGTGCTGTTGTCGATCTGGGTCTGCGCGCGGGCGGCGCGCGGCGCGGACGTCGACGGCGGCGCGGCGGGCGGCGACGCGGGCGCGGCGACTGACGGCGGCGTGGGTACGGGCGAAAGCACCACGACGGGCGCCGCCGACACGGGCGGCGGCGGTTTGTTCGAGCAGAGCATGGCCGCGAGCGGCGCCGGTGCCGGAGAGGGCACGGCGGCGGTCGCGCCCATCTTCACGCTCAACGGCTACGTCCGCGGCGACGCGTTCGTGGGCAAGGTCCCGGACGAGCGCGCGGCCGCGATGAAAGCCAACTACGGCGAGCTCGCGCTGCAGCTGCGGACGCTGAAGACGTCGCACGGCGACGGGTTCGCGGAGGCGCGCATCCGCTATGGGCTGCAGGGTGACGAGACCCGCACTTCGGTCGACGTGCGCGAGGCGTACGTCAACGCGCACTTCGGCCGCCTCGACCTGCGGCTCGGCCAGCAGATCATCGTGTGGGGCCGCGCCGACGCGCTCAACCCGACCAACAATCTGACCCCGGTCGACTTCCGCATCCGGTCGCCGCTCGAGGACGACATCCGCCTCGGCAACGTCGGCGCCCGCGGCTTTCTGCGGCTCGCGCCGCTACGGATCGAGGGGGTCTGGATGCCGGTTTACCTCGCCAGCGAGCTGCCCCCGGTCGGGCTGCCGGAGCTGGTGTCGTTCGGGAGGCCAACCTACCCGTCGTCACGAATCGAGAATGGGCTCGTGGCCGGGCGCGTCCATCTAGAGTTGCCTGCGTTCGAGATGTCCGTGTCGTATCTGCGCGGCTACGCGCCGTTGCCGGGGCTGACGCTCGCCGGCCTGACGTTCGACGCGACCAACCCGGGCGTGACGGTGTCGCGAACCGCGTACGAACATCAGGTGGTCGGCTTCGACTTCTCGACCGCGCTCGGCGACGTGATGACGCTGCGGGCGGAAGCGGCGTATCGGCGGCCATTCGACTACCAGAACCGATCGTACGCAGCGCGGCCCGACGTTCAATATGTGCTGGGCGCCGACCACAACTTCGGCAGCTTGAGCGTGATCGTCCAGTACATGGGGCGGTACGTGCTCGACTGGCAGAAGCAATCGGGCACGATGCGCGACTCGAGCGAGCTGCGCGGCATCCTCATGAATCCGGATCCGACGAACGTCGCAAACTGGACCGAGATCGTGACCGCCGAGATCAACTCCGAGCTGGCCCAGATCAACCAGATCCTATTTTCGCAGACCGCGCGCGTACAACACGTCGCGACGCTGCGGTTCGAGTGGCTGCTGGCGCACGAGACGCTCACGTTGTCGGCGCTCGGGCTCTACAACGTGACGACGCGAGAATGGCTCGCGATGCCGCGCATCGGATATCGCGCCTCGGACGCGCTCACGCTCTACGTCGGTGGACAGATCTTCGCCGGGCCCGACGACACGCTGTTCGGTTTCATCGACCAGCATCTGAGCGCTGGCTACGTCGAGCTCCGCTACGCGTTCTAACCAAGTGAAGTGAGGAATTCATGAAACGCCAACGCCGACCGGTGACAGTTTTTGTTTCCCTCTCGGGTTTGCTCGCCGTCTCCGGCGACGCGGGCGCGGCCGGGCCTTCGCCGCGCGAGATCATGGACAAGGTGACGCAGACCCGGAAGCTCGACGGGTCGGAGGCGACGGTCAAGATGACCAGCATCGACGACAAGGGCGGCAAGCGCGAACGCGAGATCACGCTCGCCACCAAGCTCTACGACGGCGGCAAGACCGAGAAGCGGATCTACCGCTTCCTGTCGCCCGCCGACGTGCAAGGCACCGGCATCCTGGTCTACGACTACGAGGCGAAAGCCGACGACGTCTGGATCTACCTGCCCGCGTTGCGCAAGACCCGCCGCATCGTCAGCTCGCAGCGCGCGCAGGCGTTCATGGGCAGCGAGTTCTCTTACGGCGACCTCAACATCCCGTCGCTGGACGAGTTCGACTACGCCCTGGTGAAGGAAGAGGCGGCCGGCGGCGAGCCATGCTGGGTGATCGACGCCGTACCCAAGACCAAGGACATCGTCGAGGCCGAGGGCTACTCGAAGAAAACCTACTGGGTCAGCAAGGCCAAATACGCGGTTGTGCGCGGTCTGCTCTACGACAAGGACGCCAAGCTTCTGAAGGAGTTCCTGGCCAGCGACATCAAGCTGCTCGACCCCAAGAACAAGCGCTACCGTTCGATGAAGATGGAGATGGTCAACAAGCAGAACGGCCGCCGCTCCGTGTTCGAGTCGCAGAAAACCACCTTCGCCCCCAACACCAAGGACGACTACTTCACGACCGGATACCTCGAACGCTAGCTGTTCTAGAACTGGTTGAGAAAAGCCCAGATCGCCTCGCCCGCGTAGGGCGGGGCCTCGTGGACACCGTCGAACTCGCACCACTCGGCAGGGTAGCCGGCGTCGCAGCCGGTGAAGCTCACGCAGCCCGCGCGCGCGTCGGGCGTGGTCGTCGCGCTGCAGTGGTTGCGCATGCGGAAGGTGTCGCGGACCATGCGGCCCGCCGAGATGTTGATGGTGGGGTCTTGCAGGCCGTGCGAGCTCCAGTAGGCGATCGGGTGGGTGCCGGTGCAGGTTCCGGCCAGGCTCAGATTGCCCGACATCGGCGCGACGCCGCGGAACACATCGGACTCGGCGCACGCGATCGCGATGCTCATCATCGCGCCCGCGCTGAATCCCACCAGGAACATGCGGCTCTGGTCGATGCAGAGCTCGGACTTGAACCGCGCCACCATCGCGTCGACGTAGGCGATGTCGCGGCCATTGGTGTTGGACCAGCTCGTGGCCGCCTGCGTGGCGACGAGGATGGTGCTGCCGCCGGCGAGCGCCTCGACGCCGTAGAAGGAACCGATGCCTGGCCAGATGTCGCCGTCGGCCACCCTTTGCGCCGAGTACATCGCGCCGTGGAACATGAACACGATCTTGTACGGATGACTGGCGTCGTAGTTCGCGGGTAGCTTGATGATGTACTCGCGCTGCGTCCCGGCGACGTCGATCGTGAACCGGCCGCTCGTGCGCGCCGCGGTCGAATTGCAGCCCGCGCTGGGCATCGGCGCACCACCGGAGCCCGCGTTGCCGGCGCCGCCACTGGTGCCGCCCCGGCCGGCCGCGCCGATGGCTCCGGCGACGCCGGTCGTACCGCCGCGGCCCGCGGTGGCGTTCGTGCCCGCCGCGCCCGTCGTGCCCGCGCCGCCGGTGGCGCCCGACGCGCCGATGGTTCCGGCGGCTGCGCTCGTGCCCGCCGCGCCGGTGGTTCCACCGCCGCCGGTGGTGCCGGCGCTGCCGGTGGTACCCGCAGAACCCGTCGTGCCCGCTGCGCCGGTCGTGCCACCCGCCCCCATCGTGCCTGACGAGGAACCGCACCCGCCGGCCAGCGCCAGCAGCGTCAGAACCGCGAACCCAACACCGATCGAGACGCCTCGGTTGGCTGTCGCCCACATTGGCTACCTCCTCTCTGCCACCGCCTCCGGGAACGCGAGCGGGGGCAGGAATGTGTCGTAGAAGAACGCGCAGTCCCGGCGGATCTGGGCCTCGTCGAGGCCGAACTTCGCGAGATCGTATTTGTGCTCGGACGTGTACGTGCGCTGCTTCTCGGCGCGCTTGTGGATCGTGGCGCGCAGCTCGGGCGTGATCTCGACGCCCAGGAACGCGCACATCTCGTTCATCAGCCCTTCGAAGTCCGCCATCATCCGGTCGTAGCGCACGAGGAAAACGCGCTTGCGGTCGATGACGCCGCTTTGCCAATCTTCGTGGAACTTCTGCAGCAGCAGGACCCACGCCTTGTACATGCGGTCGAGCCAGCGCTTTCGCTCCGCCTCCGGCTTGGCCCAGAAGCCCACCGCGCGGTCGAGCACGCCGATCATCAGGCTCATCGAGCTCGGGATGACCTCCAGCGGGTCACGCGCCATGTAGAGGATCTGCGCCTCGGGGAAGCGCTCGAGGAACTGCGGCAGCCGTACCGAGAACGAGAACACCTTGGCGATGTTGCGCTCCGCGCCGTGCAACACGAGGCTTCGCCGCCACAACTTGTCGAGCCAGTCCATGTCGCGCTTGGAGGTGTCGCGCACGCGCGGGTCGAACCACGACAGCCGATCCTCGTCGTCCCACGACAAGAAAAACCCGTAGAGAAAAAACCCGTCGAGGTAGCGAAACAGCACCGCGACGTCGTCGGTCTCGACCGAGCTCAGGCTGGTCTGGTGCGCCTCGGTCGAGTGGTACTTCGCGGGGCTGATCTTCTCCAGCAATGGCAACACCGGTCGCAGCAGCTTTTGCAACAGCAGCGACGGGTACAACATCAGGAACAGCTCCATCCCGGCGCCGAACTTCTCGTCCGACAGAAACCGTTGCAGGAAGGTCGTGCCGGTCCGGGGATTGCCGACCAGCACGATGGGCCGGTTGGCGCGCGTCTTGGCCAGCTTCGGGAAGAACAGGTTGTCGAGCGCCATCCCGATCGCGACCACGGTGCGGACGATGGCGAACAAGACGGCGAGAAAAAGTGGGATCACCCGAACGCCGAACGTCCGGCGCAGCACGCTGTAGACCCGGGCCATGCGCGACAAGATCGAATTCATGACTCGTCGACTCCTCAGCCGGCGCGAAACTGCGCCTCGAACGCGGTGGCGAAGCTGTCGAACTGATCGTTCGGCAAATGATTGATTCCCGCGGCCGTGCGGCGGCCGCCTCCGGTGGGAAACTTACGACAAAACGCGTCCGCCGAAACCTCCGATGTGCTGGGCACCCGCACCGAAACCAGCCATCCCCCGGCGGTCTTGGGCGACACGATCGCGATCGCAGTGCCAGCATGCGCCTTGGCCAGGTCGTTGGCCAGCGTGCCGCTCGCGCGTCGGGCCCAGGGCAAATCCGGTAGCACGAAAACCAGGGCCCCCGGGCTCTGGCGGGCGGGCTCGAGCCGACGTGCGCGCTCCATGTCGTCCCGGAACCCCTCGGCGAGACGGCCGTACGTCGCCGATTGGTTGGCGAACTGCAGGGGGTCGGGGTAGCCGAGCATCTCGGCCGCGAGATCCGCGGGGGGCACGTGCAGGTCCGCGATGGTCTCGCCGTAGGCGTTGTAGTTGATCGCGAGGCCCAGCTTCTCGAGTGTCTCCACGTCCGCCCCGGCGACGCCGGTGGCCGCGGAAAGTGCCCGGCCCTGCTCGCGCAAGCTGTCGCCGAACGCGCCCACCGCCGCCCACGCGCGGCAGCGCCCCTCGAGGTAGCGATCGACGAGGATGCTGGTGCAGACCTTGGCGTCGAGATCGATGTGCGCGTCCAGGTTCGGGTGCGCGGGGATCTCGCCCGCGAAGTGGTGGTCGAAGTAGCGGACGTGCACGCCGGCGTCGAGCAGGGCGAGCACCCCGGTGCGGTTCACGTCCAGCGACACGTCGAGCACGGTACACGTATCGCCCGGCGCGCCGGTCACGCGGGCGACCAGCTCGATGTCGCGCTTGACGCCGGTGACCAAGATCCCTTCGCGTTCTCCCGAGAGCCGAAGCTGCTGCAGCCCGCAAAGGCCATCGGCGTCCCCGTTGAACACGAAGACATGGCTCACGGACAGATGCCTCGGCTTTGGAGAAAGGCGACGATCTGATCGGCCGCCTGGTCGGGCGTCGTCGTAGTGGTGTCGATACGCAGGTCGGGCTTGTCGGGCGCCTCGTAGGGTGAGTCGATGCCGGTGAAGTTCTTGAGGTCGCCGCGCCGCGCCTTCTTGTAGAGCCCCTTGGGATCGCGCTGCTCGGCGACGCCGAGCGGGGTGTCGATGAAGATCTCGATGAATTCGCCGTCATGGACCAAGCCGCGCGCCATCTGGCGCTCGGCGCGGAACGGCGAGATGAATGCGGTGCTGACGATCAGGCCCGCATCGACCATCAACCGGGCGACCTCGCCGATGCGGCGGATGTTCTCGACCCGATCGGCGTCGGTGAAGCCAAGGTCCTTGTTGAGGCCGTGGCGTACGTTGTCGCCGTCGAGCAGGTAGGTGTGGCGGCCGCTCGCGTGCAGCCGTTTGTCGACGAGGTTCGCGATCGTCGACTTGCCCGCGCCGGAAAGGCCCGTATACCAGAGCACACACGCCTTTTGGCCCTTGAGCTCCGAGCGGGCGCCCTTGTTCACGTCGAGCGCTTGCCACACGACGTTTTGCGCGCGGCGAAGCGCGAAGTGCAGCATGCCCGCGCCGACGGTATCGTTGGTGAGGCGGTCGATGAGGATGAACCCGCCCATGTCGCGATTGACTTTGTAGGGATCGAACGCAATCGGGCGGTCGAGCTCGAGGTTGCAGACGCCGATCTCGTTCAGGTCCAGCGACACCGCCGCGGTGCGCTCCAGGGTGTTGACATTGATCTTGTGCTTGATCGGCGAAACCGTCGCGATGACGGTACGCGTCCCGATCTTCATCAGGTAGCTGCGGCCGCGCAGCAGCTTCGCCTCGTTCATCCAGACGATCGTGGCCTCGAACTGATTGGCGACCTCGACGGGCGAGTGGGCAGGGACGATCACGTCGCCGCGCGAGACGTCGATCTCGTCTTCCAGCGTCAGTGTGATCGACTGAGGGACCACCGCCTCTTCGAGATCGCCGTCGAAGGTAACGATACGCGCGACCTTGCTGATGCGGCCCGACGGCTGAACGCGGACAGCCTCGCCACGCCGGACGCTGCCGGCGACCAGGGTTCCGGCGAACCCGCGGAACTCGTGGTTGGGGCGGTTCACCCACTGGACGGGCAGACGCAGCGGCTGCTCCCGCAGGTGCGACTGATCGATCTCGACCGTGTCGAGCAAGCCCATCAGCGTCGGACCCGAGTACCAGGGAGTCTCCCCCGACGGGCGGACGATGTTGTCGCCGTTGACCGCGGAGATGGGGATGCAAGTGACGGTGGGCAGGCCCAACTCGGCGGCGAACTTGCGGTAGTCGGCGGAGATCTTGTCGAATATCTCTTGCGAGTAGTCGACCAAGTCCATCTTGTTGACGACCAGCACGACGTGGCGGATACCGAGCAGCGACACCAGGAAGCTGTGCCGCTTGGTCTGGGTCAGCACACCCTTGCGCGCGTCGATCAGGATGACGCTGAGATCGGCGGTGGACGCGCCGGTGACCATGTTGCGCGTGTACTGCTCGTGCCCGGGCGTGTCGGCGACGATGAAGTTGCGGCGTTCGGTTGCGAAGAACCGATACGCGACGTCGATGGTGATGCCCTGCTCGCGTTCGGCCGACAGGCCGTCGAGCAGGAGCGCGAAGTCGAGCTCGCCCGGGCGGGTGCCGACGCGGCGGGAGTCCGCCGCCAGCGCCTGCAGCTGATCCTCGAACAGCGCCTTCGACTCGTACAGCATGCGGCCGATCAGCGTGCTCTTGCCGTCGTCGACGCTGCCGCAGGTGTTGAAACGCAGCAGCGTCTTGTCGAGGAACAAGTTGGCGTCGGCGGCGGACGCGGCCGACATCAGAAGTATCCCTCCTGCTTCTTCTGTTCCATCGACGACGGCGCGTCGTGGTCGATGACGCGGCCCTCGCGCTCCGAGTTCTTCGCGACCAGCATCTCGCGGATGATGTCGGTGAGGTTCTCCGCGGTGGATTCGATCGCGCCCGTCAGCGGGTAGCAGCCTAGGGTCCGGAACCGGACCTTGCGCATCGTCGGCACCTCACCGGGGCGAAGCGGTATGCGGTCGTCGTCGACCATGATGAGCGCGCCGTCGCGCTCCACGATCGGCCGCAGCTTGCTGAAGTAGAGCGGTACGACCGGGATTTTCTCGAGGTGGATGTACTGCCAGACGTCGAGCTCGGTCCAGTTCGACAGCGGGAACACGCGGATCGACTCGCCCTTGTGCTTGCGGGTGTTGTAGAGCCGCCACAGCTCGGGGCGCTGGTGTTTCGGATCCCAGCGGTGCTGCGCGGTGCGGAACGAAAACACGCGCTCCTTGGCGCGCGACTTCTCCTCGTCGCGGCGCGCGCCACCGAACGCGGCGTCGTACCCGCCCTTGTCCAGCGCCTGCCGGAGGCCTTGCGTCTTCCACACGTCGGTGTGGACGACCGAGCCGTGGGTGAACGGGTTGATGCCCTTCTCGATCGCCTCGGGATTCTTGTGGACGATGAGCTCCATCCCCGCTTCCGCCGCCATGCGCTCGCGCATCTCGTACATCTCGCGGAACTTCCACGTGGTATCGACGTGCAGGAGCGGGAACGGCGGCACCGCGGGGTGGAACGCCTTGCGCGCGATGTGCAGCATCACCGAGCTGTCTTTCCCGATGGAATACAGCATCACCGGCCGCTCGGTCTCCGCGACGACCTCGCGCATGATCTGGATGCTCTCGGCTTCCAGCCGCTGCAGATGCGTCAGGGCCATGGGCGCTTCAAGGAACCTTTTCCACTATCGTGGACGGATCGCCGGGCACCGACGCTGCCTCCCCGGGCACGATGTTCGACGACAGGGGCGTCGCCCCCCGCATGTCGAGGGGCATCTGCGCCCGCTTGGTGAAGAAGAGGTACAGCATGTAGGCGTCGAGGATCATCGCGCCCACCAGCACGGAGTAATTCTTGGGGGTCGCCATCATCTTCAGATCGGCGAGGACGCGCGAGAGCCCGAACGAGACCACCCAAACGTCGAAGCTCATGCAGATGCGGCGAAACGTTTCAGGATCTAGGCGCCGAATGAGCAGCGTGCCGAGAGGAATCCCGACCACCACGCTCGGGACGATGAGCGGGACGAGCGCCAGGCTCTGGTGATTGAACAGCCCGAGGTTGTAGTAGGCGATCGCGGTCATGGTCGACTCCGCCACCCGGATGAGACCGAGCGCGGCGCGGAAATCCTTTTTGACCAACCCCTGGTTGTTGAACAGGACCGCCAGCGGCGGCCCGGAAATCGTGGTGACCGAGTACAGGAACCCGATGCTCGCGCCGAACGGCAGCCCGATCAGCCGCTCGGAGTTCAGCGGCCGCCGAATGCCCGCCGCCTGAATGAAGATGAGCGGCAGGAGGACGATGTACGTGACGAACTTGATCCAGGACGGGTGGAGCGACGCCAACATCTGGCTGCCTAGGATGACGCCGGGAATGAGGCCGATGACGATCGGGTACACGCGCTTGTAGACGTTCGGGAGGCTGTCCCGGTTCATGACCAGGACGAAGAGGTTGATCGCCACCTCGACGATCACCATGGTCGGGTTGAGGACGCGGTTGGCGTAGAACAGCAGCGCGACCGGAACCGTGAGCGACGAGAACCCGTAACCGAGCGCGCCGTTGACGGTCGCCGCGAGCAGGGTGATCGCGACCAGGACGATCTGGGCGGTCTCCATACCCGCAGTTATCGCACGCCCCGGCCCTGAGGGATGGTGACATTTCTGCCAGGGTGTCGATCTGTCTATTCTACAATACGGCTCGAGGCAATCGCCGTGCGTCAGGCGGGACGCGGCCGGGGGCGGTTTTCCAGCCTACGGGCGAGCCGCGTCAGCGGATAGCCGAGCAGGAAATACAACCCGGCGCACAGCAGGCCAGGCACCAGCCACCCTCGGTTGTCTATTGCGGTGATGGTCATGCGCTTGGTCAGCTCGACCACGGTCAACACCGAAACCAGCGAGCTGTCCTTGAGCAGCGAGATGAAGTCGTTGGTCGCGCCCGGCGCGGCGATCCGCAGCGCCTGCGGCAGCACGAGGTGCCGCAACACGGCTGGCCGCGACATCCCGAGCGAGAGCCCCGACTCCCATTGCCGCAGCGGAATGGCGGAAATTGCGCCCCGGTAGATCTCCGCTTCGTAGGCCGCGGTGTTGAGCCCGAGGCCCAGGATCGCCGCCGTCCACGGTCCCAGGGACACGACGTCCGCGAGCCCGAAATACAGGAGATAGAGCTGCAGCAGCACCGGGGTACCGCGCACGACCTCGACGTAGACGGCCGCGAGCCAACCGAAGCGGCGGCTCTCGAGCCGGACGATCGCGAGCGCGAGGCCGAGTGGTGCGGCGAGCGCCATCGCCGCCAGCGACAGCAGCAGCGTGACCACCGCGCCCTCCAGAAACAGCGCGAGCTGGTGCGCCGTGAGCGCGAGCGCCGCACCCGGGGTGGGCGGCGGCGTCGCGCTCGCCACCGCGAGCGCGTCCTGCCGCGGATTGTCGATACCGTAGCGCGCGAGCGTCCGCCGCCACGCGCCGCTGGCGATCAGGGTCTCGAGCGCGCGGTCGATCGCCTGCGCGAGGTCGCGGTCCGCGGGGCGGATCGCGATCGCGTAGCGGCCATCGGCGACCTCGCCGACCACCGCCAGCGTCGGGTGGCGGGGCGCGTAGCGGGCGACGATGATGTCGTCGAGCACGACCGCGTCGATGCGCGCGTGCGCGAGGTCGACGAACGGCTCGTCCGCGCCCTCGAATGGGACGGCGACCGCGCCGGCGGCGACCGCGACGTCCCACGCTTGGCTCGACCCCAACGTGCCGACGCGCAGCCCGTGCAACGACGCGAGGTCGCGCACGCGCGCGTCGCCGCGGCGAGCGACCACCTGCTCGCGAAACAAGTAGTACGGACGCGAGAACGCCACCCGTCCCACGCGTGCCGGCGTGACCTCGATGCCGTTGAGCGCGATATCGAAGCTGCCGCGCTCGAGCGCCGGGATGAGCGTGCTCCAGTCGCACTGCACGAATCGGGCGCGGACCCCGAGCGCGCGCGCGAGCGCATCGGCAAGCTCGACCTCGAACCCGGCGAGCGCGCCGCCGCGCGCGGAGTCCTCGTAGACGTAGGGTTCCCCACCTTGCTCGTCCCCGCCCCATGACAGCTCGCTGCGCGCGCGGATACGGTCGAGCACGCCGACGGGGGCGGCGTCGGCTGCCGCGGCCGGGCTTGGCCAGCTGGCTGCCAGCACGGTGGCCACCGCCAGGCCCGCGTGGAACGAAGATCGGCTTTGCCCAGCAGAGCTCATCGCGGAAGGTTCGGAACCCGGCCAGGGTTCCGAGTTGGGTGACGCGTAGAGCGAAGATCGGCTTGCCGATCGCAGCTCATCGCGGGAGGTTCGGAACCCTCCCAGGGTTCCGAGTTAGGTGACGCGAGAGCGGGCATTTCCCGCTAGTATCGCCGCGGTCGGAGCAATGGCGAAAACCGCGCTCATCACCGGAGCGTCCGCGGGGCTGGGACGGGAGCTGGCACGACTGTTCGCCGCCGACGGCCACGACCTCGTGCTGGTGGCCCGGCGCCGCGAGCAGCTGGAAGCGCTGGCCACCGAGCTGGCCGCCGAGAAGGGGGTGGCCGCGCGCGTGATCGCCGAGGACCTCGGCGAGCCGTCGGCGCCCGAGCGCATCCTCTATGAGCTGCAGCGCGCCGGCATTCACATCGACTTCCTGGTCAACAGCGCTGGCTTCGGCACCAACGGCCGGTTCGCGGACAGCGACTTCATCCGCGAGCTGGCGATGGTGCAGGTCAACGTGACGTCACTGGTCCACCTGACGCGGCTGTTCCTGCCCGACATGATCGCGCGCAAGAGCGGCCGCATCCTGAACCTGGGCTCGACCGCTGGCTTCCAGCCCGGTCCATACATGGCCGTGTACTACGCATCCAAGGCGTTCGTGAACTCGTTCTCCGAGGCGCTCGCGTACGAGCTCAAGGGCACCGGCATCACCGCGACCGTGTGCTGCCCGGGCGCGACGCTGACCGAGTTCGGCGCCGTGGCGGGCAGCGCCGAGTCGCGCCTGTTCCGAATGGGCGCGACCAGCGCCGACGAGGTCGCCCGCCACGCCTATCGAGCGATGATGGCGGGCAAGCCAATGTCCGTTCCCGGCTGGCGCGCGAAGGTGGGATTGCAGCTCCTCCGCTTCGGCACCCGCGGCATGGCCCGCGCGACCGCCGCGCGGCTGAACCAAATCCCGGACAGCGATTGAGTCCGGCGCTCGCGCGCCTCATCGGGATATCTCGCGAAGATTCGAAACCTCGGTGGTTCCCGCCGTGCGCGGGCTACCACGTCGCGAGCTCGATCGATCGGCCGTCGGTCACTTCCGAACGAAGCGCGGCTGCTTCGGGTGGCGCTTGTAGATCAGAACCGTGCGGCCGAGGATCTGGACGACCTGCGTCCCCGGCCGCTCGGCCAGCGCGTCGGCGACGGCGAAGCGATCGGTCGGGGCCTCGGTCCCGATGCGTACCTTGACGAGCTCGTGATCGAAGAGCGCCTGCTCGACCTGCGCGAGCACGCCCTGGGTGACGCCCCCCTTCCCGATCTGGACGAGCGCCTTGAGCCCGTGTCCATGCGCGCGCAGCTTGCGGCGCAGCCCTCCCGCCGGCATCAGCGCTCGCTTGCGCGACGATGGGGCTTCGATGGCATCGGACACGGCGCGCACCTTGTCCGAAGGCGCCGCCGGCGTCAACCGGCGCCGCAGGCCCCGTAATTCAGCCGCCGAAGACGACCACGAGCAACACGAGGATGGTGTCGAGCGCGATCAGTTTCCGTACCAGCGCCGACTCATCGTCGTCGTCCGGCCCGCCGGTTTGTATCGTTGACCGGCGATCGAGCGGACCGGCAAGCCGTTGCCACGGGCCGTCCCAGGTCATGGCGCCGGCAGCATGAAACCGTATCGAGAGGTGCCCGCGAAGCATGGACAACCGTGAATCGACTGGCCGGCGGAGAACCTGAGTGACGCCTATTCGTCCGACCGCCGCATGCGCCGAGACGCGATCGCAACTCCCCGTGCCCGTGCCAGCATTGCGGTATCTTCGTGATAGAGCTTCGTTCGATTAATCGAGAATCCGTGTTAACCAGCTCATGCAACACGACAACGCCGGAGTGGCGAAACGGTATACGCAGCGGACTCAAAATCCGCCGCCCGTAAGGGCTTACGAGTTCAAGTCTCGTCTCCGGCACAGAGAATCGCGTCAGTCGGGCGAAGGGACCAGCGGCGGCAGACGGAGTTAGATTCCCGGCATGGATCCGACACCGGCGCCGGTGACGCCAGCGTCCCCACCCGCGCGCGTGTTCCGCGCGGTCGCGTTCGTAGAGAACCTCTCGCTCAAGGAGCTGGCGGCCGCGTACCCGGAGGCCAAGCGCAGCCCGCACCAGCTCTCGTTCGCCGCGCACGGCGGCGAGGTGTTCATCTATCCGTTCGGCGCGATCGTGTTTCGCGACCTGCCGCCCGCCGCGCAGCAGGCGGAGCTCGGTCGGCTGCGGCGCGCGCGGGCCGGGCTCACCGAAACGACAGTCATCGAAGAGCTGGCGGTCCGCGAGGATCCAGGGCGCGCGCCGGTCGTCGCCGATGGCGTGCTCACGCTCGACCGCGCGACGCCGGGGCGCGCGAGCATCGTCGCGCTCACGGTCGCCCAGAGCGCCGCGATGGAATACTACGAGCGCATCGTGGAGGAGATGTTCACGCGCACCGATCGCCTGGTCGACCGGATGGAGGCGCGCGGCACCGTGCCGCTGCGGACGCGGCCGATGCACAAGTTCATCGGCGCGGCGATCGGGACCCGCAACGAGGTGCTGTCGGTCCTCCACCTGCTCGACAAGCCCGACGAGGCCTGGGACGACGCCGGCATCGACCGCATCTATGCCGAGCTGCGGGCGGAGTTCGACCTCACCGACCGCTACCAGGCGCTGGAGCTCAAGCTGCGCAGCGTCCAGGAGGCGCTCGAGCTGGTCCTCGACGTGGCGCGTGACCGCCGGCTGGTGCTGCTCGAAGGCGCCGTCGTGGTCCTCATCGTGTTCGAGATCTTACTGACATTATTGAAGATTCACTGACCGACGCGAGCTCGGGGTCGGGCGGGCGGCCCACAACAAAACTGACCAAGTTTTCCGCGTGGTCACGCACAATAGATCCGACGATGGTGGGCACGCCCATACCGCTACGGGTCATCCACGGGGATGCCACCACCAAATCCGACGCCGCGCTGGTCGAGGCCCTGCGGCGCGGGGAGGTCGGCGCCGAGCTCGCGACCTGGAACCGGTTCTCGCCCGGTGTGGATCGCACGCTGCGCCGGCTGCTCGGGCCAGGGCAGGAGCGCGAAGACCTGCTCCAGGAGGTTTTCCTGCGCTTCTACCGGCGCGTGAGCAGCCTGCGCGAGCCCGCGGCGGTGCGCGGGTTTCTGACGGGCATCGCGGTGCACGTGGTGCGCGCCGAGATCACGCGCCGCACCCGCTTCCGTTGGCTCCGGCTCACCGCAACCGGCGACGTGCCCGAGCCGTCGGACTCGACCGGCCCCGTCGACGGCGACGCGCGCGAGGCGGTCACGCGCTACTACCGGCTGCTCGACGATCTCGGCGCCAAGGATCGTTCGCTGTTCGTCGCCCGCACGATCGAAGGGCTTACGCTCGAGGAGGCCGCCGAGGTCCACGGCGTCTCGGTGTCCACCGCGCAGCGCCGGATCGGGCGCGCGGGCAAGCGCATCGCGCTGCGGGTGCGGCGCGACCCGGTGCTGGCCGGGTTTGCCGCGGACGCGCGCGGGGACGGGGACGGGGACGGGGACAGGGACAAGGACAAGGAAATGAAGCGATGAGCGCCGAACGCGAAGGTGAGCTCGATCCCGTCGACGCGGCGATTCTGGACCCGCTGTCGCGCGCCGCGCGCCGGACCGCCGCGCAGGACGCGGGGCCGGGCCCTACGCCCGCGGTGTGGCACCGGCTGCAGACACGGCGCGCGAAGCCGCCGGCGCGTCGCACCGGCCCGCTGTGGCTCGGCGCCGCGGTTGCGGTCGCGGCGGGCGCGGCGTTCTACATCGTCCCCCACGTCCGGCACGGACGCCCCCTGAGCTACGAGGTCGTACAGGGCGATCCGGCGCCGAACGGTCAG
>WNGB01008397.1_pt1 | contig 25929 bp, 28 predicted proteins | sample 5400681 | NCBI WGS metagenome assembly WNGB01 (sample SAMN13153367, study PRJNA577476) | soil metagenome | isolation source: 115 cm soil or saprolite under grassland replicate 2 | place: USA:California | collected 2016-06-15
GCGGCAAAGCTGCCGGACGCCTCGAAGGCGACATCGAATTGCGGCGATGCCAGCGCGTCGGCGTCGCGATCGGCGCGAATGGTGCGTGCGGCACCGACCTTGCGCGCCGTTTCCAGCGGCCGGTCGAGCATGTCGGACACAGTCACGCTCGTCGCGCCGGCGAGCCGCGCCGCGACGACGGTGAGGGAGCCAATCGTGCCGCCGCCGGTGACGAGCACGTTCTTGCCGAGCAGCTCACCGGCGCGATTGACCGCGTGCAAGCCGACCGCGAGCGGCTCGGCGAATGCCAGCTCTCCCAGGCTCACGTCGCCGGACACCGGGTAGCACTGCCGCTCGCCCAGGACGAAATACTCGGAGAACATGCCCTGCACATGGGGGTAGAGGCTCGCGCTGCCGAGGAAGCGCATGTTCCGGCACAGATGCTCGCGCCCTTCGCGGCAATAGTCGCAGCGCCCGCAGGCCTGCGACGGGCTCACCGCGATCTTGTCGCCGGGCTTGACGCGCGTGACGTCCTCTCCGACCTTCGCGACGACTCCCGACGCCTCGTGTCCCGGAACGAGTGGCTCGCGGATGACGAAGCTCCCGTTCCTGCCCTCGAAGTAATAGTGCAGGTCGGAGCCGCAGATGCCGCCCGCGCCGAGCCGGATCAGCACCTGGCCCGGTCCGACCTCGGGTTCGGTCGCGGGCTCGATGCGCAGGTCTTCCTTTGCGTGAATACGGCAAGTCAACATGGTCGCCTCGCTCCTTATCACTGCCTCGATGACGCGTCAATGCTTCGCGTCCCAGCTCTTGCTCAAACGCTTGTATGCCCTGTCGAGATGGCCTTGCATCGCGGCGCGGGCGCCGGACACGTCGTGCTTCGCGATCGCATCCAGGACCAGCCGATGCTCGGCCACCGCGCGCGTCCAGTGGCTTGGACTGTCGTAATGATGCTCGAGTTGTGCGAACAACGGACCCATCCGTTCCTCCCATAGCATCTTCACCACCGCCACCAGCGCCCCGTTGCCGGTCGCCTCCGCGATGCGCAAATGAAACAGCCGGTCGCCCGCGAGCGGTTGCCGCTTCTCGTCGTTCGCGACGCTTTCCATCTGCTGCAACGCCTCCTCGATCGCCGCGATCTGCGGCCGCTTCGCCATCTTCGCGGCGAGCGCCGCGCACTCGCTCTCTACGATCCAGCGCGCGCGCAGAAGCTCGAACGGTCCCATCACTGCCTGCACCGGCGTCCGCGACTCGCCGTTGCCCCGCGGCCCGAGGACGTAGATGCCGGATCCGACCTTGACCTCAACTAGGCCCTCCACCTCCAGCGCGATCAGCGCCTCGCGGACCGACGGCCTCGACACGCCGAGTTGCCGCGCAAGATCGCGTTCAGGAGGCAGCCGCGCACCGGCGGCAAACTCCCTGGAGCGGATCAGAGCACGAATCTGGTCGGCGATCTGACGGTAGAGCCGGCGGGGCTCTATGCTGTGGATCGGCATGGGCTGCCAGAACCTGGGCGCCGGCCGGCTTGGCCGCCCGGCGCAAGGGTCGTAGCTAAACAAAATCCTGCGGTTTGGTCAAGTGGTCTTACCAATTCCGGACGCCATTGTTAGACTATGATGGATATTTTTGGCGCTGCGCGAGCTTCGTGAGCCGGCGGCGCGCGACACGACCCAGAGGAACGGCCCGTGAGTGGACGCTTGGCAGGAAAGACTGCGCTGATCACAGCCGCCGGGCAGGGCATCGGCAGGGCGACGGCGCTGGCGATGGCCGCCGAGGGGGCGCGGGTTCATGCGACCGACGTCAATCCAAAGACGCTGGAGACCCTTGCCGGGAACGGCAATATCTCGACCCGCGTGCTCGACGTGCTCGACGATGCCGCGATCAAGCGCGCGCTCGACGAGCTGCCACCGCTCAATGCGCTGTTCAATTGCACCGGCTACGTGCACCACGGCACGGTGCTCGATTGCACGCCGAAGGATTGGGAGTTCAGCTTCAACCTCAACGTGCGCGCGATGTACATGACGATCAGGTGCGCGCTGCCGAAGATGCTCGAAAACGGCGGCGGCAGCATCATCAACATGGCGTCCGTCGCCGGCTCGATCAAGGGGCTTCCCAACCGTTTCGTCTACGGCGCATCGAAGGCTGCCGTCGTCGGGCTCACCAAATCGGTCGCGGCCGACTTCGTCGCCAAGGGCATCCGCTGCAACGCCATCGCGCCGGGGACGGTCGACACGCCATCGCTGGAGGAACGCATCGGCGCTTTCGCCGACCCGGTCGAAGCGCGCAAGGCATTCATCGCCCGCCAGCCCATGGGGCGGCTCGCCAAGCCCGAGGAGATTGCGCCGATCGTGATATTTCTCGCCTCCGACGAGTCGGTCTTCGCCACCGGCAATGTCTATTCCGTCGACGGCGGTATGACCATCTGAACGCCGGTGGAAAGCTTCGGATAACGCCCGCCGGCTCTCGTTGCTGCTCGCTTTCGATGCTCATGTACTTACGTGTACACTCCGCTCGAAACTCATTTGGCAACTGAGGCGGCGCCTTGCCAGCAGTCGTTCTCGTCGCTTTCTTCCCGGCTTTCCGTTTTCGTAACCCCGAGCAATCAGGAGATCTCCATGAAACTCGTTCGGTACGGCCCTCCCGGCAAGGAAAAGCCCGGGCTGATCGATGATGATGGCAAGCTGCGCGACCTGTCGCGCAAGGTCAAGGACATCGATGCGGCGACCCTTGCGCCGGGCGAGCTCGTCAAATTGCGCAAGCTCGACCCGAAGAAGCTGCCGCTGGTCAAGGGCCGGCCGCGACTCGGTCCGTGCATCGCGACGCCGCCGAAGTTCATCGCGATCGGCCTGAATTACGTCGATCACGCCAAGGAATCCGGCAATCCGATTCCCGAGCACCCCGTGGTTTTTTACAAAGCCGAAACCTGCATCGTCGGCGCGAACGACAGCATCATGCTGCCGCCCGACTCGACGCATACCGACTGGGAGGTCGAGCTCGGCGTCGTGATCGGCAAGACCGCGCGCTACGTCGACAGGAAGGATGCGCTCAAGCACGTCGCGGGTTACTGCATCGTCAACGACGTGTCCGAGCGCGAATATCAGTTGAAGCGCAGCGCGACGCAATGGAGCAAGGGCAAGGGCTGCGATACGTTCGGGCCGATCGGCCCGTGGCTGGTCACGACCGACGAGATCAAGGAACCGCAGAATCTCGATATGTGGCTCAACGTCAACGGCGTGCGCAAGCAGACCGGCAACACGAAGACCATGATCTTCGGCGTGGGCGATCTGGTCGTCGACTTGTCCAAATACATGACGCTGGTGCCGGGCGATATCATCACGACGGGCACGCCGCCCGGCGTCGGCATGGGAATGAAGCCCGAGCCGCAGTACCTCAAAGCGGGCGACGAGGTGACGCTCGGCATCGCCGGGCTGGGCGAGCAAACGCAAAGTGTCGTCGCATTCAAGGCCAGGCGCTGATACGAAACTGGGAGGCTGTCGGGGCTCCTGGCCGCGACGCGCTTCATAGATCACCTTGTTTTCGTCGCGCCAGCGTTGGCGGACGTTCGCAACAGCACTTCCATGACGCAACCGAAGACCGAGTACGCCCGCAGCGGTAACGTGCATATCGCGTATCAGGTCGTGGGGCAGGGGCCGCTCGATCTCGTCTTCGTCCAGGGCTGGGTCTCGCACGTCGAGCTTGCCTGGAACGAGCCAACGCTCGCGAGCTTCCTCGACCGGCTCGCGTCGTTCTCGCGCCTGATCACCTTCGACAAGCGTGGCACCGGTCTGTCGGACCGCGTCCCCGACGACCAGTTGCCGACGCTCGAAGAACGGATGGATGACTTGCGCGTGGTGATGGACAAGGTTGGCTCCGAGCGCGCGGCCCTCTTCGGCGTGTCCGAGGGCGGCAACCTTTGCGCCTTGTTCGCGGCGACCTTCCCAGAGCGGACCACGGCGCTCGTGATGGCGGATACCTATGCTAAGCGTGTCTGGAGTCCCGACTACCCGTGGGCGCCGACGCCGGAAAAGCGCCAGAAGGAGTACGAGCTCGTCGAGCGCGAGTGGGGCAACCTGATGGATCTCGACCACTACATTCCGAGCAAGATAGGCGACGAAACATTTGCGCGCCGCCTTGCCACGTACTGGCGACGGGCCGCGAGCCCGGGTGCGGCGGTGGCGCTGCTGCGCATGAATACGCAGATCGATATCCGCAGCATCCTGCCGACGATCCGCGTTCCGACGCTCATCCTCCATCGCACCGGCGATCTCGACGTCAACGTCGAGGAAGGGCGCTACATCGCGGCCCGGATCCCCGGCGCCAAATTTGTCGAGCTTCCGGGAGACGATCATCTGCCCTGGATCGGCGATCAGGATGCGTTTCTGGATGAGGTGCAGGAGTTTCTCACCGGAGTCAGGCCGCCTCGTGCGGTCGACCGCGTGCTTGCGACGATCATGTTCACCGATATCGTCGGCTCGACCGAGTTCGCGGCCCGCATCGGCGATCAGGCTTGGAAGAGCCTCCTCCAGCAGCACGACGCGCTGGTGCGCAAGGAGCTTGTTCGTTTCCGCGGCCGTGAGGAGAAGACGACGGGTGACGGATTTTTTGCGACGTTCGATGGCCCCGCACGCGCCATTCGTTGCGCTTCCAGCATCCGCGACAATGTGCGTCGACTCGGCGTCGAGATCCGCGCCGGCTTGCACACCGGAGAGATCGAGCTCGGCGACGACCACGTCGGCGGCATCGCCGTCCACATCGGGGCACGCGTTGCCGCCAACGCGGAGCCGGGCGAGGTGCTCGTGTCCAGTACGGTCAAGGACCTCGTATCGGGCTCCGGAGTAACCTTTGCCGATCGCGGTCTGCACACGCTCAAAGGCGTGCCGGGCGAATGGCGCCTGTTCAGCGCCAGATGAGCGGCCGCGCGGATCCGGCATGAGAGCCTCGCCGACCGCAGACCAGGGCACCGCGACGCGGCTGTTGTCGCGCGACGACTACCTGTATCCCGCGCTTTCGAGCCGTCGGAGCGGGCGGCTCGCTCTCGACCCGCGGCACACGATGTATTGGGAAGAGTGCGGCAATCCGCGTGGCGTGCCGCTGGTGTTCCTGCACGGCGGTCCCGGTGGCGGCATCTCCGCCGATCACCGCCGCTATTACGATCCCGCGTTCTATCGCATCGTGCTCTACGACCAGCGCGGTGCCGGACAGTCGACCCCGCTGGGTGAGCTTGCCGACAACACGACGCAGCACCTGATCGCCGATCTCGAGCGCCTGCGCGCGCATCTCGGCGTCGACCGCTGGGTCGTCTTCGGCGGGTCGTGGGGTTCCACGCTGGCGCTTGCCTATGCCGAAGCCCATTGGAAACGCGTGCTGGGGCTCGTGCTCCGCGGCATCTTTCTAGCGCGCCCGTGGGAAATCCGCTGGTTTATGCACGACATGCGCTACGTGTTCCCGGAAGCATGGCAGGCCTTCGCCGGCTTCCTGCCCGAGCGCGAGCGTGACGACCTCCTCGCGGGCTATTACCGCCGGTTGACAGATCCGGATCCTGCGCTCCACATCCCGGCCGCGCATGCCTGGAGCCGCTACGAAAGCTCGTGCTCGACGCTGCTGCCGGATCCAGAGCTGATTTCGCATTTCGACGAGGACGCGGTCGCCTTGGCGATCGCGCGGATCGAGGCGCATTATTTTGCGCACCGGCTCTTCCTGCCTGACGGCGTTCTGCTCGCCGACCTCGCGCGCCTGGCCAAGATTCCCTGCGCCATCGTCCAGGGACGCTACGACATCGTCTGCCCGATGCGCTCCGCGGACGAGCTGCACCGCGCCTGGCCCGAGGCCGAATACGTCGTCGTACCCGACGCGGGCCACTCGGCGCGCGAGCCCGGCATCGCCCGCGAGCTGGTGGCGGCGACCGATCGCTTGCGGGCACGGCTCGGCTGAACGAGGACGAGCGGTGGCCGCCATCGAGCGTATCGAGCTCACGCTGGTCGACCTCGAACCCAGGGTCAAGCGCACCGACGCCATCCAGAGCTTTGTGTTGCAAGAGACTCCGATCGTGCGCGTCTTCGACCGCGACGGCGCGTCCGGGACCGGCTACAGCTACACGATCGGCACGGGGGGCTCGTCGATCATGGCGCTTCTCGCCGATCATCTCGCGCCATTGCTCATCGGCCGCGAGGCGGAGCACGTCGAGGCGATCTGGCGCGACCTCCTGTTTCGCACCCATGCGACCTCTGTTGGCGCGATCACCGCACTCTCTCTCGCTGCGCTCGACACCGCGCTCTGGGACCTGCGCTGCCGGCGCGCCTCGCTTCCGCTCGCCGTGCTCGCCGGCGGCGCAAAGGATTCTTGTCCGCTCTACACGACCGAGGGCGGATGGCTGCACCTCCCGCCCGCGGCGCTAGTCGACGATGCCTTGCAGGCGAAAGCCAGGGGCTTCGGCGGCGCGAAAATAAAGATCGGCCGCCCGCACGTCGCCGAGGACGTCGAGAGATTGCGTGCCGTTCGCGAAAGCGTAGGAGCGGACTGGGACATCATGACCGACGCCAATCAGGGCTTCACGCTGTCGGAAGCGATCCGCCGCGCGCGGCATCTCGAAGCGCTCGACATCGCCTGGTTCGAGGAGCCGCTGCCCGCCGACGACGTCGCGGGACACGCGGCGCTCGCCCGCCACACGTCGGTCCCCATCGCCGTCGGCGAGTCTCTCTACAGCACGAGCCAGTTCAAGGATTATCTGCAGGCGGGCGCGTGCTCGATCGTGCAGGTCGATGTCGCGCGGGTCGGCGGCATCACGCCGTGGCTCAAGGTCGCACACCTGGCCGAGGCGTTCAACGTGGCGGTCTGCCCGCACTTTCTGATGGAATTGCATGTGGGCCTCTGCTGCGCGGTACCGAACGGACGCTGGGTCGAGTACATACCGCAGCTCGAGGCAATCACGGAAAGAGGACTCGAGATCCGCGACGGCCGCGCCTACCCATCGCCCGAACCCGGACTGGGCATCGACTGGGACTGGGACGCAATCGGGCGGCTCTCCCGCGCCGCACCGATCGTGATTCGGTAGCCCGGGCTGAGCGCGAAGCGCGATGCCCGGGGGATACCCGGGGCCTCGGCGATCGTAAGTTGCGCCGCCCCGGGCATCGCGCTTCGCGCTCAGCCCGGGCTACGGGACAACGCGGAACGCGGTGACCTGGAACGAGAGGTCGATGTCGTCTCCGACCAGCGTGAGCGCATAGTTCATCCCGAAGTCCGACCGTTTGATCGTCGTTGCGACGCCGGCGCCACAACCTTCGCGGCCGCCTTCGGGCTCACGGCCGCACTCGAGCCGCTCGATCTTGAGCGCGACCGGGCGCGTCACGTCTCGCAGCGTCAGCTCGCCGGCCACGCCGATCAGGCTTTCGCGGTCGAAAACGAGCTGCGTCGAACGGAAGCGGACGACGGGATAATGCAAGGCGTCGAACATGGCCTCGCCGCGCAGGAATTCGTCCCGCGTGTTCCAGCCGGTATCCACAGACGTCGCGTCGACGGTGAAATCGATGCTGCCCGAGTGCTGCTCCGCGTCGAGCACGATGGTGCCGTTCGTCCGGGAGAAGTGCCCGCGCTGTTTGGAAAGTCCGATATGACTGACCGCGAACTCGGCGTAGCTGAACTCGGGCTCGATGCGATAGACCACCGGCGCCGCGGCGGCCGCAGCCGCAGAGCCGAGCGCCAGCAAGGTCGCTGCGCCAGCCAAGAACAGCTTACTGATCCCTGTACGCCTCGATCGGGATCGTGAGCTTGATCTCATCGCTGACGGCTTTCGGGAGGCCGTATTTCATGCCCCATTCCGAACGCACGATGGTCGTCGTTGCCTCCGCGCCGCACATCGGTTTCTTGTTCATCGGGTGCTCGCCGCAGACAAAGTTCGCGACTTTCAGACTGACCGGCTTGGTCACGCCCAGCATCGTCAGCTCGCCGTCCACCTGGACGATGCGATCGCCGTCGAAAACAACGTTGTTCCCCTTGAACGTCAGCGTCGGATAGTTGGCGACGTTGAAGAAGTTTTCACTCTTCATCTGGTCGTCGAGCTTGGAGTCGTAGGTCTTGATCGACGTCGTATCGATAACGATTTCGACGGTCCCTTTCTTCGCGGCCCGGTCGAGCGTGATCTTGCCCGTCGACTTGGAGAACGACCCGCGCTGCTGCGAAAAGCCCATGTGCCGGGCTTCGAAAATCGGCTGCGAGTGCACGGGGTCGATCGTATAAGTCTCCTGCGCGGCAGCGCGGCCTGCGGTGATTGCGAGCGTCAGCGCCACGGTGGCGGCGGCAAGTAGCCTGGTCATGATGTCTCCTGTGGACAGAAAAGCGCGGTTGCCACAGCCGCCATGGAGAACAGGCGCCGCGGCGCATTTGTTCCGGGGTCCCGACATTCAGCCGTAAATCTTCAGGCCCTTCTCAATAGCAGTTTGCCGTGCGCGAGGCGACGCATGGGGACGGGAGCGGAGTCCTGGTTACTGCTGTATCGCCTCGATCGCTATGGCGATGTTCACGTCGTCGGCGGTCGAGGCCTGGTTTTTCGTCATGCCGAACTCGGAGCGCTTGACGCTCGCCGTGACTTCGGCACCGCAGGCCGGCTTTTTGGTAGCGGGATGAATGGCGCACTTGAAATCGGCCACCGTCAGCGTGACCGGTTTGGTCACACCGCGTATCGTTAACTCGCCGTCGGCGCTCACGACGCGATCTCCATCGAACTTCAGGCTGGTCGACTTGAAGGTGATGCTCGGAAACTGGGCGACGTTGAAATAGTCCTCGCCTTTGAGCATCGTCTCGCGCGACGTGCTACCCGAAGTCACCGAAGCCGCGTCGATCGCCACATCGATCGAGCCGTTTCGGGCGCCGCGGTCGAGCATCACCATACCGGTCGTCCTGCCGAAGCTTCCGCGCTGCAGCGACAGGCCGAGGTGGCTTACCGAGAAGGTCGCCGCCGTGTGCAGCGGGTCGACCCTATAGTTTTCCTGGCTGAACGCGCGACCGGCAAAGACCACCAACAACGCGGCAATGGCAAAACGAGCCCACATAACTTCTCCTCCTGATCGACTCTATGCCACAGGCGGCAGTACCATCCTGACCCGGACAACGACGTCGTTGGCGACCATTTCGGTGTCGGCCCACATGCCTTCGCCGACCTGGTAGTCGATGCGCTTCAACGGGAAGCTTCCCTCGGCAACGCTGTTGCCGGTCGCATCCTTCTTGAGCATGATGGGTATGACGACCTCCTTCGTAATGCCCTTGAGGGTAAGCTTTCCAGCGATCTCGTACTTGTCGCCGCCTAAGTTCTTGATCGAGGTCGAGGCGAAACGCGCGACCGGGAACTTCGCCGTGTTGAACCATAGCGGACTCTTGATCTCGGTTTCCGATTCGTCGCTGGCGAGATCGATGCTGCCGAGATCGATTTCGAACTCCGCCTTCGACTTGGCAAGGTCCTTCGGCAGAAACACGATGTTGGCCTTCCACTTGCGGAACCGTCCCTCGACGTTGACGCCCAACTGCTTGGAGACGAAGCGGATCTCGCTCTTGTCGATCAGCAGGCCCTGCCCATCGGCATAGCTGGCAGCGAGCAAGAGCGCTCCGAGCGACGGGATAAACGAACGCAACAGAACCATCATCCAATGCTTCCTTTCGGCCGGGTTCGCGGCAGCATGCGCATGAGCGCGGGGTCGCGGTCGACAAAATGGTGCTTGAGCGCGGCCGCCGTATGCACGCAGACCAGCGCGAACAGGGCGAAGTTCAATGCCACGTGCGTCCCCTTGAGCACGCCGGCCAGCGCCTTGTCGGCGGGCACCAAATCGGGCAAAGGAACCAGGCCCAGATAGACGACCTGCACACCCGTCGCCGAGCTGTAGAGCCAGCCGGATACCGGGATCGCCAGCAGCAGCGCGTACATCAGCATCTGCGTCACCTCCGCAGCCCGGCGCTGCCACTCGGGCATCGCCACGGGGGGCGGGGCCGGATAGATCCAGCGCCAGCCGAGCCGCGCGCACGTCAGGAGGAACACTGTAATGCCGATCCATTTGTGCCAAGCGTACCACTGCAACTTCCGCGGGATAATCGGCAAAGGAACCATCGACAACCCGAGCGTTACGTTGGCCACGATCAGCACGGCGGTCAACCAATGCAGCGCGATCGCCGCGCTGCTGTAACGGACTCCTGTTTCATCCACTGCCATCGCTCGCAGTGCGCGCACGGTACGTTGTAATTCAACCGCAAACAGGCTGTCAACCGGCGTTGTTCCCCGGACACCGGTTCGATCTCCCGCCCCAGTATAATGGCGCGAAGCCTTGCGGCGCCACGATGCATCGACCGCGCCCTTCCCTGCCCCGTCATGCCCACCTCAGGTAATGCCGCATGGCTCGCGCGCAGCCGCGCCGCCGTATGGCATCCGTGCACGCAGATGAAGCTGCACGAGACGCTGCCGCTGGTGCCGGTCGCCCGCGCCAGCGGGCCATGGCTTTACGATTTCGACGGGCGCCGCTATCTCGACGCGGTAAGCTCGTGGTGGGTCAATCTGTTCGGGCACGGCCACCCGGGGATCAACGCTGCCATCGGCGCGCAGCTCGCCGAACTCGAGCACGTCATGCTCGCCGGATTCACGCATCGTCCGGTGATCGAGCTCTCGGAGCGGTTGGCCGCGCTCGCGCCGGGGCGGCTGGGGCACTGCTTTTACGGCTCGGACGGCGCCTCGGCGGTCGAGATCGCCCTCAAGATGAGCTTCCACTACTGGCGCAATCGCGACCGGCCGGCGAAGACCGGCTTCGTCAGTGTCGAGCACGGATATCACGGCGAGACGCTGGGCGCGCTTGCCGTCACCGACGTCGCGCTGTTCCGCGACGTGTACGCGCCGCTCCTCCGCGACGGCATCACCGCGCCCTCGCCCGACGCGCGGCTCGCCGCGCCCGGCGCGTCAGCGCGCGACCACGCGCTCGGCGCTGCGGCCGCACTCGAAACGCTCTTCGCCGAGTGTCACACGAGCGTCGCGGCGCTGATCGTCGAGCCGCTGGTGCAGGGCGCGACCGGGATGGCGATGTACGACCCGGTGTACCTCGTCCGCGTTCGCGAGCTCTGCACGCGCTACGACGTGCATCTGATCGCCGACGAGATCATGACCGGATACGGTCGAACCGGCACGATGTTCGCTTGCGAGCAGGCCAAGATCGTGCCCGACTTTCTCTGCCTGTCGAAGGGCATCACCGGCGGCTACCTGCCGCTTTCGGTCGTGCTGACGACCGACGAGGTCTACGCGGCGTTCTACGACGACGCTCTACGACGACGATCCCGCCCGCGGCTTCCTGCACTCGCATTCGTATACCGGCAACGCGCTCGCCTGCCGAGCCGCGCTGACTGTGCTCGATCTGTTTCGCGATGAGGACGTGCTCGCGCGCAATCGCGACCGCGCGTCCAGGCTCGACGCGCTGGCGCAGCCGCTCGCAGCGCATGGCAAGGTTCGGAACTTTCGCCACCTCGGCATGATCTGGGCCTTCGAGGTCGCTTCAGCGCGACCCGATTTTTCGCGCTGGTTCTTTGCTGAGGCGCTCGCGCGCGAGTTGCTGCTGCGACCGATCGGCAACACGGTCTACTGGATGCCGCCCTACGTGCTCGACGACGCCGAGATGGCGCTCCTCGCCGAGCGCACGCTGGAGATCGTGGCATGCGCCTGATTCGCGCACTCGGCCCTGCGGTCGCGCTGGCGGCATGGCTCGTGGCGGCGGACGCGAACGCTGCGCTGCCGCGCGCTGTCGCCCGCGCCTTTCTCGACGAGGGCATTCCGCTCTCCGCGGTCAGCGCCTACGTGCGCGAGGCCGGAGGCGCGCGACCGCTCGTGTCGCACCGGCCCGGCAAGCCGATGAATCCGGCCTCGACAATGAAGCTCGTGACGACTTTTGCTGCGCTGGAGCTGCTCGGGCCCGATTACCGCTGGAAGACGGAAGCGTTCGCCGACGGGCCGCTGGTCGGCTCGACGCTCGAGGGCGATCTCGTGCTCAAGGGTTACGGCGACCCGAAGATCACCGTCGAGCAATTTCAGGCGCTGATCGCTGCGCTGCGCGCCACCGGCCTTTCGAACATCAGCGGCGATCTCGTGCTCGACCGCAGCTATTTCGCAACCGTCGCGCACGATGCGGCGGCGTTCGACGCCGAGCCGCTCAAGCCCTACAACGTCGGCCCCGACGCGCTGCTCGTCAACTTCAAGAGCGTGCGCTTCGTATTCGCTCCGAGTGCAGCCGGCGACGCGACGGACGTGCGGATCGAGCCCGCGCTCGACAACGTTGCGCTGCGCAGCGCACCGCGGCTTGTCGCCGGCGATTGCGGTGACTGGCGCTCGGCGCTTGGCGCAAGCTTTGTCAATCGCGCCAACGCGGCGGGTGCCACTTTCGGCGGCCGTTACGCGGCCTCCTGCGGCGAGCGCGACTGGTACGTCGCCCTCCTTGATCATCCGCACTACGTGCTTGCGATGTTCGCGCGCTACTGGAAAGAAGCCGGCGGAACGTTTGCCGGCGGCGTGCGCGAAGGTCGCGCGCCGCCGGGAGCCAAGCCGATCGCGACGTTGCAGTCGCCGCCCCTGTACGACGCGGTGCGCGACATCAACAAGCTTTCCAACAACGTGATGGCGCGACAGTTGTTCCTTACGCTGGCGACGACCGCGCATGCGCCGCCCGCGACGACGGCGCACGCGACCGATGCGGTGCGGCGTTGGCTCGCCAAGCGAAAGCTCGGCTTTCCGGAGCTTGTCATGGAGAATGGATCGGGCCTGTCGCGACGCGAGCGCATCGCGGCGCAGAGCATGGCCCGGCTGCTGCTTGCGGCGGACGCAAGCAGAGTGCGCGGCGATTTCGCGAGCTCGCTTGCCGTGGCAGCCACCGACGGCACGGTGCGCAAGCGTTTCGTCGACGACGACGTCGCCGACCAGGCCTTGCTCAAGACCGGATCGCTCGAAGGCGTGCGCGCGCTCGCCGGTTACGTCCTGGGGCCGGGCGACCGGCGCTATGTCGTCGTGTGCTTCGTCAACCATCGCAATGCGGGCCGCGCGCAGCGGGCGCTCGATCTGCTCGTGGAGCAGATCCACGCCGGAATGCGCGACGGAGCGTCGCGATGAACGGCCTCATGCTTCTCGACGCGCTTGCGGAAGCGCGCATCGAAGAGGCGATCGCGAAAGGCGCGTTTGACGATCTTCCCGGCGCGGGCCGGCCGCTCGTTCTCGACGATGACCGGCTCATACCCGAAGAGCTGCGTGCCGCGTACCGGATCCTGAAAAATGCCGGCTTCGTGCCGCCCGAGGTCGAAGCGCGGTGCGATGTCGCGGATCTCGTCGCCCTGCTCGCGACACTCGACGACGATGCCGCGCGGCGCCGCGCGGTGGCGAAGCTCGCGTTGCTGGAGGCGCGGCTCGAGGCGAGCGGAACCGGTTTTCGGCGCAATCGCACGTATGAGGGCCGGGTCATCGAGCGCTTCCGCCGTAGCCTGGGCTAAGCGCGAAGCGCGATGCCCGGGAGTCGGAAGCGCGTTGTTGCACTCCCGGGCATCCCCCGGATCAGGTCCGGGGTCAGCCCGGGTTACGCAGTTGCGCAACTACGAAGACGTCACATGCCCGGCACCGGCTGGCTGTCCTTGAACAGCACGTAGCCGCGGATCAAGCGGTAGAGCACCCAGATCGTGGTCGCCACCCAGATTATGTAGCCGATGACCAGCCCGATCAGGATGATCGCGAGCAACACGAAAATAATCGCCCCAATGCAACCCCACAGCAACGAGTACCAGAACGTGCGGATCAGCCATTGGTAGTGCGAAGCGAGCCATGTGCCCGTCGCGTCGCCGCGCTTCACGTAGGCGAGAATGATGCCGATGATGCCGACGATGCCGAACAGCGGCGCGATCAGCGGAAAGCCCGAGGACACGAGTCCTAGAAGTGCAGCGACGCCGAAGAGCGCATACACGACGAGCGTCGTCGAGATCAAAGACGCGGACGGCACGGCGGGCGGAGCAGGCGTATCGGTCATTTTTAGGCCTCCGTTGCTTGCGTTTGTGTTCAGTGTTCGGCTTCGCGACCGCGCCGGCGAGGCCGGCCGCAGGCTTCAATCAGAATAGCGCCTGCCGTCCTTGTGCGCACCATAGGCGCCGTCCCCGCCATCGCACCACATCAGATCGTCATCGGGATAGAAAGCGTTGTCGCCGTCGATGCGATTGCCGACCTCGAGATACACCGCGGGTACCGTGCCGCGATTGACGAAATGGTGCGCGTCGCGCTTCCCCGCCGGATAGCCGGCGCACATGCCCGCGCCCAAGGTCTGTTCGCCCGCCTCGCTGACGAGCACGACCTCGCCGGAGAGCACATAGACGAACTCATCTTCGAGCGTATGCCAGTGGCGGAGTGCCGACTGGCCGCCGGCGCCGAGCGTGACCAGATTGACGCCGAACTTGGTGAGGCCGCAGGCCTCGCCCAGGCGGCGCTTGACCCTGTCACCCATGCGCGAGCGGAACGGTTCCGGATAGCCGGAGCCGCGCACTTCCGGCACGGCCGCGGGATCGAGGGCAGGGAGCTTCAACGGAGGCATGATTTTAGCGCCGGCTTGTCGGACCCAGGCTGATTGCGGCGGTTTGGCGATGGTACATAATACGCGATCCGGCGACCCCACCGCGCCGCCCCTCATTTCAACGGAGATCGACATGACTGCAGCAAAATTCGAACGCAGCCGCGAGGCATTGGTCAAGGATTTCTCCGACGTGCTCGTGGAAGCGGAGACGCTGCTCAAGCAAGCCGCCAAGGAATCCGGCGAAAAGGCGAGCGATTTGCGCTCGCAGGTTGAAACCAAGCTGCGCTCGGCCAAGATGCGCCTCCAGGACGTGCAGGACGACGCGATCGACAGCGCCAAGGCTGCGGCCCGCGCGACCGACGATTACGTGCGCGACAATCCCTGGCAGGCGATCGGCGTCGCCGCGGCAATCGGCTTTCTGGTCGGGCTGGTGGTCAGCCGCCGGTAACATTCCGTGACCGAACCCGGCGCAGAGCGGCCCGCCGCGGGACTCGCCGGTGCGCTGTCCGGCATGATCGCGACGGTGGTCGCGCTGCTGCGCACGCGCCTCGAGCTCGCTACAGTCGAGCTCGAAGAGGAGCGCGAGCGCATCAAGATCATGCTGGTGCTGATCGTCGTCGCGACGATGTTTGCCTGCTTCGCGCTGGTCTCGGTCTCGGTTTGGGTCGTGGTCTGGCTCTGGGACAGTCATCCGCTGGCGGCGATTGCGAGCGTCGCGATCTTCCATGCGCTGATCGCAGGGGGCGCGGTGCTCGCCCTGAAGCAACAGCTGCAGGCGCACGGACGGCCGTTCGCGGCGACGCTCGCCGAGCTGGAGCGCGACGCGGAAGCGTTGCGCCGGAAGCCATGAGCGGCGTTCGATGAGCCAATCGCTCGAAAGCCTGGCGGCGCGCAAGCAGATCCTGCTCGCGCAGTCGCAACTGCAGCGCATGCAGTTCGCCTTGCACGCTGGCGACGCGCGCGACGCCCTGCGCCCCGCCGGCCTGGTGGGCGGTGCGATTGCGCGCCCCGCGGCGGCGATCGCGCTGGCCAGCACGGTGGCACGCCTGTTCGGCTGGAACCGGCTGGCTCGCATCGCGCGCTACGGCGCGATCGCGCTGGTGGTCTTCCGCTTCGCCCGGATATGGCGGAGTCGCGAGTAGCTCCCGAATTCATTCGCACGCGCGTAGCCCGGGCTGACCCCGGACTTGATCCGGGGGATGCCCGGGGGCAACGCTGCGCTGAAACACCGCCCCGGGCATCGCGCTGCGCGCTCAGCCCGGGCTACAACCCAAGCTCTCTCCAGAGCGCGTCGATGCGCCGCTTCACTGCGTCGTCCATCGCGATCGGGCGGCCCCAGGTGCGCTGCGTTTCGGCAGGCCATTTGTTCGTGGCGTCGATCCCCATCTTGCTGCCCAAGCCGGCGACCGGCGAGGCGAAGTCCAGATAGTCGATCGGTGTGTTCTCGATGATCAGCGTATCGCGCGCGGCGTCGACGCGCGTGGAGAGCGCCCACACGACCTCCTTCCAGTCGCGGACGTTCACGTCGTCGTCGGTGACGACGATGAGCTTGGTGTACATGAACTGCCGAAGAAAGCTCCAGACACCGAACATCACGCGCTTGGCGTGGCCGGGATACTGCTTTTTCATGCTGACAACGGCCAGCCGGTACGAGCAGCCCTCCGGCGGCAGGTAGAAGTCCGCAATTTCCGGAAACTGCTTCTGCAGCAGCGGCACGAAGACTTCGTTCAGCGCGACACCCAGCACCGCGGGCTCGTCGGGCGGCTTTCCGGTATAAGTCGAGTGATAGATCGGATCGCGGCGCATGGTGATGCGTTCGAGGGTGAGCACCGGGAAACGCTCGACCTCGTTGTAGTAACCGGTGTGATCGCCGAAAGGGCCTTCCAGCGCGCTCTCGTAGCCGGTCGGATCGCCGGCGTCGGGACGAATGAAGCCTTCGAGGACGATCTCGGCCGAAGCCGGCACTTGCAGGTCGTGCGTGATGCACTTCACGATCTCGGTTCGCGCGCCGCGCAACAGTCCCGCGAACTGATATTCCGACAACGTGTCGGGCACGGGCGTCACCGCGCCGAGAATCGTCGCCGGGTCGGCCCCGAGCGCGACCGCGACCGGAAACGGCTTCCCCGGCGACGCGAGGGCATGATCGCGAAAATCGAGCGCGCCGCCGCGATGCGGCAGCCAGCGCATGATCAACTTGTTCTTCGCGATCACCTGCTGCCGGTAGATGCCCAGGTTCTGGCGCTGCTTGAGCGGGCCGCGCGTGACGGTGAGTCCCCAGGTAATCAGCGGCGCGATATCGCCGGGCCAGCAGGTCTGAACCGGCAGGCGCGAGAGATCGAGCTCCGCGCCCTCCCACACGATCTCCTGGCACGGTGCCGCGGAGCGTTCCTTCGGCGTCATGTGCATGACCTGCAGGAACACCGGCCGCGTGTTCTGCCACGCGTCCTTCAATCCCTTCGGTGGCTCGGGCTCCTTGAGGAACGCGAGCAGCTTGCCGACTTCGCGCAGCGCTGCGACCGACTCTTCGCCCATGCCCAGTGCAACACGAAGCGGCGTGCCGAAAAGATTGCCCAGCACGGGGATCCGCGGCCGCCCGTCCGCACCATCGAAACCCTTCGGCCTTTCGAACAGCAGCGCAGGGCCGTTCGCCTTCAGCACGCGATCGCAGATCTCGGTCATCTCCAGCCGCGGATCGATCTCAACGGCGATGCGTTTCAGCTCGCCGCGACGTTCGAGCTGGGCGAGGAAATCGCGGAGGTCGGTGTATTTCATCGTGGCTTTGGCGCGTGCAGCCTCGGGCGCGCGCGGGCATCTTACCAGCCGCTCCGTGCACGGCGCGGTACGGCCCGCGCAGGGCGCTTCATCCAAGCAATACGAGCAAAACGGCCCAGAATGCCGAAATCTGTCGGGAGACGGCGACACTGCCCGTGGTTTCGACGCCACAGGGTGCCCGAGACGCGGTATTATCCGCGCCCGCGGCTGGACCGCCGCAACAGCCAACCGCTATGCTGGTTTGCGTGGGCTCCTCCGGGAGCCCACATCGCCGAGGAGATCAACGCTTGCCAACGGTCGCGGCCGCGCTCAAGGCCTGGTCTGGAGTCGTCGCCCTGTCGTGGGCAACCGCGGGCTTCGCCGCATCTGCCGGAAGCGAGTCGCCCACGCTTCCACAAGTAGCAGCTCCCGGAACCACCGCAACGACGCTGCCGTCGATCGAGCTCCTGCACGATCAGCCCACGCTCGCCGGCAGCTGCGGCGGCAGCGGGTTCAACGTCAACACATTCATCAACGTCACGGGGGTTGCCTCGGCGGATGTCACGGTCACGGTGCCCGGCGTGGGCACCATCGAGGAATTTACCGACGAGACCGGCGCCAACCTCGGGGCCTACAACGCGGCTTACCCGACGTTTCAGATCAAGCCGTTCGGCGGCGGCTTGCCGCCGAACACGAAGATCACGATCACCATCACCACCTACACCGGACCTAGTAAGACCGGCTCGGTCAGCTTTGTCAGCACGATCGTATTCGATTGCACGACTGGCAAGGTGCTCCGGGCCTTGCCCGCAAACCTTGCTGCGTCGATCCCTACGTTATCGCCCGTCGCGCTCGCCGCGATGACAACATTGCTCGCCCTGCTCGGCACGGCGATGCTGCGTCGCCGACGCGGCGGCAAACCGCGCGCAGCTAGATCACTGAACCGCTTCCTCCGTCCATCGGCACGATGGCGCCGGTGACATAGCTTGCCTGGTCCGAGGCGAGGAACAAGGCGACTTGCGCAACTTCTTCGGGCGTGCCGAGCCGGCCGAGCGGGATTCTCGCCTGATTGCGCTCGAGCAGTTCGGCCTCGGACAGCCCGGTCATCTTCGACTCGGCTTTCAAGCCTTCCTGTACGCGACCGGTCAGCGTGGCCCCGGGATTGATGGCGTTGATGCGGATGCCCTTGGGCCCGAACGCTGCGGCCAAACCCACCGTCGCCAGCATCAGTGCTGCGTTCGCCGCGCCACCGGGCAGGTGTACCGGACTCGCCACCTTGCCACCCATGCCGATGATGTTGACGATCGCGCCGCGGCCGCGACCGAGCATCCGCTTGAGCACCGCATCGATGGCGTGAATGTAGCTGAAAAATTTTGCGTCCATGGCATCATGCCACGCCGCGGCGTCGAGATCGGCCGGCGCATACCGGCGCGCGGCGCCGGCCGAGTTCACGAGGATCGCGATGGGCCCGACGCTTTCCTCGGCTCTCCCGGCCATGCGCTCGGCTTCCTCGGCTCGCGTGAGGTCGGCGGCGATTGCCAGCGGCATCGGCGCGCCCTTCGGCCAGCGCGCGAGCGCTGCGTCGAGGTTCGCCTGACTGCGCGATACCAGCACGACTTTCGCGCCCTCGTGCGCGAATGCCTCGGCGCACGCCCAGCCGATGCCCTTGCTCGCTCCGGTCACGACGACGATGCGATCCTTCAGCTGCAAGTCCATCGGCTGCTCCTCTCACGGTAATGCGCGTAGCTCGTAGCGCAACTCACGGCGGTTTTCGAAGCGCCGTCCCGGGCATCGCGCTTCGCGCTCAGCCCGGGCTACATATGGGAATTGTCGTAGCCCGGGCTGAGCGCAGCGATGCCCGGGTTACATCGGCCACCTCGGCCAGCGCTGCAAGCGCACGGCGTAATCGGCGACGGTGCCGGCGAATATCGCGAGCCCAAGCCAGTGATTGCCCAGAAACGCGCGGAAGCAGCCCGCGCGCTCGCGTTTGCGGATCAGCCAAAAGTGCCAAAGCGCAAGTGCTGACGCGATCAGGACCGCGCCGTAGAACAGCGGTCCCATGCCGAGCATGCGTCCGATCCACGTCAGCATCCCGAGGTAGACCGCGTAGCAGAGCATCACCGCAAGGACATCGAAGCGGCCGAACGCAATCGCCGACGTCTTGAGTCCCAGCCTGATATCGTCCTCGCGATCGACCATCGCATACTCGGTGTCGTAGGCCATGACCCAGAACAGGTTGGCAGTGAAGAGCCACCATCCGTTTGCCGGCACGAAGCCGAAGACCGCCGCGTAAGCCATCGGAATGCCGAAGGAAAAGGCGATGCCGAGAAACGCCTGCGGCAGTTGAAAAAAACGCTTGACAAAAGGATACGCGATCGTGATCGCGAGCGCGGGAATGGAGAGCAGGATAGTGAACCGGTTGAAGCGCAGGAGCAGCAGGAACGCACACGCCGCCAGCACGGCGGCGACGGCGAGCGCTTCCCAGGGCTCGATCTCGCGCCGCGCCAGCGGCCGGTTCGCGGTGCGCTCGACATGCGCGTCGAAATCGCGGTCCGCGTAGTCGTTGATCGCGCATCCCGCCGAGCGCATCAGCAGCGTACCGACCACGAAGATGCCGACCACGATCCATGACGGCGAGCCCGACGCGGCAATCCACAGCGCAGTCAGCGTCGGCCACAGCAGCAGCAACGTACCGATCGGCTTGTCGAGGCGGATCAACCGCTCGTAGGCGTCGAGGCGCGCGGCGATTTTCTGCCAGCGCGTGCGCTGCGGTACCGCAGAGGCAGAAGGGTTCGTCACAGCGGCAGATTCAACTGCTTCCTGAGCTCGCGCGGCGCGACTTCGGCGAGCAACGCCTGCGGCGTCGGATAGCGCAGCCGCACGCGCAGTTCGCGCTTCATGCGCGCGTTGGATAGCCGTCGCGATTCGCTCATGAACGACAGGAGTTGCGGCGCGATGCGAGTCTCTGCTTCTTCCCACGAGATCCGCGGCGGGCGCGCCAGCTGAAACGCGTCGGCGACCGCATCGAACCAGTTGCCCATCTGCATTTCGCCGTCGTCGGTAACGTTGTACGCGCGATTCGGTTTGCCGCGAAACGCCGCGGCGACGGCGGCGCGCGCCAGATCGTCGGCGTGCACATGATTGGTGTACACGTCGTCCTCGGGCCGGAGCACGGGTGTTCCCTGCCGCAAGCGGTCGAGAGGCAGGCGCGTCGCGGCGTAGATACCGGGTGCGCGCAGGATCGCGAGCTTGACGCCGTAGCGCTTCGCCCAGCGCCGCAAACGATCTTCTGCGGCGATCCGCCGTCGTGCGCGCGGCGTCTGACTGCGGCGTGGCCGCGTCTCGCTTACGCGTGCTCCGGCGCAATCGCCATAGACCCCGCTGGTGCTGATGTAGACGAAGTGGTGGGGTATAATCCGCGCCTTCGTCAGCGCGGCGATGAGCCGCATGGTGCGCGGATCGTCGCGGCCTTCGCCCGGCGGCGGCGCGAAATGCAGCACCGCGAAAGGTGCCGCGCGCAGGCGCTCGAGACTGTGAGAGCGATCGAGATCGCCGAGGATCGGCACGATGCCCCGATTGCGCAGCTTGGGAATGTCCTCCGGCCTTCGCGTGAGGCCGTAGAGCCGAACCCTGCCGCGCAACAGCTCGGCAGTGCGCAGGGCGATGTCGCCGCAGCCAATCAACAGTACCCGTATCACTCTGGTGCCCTGCGCGGAACAACCCTGCCAGCCAGCAAATCGATGCCGTTCCAGATTACCATAAAACCCACCGAGCACAGCTTCGCCTGCGAGGGCGGCGAAACCGTGCTCGCCGCCGCGATGCGCGCGGACCTGATGATCCCCTACGGTTGCCGCAACGGCGCCTGCGGCACCTGCAAGGGAAAAATTCTCGACGGCGCGGTCGACTACGGCGCGCACCAGCCCGGTACGCTCACCGACGCCGAAAAGGCACAAGGGCTGGCGCTCTTCTGCGTCGCCAAGCCGAAGACGCCGCTCAGCATCGAAGTGCGCGAAGTGCGTCGGGCCGGCGATATCCAGATCCGCAAGCTGCCGTGCCGGATCGAGAAGATCGACAAGGTCGCGCCCGACGTCGCGATTGTGTCGCTCAAGCTGCCGGCGAACGAGCGCCTGCAGTATCTCGCCGGGCAGTACATCGACCTCCTGCTCAAGGACGGCCGGCGGCGGAGCTTTTCGCTTGCTACCCCGCCCGAAGACGACGCGCTGCTCGAACTGCATGTGCGCCACATACCGGGTGGCCTGTTCAGCGGTCAGCTCTTCAACGAATTCAAGGGCCGCGAAATCCTGCGCTTCGAAGGGCCGCTGGGGACGTTCTATCTGCGCGAGGAGTCCGACAAGCCGATCATCTTCATTGCCGGCGGCACAGGCTTTGCACCGATCAAGGCGGTCATCGAGCACGCATTGCATCACGAGATCGAGCGGCCGATGGTCCTCTATTGGGGCGTGCGCTCGTTACGCGATCTCTATCTTCCCGATCTGCCCGGGAGCTGGCAGGAGCAGCACCGCGACTTCCGCTTCATTCCGGTGCTGTCCGATCCGCTGGCGGAGGACGAGTGGCCCGGACGGACCGGCTTCGTGCACAAGGCGGTGATGGCCGACTTTCCCGACCTCTCGGGCTATCAGGTCTACGCCTGCGGCGGCCCGGCGATGATCGATGCCGCGAAGCGCGATTTCGCCACCGAGCGCGGTCTGCCGGCGGAGGAATTCTTCGCCGACTCGTTCACGTACGCGGTACAGCCGGAGGCTCCCGCCTAACAGCTATTCACAGGTGTGAAGGATCTCGCCATGAAAAGCTTTGACGAGTCGCTGCACGTCGCGTTTTTTCGCAATGCACAGTATTTTGCGACTGAGCTGTTCTACGATTCGTTCCGGATTCCATTCCCGGTGCCGCGCGAGAATTCCGGCCTTTCGATACCTACACCGCCAGAGAAATGGTGGCAGGAAGTCGCGTTTTACAAGTGGTCGGAGAGTCATCTCGAAGCAGTCGGATTCTGCAACTGGATTGGCTACGCCGACTGCTACCTCTGTGGCGGCATGTGCACTCGAAATAATTTCTACCGGCGGCTGCCAAAGGAACACTGGCTCGCCTGCCGGGAACGAGGCGGAATTGCGCAAATCATGCTCGAGACTGCATTCCGCGATCTAACCGACTGTAAGGCATGGTTCGGTTATTGCGGCGACAAGAAAGCCTATATTGTGGACATTCGCTCGGGTTACCGGCCGACACGCCATCCGTACGTCATCGTGAAATGGAACGCCGCTCTCGCCGAGGCGGAGAAGCGCGAGCTGGAAGACCGCGTAGCTACGATAGGGCCATTTTGAGCAGCGGCCCATCTTCCCTGCCGTGATCTTATAGTCAGCCTGCCTCGAGAATCGCCCTCAGCTCCGACGCGCTCTTCCAATGGTGGCCGCAAATATACCGCGGGAGGCACCAGCGGCTTTCGCGGCCGGTGATCGGTTTCGGCTCATCCGTAACCGCTGCCCGCAAGCCCAGTCGCTCGGCGTTTTTAGGCAGGTACTCTTGGACCAGAAATGCATTGTACTGCCCGAAGGGATAAGCGAAGTATGGAGCATTTCGCCCATTCGTTCGTCTCGCGATGAACTTACTTGCCTCGGCTATCTGGGCGTCCGCGTCCTCAAGAGTGAGAACCTGTGTAAAGTCGGCCCTTGCTTGACGGGAGTGCGCGACCCTCGGCAACGCCGGATGGAGGTGGTCCCAGCTGTGATTGGCGATTGAGATAAATCCCGTCTCAATCGCCGGGCCCCACCATTCGTCGGTCATGGCGCCCAGCCCGACAAAGGTGTAGGCAGCGTCGTATGTCTTCTCGATAACCCGTCGCGCATCCGGTGAAGCGATAACGAAGCTCGTGGCATTGAGCTTGTGTCGCCGGTCCTCAGCATGCTTTGACATGAAATCACGCATGATGCCGAGGAAGCCGCGTTGGCGACCGAACTGCGGGTGCGTGAAGCCCTCAAAGTCGTAAATCGGGCCATCGTCGAAAGTAATCGCAACCAGCGCTCGCCGATCATCGTGGTCGGGAACTTTCGCGGTCCCAAAAAACGCGTCAACCAATGTATCGAGCGAAACAAGCTCGCAGCCGAGATTAGCGATCAGTTCGAGGTCGGCTGCAAGAGCGATGTGATCATTCCGCGCGTAATCGCCCCCGATGACATGATGCGAGTGATATGTGAGTACATAGCCATTCATCGATTAGCCCGTTTTGGGACGACCGGCCCTCCAATAATCTAAATATTTTACAAACCACCAATTACCTGCGTTCAAATAATCGATGGTCTCTACAAATTGTACTTGACATTATTCGATGTCGTCTCCGTGGATGCTGTTCCAAGCGCCTCTCCAGGCGACGCATCACCGCAAGCGGCGAGGCTGCCTGCCGTCGCTTGCAGGCGAGCGGATTGATCGACCGACGAGTGCGCCTCTCGGTCCGCCGCGGCTCCGCGTGGTGCCCGTGACCGGCGGGCGAAATCCCGCCGACGGCGCCGCGATCGTTTCTACCTCTTGCTGCTGCCCGCGTCCCCCGGTCTTCCGGCCGCAATCCGTGCGAGCCCCGCCGGAGTATTGACCGCCGTCACCTGCTCGCGCAGCCATCGTTCGAATTCGCTCACGCTGGTCCCGTCGACGCGGTTCCGACCCTTGCAGGTCGACTCGATCAGCTGCTCATTGATTGTCGGATCGAAATGATAGATATCGTCGTATTTGTCGAGGTCGTGCGTTATGACGGCTTCGCTTTGCAGATCAAAGACCCGAACGTTGTCCAACTCGCGAGTCTTCTCGAAAACGTAGCGCTTGAACTCCAGGCTCACCTGCACCTGATCCCGCTGCGCGAAATCGACCCAGACCAGAATCGAATACGGCGGCCACACAAGATCGAATTCGGTTTCAGGATGGGACTGGAAGAGCGGCAGCAGATTGTGCTCGAAGCTCGCGCGCATGCCTTCGAGCGTGCGCTGCGGCTGCCGGTAGCGCGCATTCAAATTCTTCAGGTCCAGTCCGCGCAGCACTTGCTCGCGCCCGAAACGCACGACGTTGCCCCAGAACCACGCCGCGTTGGGATCGGAGGTGAACTTTTCGCTCGTGTCGCCGGTCACGATGCGCCACGCCTTGACGAGCACGTCCCAGGACAGCAGGTACGGCAGATCGTTGAAAGGATTGCGGTCGTACAGGAATCGCGGCAGCGGACCGGCGACGTCCTGCCGCTCCTCGACGCCTCCCGCGAACTCGTTGAAGTCGAGCACTAAGATTACCCGCTTGAGCGGGCGATCAGCCAGCGCCGTCTCGATCATCAGCCGCTGCTCGGAGGCGCTCATTGCGGGCATGGAAAGGTTGACCGCGGCCCCCCCGCAGACCCGCGCGACGAAGTCATTGCGCGTGTTCTCCATGATCGACGAGCCGCTGACGACTGTGTCGTAGGGCTGGTTCTTGGCGAGCCCCGGATTGATGTAGCGATGGTGCAGGAAGTAGAACCGCGGCGGATAGTGCGTTGCGAGGTGATACTGCTGGAAAGGGTCGACCCATGCGACGAAGGCTGCGCCGGCGCCAAGCACGGCCAATGTCGCCCCGAGCACGCCGGCCAGCCAGCGCGCGCTCGCGCGTTCGGCTGCGGGACCCGGAGAGCGCGGCAGTTCCAAGGAGCGTCCTAGAAGTTGAAATACAGGAACGGAGTCACCTTGCCGAGCTGCAGCACCGACCAGACGAGACCGACCGCAACCGCTGCGCCGCGAGGCCACGTCGGCCGGAAGTCCTGCGCCATGGCGTTCGAATTCCTGCGTAGCGCGAGCACGGCGACACCGCCCAAGAGCACGATCGCTACGACCAGCGCCGGCGTCTGCGCATCCGCTGCGAGCCCGTGGCGGAGCGCCTCCTGCAACGGCTCGCCGTTCGGGTTGGCACCGGCCATTGCCCGCAGCATCGCGCCCGCCGCAGGCAGCGAGCTCGCGCGAAAGAACACCCAGGTAACCATCACGAACAGGAACGTCAGCGCCCAGGCGATGCCCCGCGGCAGATGCAGGCCCGTGCGCTCCCAGGCGCGCAGGCAGACGAGCGCGCAGCCGTGGAGCGCGCCCCAGGCGACGAATGTCCACGCCGCGCCGTGCCAGAGTCCCCCCAGGAGGAATGTCGCAAGGATCGCGCCCGTGGTCCGCCACTCGCCGTGCCGATTGCCGCCGAGCGGGATATACAGATATTCGCGCAGGAAGCGCGACAGCGTCATGTGCCAGCGCTGCCAGAACTCGCGGATATTGGCCGCGTGGTAAGGTGAATTGAAGTTCACCGGCATCTGGATGTTGAACATGCGCGCCGCGCCCAGCGCCATGTCGGTGTAGCCGCTGAAGTCGAAGTAGATCTGCAGCGTATATGCCAGCACGGCGAGCCACGCAGTCAGCGCCGAAATCGCTTCGGGATGATCGAAGCCGGCGGCGGCGACGGCTGCAAGGGGATCGGCAATGCACACTTTCTTCGCGAGCCCGATCGCGAGCAGGAACAGCCCCGCCGCGAGATGAAACGCCTGCGGCCGCTTGTTGGTCGCCGAGGCGAACTGCGGCATCATCTCGCTGTGGTGCAGGATCGGCCCGGCGAGCAGATGCGGGAAGAAGCTCACGAACAGCGCGTAGTT
>WNGB01004165.1_pt1 | contig 25922 bp, 26 predicted proteins | sample 5400681 | NCBI WGS metagenome assembly WNGB01 (sample SAMN13153367, study PRJNA577476) | soil metagenome | isolation source: 115 cm soil or saprolite under grassland replicate 2 | place: USA:California | collected 2016-06-15
TCCTCGTGGACCCTGGGCACGCCGAAGACGGCCATGATCGCATCGCCCGCGTACTTCTCCACGGTGCCGCCGAAGCTCCGGATCTGCTGGCTCATCTCCTCGAAGAAGGCCGACAGCAGCTGGCGGAGCTGTTCGGGATCGTGCCGCTGGGCGAGCTCCGTCGAGCCCGCCAAATCTGCGAAGAGCACCGTGACGACCTTGCGCTCCTCGCGAGCCGTCACGGCTTCACCTCTGAGGTGAGCGCGGCGATGCTCCGAGCAAGGAGGACGCGAGCCAGATGACGCCGAAGCGCCGGGCTGCCATGCACGTCGCCCGGAGGGTCGAGGTCGGCGTCCAGCGCCCGACCCGCGTCGGCGAATACATTGGCGCCGGGCCGGGGGCCGGCGAGCACAAGCTCCGCGTGCAATGCCCGCACCGGAGTCGCTCCGACCCCGCAGAAGGCGAGACGCGCCTCCTTGACGACGCCACCCTCGACGCGGCAGTGGGCGGCCAGGCCGACCAGAGCATAGTCGCCATGGCGGCGGGTGAGCTCGTCGAAGCGCGAACGCCAGGGGAGCCGGATGGGCGGCACGACGACGGCGGTCACGATCTCGCCTTGCGCGAGGGCGGTCGTGTAGATGCCGCGGAAGAAGTCGACCGCGGGGATCTCGCGCTGGGTATCCTTGCCTGCAACGCGGATGACGGCATCAAGAGCGACGAGACAGGCCGGCAATTCGGCGGCTGGATCGGCCAGGGCGACACTTCCTCCGACGGTGCCGCGGGCGCGGATCGCGCGGTGGCCGACATGGGGCATGGCTTGGGAGATCAGGGGCGCGTGGCGGGCAACGAGCGGCGAGTCCTCCACGGTCTCATGCCTTGCCATCGCGCCGATCACGAGCCCTTCCGGCCCCAGGCTGATGCCGTCGAGCCCGGGCAGGCGGTTGATGTCGATGAGAGCGGCGGGCGCGGCCAGGCGCATGTTGAGCGCGGGCACGAGGCTCTGGCCACCCGCCAGGATGCGGCCGTCGGGACCGTAGCGCTCCAAGAGGGCCAGGGCTTCGCCGAGCGAAACGGGCCGGTGATAGGCGAACTGGACGGGCTTCACGGGCGAATCCTACCTTGACGCTCGAAACAGCGCCCTGCTATGTTACGGCCCGGCTCCCCCCTCCATGGCAACGCCGATCGTTCGCACCGAGCGCCTGACCCGAAAAGCTGCGCTCCATCATCGGCCCGAACGGCGCGGGCAAGACGACCTTCTTCCGCCTCATCTCCGGCGAGATGGCGCCCTCCGCCGGCCGCATCTGGTTCGACGGGCGCGAGATCACCGGCCTGCCCCAGCACAGGGTCTCGCGCCTCGGCGTCGCCAAGTCGTACCAGATCACCAACATCTTCCCGCACCTCTCCGTGCTCGAGAACGTGCGCGTGGCTGCGCAGACGTACCGCCGCTCGTTCAACTTCTGGGGGCGGGCCGTCTCCCTGGGCGCCATCCGCGACAAGGCCGGCGGCATCCTCAAGCAGGTCGGCCTCTGGGACAAACGCGGCCTCCTGGCCGCCCATCTCTCGCACGGCGAGCAGCGCCACCTCGAGCTCGGCATCGCGCTCTCGACCGATCCGACACTCCTCCTGCTCGACGAGCCCACGGCCGGCATGAGCCCGGAGGAGACCGACGAGACCATCCATCTCATCCGCCGCATCGCCGAGGGGCGCACCGTCATCCTGATCGAGCACAAGATGAAGGTCGTCATGAACATCTCCGACCGCATCACCGTGCTGCACCAGGGCCAGGTGCTGGCCGACGGCACCCCCGCCGAGATCCGCGCCAATCCGCGCGTCCAGCAGACCTACCTGGGCGCCGCCAAGTGACGCTGCTCACCGTCGAGGGCCTGCACGCGTACTACGGCGAGGCGCACATCCTCCAGGGCGTGTCGCTCACGGTCGGCGCCGGCGAGGTCGTGACGCTCATCGGCAGGAACGGGGCCGGCAAGACGACGACACTCCGGAGCATCATGAACCTGGTTCCCCCGCGCGGCGGGCGCATCGCCTTCGACGGCCGCGACCTCACGAGACTGCCCACCCACGAGGTGGCGCGCGCCGGCATCGCCTACGTGCCGGAGGAGCGCCGCATCCTGCCCAACCTGAGCGTGGCCGAGAACCTGCGCCTGGGAATGCTCGGCGCGTCCGGTGCGGCGCACGCCGACAATGGCGCGGCGGTCGAGGAGGTGCTGACGTACTTCCCGCGCCTGCGTGAGCGCTTTGAGCAGAAGGGCAAGTCTCTCTCGGGCGGCGAGCAGCAGATGCTGGCGATCGCCCGCGGCCTCGTCGCGCGCCCCAAGCTCATGCTCGTGGACGAGCCGACGGAAGGCCTCTCCCCGCTCCTCGTCGAGAGCCTGACCGAGATCCTGGGCGAGATCAACCGGCGCGGGACGACCATCCTGCTGGTCGAGCAAATGCTGGAAGTGGCGCTCGCGCTCTCCCACCGCCTCTACGTCATGGACCAGGGCCGCATCCAGTTCGAGGGCACGCCGGACGCGCTGCGCGCCGACCCGGAGATCCAGCAGCGCTTCCTGGGCGTCTAGTTGGCCGCCGAGAGCGGCTCATCCCGTGTCTGGTTGGTTACGCCGCATGGTCCTCGCTTGGTTAGAGACCAGCATAGCCCGTGTAAGTCACGTTAAACTGGATCGGCACTAGACGACCTCGAAGTTCGCCATCATCCCCGCGTCCTCGTGCTCCAGCTTGTGGCAGTGGATCACGTAGAGGCTCCTGAAGGCGTTGAAGCGGATCAGGATCTCCACTGTCTCACCGTCCTCCAGGAGGACGGTATCCTTCCACCCCGCCTCCCAGGGAAAGAGCCGGCCGCGCCCTCCCGCGCGTGACTGGACCTGGAAGGAGGCGCCGTGCACGTGCACCGGGTGGGGCGCGTTCCCCGCCGTTGTGAAGCGCCAGAGCTCAGTCTGGCCCAACGGGACCGTGAAGTCGATCCGGTCGAGGTCGTACGTACTCCCGTTGATCCTGGACATGCCGTCGAAGCTGAAGTCCCGCGTCGTCACCGGACTCGACAGCTTGTCGATGATGGACAGCCTCGTCGGGGGTGTCCACGTCGTGTCGCCGCTCGTGCCGGTGCCGACGAACTGCAGGAGGTCCCAGCCCGCTCGCAGGTCCCGCAGCATGACGCTGCTGCCCCTCGTCAACCCCCGGAAGTCGACGATCACGTCCACGCGTTCGCCCGGCGCCAGGTCGATTTGGGTGACCTCGACCGGCGTCTCCAGCAGGCCGCCGTCGTTGCCGATGAGGGTAAAGTGGGCGCCGTTGCTCAGGGCCAGCCCGAAGATGCGGGCGTTGGACCCGCCCAGCACGCGAAAGCGGTACTGGCCCGCGTCCACGTCCAGCCTAGGGTTGAGAGTGCCGTTGACCAGCGGCACTTTCCCCTCGAAGCCGCCGCTCCTGGGCCTGTAAACCATGTTCCCACTCTTGCTGAAGCTGGCGTCCCGCACGACCAGCGGGACCTCATAGGCGCCGGAGGGGAGTCCGAGCGCGTCCTCCTCGTTGTCCCTGACGATAAACGCCCCGGCCAGCCCCTTGGCCACCTGCTCCCCGGTCATCATGTGCGGGTGGGGGTGATACCAGTTCATGGCCGCCCGCTGGCTGATGGTGAAGGCGTAGTGGTACCAGGTGTTGGTCGGGATTACCAGACGCGGGTTGCCGTCGTTCAGGTAGTCCACGATCATCCCGTGCCAGTGGGTGATCGTCGGCTGGGACAGCGAATTGTAGAGATCAATGGTAGCGGTGTCGCCGCGCCGCGCGACGAGCGTCGGTCCTGGTAGCAGACTGTTGTACGCCCACACTTTGGACAGCTTCCCGCCGCCGAGGTCCACAATGGCCGGCTTCTCCGTGAGGGTGAACCCTGTCGGGGAGAAGGCAGGCGGGATGTACAGGGGGTTGCGCGTGGCAGGCGGCGTCCTGGCGGCGAGCACCTCGGGGACGCCCACGGCGACCGCTCCGGCCGAGGCGGCCGCTCCCCACAGAAAGGCGCGTCGGTTGAGATGTCTGGATTCATGTGGGACTGTCATGGCTCTCTCCTCAAGAGAATTCTCCGGTGCCTTCGCATTACTCTCGCGTTCGTTCTCCCGTCGCAGACTTGCAGCCGCAGGAAATCGACGCAATCGCGATGCCAGCGGCGGCGGGAGAAGGGCGCGTGACCTAACTCGCCGAACGGAAAAGGGTCGGGTATCGGAGGCCGGCCCGACCGTCGGATCCTGCGCGTCGAAGAGTGGGGCGCGCTGGCCTCAATGGGGCGGGGGCGCCCCAAAGCGTGAGAGCATCGCTCAGCCGGACAGGGGTCCGCTGACCCAGGCTATCGGGTCCGGCCCGCTGTACCTGCCGCGGGACGAGATCGAGCTGCGGTCAATCAGGAGGCTTGGGATAGACTTGGTAGAGGTGGCGCCAAGGGCCAAGAGCTGTGCTGTGGATCTCCGTCGGCGCTTGGCGAAAAAGTGGAATGCCGCTGCCCGATCCCGGAATCAGGTCATGAATTCACGGACGAGAATGCTCGTTGAGCTCGTGGCCTCGGCGCTCCTGCTGGCCGACCTGGCCTGGGCGCAGTCTCAGGACAAGCCCGGCACGCAGGGCTTCCCCGCTCCCGACCGGCCCGTCGCGGGCATCATCTCCCCGGAGTACTCCGATGAGAAAACACGCGACGCCCACGGAGAGGCGGAGCGCGTCATGAATCTCCTCGGCATCAAGCCGGGCCAGCGCGTGGCCGACATAGGCGCCGGCCTCGGGTACTACACCGTTCGTGTCGCTCGCCGCCTCGGGCCGGGCGCCACGATCTACGCCACCGACGTGCAGGCCGAGTACCTGGATCGGCTGAGAGCGCGGCTCGCGCGGGATCGGATTGCCGGTGTGCAGATCATCCTGGGTCTACCGCGAGATCCGAGGCTGCCCGCAGGGTCTGTGGACGTGGCGATCCTCTCGCACATGTACCACGAGATCGAGAATCCCTACGAGTTCCTCCACCGCCTCCAGCCCGCGCTGGCGTCCGGCGCCCGCGTGGGCATCATCGACATGGATCGGCCCACCCAGCGTCACGGCACGCCACCAGCGCTCCTGCACTGCGAGCTGACCGCCCTCGGCTACCGGCAGCTCAGCTTCATGCTGCTGGCGCCCGCGGACGGCTACCTCGCCGTCTTTGCCCCGCCCGAGACCCTGCCGCTGCCCAGCGCCATCAAGCCCTGCCGGCAGTAGGCCGGACAGGGGCTAGCACGAAGGGCGCGCGGTACGTCAGCATCGGCGAGGCCGTGAGGCTTTTAGCGCTAGCCCGCAAGCCCCGGCACCAGCTCCGCACCCGCTTCGACCGTCAGCGTGGAGCCCTTGAAGTCAGCTCTCGAGGCGCCGGCGCCGTCCGCCACGGCATCGAAAGCGCCGCGCCAAGCGCCGCGGCGCCGGCAACAAAGTGCCGGCGCGTGTATCGAGAAGCCGGCATGAAAGCCCCTAGCTCCCGGGCAACCCGCTCATCCGCGCGAGCACGTCGAACACGGCGGCGAAGTCCCTGTCCGCCAGGCCGAGGCCGCGGGCGGCCGTCAGCATCTCGTGGGTGAGGCCGGTCGCCGGCAACGGCACGCCTACGGTCCGCCCCTGCTCGAGCGCCAGGCGCAGGTCCTTCTGCATGAGCACAACGTTGAAGAGCACTTCCTTCGGCGCCTTCAGCACGAAGGGCCCGCGGTACTTCAGCATCGGCGAGGCGGTCACGCTCTTGAGCAGGGCCTCGACGGCGCGCTCGCGCGAGATCCCCGACTTCTCGGCCAGCAGCACGGCCTCGCTGAAGGCGAGCATCTGGACGCCGATGCCGAGGTTGATGGCGATCTTCATGGTCACGGCGAGGCCGAGCGGGCCGACGTGCGTGATGGTCGGGCCGATGGCGAGGAGATACGGTCGCACGCGCTCGAGCGCGGCCGCGTCGCCGCCGACGATGAAGCTCAGCTGTCCCTGCGCGATCGTGACGGTGCTGCCCGACACGGGGGCGTCCAGTATCGCCGCGCCCCGTTCAGCGACGCGCTCGCCGAGCATCCGGGTCACCGCCGGGCTGACCGTGCTCATCTCGGCCCAGATGGCGCCCTTGCCGAGACCGGCCAGGATGCCGTCAGGGCGGAGCGCCACGTCGCGGAGCGCTTCGGAGTCCGTCACCATGCTCAACACGACGTCCGCGCCTTCCGCGGCGCCGCGCGCCGAGTCGGCGATGGTCATGCCCTGGGACGCGAGGGCCTCGGCTTTGGCGCGAGTCCGGTTGTAGCCCGTGACCGGGTGGCCAGCTGCAAGGAGGCGCTTGACCATGGCACTGCCCATCGCGCCCAGGCCCACGAACGCGATTGTCGGCATCAGCCGTTCTTTGGGCCCGCGGGGGCTGGTGTGCTGCCGCTGAACTCGAACATCTGGCCGCCCAGCCCCAGCGCGAGCTTGCCCATGCCCTCGGCCATGCGGTCCATCGTGGGCGGCATCAGTGAGGCCGTCCTCAAATCGCGGAAGGCCCGCTCGACGGGATAGTCCTTGTAGGCGCCGCGCCCGCCAGTGATCTGGAGCGCCAGCGACGTGACGTGCAGCCCGATCTCCGTGGTCAGGTACTTGGCGCGATTCGCCAGCTGCCCGCGCTGGGCCGCGTCGGCGCCATCCCAGCGCGACGCCGAGTCGTGGAGAACGAGTCGCGCGGCGTCCAGGCGCGCCTCGAGGTCGCCGATCTGGCGCTGGACGCCCGGGTCGTTCGAGATCGGGACGTTCTCGGGCTTGACCACGCGCTTCTTCACGTAGTCCGCGGCGAACTCGAAGGCCGCCTCCGCGATGCCGACGTACACGGCGGCGTAGCCCAGCGCGAAGCCCTCGACCACGCCCACGCTCGTCGCCGAGCCCGGCCGGCCGAGCGTCGCGTCCTTCGGAATACGGACCTCGGACAACCTGACCGTCGGGCTGAAGGTCGCGCGCATGCCGAGCGTGTCCCACCTGCCGTCGGTCGAGATGCCCGGGCTCTCGGCGGGCACGAGAGCTAGGAGCAGCGCGGTGGCCATGTCGCCGCTGCCGTCGAGCGCGCACCAGACCATGTAGTACGAGGCGCCCAGCGCCATGGTGCAGAAGTGCTTGACGCCTTCCACGACCCAGCCCTCGCCCGCGGCCCGCACGATCGTCTCCATCGTGAACGTGCGCGAGAGGCTGACGGCAGGCTCGCTGCCCCAGCTGCCGAACATCTTGCCGTGCTCCACGACTTCCGGATAGTAGCGGCGCTTCTGCGCGTCGGTGCCGAGGGCGTCGATGAAGCGCATGACCGTGGAGTGCATGTGGAGCGTCATGGCGGTGCTGGCGCAGCCGCGGGCGATCGCGCGGATCACGGCGATGTAGGTCGCCATGTCGAGCCCCATGCCGCCATAGCCGGTGGGGACGGCGCAGGCGAGGTAGCCCTCGCGGTGGAGGTCAGCCCAGCTCTCCACGGGGTTCTTGCCCTGGCGGTCGTACATGGCCGCTCGCGGCGCGATCTTCTCGCGCGTCAGCCCGTCGGCCCGGTCGACGATGTCCTGGCGCATCCTGGCCGGACCCTGCCTAGCCCGCCCTCGACGTCTTCGCCGGCGCGCTCTTCCGGCCGGTCTTCTTGCAGCGGCAGGTGCCAGCCTCGTGCAGCTCGATCAGGTTGCCGTGCGGGTCGTCCATGAAAAGCTGCTCGAGCCGAGGACCGACGACCGACACGATGCTCCAGTACTTGACCCCCATGCGGTCGAGCTCGCGCTTGGCCTCCTGGACGTCGGGCACGGCCAGCGCCACGTGGAGCGTCGTCGGGTCCTGGTTCGGCCCCTTGGCGTAGCGCGACAACCCGTCGCAGCCCATGATGTGGATCTGCGTATCATTGCCGCAGTCCATCCAGTAGCCGGGGATGCCGGGGATCTCCGGGCGTCCCGTGTCCACCGTCAGTCCCAGGACGTCCTTGTAGAACGCCAGCGACTTGTCCGTCTCGCTCGGCTTCACACGGATGCCGTGGTGGTGCAGCTCCAGCACCTTGACCGCCATGCCGTCCTCCTTCGCTATGATTCGCCCTCGGCAGAGACGCCGCCGGGCAGGTTCGCCACGAGCGTGCCCCAGATGCCTTTGGGCAGGAAGAGCACGAAGGCCATGAAGATGAGCCCGATCACGAGCGGCCAGCGCTCAGTGAAGACGGCCAGCCGGTCCCCGAGCACCAGATAGGTGCCCGCGCCGACGAACGGGCCGAAGAAGGTGCCCGCGCCGCCGAGCAGCGTCATGATGACCACCTGCCCCGAGGTGACCCAGTACAGCGACTCGACGGGCACGACGGCCAGACGGAGGGCGTCGAGCGCCCCGGCCAGACCGGCGAAGAACGCCGAGAAGACGAAGGACAGGTGCTTGACGCGGTTGACGTCGTAACCACACGCGGACGCCCGATCGCCATTCTCGCGGATGGCCTGCAGCACGGTGCCGAAGGGCGAGTCGAGAATCCGCTTGAGGCCGGCGACCGCGAGCCAGACCACGAAGAAGGAAAAGTAGTAGAAGGCCAGCGAGCCCTCGAGGTCGATCTTCCAGCCGAAGAGATTGATCGGCAACAGCGGAATGCCGCGCAGACCATCGTCGCCGCCCGTGACGTCCGACAGATGGAAGGCGACGAAGTAGAGGAGCTGGGCGAAGGCCAGCGTGAGCATGGCGAAGTAGATGCCGCGGCGCCTCAGACAGAAGAAGCCGATGGCGACGCCGCCCAGCACGGCCAGCAGCGGCCCCGCGGCGAGCCCGAGCCAGAGCGAGCCGATCTTGAGCTTGGCGAGCGCGATGCCCGTGCCATACGCGCCGAGCCCGTAATAGGCGGCGTGACCGAAGGACAGGAGCCCCGTATATCCGTAGAGCAGGTTGAAGCCGAGCGCGAAGAGCCCGAAGATCAGCACCTGCGAGGCGAGCGCCTTGTACGGCATGAGGAACGGGAACACAGCGAAGAAAACGCCGAAGGCCGCCACGGGATGGCGGCCCACGAGTCCGGCAAGAGCGCCCAGGGCGGGCACGCTCACTCCGCGAGCCCGGCCTCGCCGAAGAGACCGCTGGGCCGGACGAGGAGAACCAGCGCCATCACGACAAAGACCATGATCTCGGCGAGCTTGGGCGCGAACAACGTCGTGATACCCACCACCTGCCCCATCAGGATCCCGGCCACGACGGCGCCGAGGAGGCTGCCCATTCCACCGACGACGACCACCACGAATGACTCGATGACCATGGTGACGCCCATATCCGCGTAGGCGCCGCGCATCGGTCCGGCCAGCGCGCCGGCAAGACCGGCGAGCCCGCAGCCAATGCCGAAGACCAGCAGCCAGATCCGGTTGAGATTGATACCGAGCGCGCGGACCATCAGCGGATCTCGCGAGCCCGCGCGGATGATGAGGCCGACGTTGGTCCGCGTGAGGAAGGCCCAGAGGGCGAAGAGGACGACCACGGTGACCGCGATCACGAAGAGCCGGTAGGCGGGAAAGGCCATGAAGCCCAGGTTGACGGCCCCGCCCAGCTCACGGGGGGGATCGAGGGTGAGCCCGATCTTCCCCCAGATGAGCTTGGCGGTCTCGATGAGCACGAGCGAGAGTCCGAAGGTCAGCAGCAGCGGATCGTCCGGGCCCCTCCCATAGAGCCTCCGAATGAGAAGGCGCTCGATGAGAAGCCCGAACGTCCCGACCATGAGGGGCGCCACCAGCAGCGCCACCCAGAAGTTGCGCGTGAAGCCCAGGACAAAGACGGTGCAGTAGGCGCCTAGCATGTAGAGCGCCCCGTGGGCGAAGTTGACCACGGTCATGAGCCCGAAGATGAGCGAGAGGCCAATCGCGAGCAACACGAAGAGCATCCCCAGCACCAGACCGGTGAAGATCTGGGGCAGGACCGCGGCGAGCGAGACGTCCATCAGCGGCTACGCGTGGCCCTTCTCGGCGCAGGTCCGGTCGTACTTCTCGTCCGCCGCCACTTTGGTCACGATGTCCATCGTCCCCCACTCGCCTTTGACCTTGCCGGGACCGCGCCCCTTGACGATCCACATGTCCTGCATGGACTTGTTGTCGCAGGCCCGCCACCACTGCTTGCCCTTGAAGTGGTCGTAGACGGGGTTCTTCCTGAGCGCGTTGGCCACGGCCTCCGAGTCCGTGGATTTGGCCAGCTCCACCCCGCGGGCCACCTCGAGCACCCCCGAGTAGGAGTAGGCGCCGTAGTCGCCGGGCGGGATGTTGAACTTCTTCATGGACGCCTCGACGAACTTCTTCGCCGACGGGATCGAGCTCTGGAGCTCCCAGTACCAGTTGATGGCCCCGTAGACGTCCTGGTAGAGCTCCGGCCCGCCCTCCTTCAGGTAGGAGGCCCACAGGAGCGGCTGGGCGAGCTTCATGGTCTTGTCCATGCCGAAGCTCCGTGCCTGCTTGAGGTAGGCGATGTTGTCCGCGCCCGGCGTGACCGACATCACAACGTCCGGCTTGGCCGCCTGGATCTTCGGCAGGTGGGCGGAGAACTCCGCGCTGCCGAGCGGGTACGGCGTCGCGCCGAGGAGCGTGCCGCCCTGCTTCGCGAGCGTGTCCTGGAGGACCGCGTTGTTCTGCTTGCCCCAGGCGTAGTCGGCGTAGATGATCCACCACTTCTTGCCGAGGTTCTGTGCGACCCAGGTGCCCATCACGCGGGACGTGATGGTGGGGTTGAGCGCCTCGTGGAAGGTGATGGGGCTCGTGTCCGGCTTGGCGCTGATCTCGTCCGACTGGCTCGTCGAGATGAAGAGCACCTTGGCCTTCTTGGTCTGCTCGTTGATCGCCATCTGCACGTGCGCGGCGAGCCCGCCCACGATGAACTGGCACTTCTGGTTCTCGATCAGCTCCTTGGTGCGCTGGGCCCCGACGGCCGGCTTGAGCTCGTCGTCGCGGAAGAGCACCTCGACCTTGCGGCCCATCACGCCGCCCTTGGCGTTGAGCTCGTCCTGCGCGAGCTGCGCGCCGCGCTGCATGTCGGCGGACAGGGCCGCGAAGGGCCCGGTCAGCGGCAGCGGGCAGCCGATGCGGAGCGGTTCGGCCTGAGCGCGGAGCACCGAGGGGAAGAGCCCCTGCGTGGCGACCACACCTGCGGTCGCGCCCGTTGCGGCCAGGAATTTACGACGTGTGATCGACGCCATCGTCGTGTCCTCCTTCGATGTGTGAGTGGGTGCCGGCGGGCCCGGCGCGCTCCGTTGATAGCAGGGGCCTCCCGTGATGTCAAGGCGGCCCCGCGCCACTTTCACTCTCGTCACCGGGCGCCGAGGTCCCGGAAGCCCTTGCCCTCCTTCGCCAGCCGCTCGAGCAGCGGCGCCGGCGTCCAGGGCTCGCCGTGCCGCGTGTGGAAAGCCGCCACGTCGGCGTAGACCTTCTTGAGGCCGACCTGGTCGGCGTAGAACATCGGGCCGCCGCGGTAGCGCGGGAAGCCGTAGCCGTAGAGATAGGTGACGTCGATGTCGCTCGAGCGGAGCGCAATGCCCTCCTCGAGGATGCGCGCGCCCTCGTTGACGAGGGCCCAGAGGCAGCGCGTGAGAACCTCCTCGTCGCCGACGGTCCGCCGCGCGATGCCGCCCTCCTTGGCCGCCGCGGCGATGATCGCCTCGACCTCGGGGTCGGGCTTCGGCACCCGCGAGCCGGCCTCGTAGCGGTACCAGCCGGCAGCGGTCTTCTGGCCGAAGCGCCCCTTTTCGCAGAGCCTGTCGCCCACGTGCGAGTAGCGCAGGTCCTTCCGCCGCGTGGCGGCCTTGCCCTTGCGGATCCGCCAGCCGACGTCGAGGCCCGCCAGATCCTGCATGGCGAAGGGGCCCATGGCGAAGCCGAAGTCGTAGATGACCTTGTCCACCTGCTGGGGCGATGCGCCCTCCTCCACGAGGAACTCCGCCTCGCGGAGATACGGGTGGAGCATCCGGTTGCCGATGAAGCCGTCGCAGTTGCCCGCCAGCACCCAGACCTTGCCGATGCGCCTCGCCAGCTCGGCCGACGTCGCGATCGTCTCCTTCGATGTCTTGGCGCCGCGCACCAGCTCGAGGAGCCGCATCACATTGGCCGGGCTGAAGAAGTGCGTGCCGATCACCGACTCGGGGCGCGACGTCGCAGAGGCGATCTGGTCGATATCGAGCGTCGAGGTGTTGGAGGCGAGGACGGCACCCGGCTTGGCGATTTTGTCGAGGGCGGCGAAGACTTCCTTCTTGACGCCCATCTCCTCGAAGACCGCCTCGATCACAATGTCCGCGTCGCGGACGGCGGCGCGGTCGAGCGAGCCCGTGATCAGGCCCATGCGCTTGTCCATGTCGGCCTGGGAGAGCCGTCCCTTTTCGACCGTGGCGGCGTAGTTCTTCCTGACGACGGCGAGCCCGCGGTCGAGCGCGTCCTGCGCGACTTCCACCACGGTCACCGGGATCCCGGCATTGGCGAAGTTCATGGCGATGCCGCCGCCCATGGTGCCGGCGCCGATGATGGCCGCGCGCTCGATCTTCTTCGAGGGCGTGCCCGGCGGCACGTCGGGAATCTTCGTTGCCTCGCGCTCGGCAAAGAAGGCGTGGATCTGTCCCTTGGACTGGGGCGAGGCCATGCATTCCTGGAAGAGCGCGCGCTCCTTCTTGAGTCCCTCGGCGAACGGCAGCGTGACGGCGGCCTGCACGGCCTCGAGGCACTTGAAGGGCGCCAGGTAGCCGCGCGCAGAGCGCTCGATGCTTTTCCTGAAAGTGTCGAAGAGGGCGGGATTGGCGCGCGCGGCCTGGAGCTTGTCGTCCATGGCCGAGATCTTCTTCAACGGCCGCTTCTCTGCGACGACGCGCTCGGCGAACGCGACGGCGCCGGCGCGGAGGTCGTCGCCCACGACCTCGTCCACGATGCCGAGCTCCTTGGCCTTGGGCGCCCGCACCGGGTCGCCGCTCACGATCATGTTGAGCGCGGCCTCGACTCCCGCGACCCTGGGCAAGCGCTGGGTCCCGCCCGCCCCGGGCAGAAGGCCCAGCTTGACCTCGGGCAGACCCACCTGCCCCGCGGCGACGGCGACGCGGTAGTGACAGGCGAGGCAGACCTCGAGGCCACCGCCCAACGCCGTGCCGTGGATGGCCGCCACCACGGGCTTCGAGCTGCCCTCGATCGCCGAGAGGACGCTGTGGAGATCGGGCGGCTGGGGCGGCTTGCCGAACTCGCGGATGTCGGCGCCCGCGATGAAGGTGCGCCCGCCGCCGATGATGACCATGGCGCTGACGCCCGGGTCCGCCAATCCCTTGGCGATGCCGTCCATGAGGCCCTGGCGCACGCCCTGCGCGAGCGCGTTGACGGGCGGGTTGTTCACGGTGATGACACCGACGCTGCCCTGCTTGTCGAACGCTACAAGGTCACTCATTGGGTTCCTCCGCGGAGAAGGCTCTCCGCCGCTTCCATCAGGCTTTCGGAAAGAGTCGGATGCGCGTGGATGGTCAGTGCGAGGTCTTCCGCGGTCACGGCGGTCTCGATGGCGAGCGCGGCCTCGGCGATCAGCTCCCCCGCGCCCGGGCCGGCGATGCCGACGCCGAGGATGCGCCCCGTCGCGGCGTCGGCGATCAACTTGGTCAGCCCATCGCTGCGCCCGAGGGTCGCGGCACGCCCCGAGGCAGCCCACGGGAACTTCGCGACCTTGATCGCCAGGCTGGCATGCTGGGCTTCCGCCTCCATCAAGCCGCACCAGGCGACCTCTGGATCGGTGAACACCACGGCGGGCACTGCGGCATTGTCGAAGGCCGACGGGCGCCCCGCAATCGCTTCCGCGGCGACCTTGCCCTGGCGCATGGCGCGGTGGGCGAGCATGGGGTCGCCCGTGACGTCGCCCACTGCGTGGATGTGCGGATCGGCCGTCCTGCAACGCTCGTCGATGGAAATCACACCGCGCTCGCCGATCCTGACCTTGGTAGTCTCGAGCCCGAGCCCGTCGCTGACCGCGCGGCGACCGACCGCAACCAGGACGCGATCGAAGGACTGAGACCCCTGACCCTCGATGTCCGCCTCGATGGCGCTGCCCGACTCCTTGAGCGCGGTGACCGTGCACCTGAGGTGGATGGCGGCGAACATCTTCTCGCAGCGCCGCGCGAGCGGCTGGACGAGATCGCGATCGGCCCCGGGCAGAAGTCCCTCCGTCATCTCGACGACGGTAATTCGGCTCCCAAGCGCAGCATACACCTGCCCCAGCTCGAGCCCAATGTAGCCACCGCCGATGACGAGCAGCCGCTCGGGGATGTCGGCCACCTCGAGCGCCGCCGTCGAGTCCATGACTCGGTCGCTCCTGAGCGTGAGACCCGGCACCAGCGCCGGGATCGAGCCGGTCGCGATGACCGCGTGCTTGAAGCGGACCACCTGAGGCTCGTCGCCGCCGACCCGGATGCTCCGCGAGTCCTCGAACGCGCCGAGGCCGCCGATGACCTGCACGCCCTTGGCCTTGGCCACGGAGGCCAAGCCACGCGAGAGCTTGCCCACGACGCGCTCGGCCTTCCACTTTCGCAGCGGATCGAGCGCAATGCGCGGCTCGCCGAAGTCGAGCCCGAACTCCTTCGCCCGCTCGGCCTCGCCGATGAGCGCCGCCACGTGGAGCAACGCTTTGGACGGTATGCACCCCTCATAGAGACACGCCCCGCCGAGGCGCTTGCCCGCATCCACCACCACCGTCTCGAGCCCCAGCTCGGCGCAGCGGAACGCGGCCGAATAGCCGCCGGGCCCGCCACCCAGCACGGCCACGTCCACCTCAGTCACCAGATCGCCCATCACCATGCCAGGCCTCTAGAAGGGAGTATGCATACTATGCATATACTCGCTGCGCGGAGTTCGAGTGGGACGAGGCCAAGCGAGCCCGGAATCGGCAGATCCATGACGTAGATTTCGAAGAGGCAGCGACGGCCTTCTTCGATCCCTTGGTACCTCCCCGCTTGACCAGATCGACCGATACACCAAGGTGCGTATCACGATCTTCATCGACAACGACGTCCTGAAGTTCTTCAAAGCGCGGGCGGCCAAGCGGGGCAAGCCGGCGTACCAGACACAGATCAACCAGGCCCTGCGCGAGTACATGGAGGGCAGCCGGCCTCCGGCCAAGCAAAGCCACGATGAGCGCAGGCTCATCGCGCACCTCGCGGAGCAGGTCGCCAAGTACGCGGTAGCCAAAGCCAGCAAGCCTCGGCCAAAGCGGCCCAAGAGATAAACGCTACCATTCGAGGAACAGGGTTTCCGGCGCTTCGAGGCGGCGGATGATGGCCTGGGCAAAGCGCGCGCCGTCGGCGCCGTCGGCCACCCGGTGGTCGAAGGTGAGGGTGATCGGCAGCATCATCCGGACCACGATCTGGCCGCCGCGCACGACGGGCTCCTCCCTGCCGCGGGCCACGCCCAGGATGGCCACTTCCGGATAGTTGATGATGGGGATGGCGCCCGTGCCGCCCAGCGCGCCGATATTGGTGACCGTGAAGGTGCCGCCGCGGAGATCGTCGAGCGCGGCCTTGCCATCCCTCACCCGCTGGGCCAGCGCGGCCAGCTCGCGAGCCAGCTCCATCACCGGCTTCTTGTCCACGTCTCTGATGATGGGGACGATCAGGCCGCGGTCGGTCGCCACGGCGATGCCGAGGTGGCAATAGCGCTTCAGGATTAGCTCCCCCGCCCCGGCGTCGAGGCTCGCGTTGAACTGCGGGTGCTCGCCCAGGGCGAGCGCCGCCGCCTTCAGGATGAAGCTCGTCAGCGTCAGCGTGACCTGGCGCTCCTTGGCCGCCTCGAAGCTTCGCGTGACGATCGCGTTGAGGTCCGTGATGTCGGCCTTGTCGAAGTGGCTGACGTGCGGAACGAGCGCGGCCGACAGGGTCATGCGCTCGGCGATCGTGCGGCGGAGATGCGAGAGCGGCTGGCGCTCGACGGGCCCCCACTGCTCGAACTTCGCAAGCGGCGGCGGCTCGAGACCGACGAAGGCCAGCGGCTTGGCGGGGCCCGCGGGCGCCACGGCGCGCGCGGGAGACGCGGGAGCGGCCGCGGGCTTGCCCGCGCTTGCGCGCACGTCGTCGTCCGTGATGCGGCCTGCCGCGCCCGTGCCGCGCACGGTCTGAAGGTCCACGCCCAGCTCGCGCGCGAGACGCCGCGTCGAGGGCGCCGCTGCGGCCGGGCCGCCGGCGCCGCGTGGCGCCATCGCTGGCTGGGCCGCCGGCGCCGCGGCCCCGGCAGCCGCGGGGGCGGAGCGTGCCGGCGCCGGTGCGCCGCCGCCATCGGCAAAGCTCACGAGCGGCTGGCCGACCTTGACGGTCTGTCCGGGCTGGACGTGGATCTTCTCGACCCGGCCGGCAAAGGGCGACGGGATCTCGACCTGAGCCTTGTCGGTCTCGACCTCGAGAAGCGGCGAGTCTTCCTTCACGACGTCGCCCTCGTGGACGAGGACGGCACGGATCTCCGCTTCGACGAGGCCCTCGCCCAGATCGGGCAGGACGAACGTGCGGGTCATACTAGAAGGCCAGGGTTTCGCGCGCGGCGGCGAGGACGCGCGCGACGTCGGGCACGGTCGCCTTCTCGCGGGCGAAGCCCGGGAAGGGCACGTCGTAGGCAGCGACGCGCCGTATCGGCGCCTCGAGCGAGAGGAAGGCGCCCTCCATGATGCTGGCGGCGATCTCGGCGCCGGGGCCGAAGCTCTTCGGCGCCTCGTGGACGATGACCGCGCGCCCGGTCTTGGAGACGGAGGCCGCCAGCGTCTCGCGGTCGAGCGGCGAAATGGTCAGCAGGTCGATGACCTCCGGCGCCACGCCGTCTTCGGCCTGGAGCGTCTCCGCCACCTCGAGCGCCACGCGCAGCATCGCGCCGTAGGCGATCAGGGTCAGTCCCCGCCCGTCGCGCGCGACCTGTGCCCGGCCGATGGGCATGGTCTCGCTCTCGTCGGGCACTTCCTCCTTAGACGCGTGGTAGAGGGCCTTGTGCTCGAAGAAGACGACGGGGTCGGGGTCGCGGATCGCGGCGACCAGCAGCGCGCGCGCCGTGCGCGGCCCCGACGGGATGACCATCTTGAGCCCGGGGATGTGGGCGTAGAACTGCTCCTCGCTCTCGGAGTGGTGCTCGAGCGCGCGGACGCCGCCGCCGTACGGCATGCGTATCACCATCTGGCAGTGGAAGCGCCCCTGGCTGCGCTGGCGGTAGCGCGCGGTGTGGTTCTCGATCTGGTGGAAGCTCTGGAAGGCGAAGCCGGAGAATTGGATCTCGCACACGGGCTTGAGCCCGTAGAGCGCCATGCCCACCGAGCTGCCGATGATGGCGGCCTCGGCCAGCGGGCTGTCGATGACACGATTGCTGCCGAAGCGCCGGTGCAGATCCTCCGTCACGCGGAAGACGCCGCCGTCCACGCCCACGTCCTCGCCGATAACGAGCACGTCGGGGTCCCGCTCCATCTCCTCGAGCAGGGCCAGGTTCAGGGCCTTGACCATGTTGAGCTTTGCCATGTGGCGCGCCGTCAGTCCCGCACGATGTAGGTGATGGCGGCGCCCGTCACCGCGGCCGGAAGCACGGTGAGCGCGAGAATGCGCAGGAGGACCGGCCACAGATCCTGGAGCCGGTCGACGTCCGAGTGGCCCGCGGCCAATCCGGCGCGCACGATCCAGAGGAAGACGTCCACCACGGCGAGGGCCGGGGCGAAGGCCCAGGCGCGGCGGGGGGCGCAGACGCCCAGGACGGCGGCGCCGATCACCATCAGCACGGGACGGCCGAGCTCGTTCACGCCGCGCGCGAAGCCCGAGTCGCGGTACGAGAGCCCCGGCACGTACGCGAGAGAGACATCCGCGATGAACGGCACGGCCCAGGCCGCGACACCCAGGCACAGGGCGAAGGACAGGAGCTCCCGGCTGCTGAACGGATGCTCCGGCTTGATGACGACTAGTTCTGCCAACGGCTGGTCCTCCGCTGGCCGCGCATCGGCGGCGAGGCGGGCTCGGCTGAGGCTGGCTCGCCGCCGTCCGCCGGCGCTTGGAGACGAGCCGCCAGCTCGGCGCGCTGGGCCTCCAGGTCATGCGGCAGCTCCGCGTAGGCGTGGTCGAACATCGCGAGCGGATCGGCGGGCGGCATCGCCTCGAAGCGCTCGACCGCGCGCGCGATCTCCTCGTCCACCTGCTCGTCTACTGAGACGTCGAGCAGCTTCTTCTTCTCGAGGTAGCCGCGAAAGCGCGTCAGCGGGTCCTTCTGCTCCCAGAACTTGACCTCCTCGTCGGTCCGGTACTTCGTCGGGTCGTCCGCCGTCGTATGGACGCCCAGACGATACGTGACGCATTCGATCATGGTTGGCCCCTGCCCCGCCCGCGCCCGCTCGACGGCCTCGAGGCTCGCCGCGTAGACGGCCAGCACGTCGTTGCCGTCCACCTGGATGCCGGGGAAGCCGTAGGCCAACGCCTTCTGCGCGATGGTGCGCGAGTTGGTCTGCTTCTTGAGCGGCACGGAGATGGCCCACTGGTTGTTCTGGCAGACGAACACGACGGGCACGTGCCAGACGCCGGCGAAGTTGGCCGCCTCGTGGAAGTCGCCCTCGGAGGTCGCGCCGTCGCCGAAGTAGGCCATGACCACCGCGTTCTCACCCCGGTACTGGATGCCGTACGCGATGCCGACCGCGTGGGGCAGCTGCGTGGACACGGGGATGGTAATGGGCAGGTCGTGCTGCTCGGGCCCGGGCTGGCCACCCTCGAGCCGGCCGGCGAAGAGGGCCAGGAACTTTTCGATGGGCCAGCCGCGCCAGAGCATGGCCGCCGTCTCGCGGAAGGACGGCACCATCCAGTCGGTGGGCTTGAGCGTGGAGACGCTGCCCAGTTGCGAGGCCTCCTGCCCCTTGATCGGGGCGAAGGTGCCGATCCGGCCCTGGCGCTGGAGCTTGAGCATGCGCTCGTCGAGGCGCCGCCCGAGAACCATCGCGCGGTAGAGGCGCTTGAGGTCTTCGGGCGAGAGCATGGGCTCGAGGTTGGCGTCGAGCGTGCCGTCGCTGTCCAAGATGGACAGGCGCTCGGTGGGGAACTGCGGCTCGATCTGGGTCCTGGGCATGACGGTCCCCGTTCGCCCCCTATCCTACCCGAAGGGAAGGAGGCCCACCAGCGACTTGACCGAGCCGCTGCGGGTGAGGCGCCTCGTTACGAGAACGGGATGGGGAGGGGCGGCCGTCCCCAGGGTCGCCCACCCTTGACCGTCAGCCACGGCACGAGCTTCTTGGTGCCGCTGCGCTTGTTGTTGCGCGTGTCCACGAACTCCACCGGCCCGTCGACCAGCTCGAAGATGGACATGTCAGCCGGCGCGCCGACCAGAAGCGTGCCCAAGCCCGGCACGCGACCGATGATCTTCGCCGGCTCCCACGTGGTGCGCGCCACCACCTCTTCGAGCGAGACGCCGAGGTTCAAGAACTTCGACATGAGGTTGGGCAAGACGGGGTAGCCAGGCGTGTTGATGCTGAACCCGTGGAGATCGCTCGATAGGGTGTCTGGTGGGGTGCCCTGCTGCATGGCCGGCTCGCACACGGTGTAGTCGAAGCTGCCGCCGCCGTGGCCGACATCGAAGATCACCCCGCGCTGCTTGGCCGCCTTGGCCGCGGGGAGCAGCTGGCCGTTCTGGACGATGTTGTTGCCGGCGCCGCTGAAGGCGTGAGTGAGAAGATCGCCCGGGCGGAGTAGGTCGAGGAGGTCCAAGATGGAGCCGGGAGCGGCGCCGATGTGGCACATGACGCGGTACTGCGGGCCCGCCACAGTGGCCGCAAGGATGGCGCGCCGCAAGGGCTCGAGGCCGTTCTGGCCTACGACAGAATCGGTGATCCGCACCTGACCCCCAGCACGACGTCGGGGTTCTCGGCAACGGCTTGAGCGCAGGCGTCCACGTTGGCGTAGTTGATATTGAGCATCTCGCCGACGTTGCCGCTGCCGGCCAGGCCGATGGTCGAAATGTGCACGAACGCGAAGAGGCGCGTCCGGGTCTGCGGCCGCGCCCAGTGGGTGAACGCCCCGAGAGTGCGGGCGCCCGTGTCCCCCGCGGAGACGGCCGTGGTGGTGCCCGTGATCCCGACCAGCTCGTCGGCCGGGAGCCCGATGCCAATGTGAGGGATCAGGTGTGTATGGACGTCCACGAGCCCCGGCGTCACGAGCCTGCCCCCCGCGTCGATGCGCTGGACCGCGCGATCGGCCGCGATGCTCGCCCCGATCACCGCCACCTGACCGTTCTTGATGCCGATGTCGCGCTTGCCACGGAGGCGCTGGCTCGGATCCAGGACGTCGCCATTGGCGATGACGAGGTCGAACTTGAGCGCGGGATCGGCCGGGTTGAATCCCACGGGCGTCGGCAGGGCCATTTGGGTACCGCTCATGGGCGTCTGCGCCTGGGCGGCCTGCGCGATCAGGAGACTCCCTGCCGCAGCCGTGGAACCGAGCTTGATGAGATCGCGTCGAGAGACGTCCATGTCTCCCTCCAACCGGGAAGCGTCAAGCGAATGAGCCGAAGTGGCGGCACTCGGATGTGAGAGGATGTGCGTCTATGCCATTCTCATCCTTCGGGCTTCACTCCGATCTCCTCCGCGGCGTCAAGGAGATGGGCTTCACCCGCCCCACCCCGATCCAGCAGGACGCGATCCCCCCGGCGATGGAAGGCCGCGACGTGCTCGCCTGCGCCATGACGGGCAGCGGCAAGACGGCGGCCTTCGTGCTGCCCATTCTCCACCGCCTCATGCCGAAGCGCCGCGGCGTGACCCGCGCGCTCATCATCACGCCGACGCGCGAGCTGGCGGCCCAGATCGACGAACACCTGAGCCAGATGGCCGTGCACACGCCGATGTCGGGCGCGGCCGTCTTCGGCGGCGTCGGCATGGGGCCGCAGGAGCATGCCTTCAGGACGGGCGTGGACGTCATCGTCGCCACGCCGGGACGACTCCTCGACCACTTCCGCTTCCCCTACGCCAAGCTCGAGGGACTGGAGATCCTGGTCCTCGACGAGGCCGACCGGATGCTCGACATGGGCTTCCTGCCCGACATCCGCCGCGTGCTCAAGCACCTGCCCTCCCGGCGGCAGACGCTCTTCTTCTCGGCGACCATGCCGCCGCCCATCATGACGCTGACGCGGGAGCTGCTGCGCAACCCGGCGACCATCAACCTCGAGCGCAAGGCCGCGCCCGCCGTCGGCATCACGCAGGCGGTGTACCCGGTCCCCCAGGACGTCAAGTCCTCCCTGCTCCTGGAACTGATCAAGCGCGGCGAGATGAAGAGCGCACTGGTCTTCACGCGCACCAAGCACCGCGCCAATCGGCTGGCCGACTTCCTCGTGCGCCACGGCGTCGGCTGCGAGCGCATACACGGCAATCGCAGCCAGCCGCAGCGCACGGCGGCGCTCGCGGGCTTCAAGAGCGGCCGGTTCCGGATCCTGGTCGCCACCGACATCGCCGCGCGCGGCATCGACGTGGAGGCGCTGAGTCACGTCATCAACTTCGACGTGCCCGCCGTGCCCGATGACTATATCCACCGCGTGGGGCGCACGGCCCGCGCGGAGCTGAGGGGCGACGCCTTCACCTTCGTCTCGCCGCAGGAGGAAGGGGAACTCTCGGCCATCGAGCGCGCCGTCGGCAAGCGGCTGCCTCGGGTGGTCCTGCCCGATTTCGACTACAACCGGCGCGGGTCGGAGAAGCTCGAGATTCCGCTGGCGGAACGCATCGCGGCCATCCGCGCGCGCAAGGCCGACGACCGCACCCGCGCCAAGACCAACGCCGCGCGCCGAGGCCAGCAGCCGGGCCAGGGCCAGCGCCCCGGCGCCGGGCCCGCGCCCCACAGAGGCCCCCGACCGCCGGTGCAGTCCTGGCCGGGGACGCCGTCGGCCCACCGCCGACCCGGCGGCCGCTAGCTGTCGTTCCCTCGCCGCCAAAGAGGACTGGGCAGGGTGAGGGGGCTCAGCCAGGCGAGAGACGTTGCTCCACGTGCCGCGCGTACCGGGACATGGAGTAGGTGCAGATCCAGTACACCACCGCGATAAAGAGGTAGAGCGCGAAGGGGCGCACCTCGCGGTTGTTGACGACCTGGGCCGCCTTGGTCAAGTCCATGAAGCCGATGATCGACGCGAGCGAGGTGTCCTTGAAGAGCACGATGAACTGGGTCACCAGCGACGGGATCATGTTCTTGAGGGCCTGCGGCAGGACGACGTGGCGCATCGTCTGCGTGCCCGTGAGCCCGACGGCAGTCGCGGCCTCGACCTGCCCCCGCGCCACCGACTGCACCCCCGCCCGCACGATCTCGCCGAGGTAGGCCGCCTCGAAGATGACGAAGGCCGTCAGCGCCACCCAGAACTCCGGAATGGACCGCTTGAGCAGGATCGGCACGACGAACCACATCCAGAAGATGACCATGACCAGCGGCACGCCTCGGAAGAACTCCACGTACAACGTGGCGGGGATGCGGATCCACCGCTGGGGCGCGAGCCGGCCCAAGCCGATGAAGATGCCGAGCAGGAAGCCCAGGATGATGGCCGGGATGGCGAGCCGCACCGTGCCGCCGACGAACTGCCCGAAGCCCAGGAAGCCCTGGATCATCAGGAACGGCAGGTTGCGCCAGATGACGTCGAGGCCGGAGATCACCGCCGCCTCCTGCCACCGCTCGTGATGAGGCCGGGAATCGCTGTCCTCCGCTCGACCCAGGACATGATCGACGCCAGCCCCACGCAGAGGACCAAATAGATGAGCGTCCCCGCCGTCAGCGCCTCGATCGCCTTGGCCGTATATGTCTCGATCTGGCGGGTCTGGAAGGTCAACTCGGCCACGCTGATGGTCAGCGCCACGGAGGAGTTCTTGAGCAGGTTCAGCGACTCATTGGTCCCCGGCGGAATGATGATTCTCAACGCCACCGGCAGGATGACGTAGCGATAGGCCTGGAAGGTCGTCAGCCCCGAGGCAACGGCCGCCTCCACCTGCGTCCTCGGGATGGACTGGATGCCCGAGCGCAGCACTTCCGAGAAGCGCGCTCCGCTGTACACGCCGAGCGCGAAGACCCCCGCCCAGAACTCGAGCCCGTGGCCGAACATCCACTCGCGGATCACCTCGGGCAGGATGGGCGGCACCGCGAAGTACCAGAAGAACATCCAGACCAGCAACGGGACGTTTCTGAAGAATTCCACGTAAAAGGTGGCCAGCGCTCGCAGCGGCCGGAACTTCACGGTGCGGAACGCGCCCGACACGATGCCGAGCGCCACCGCCAGGAGCCACGCCAGTGCCGACAGCTCGAGCGTGACGATGAGCCCGCTCAGCAGCCACTGCCCCGACTCCCCCGTCCACAGCACCGACCACTTGAACGTGTAGTTCACTGGATCAGCTCGTCCGCCCGGCCCAGCACCGACTGCGGAATCGTCAGGCCGATGGCCCTGGCGGTCTTGACATCAAAGTCTCCAGGGTCCCGCGCGTCTACACTTTGCACCGTTAGCCCCAAGGACTTCGCCACGCTCTCAGCGCCGCGCACTGTAGCGACAGAGGCGCGATTGTCAGGATCGCGTAGGATGGCGACTCGAGAGGCTCGCGGAATCAACTGCTTGAGAATCTCCAGCCGTTTCCCGGCCAGCTCGGTGATCAGAGAAATCACACCCGTGACGTTTCCGCTCGGTCGTGCCAGGCTCGCGACGAGGCCCACTGCCACGGGGTCGCCGGCCGTGGCGGTGACGATAGGGATAGAGCTCGTGGCCTGTTTGGCGGCGCGAGCCGCTTCGCTGCTGGCTGTCACCAGGATATCGACCTTGGCATTGACGAGCTCGGAGGCCAGGCCCGGCAGCCGGCTCACCTGTCCGTCGGCCCGTCGATGCTCAAAGACGACGCTCTGTCCGTCCACGTACCCGAGCTCACGTAACCGCTCGCGAAGGGCCTTCCAGCGGGCATCCGTAGCAGGACCTGACGGGGCGAGATCCAGAAGCCCGACACGCCACACTTTCGCCGGCTGTTGCGCCTCCGCGGCGAGCGTCCCGGCAAGGATGCCGCTCGCCAGCGTGCCGAGAAACGCCCGTCGAGTGGTCACTGGATCACCTCGTCCGCGCGCAGCAGCAGCGACTGGGGGATCGTCACGCCGAGGGCCTTGGCGGTCTTGAGGTTGATAACCATGTCGAACTTGATCGGCTGCTCTACGGGAAGCTCGCTTGGTTTGGCGCCCTTCAGAATTCTGTCTACATATACGGCCGCGCGGCGATACATCTCGGGGATGCTTCCACCGTAGAACATCAGACCTCCGGCAACCAGGAACTCTCTGCCCGGATACATGGAGAGGAGGCGATTCTTCGCGGTGAACTCGACGATCCGCCTGGCATACGAGGCGATGAGCGGGTCGGCCGTGGTCATCAACGCATCCGGTCTGGCTCGCCCGATGGCGGCGAACACGCGCTCAAAGTCAGCCGGCCCTCGGAGCTCGTGGGGCTCGATCGTCAGGCGCAGGTCCTTCGCCCACCGCTTCGTCTCCTGGAGAGCGAGCACGCTCCCGCGGTTGTCGGGGTTGTAGATCAGCGCCACGCGGGCCATTCTAGGGTTCACTTCCTTGAGCAGCTCCAACCGCTTCCCATACTCGGGCCCAATGAACGCGACCCCCGTGATGTTGCCGCCAGGACGAGCATAGCTGGCGACGAGGCCCGTCTGATCGGGAAAGGCGACATTTGCGAACACGATCGGAATGGTCGCCGTCGCTTGTTTGGCCGCGCCGGACGCTTGCGATCCCGCTGTGCATATGACGTCGACGCGGAGGCCGACCAATTCGGACGCGAGCCTCGGAAGGCTCGGGACCTGTCCGTCGGCCCAGCGCGCTTCCACCGTAAGGTTGCGGCCTTCGACGTACCCGAGCTCACGCAAGCCCGTCCCAGGGGAAATCCAGCCGATCCGGTACACCTTCCCCGCCGGCTGCGCCTGGGCGGCGAGCGGCGCAGCGAGGAGGCCACCGACCACCGTGCCGACAAATGCCCGCCGGGTGGTCATTGGATCACCTCGTCCGCGCGGCGCAGCAGCGATTGTGGGACGGTGAGACCGAGCGCCTTGGCGGTCTTGAGGTTGATGACCAGCTCGAACGTGGTGGGCTGCTCGACGGGCAGGTCACCCGGCCTGGCCCCTTTGAGGACCTTGTCCACGTAGGCGGCGGCGCGTCGTACCTGATCGTAATAGTTCACCGCATACGACATGAGGCCGCCAGCCTCTACGAACTTGCCGGTGACCCCACATTGCCGGTATCCGATGCTTGGCGGCGAGGTCCACGATGGTCTTGCGGTGCTCAAGGGTCAGAACGCCCGCAGCCCCGAACAGCGCCTGGGCGCCCTTCCGGGTCATCGCGGCAAAGGCGCCCTGGAACTCGCCCGGTTCTCGCACCTCGAGCGGCTGCAGTGTCAGGCCCAGTGCCGGCGCCGCCTCCTGCAGCTCCTTCAAGAACAGCACGTTGGATCTGTCGGCCGGATTATAGAGGACCGCCACGCGGGAAGCCTTGGGAGTAACTTCCTTCAGGAGCTCCAACCGTTTCCCGCTTAGCTCGGCGCTGATGCTTGTCATCCCCGTGATGTTCCCACCCGGTCGCGCGAAGTTGGCGACGAGCCCGGCGCCAACCGCATCGGCGACGGCCGCGAAGACGATGGGAATCGTGCTGGTCGCCTGCTTGGCGGCCAGAGATGCTGGCGTAGCTGGCGTGACGATAACATCTACCTTCAGACGGACCAGCTCGGCCGCAAGCTCGGGCAGGCGCTCTACCCGCCCGCTTGCGAATCGGTACTCAATGGGAATGTTCTGCCCCTCGATGTAACCGAGCTCACGCAACCCTTGCCGGAAGGCGGCGAGTTCTGGGGAGGGTCCAGGAGAGCCGAAAAACAGGAAACCGATCCGGGGAACCTTCCCCGCCTGCTGCGCCTGGGCAACGCGTGGAGCGGCTAGGCTCCCGGCCGCGAGCGCGGCCATGAAGGCTCGCCGGGTGGTCACTGGATCAGCTCGTCCGC
>WNGB01006403.1_pt1 | contig 25920 bp, 28 predicted proteins | sample 5400681 | NCBI WGS metagenome assembly WNGB01 (sample SAMN13153367, study PRJNA577476) | soil metagenome | isolation source: 115 cm soil or saprolite under grassland replicate 2 | place: USA:California | collected 2016-06-15
TGGTCTCCCGCCACGCCCACCTCGTGCGCCAGCGCACCAGAGTCAAGAACGAGGTCCACGCCGTGCTCCAGCGCACCCTGAAGGGGCGGCCCCCGGTGAGCGACCTGTTCGGCAAGCGGGGGCGGGCCTGGCTCGGGGCTCAGGACCTCCCGGCTGACGAACGCGAAACGGTGGAGGCCAGCCTCCGCCACATCGACTTCCTCGATCGTGAGCTCCGCCTAGTCGACGGGGCCGTCGCCGAGCAGCTCCTTGGATGGCCCCAGGTCCGCAGGATCATGACCATCCCGGGGATGGGGGCCATGGCCTCGGCGGGGGTCATGGCGGCCATGGGAGACGTCCGAAGGTTCCCTACATCCCGGCACCTGGTGGGCTACCTCGGCCTGGACGCCCGGGTCCGCCAGTCCGGTTCCGGTCCGGCCCGGCACGGACGCATCTCCAAGCAGGGTTCGGCGGAGGCCAGACATCTGCTGGTGGAGGCGGCGTGGGCGGCCATGCGGACCCCTGGGCCGCTCCGGGCGTTCGGCGAGCGGATCCGCGCGCGGCGAGGCGCCAACATCGCCACGGTGGCGGTGGCCCGCAAGCTGGCCGTGCTGTGCTGGCATGTGCTGAGCCGGGAGGAGGACTACGCCTTCGGTCGGCCCTCCCTGGTCCGGGAGAAGATCCGACGCCTCGAGCTGGCCGCCGGCGCCCCGAACCGCAACGGCTACCGCAACCCGGTCCGGGTCTTCGCCACGCCAGCTCAGCGGCGGCTGGAGCGGGAGGTCGGGGACCAAGCCGAGAAGGCGTACCGGCGCTTCGTGAAAGACTTCCGATCCTCGGGAAAGAAGGGTGCGGGCGCCACCACCGGGGCGCGCATCTCTGCGGCCCGTAAGGGCCAAGCAGCGCGGCAGGAACAAGCCCCAGATCCTGCCCTTTAGCTCGGGGTCACCCGCACCCCCGAGCATCGTGACAACGAAGGGGTGAGCTGTCCAGAAGACTTGACTTTCATCCGTAGTGCGCCTCGTAGTCGCGCAGGAGCCTGAGGAGATGCCTTCGGCCGAGCACGAGCACGAGGTCTAGCAGCTCGGCGCGGAGCGTGCGGACGAACCGCTCGGCGAAGGCGTTGGCCTTCGGGGCGCAGACCGGGCCTTGATCACCCGAGCGCCTTCTGAGCGGAAGACCTCGTCGAAGGAGGCCGTGAACTTTGAGTCACGGTCTCTGATCAGGAACCAAATGTCGTCCGCTTCACCGCCCATGGCTAGATTCCTCGCCTGCTGGGTCACCCAGCCGGCATCAGGATTGCCGGCCACCCCGCCGATGCGCACACGCCTGGTCCCTACCTCGATGAAGAACAGCACGTAGAGGGTCCTCAGGAACACCGTCTCCACGGTGAAGAGGTCGCAGCTCATGACGCCCCTTGCCTGTGCCCTCAGGAACTCCGACCAGGAGGGCCGGTGCGTCTTGGTGCTGGTGGAATGCCGGCCCGGCGGAGAAGCGAGCCGATAGTGGTAGCCCCGACCCGGTAGCCGAGTCTCTGCAGCCCGCCTTGATCCTGGTGACCTCCCAGCGGGGGTTGTCCTTGGCTATCTGAACGATCAGGCGAGCGAGCGATGGATCGAGGGGCGGGTGGCCGGTCCTCCAGCGCTTGTAGGTCCACTTGCGGGCGACGAGTTCACGGTGCCAGCGCAGGATCGTGGCCGGGGAGACGATGAACCCTGACCAACGATCCCGGCGAATCAGCCTCGCGAACGCGGCGATCATCATCCGGTCGAGCCGACGGATGCGAGGTCTTGGGTTCGCCCGCTTCAGGACGGCGAGTTGGTGTCGAAGGACGAGGATCTCCGCCTCGCGCTCGCGCGTGTCGTCATCCGGGGTAATCCGGAGCGCCAGTCGAAGGATGAAGTAACAGACGGCGAGGAGCACCGCGCGATGATACAGAGCCCGAGATCACAAGCCGATCGAAGGTTTTGGACCCCTTCACGTGGGTAGCCCAGCAGGCGCGGAACCTGATGATGGATCTCCCCGACGAGCGCAAGCTCGGCATCCGTTTCCTGCTCCGGGACCGCGACGCGAAGTACTGCCGCGGCTTCGACGCCGTCTTCGCCGCCGAAGGCATCGAGGTCGTGCTCACTCCGTACCGGACCCCACAGGCCAACGGCCACGTCGAGCAACTGATCGGAGGCGTGCGTCGGGAGGTCCTCGATCACGTGTTGATCCTGGGTCGAAGACACCTGTCGGAGGTCTTGGGTGAGTACGCCGCGCAGCACAACTCGCACCGACCGCATCGCGGGCTCGGTCTTCGCTGCCTGCAGGGTGTCGGGCGCCCAATCCCCAGGCCGGGTCCAGCGCGTCCCGGGGCCACGCAGCCCCGCGAGATACTCGGTGGACTGATCCACGAGTACCATGCCCCCGCGGCATGAACGAGACGTCCCTGACCTGCGCAGATGATCCCCCCGGGGCGGCGATCATGCTCAATCGAGCAGCCCTGATTCTTCGGTACAAGCAGCCCTTCGTCGATTGGATCAACGCCACCGATTCCTCCCTAAGTTCCCACCCCCTCACCTTGGCCGAGATCAACCAAGAGCACACCGTATACCTGGTCGAGGTCGAAGACGAGGACGAGCTCGCCGACTGGCTCGCCCGTCATCACCAAGAGCTCTTCGAGGAAGAGCTGAACGGGTGGTACACGGACCCGTCGCTGTGGCCGCGGGACCGCTCGCTCGAGATGCTCAAGCAGTGGTGCTCATTCGAGCTCCACACCGTCGTGGTGGACACCGGTAGGTCTCCACTGGAAGACGCCGAGTTCCTCGAATGAGCCGTGCTTGGGCAAGACGAACCGTGCCGATCAGAGTTTTCGACCCCCACAGGCTTCAGGGCTGGGTGAAGATCGATGGAGGGTGTGTCACCTCGGAGAGTGTTCTTCCGCGCCGTTACGACACTGGACATGCTTGGACTCCAACCACAGCATTGCGGCCTGAGTTTCTGTACCCAACGCGCTCGGGCTCGACAGCACTTCATCGGAGATCGCTGGCATGTCGATGAGACCTACCTGAAGGTCGGAGGGGCGTGGCGCTATCTGTTCGCCGCACCCTAGGGGTCAGCCAGGAAGGAGCTGTCGAGGTTCAAGACGACGTTAGAGCCGACCAGTACTTGCTTCCCGATGAACGCGCCCGTCGCAGACGTGAAGGAGCCAATGGACAGGGTCCCGTTCGGGGCGTAGGCGTCGATGCCCAGCACGGCGTAAGTCCCGATCCCGATCGCGTCCGAGGGGTTGTTCGGCGGCCCATCGGTCCCGGTCGCGTACAGGATCACCTCCCTCGGGAGGACGCTACTGCTCGTCGTCGGTCCAACCGTAGCGCCGTTTGCGATGAGCGCCCTGGTGACGACATGCATCGTCGTCGGCGCGGAGAAGCGCACCACGGCGCCCGGTTTCACCTCGAGCCGCCGGAAATAGTAGTCACCGCCGGAGAGCGTGACGAGGGCGTTCGGGCCCATCACTACATCCCGATACGAGCCAGCGGCGAGTGTCGCTGTTCCCGACAGGGTCAGGTCTATGGCGCCGGCAGCGAACGCTGGGACGGCCACCGGCCCCTGGAACAGCGGCACGTACCCCAGCCTGGGCGTGAAGACCGCTCCGTTTCCGCCGGTGACTCTATCGACGTAGAAGACGTCGCCGGCCAAGGTCAAGTTCCTGATGAGATCGCTGTGGCCGGCGATCTGCGATCCCCCAAGGAATTGGGCAGACGGCCCGGCCACGACCTCGTAGGTCGCGGCGGTCGGCACGCCGGCGCTCTGGTCGAACGCCCCCACGTTCCCCGATTGCACCACGACGCCGCTTCCGACGTTCACCCAGTCCATGCCCACCAGGACGAAATCGGGCACGTAGCCGAAGGGGGACTTGACTGTGATATCGAACGATTTCACAGTCTGGTTCTGGACCGCGTCGGTAGCAGTGCACGTCACGGTGGTTATCTGCGGCTCGTTCTTCCCGGTCTCGAAGAAGGATCCGGAAGGGTGGTCGCAGGAGATGGTCACCGGGCCGGGGAAATTGTCAGTGGCAGTTACCGTGTAGGTCACGTTGGCGCCGAACGCGGAGGTGGAGTCCGTCGTGAAGTCGGCCGGCACCGTGAGTTCGGGCGGCGTGTTGTCGAGCTGCACGACCATCCGCTGCCGAGGCGACACGATCTTCCGACCCGAGTAATCTTTCACGGCCGCGAAATCGATCGTGTAATTGCCGCTGGCCGATGATGCGCTCGGCATGACGACCCGGAAGCCGTCCGAGCCGTCGAGATCGACGGTCCACCCGAGTGGCACGAGATCACCTTGCTTCCACAACCGGAACTCGAAGCCGTCGGCCCCGGACGGACCTGCGGTGAACGTGATGGGCGTCTCATGGCCGGGTGATCCGTTCACGCGGACGACGCCCTCGGTATCGGCATTCGGGCCGTACTGCGGGGTCCCGATGTCCAGGGTTCCCGGGTCGGGCAAGGGATCGGTTACGTCGGTCACGGCGAACAGGATCGTGTGCGCGCCCTCCGTGTCCAGGTCCGTGGTCCCCACCTCGAAGCTCTGGGGGTTGGATGCCAGGGGCAGCGGAACCCGGGAGTCGATGACTGGGAGAAGGTCGTTGGAGAAGAAGTCGATGTCGTAGGTCCGAACCCAGACCCGCAGGTCCTGGCCCGGCACCACACGGACGGTCTTGTGCTGGTCGATCGAGTACGACTCGAAGTCGGCCTCGTGCAGTCCGCACTTGTCGTCGTCCACCGCTCCGCTCGTGTAGAAGGCCGTATCCGAGTCCCCGTGTCCCTCGACGGGATAGGTCCACTGCTCGTTCACCCGGAGCTGCATGAGCCATTCGCCGTCTTCGGTGCAGGGCTCGGCGTCGTCGTAGACATGCAGCGTGTTCACGTCGACCTGGTAGGTTCGAGCCTCCTGCCCGGGGTTCGGGACGAAGTCCCAGGCCACCTTCCAGCGCTTCGCGTAGGCGATGTAGTCGTTACTCGGGTACCCCACCCCGCCCGTAGCGGCCTTGACCGTGACCTCGATCCCCGGCTGCCCATTCTGCATGGTAGGCACGGCCTGGTCCGGAATCGTGTTGCACGTGGCGGATCCGATACCCACGGCCTCGGAGGAATCGATGATGAGATAGATGGGATCGATTGGGAACAGCGGGAAGTCGTCTGCGGCGCCCACGTCATCGATGTCGCCAAACAGCCTCTCTGGTGGGAAACCAGGCCCGAGCCAGGGCTCGTCGGGGTTGGCTGGATCGACAGGCACGCCACCGCACTTGTCCTCGGCCCCCCAGAGCATGACCGCATCGGGGCTCGGCTTCGGGGGTGCCGGGATGAAGAAGGTGTAGTCCTGCTGGAGCATCGGCTGCGCCCACTCATGGTCATGGAAGAGGCTGCAGGTCGCGTTAATCGTGTTGGAGTTGATGATGCTCTCGTCCCAACATCCGTTTAGGGCGTCCATCACCTGGCCGCCCCAGGTGCTGAAGAACGAGTCGGCCACCGTCGCCTGGACCGGCGTGTCGAGGAGCCCCGTCCCGGAAAACGTCGCCCCGATGCCCTGGCGGTCGTCGCTCTCGTACCAGACCCAGGGGTCCTGATGGCGCTTCTCCTCCCTCGGCGTCCCATGCAGGTCCACGGTGTTCGCCGTGTTTCGGTACAGCACCCATCCGACGGGCGGATGAATCTCCGAGCGAATACCACCATCGTCGTGCCCGCAGTCCCAGATGTGGTTGCCCCAGACGGCGATCCGGTCTCCCGGACCCGGGAACGCGAACTTCGGGACGCCCCCGCGCTCCCACTCGACCTCAAGCTGAGCGCGCTCATTCGGATCTCCGGTACCGAAGTTGCCGCTGCCGAGCATCCATCGGTAAGGCTTGTCGAAGGTCACGAACGCATTGATGTCCTTCGTCCAGTGGTCCACAAAGTTGTCCGTCTCCGTGAGGAAGGGGTTCGTCTTGCCGCCCTCATCTGGGAGGATCTGCCCCTCCGCGAAAGTGAAAGGCGCGTCCGGTTGGTGATTCCCGTCGAACCGGGCCCACGGCGGGTCGCCCCCGCTCAAGATCGCAGCGTTGCCGTCGCCCGTGCCCTCGCAGAGGTTTAACGCGAGCGGGTTCGCGTTGATGTCCTCGATGCCCGCCGAGCTCGGCGTGACCGGCTCCTCGCCCTCCTTGATCCAACCACTGTCGGTGGCGCCGGCCGGCGCGCCTGGCAGCAGCCACATCAGAAGCACTCCGCAGGCCAACAAAGCGGCAACGCGAAGGAGATGACTGACGGACCTGCGAAGCCCGCTTGTCACGGCGATCCTCCCTTCACCGAGCCGCGGGGTACAGGCGCGATACTGTGGCGTAGAAGCGCTCTTGTCAATACGTCTTCTATGTCGCGGCCTGTGGGGTGCAATTATTCAGTTCACCGCTCTGAGCTGTAGCTTCGTGGTTCCAGCCTTGTGCCAACCGGGCCGGCAGAGATCCCGTCGATTGGACAACTGCCGGGCCCCCGCGGCTACTTCGCATAACCATTCTGAGTGGGAAGCAATCGACCCTTGGACCGGTCGGCCGCGCCAGCGCCTCTCAAGCCCAGACACGATCAGACCGGTCAGGGCCCGTCTGTGGCCGGCCCAGCGTCCTTTGAGCGCGTGAGAACTCGCAGGTCATAGTCGTGGGTTGCGTCCCGCAAGTTGGTGGACTTTGACCCACCGTCATCCTCTCTCTACGCGATCGCCGCGAGCAGGTCTCTCGGCGTCTCACCTCCTCCCAGCTCGTCGATGTGTGCCATGGATCCGGCGCTGAAGTAGCGGCGGTCGGCGACCTGCCACTCGTCGTCTTGCTCCTGCAGCAGTGTGGCCACCATTCGCACCAGCGAGGCTCGGTTAGGGAAGATTCCGACCACGTTCGTCCGGCGCTTGATCTCCTTGTGCAGCCGTTCCAGTGGGTTGGTGGAGTGAAGCCGGCCGCGGTGGTGGCCACACGCGTCGATCCAAGCCGTGCGCCGAGGCTCGACAGGACGACCGCCACATGGATGTCCATGTGGGTGTCCACCCCGACCACGACTTCCCCGGGTTCTGTCACGATGGAGCTCGCCATCCGATCCTCCCTTCGCTCGAGCGGACGGGTGGCACCAGCCGGCCGGGAGGGCGGACGGTACGGTGATGGGGCGTGCTTGGCCGCGCTCCTATGAGGTCACGGTCCGCCCGACCGGTCGGTGCACGGAAGGGTTCGCCCGCCGGCCGACGGATCCCAACAAGGACACCAGGTCAGCACACAAACGGGTCAGGCCGGCGAGGCAGAACCCCCGGCCACATCATCACCGCACACAAACCTTCGATCGGCTCAAGCAGCAAGCTCGTACTCGTGGATCTGCGTTATCGCAGCCTCATGGACAGGATGACGAGCACGGCCGTGACGATTCCGACCCAGAGGGTGACAACGACCATCGAGATGATGCTAGTTCTCCGCCACCGCTGGGGAACGAGCAGGGCCACAGCCCAGCCAAGGGTCACAAGACCGAGACCTGACAGGATGGCTTCCCAAGCTTGAAGGGGCCGGCTGATGAACAGGCCAGTCCAGCCAGCAGCCAAGAGACCGGCGCCGAGCGCCGCCAGCAGCACCAACCCGCCGCGTCGGACTCCCGCCACAGTCTCGGTGTCGGGGGACCCAAACCCCCTCTGGAAAGAGCGACGTGACGTGCCGATGAGCAGCGAGAGCAGCCACACTTGGAAGCCCCACGAAACGGCCCCTGAAGCAATGACCACCACCGCCCATATCGTCCACCCGATCAGGCTTGCCCTGATTGTGCCGATAAGATAGAGCCCAATTACGACCACAATACCGTTCAGCACCGCGAGGACAAGAGCAGCTCGACGCAGGCTCTTCTGAGATCTGAGGCTTTCCAGCATGACGCGGGGGGAGACCATTACGTCTTGGTGTCAGCGAAATCGCAGAGCCCGTTGTCGAGGAACGCTCCGCAGGAAGCAAGCCACGTCCGGTTCAATCACCCCACGTCCCCACTCACGGTCAAGAGGTTAACCCCTGTCCCCCAACCCTGGAACGGCACTGTTGCGTTGACCGAAGTTGGGTCGTGTCGGCCCCGGGGGGTCGGGTGGTGTCCGGTCAGATCACCAGGGCGAGTTCGGCGAACGCTTCGGCAAGTCGAGCAGCCGGAGGTGCATCGGTACCGAGGTCGTAGAAACCACGGCGGAGGTTTTGCATGAAGGCATGGCCGGCGACGCGGTCTCCAATGGGTTGTTGGCGTGGACCTCCGTGTCGTGAAGGCCGCCGGGAGGAACTCGTCGAGCACGCGCGGATAGACTCGGTACCGGTCGGTGGTGACCTCCACAGGTGAGACCCGGGTCCGGTCGAGCGCTCGCTCGAAGAAGCGGCGGGCTGCATCGGCGTTCCGGCGAGGCGAGAGGAAGACGTCGATGACCTGGCCGAACTGATCGATGGCCCGGAACAGGTAGCGCCAGGTCCCTCCGACCTTGACGTAGGTCTCATCGACGCGCCAGCGATCCCCGATGACGTGCTGTCGAGCCCGTGCCGCCTCGGCGAACTCCGGCGCGAACCGCTGGACCCACCGGTATACCGTGACGTGGTCCACCTCGATCCTGCGCTCAGCGAGCAGCTCCTCGACGTCGCGGTAGGACAGACCGAACCGCAGGTACCAGCGGACCGCCAGCGTGATCACTTCCGGCGGGAACCGGTATCCGGCGAAGGCGCTCGGCACCGGTTCGGGGTGAAGGAATCGGAGAGATCTCATGAGCGTGAGTCTCCTCGATGACCGACGTGGCGACCAATGCAACAGTGCCTCGGCCCGGGGCACGTGCACGTCGTCGCCGCCGCCAGTCTGTGTGGCGTGCTCCTACGGGACAGTCCGGGGTTCCGCAGGTTCCCGCGCCATGCTTTACCTCGACCTCCCCCGGCCAAAGAAATTCGGCGACTCAAGACGGCAGCATCATTTGTACTCGCCCGAGGGTGGCGCCGCAGGCGCCATGGACTGCTTTACCCCACAGGGTGGTCGCAAATCAGCAGTCGTTCTGGACTTCCAACGATTCACCCCGAGACAGCCAGCCGCGCCTGGTCTTTCCCAGGTGCCTGGTCTGGCCGTCGAACTCCAGCGCTGCCGCCGCGACGGCGTCCCGCGAGCGCGATTTGCCCTTGTAGGTGTATTGCGTGCAGCCAGTGTGGAAGGAGTCCGAGTAGCGACTGCGTGTGATATAGCCCACACCCGTAAGGTCGACGACAATGCTGGCCGTTCCCACGAAGTGCCACTCCCTGTCTTTTCGCGTCCGAAGGCGGTACGTGGCCTCCAGGTGTCCCGAGGTCAACTTGCGATCGACGGAGAACTCACCGTCGTCGAGCCGTTTGATCCATCCGGACTGCCAGGACTTGGTCCGGCACCTGTCTCGGCCTTCCCGCTTGATGCACCGTGCCACGTATCTGGAGAGGTACGACGAAGAGCCGTCTCCGGTATCGTACGCATCCACGTACCAGAAAACGCGGAGATACGTGTGCGACGTCAGAGGGCGCCGGAACCGCCAGGAGGCGCTCAGCGCGTCCCCCGCGAATACCTCGCCCTTCGCGGCCGCCGGGAGAGCCGTCACGAAGACCGCCAAGCCGGTCACCACCGCCACAATCAGAAGCCTGCGCATACGCTCTCCCCGCCCTCTTGCTCCTGACTTCTCGGTCCTGAGAGAAGACTCTCCAGGTTCCCGCCCGGTTCCGGCCCTGGGCGGCCCGGGCAGGTCGCGCACGGCAGCGCCCGCGAGGTCGCCGTTGAGCGATCCGTTCCAGGCTGGCACAACCTCACGGACGTGCAGGTCAGGGCGGGAACCGAATATTTGCGTCCCACACGATCTCGGCCGAGTGGGTTTCGGCTACTACGGGATCAACCGCTACGGGCTCGACTGGTACCAACCCGGTTCCTGAACACGTTCCGTTGCGCGGATCCGATCGACCCGTGGATGCGGTCCAACGATCCTCCAACTGGGCGGCGCTTTCTTGGGAGGCCCGCTCAGAACGACGGCACATCGTTTTCTAGCCGAACATTCTCTGCCACGAGATGTCGAACTCGGCTCCGAGGCCGCCATCCGTGGTGAGCCTGTTCACACCAGTACCGTCGGGATTCATCGTGTAGAGGTCGTAGCTGCCGGTGTTGTCTCCAGTCAGCACGTCGCTCGCGCCGAAAGCGATCTCGCCCCCGTCGGGGGACCAGATCGGATAGTTCTCGGCGACGTTGGCAGTCGGTGTGAGGTCGATGAGGCCGGTCCCGTCCGCATTCACCTCGAAGATGTCGTAGTTGCGGCCTGCCTGTTCCGACGGAGTCTCGCTCGGCATCTCGACCTCGAACACAAGCGTAGTCCCGTCAGGCGACCATTGCGGTTGGAACGGGTACGCACCTTGGATATCGGCGAGAACGGTGAGGCCCGTCCCGTCGGCGTTCACGAGATACAGGACGCGATCGCGCAGGAACGCGATCCGCGAGCCGTCGGGCGACCACACCGGCAGCTCGTCCGACCCGGTGCTCTGGGTGAGCTGCGTGAGGCCGGTCCCGTCGGGATGAATCTTCCACAGCTCGGCCCCGTGGTCACGCCCCATCACGAATGCGATCCATGAGCCGTCGGGGGACCAAGTCGGGCTCCCGCCCTCGTCGACGATCTTGCGCTCATCGGAGCCGTCCGCGTTCATCACGTGAAAGCCGCCGTCGTCACTGTCGTAGGCGATCATCGAGCCGTCCGGTGACCACTCCGCGTAGTACTGCGAGACCCCTCTTCGCACATCGTCGGGACTCCTCGTCACGTTCGTCACGCCGGAGCCGTCCGTGTTCATCACGTAGAGGTCGTAGTTCGCGCCGCCGCTGGCCCCAAGGCCGCTCCTTGGGTATCCCCGGAAGACGATCTTGGAGCCGTCCGGGGAGAACACCGGACTGTACGCGGCAAGGACGACGTCCCTGTCGTAGGGCTCGATCAGGTCGGTGAATCCCGATCCGTCGGGCATAACCGTGCAGAGGTGGTAGCCGCAGCCGAACGCGATGAGGCCGTTCCCCAGGTTCTCTGAAGGGCTCGGCGTCGGCGTCGCGCTCGCCTCTGGCGCTGGGACGGGCTGCCAGGTCGGCCAGGCATCGGACGCGGGATCGTCGGTGAGCTGCGTGAACCCGGATCCGTCCCGGTCCACGACGTCGATGTGCGTATCACCGGCGTCCGGGCCGGCCATGAAAACGAGCTTCGTCCCGTCGGGGGACCACGTCGCTCCGTAGACGAGGTGGACGCCGCCGACAAGTCCGGCCGCGTCAAGGATGGTGCGTTGCCCGGTTCCGTTGGGACGGATCGTCATGATCGCGCCGGTCTCGATATCGACGTAAGCGATCTCGGAGCCGTCGGGCGACCACGCCGGACCCTCCACGTTCTCCGGACCGAGCTCGGAGATGCCCGTCCCGTCCGCGTTCATCACGTACAGGCGCACCGCCGAAGGCGGCGGTCCGCCGGAGGCGAGATCGTACCCGACGAACGCGATTGTCGAGCCGTCGGGCGACCAGGCGGGCTCGTACTCCATCACGGGATCGTCGGTCAGGCGCACGAGACCGGTCCCGTTGGCCTCCACCACGTAGATGTCGGCGTTGCCCGTATCCGCCCCGGCCGGCCGTCCCTCGCGGGCGAACGCGATCCGGCTCCCATCCGGCGACCAGTCGGGACTCGCATCCGAGCCGTCGATGCCCGATCCGCCGTCCGTGATCCGTTGCACGCCGGTGCCGTCGGCGTCCATGAGGTAGATGCCTTCCCGGCCGCCCGAGAAGCCCCCGACGAAGGCGATCCTCGTCCCGTCGGGCGACCAGGCCGGATCCGAGTCGACCGCTTCGGAGGTGAGGCTGGTGACCCCGGTGCCGTCCGGGTTCATCGCGTACAGCCCGGGCTCGGCGCCGCCTCGGGAGAACGCGATCAGGCCGTTTCCCATAGTGGTCGCCGGCCGGACGCCCGACTCGGCGCCGCGGAACGCTCGGACGGCGAAGCCGATCGCTTCCGCGGCCACGACGAGCGCGAGGAGCGCGATCGCAGCGCGTCGGAGCGACGGCTCGGTTCGAGGAACCCGCGGCTCCCGGTTCCTGATCCGCTCTCGAAGATCTGGCGCCGTTGAACCGAGGATCGCGGCCACCTCCCGCGTCGAGTTGCCGACGTGGTCGTGCAGCACGACGGCGGCACGCTGACCAGGCGAGAGCCGGCCCAGCGCCTCGAGGGGCTCTGTTGCGTTGGCCGCGGTCGGCATCAGGGAGACTCGCGCAATGAGATCACGCCGGCATCCTCCTATCCGACCAGCGCCGAGCTCGGCCTTCGCCGGGTGCCGGTTCCCGCCCGAGATCATCACCCTGGCCGTCCGCTGGTACCTGCGGTTCGGCCTCTCCTACCGGGACGTCGAGGAGCTGCTGGCCGAGCGCGGGATCGAGGTCGACCACGCCACGATCTTCAGGTGGGTCCAACGCTTCGCCCCGGAGTTCGCCGAGGCCGCACGAGCTCGACAGCACCTGGTCGGTGATCGCTGGCATATCGACGAGACGTACGTCAAGGTCGGGGGGACCTGGCGCTACCTGTTCCGGGCCATCGACCAGTTCGGGCAGGTCATCGACGTCTTCCTCTCGCTGCGGCGGAACACAGAGGCCGCGAGGAGATTCTTCGCCCAGGCGATCAGCCGCACTCGGATCTCACCCACCGAGGTCACCACCGACCGGTACCGGGTCTACCCACGCGTCCTCGATGAGCTGCTCCCGGCGGCCTTCCACGACACGGAGGTCCACGCCAACAATCCGCTCGAGACCGACCACGGGCGTCTCAAGGCGCGCCTCCGACCGATGCGAGGGCTGAAGCGTGATCGAACTGCCAGGGTGATCGTCGGCGGGCACGCCTTCGTCCAGAACCTCCGCCGGGGCTTCTACGACCTCGGGACCGATGACCGACCGACGGCTCGTCTCGCCGACGCGTTCGCAGAACTGGCCCTTGTGATCTGATACCTGACGGGAGGCAAGGTCGGCCGCGCCCGGCCTCCAGCCAACGCAACAGTGCCTCGGGGCCTGTTGGAGGCGTCGCTCGGCACCCTGTGGGAGGTTCCGATCCTCCTCGCCGCGGTTACCGGGGCACGCCGCTCCGAGATCCTCGGCCTCTCCTGGGAGGACGTCGATCTCAAGACCGGCACCGTTTTCATCCGGCGTGGCGTCCAGCCCGTTCGCCATTCGAGGGGAAGGACCGTCGCCTTCACCCCGCTCAAGACGAAACGCTCCCGCCGTATCGTTCAGCTTCCCGCCTTCGCCCTGGAGCGGATCCGGCTCCACCGACGCGAACAGCTGAAGCGACGCACGGCCCTAGAGGAGAGGTGGCGTGATCCCCTCGACGAGGCGGGCCGACCCGTGGCTCTGGTGTGCGACCGGGGCGATGGGTTCTTCATCTATCCGGACTCGTTCACCACCCCGTTCAAGCGACTGGCCCGCGAGGCGGGGATGCATCCCGCCACGCGGTTGCATGACGTGCGCCACGCCGTGGCCACCGAGCTCGGGCGGCGAGGGGTGCACCCGGTGATCGTCGCGGCCGTGCTCGGTCACGCCTCACCGGCATTCGCCATCGCCGTGTACCAGCACGTCTGGCAGGAGGGTCCTTCTGAGGCGGCCCAGGCCCTCGAGACCGCGCTCCGCCCCTCTCCGGCGTTGGCAATCCGTTGGCACGAAGGGGTTTGGGTGACCCGAAACCCGGAGACGCACCCCAAAGTCCCAGCTCAGAGGGGTGGGGCGGGCAGGACTTGAACCTGCGACCGACGGATTATGAGTGATCGGGTCCATCATCGGCATCGGGTCCGTGGTATGGATCGCTAAATGCCGCTTGCCGAGAGGCCCGCGCCAGCCTTCCGCCGCGCGCCGCGCCCGATGCTACCCAGGAAGAACGGGCAAGGGTCGTGGAGGCAGTGCACACGTGGATGACGGCACTCGTGGACGAGCTGGCGGTCATCCCGGTACGGGACGGCGACCGCGACGAGGTTCGGTGGTGGATTGCTCGTTGGCGGAAGTTCATCGCCGTCGGGCCGAAGTATGCTGAAGCGCTCCGGACCGGCGACCCGGAGATCTACGTCCCCATCGGCAACCTCGGCGATCAACCCGCACGCGACATCAACTCGTTCGCGACAAACAACGGGATTGACGCTTGCGTGCTGTGACGGAAGGGGCGGCCACCAAGCGCGTTGAGCATGTCCCACGAACACACGCCAGAGTGACTATGCTCGAGACCAGATGAGGCGGCACCGGAGAAGGCTGACCTGGGCGCTGGTCGGACAGGAAGATGTCGGCGTGATCTCATCGCGCGAGTCTCCCTGATGCAGACGCCGGTGGCCAATGCAACAGTGTCGCCGATAGATGCCCGTGAACCGATCCCCGGTGGCATCTTTGGCGGATCCCGTCACCAGGATCTTCGAGATCGCGGTTGGTGGTTGGCGAGATTCACGTCATGTCCCGCCCTCGCGTCCAGAGCGAAGGACGGACGCCCGCCGCTCGTCACGTGCGTCCCAGCACTGCCAATGGCGGCAACGATAGGCACTCGGTGAGCCGAGCCGCCTCGGCTCGCACGGGCTCGAGTTCGAGCAGATCCCGCTGCGTGAAGATGGTCATCTTCGCCACGAGATCGGCTTGTGATGATTGGACGACCACGTTCCCGACCCCGGTCTCGTGGATGAGCGCGTCGTGCAAGGACCGGCCCGAGGATCCGGGCGTGAGCCGCACGCGGAAGCTCGCGGGCAGCTCGTCGCAGTCCACGCTCTCGACGAGCGCTTCCTGATCCGCGAACAGCTCCTTGAAGTTCCGGCAGGCCTGCGCTTTGCTCTCGAAGCGGATGCTCGCCACGTCGGGACGCAGTTCGAGCAGACGTGAAAGGCGAGCGATCGTCGCGTCGCTCACCGGATCGTCGAGATAGACGGCTACCTCGACCGGCACCCCGGCCGCCCCGAGGAAGAGCAGGAGCCCCAACGGATACGCGATAGGCGAGTACTCGCTACTGCCTGGCGCTGCGCCGATCAGCCCGGCGATCGGGTCCGCGGGTTCACCGGCCCGCTCGACGGCGGCAAGCGACCGACGCACGCCGGCGACGATGTTGGAGGCAAGGGCCGCCCCACCGTCCATGTCGGGGATCCCGAGCGCCTCGATGTCACTCTGCAGCCGTCCCAGCACCTCGACAAACTCCTCGAATCGGGAATCGGCAAGCGCTTCTGAAGGTGGATCGCTATCGCGGGCGGTCAAGCCGAGATCGTGAGCGAATCGGCCGAGCGCGGTGCAGAGGCCAGCCACCCAGGTGGCCATCGGCACGGTAGGCGACGTCGCCTGACGATCGGCGGCTTCGGGTCCGCAGCCGACGGCGAACAGCGCGACGACCAGGAAGCATGCGGCAGCGCGACTTGCCCTCACGGGGCGAGTATCGGCATGTCGGACAGCGACGTCCAGTGGTTCCCGGGTGGTCGCGAGCGTACCAATGTTTAAGCGCCTCTCTCAAGACCGAAAGGGACGGCGGTATGACGGCGTGATCGTGCTGCCGTCCGACACTCGCGCGTCCACCTAGGGCGATGACCCATCGACCCCAAGCCCAAGCGGGGCCAACGAGGAACGCTCGATCCCGGTCGCGCAACTCCGGCCGGTGAACCGAACGGTGGAGCACCTTCACCTTCGTGGCGGAGCACGGCGTTCTCGAGCTGCAGCTGCGACACGCTACCGCGTCCGGTGAGCACTCCGAGGAGGCGAACGAGTACGAAGTAGACGAAGGATCGCAAGTCGCGAGGGATGGTACCTACCGGCGTCAATCAAAGCGGAACTGAGCTCTGAAGCCCCACAAGCTTGACAGGGCTCAGAGAACCTAGCGGTCCGATCTGGCGCGAGCAGGGCGTCCAAGAGTCGCCGACTTACGATTCGCTAATCTGGGCTCCATGAGGCTCGGCAGCAAGGTTCCGAAAGAGGGCCGAGAGTCGCGTCGAACCGTTGCCTGGGTTCAGGCCGGGGTTCTCGTCCTTGGTGCGTTGGCCGCGGGATGTGGAGACCGCCCCCTGGAGTTGACGCACGCAGGAGACACGTACGAGCTGCTCTGCGCCACCAAGGTCGACATCGATCTGCTGAGGACTCGGAACATCCCTGTCGATCTCGATTGGGATCAGGACTCGCCCGTGACGGCACGCGTCATTCGGGGCGTTGAGCCGAGCGATGCCTTAGCCGTCCAATCGGTAACCATCCAGGGATCGCCGTGCGGTTCCACTCGGAGATGGTTCCTGGCCAGCAACGTCGGATTGACGGGCGAGCGGCTCTCCGCCATAAGCCGTCACGTGGCCCCGTAGACGCCTCCTTGCCGTGTGTCGGCGAGGCCCGCCCACTCACCCCCAACGGTGCAGGCTAGGGAGCTGGCGTGGACTCCTCGTCGGCAGGTCGGACTCGGCCGCGATCTCCTCGTACGAGGGCTCCCACGGCCAAGAGTCGAAGGAGGCCCATACATCGGGTTCTGTCAACTCGACGTCGATGAGACGCTCGAATTCAGCCACTGTAAGCCGCGAGATTGGCTCTCCGTGCACCACGACGAGATTGACGTCCCCTTTGCCTCCTCCGGTCAGCAAGGAGAAGAGTTGAAACGTATCCGTCGGACTCATGGCGTCATCGCCGTACATCTGCCAGATGCCCGGACCGAGGTCTGTGTGCCAGACGGATCTCGTGTCGCCGTTGGAGAGATATAGACTCTGCCATCTTAGGAATAGGACGAGCTCGCTCGCAGCCGGGAGCTCTGGTTCGATTCCCGTAAAGGCGACGACGATAGCGGGCCGAGTCCGTCAAGCTGGTGTAACTCCACAGCGTCATCCTGACGATCAGCTCGCTGCGACGAGCTGGCCCCTCACTTCCTCGGCCGCCTCGCCATCGATCACCTCAAGTCGCGCCTTGGCGAGCGACTCGGGGCTCATGTAGCGCCGGACGACGGCCCACTCGTCGTGTTGCTCGACGAGCACCATGCCAACGAGCCGGATCACCGATCCCCGGTCCGGGAAGATGCCGACGACGTCGGTGCGACGGCGGCTCTCCTTGTTCAACCTGTTGGGGTCGAAACTCTGATCCACAGGGTTGCGTGTTGCCAGCATGGGCTCATTCTTCGAACTGATCGTCTTCGAGCGGAGACTTACCGGTATCCGGTTGGTCCCTCTTTGGGGGTCGCGCACTCGGACCGCCAGATCGGAAGCAAGGCACGGAGTCAGTCACAAAGGGAGTCAGGCCCAGTCCGCGATCGCCGAGCGCATCATCGCAGTCACTAAGCGACTGTCTTCAGAATTCCGGGAGTAGTTCGGTCGGCCTGACTACCGAGTGAACTCGAATGTGCCAGCGACGTCGATGGCCGGAGCGTTCGCACCACGTATGAACTGAAGAGCCGAGGCCGTCGAAACGTGCGCCCCGATTAGGCGCGTGCATGCAATCGAACCGGCGACGCGTTCGGTGGTCGAGACATCAACGTCGATCGTGCATGCGTGCCTGTTCGCCGCCAGGTCCGTCGAGTACGCGACGATCGGGGTCCCTGTCCAGAGGTCGAGGCTGGCGTTCCGACCGCTGCCGAGACGTGTCGGTCCGCCGAAGCTCAGTGCCGCTGGCTCTGAGGAGTCGAACTCGATATACATCCCTGGGCGGGGATCCCACAAGCAGTTGTCATCCTCGACGACGAAGATGGCATCATGCATCGTCACATCCCCGGAAACGTCGAGGAGCGCTCCGCCGTCTGTCGCCGGACATCGATTCTCGAATGATGACGACCGGTGCAGCAGAAGCTGAACGGCCGATGAAAGCACCACGACGGCTAGGAAGACGAGCAGGACCCTGAAGCGGCTCGGTCTTCGCTCCTCAGGCGGAGGTGCAGGCAGCTTTGCAGCCATGACGGAAGTATTGCCGATCAGGAAGTGTCCCTCACGCGAGACTTTGGAATGACCATCGAGCGGGAAGCGACATCGGAGCCCAGCGGATCTCGGGGACCCGTGGTCACGCTCGGCAGGGCCGGGCGTCCCATGGGGTTGCGACGAACCTTGAGCGTCCGCCATCATTCGCTGGCCATGTTGCGGCGACTCCGCTGGGTTGCGGCTCAGATCGGGGCAAAGGATCGAGGCAGCACTACCCCCATGCTCCTGACGCCCGCCGACCTTCCCGGAGAGAGCTGGCGGGTACTGGATGAGCGTGTGTGGCGAACGAGCGGTGGTGAGCCCGTCGTCGGCGACGAGCGGCCCAGAGCAGCCCCAACCATCACGGTCTGGCGTTCGTTCGAGCAACCGCCGCAGCAGCGATGGCTGTGGACGCAAGCGACACCGTTCGCATCGAACGACGAAGCCGTACGGCGGCTTGCGACCGTACCGGAGCGGGGCATTCGGAACCTTCGAGCCGACGTCCGCCTCACCGCGACAGAGGAGCCCGAGCCACCGAGAATTCCGAACGTACAAGACTCGTGGGCAAGGGAAGATGCCACAGCTGGCCCGCGTGGAGAAGGCATCGCCCTGTGCGTGGCATGGGTCTACCGCAACGTGCTCTCTGCGCTTGCCTGCTCCGGGAGTCGAGACTCCTGGCAGTGGACCGACGCGGCATCGCTCGCGACCTCCCAGACGGAGCGCATCTCCCAACTCATCGGACGGCTCGGCAACTGAGGCCAAGTCGTGGGGTAAGCAGACTCGATCAGGCCCTTGATATGCGGTGTTGCCCTCTCCAACGGGAGCGCGTCAGACTCCGCCCGCGTCGCTTCCACGCGTGCACGCACACGCTACCGACCCCGCCTCACACAAGACGAACGAGGCCGAGCGTCTCGACGAAGAAGCGTTCCGGGAGGATGCCAGTTCCGGCGGAAGCGCCACGCCGAGGGCTGACGGATCTAGTCGGTGTCGATGGAAACCGACACCCATCGTCCTTCCGCCGACGTTGCCAGCAACAGGACGCCATCCAAGCGGCGCACCGGGCCGTGCGATCGACCCGTTCGAGGACGATTCCGGGCGGCCGGAGCTCGCACCTGCTATTCCTGGCGTAGGACCTCGAGCCCGTAGGCGTAGTTGGCCACCACGATGTCAGGCTTTGCATCGCCATTGATGTCGCCGACGGCAAGACCTTGCGGATTGTAGTGGGACGCATACGAGATTGGGAACAGGCTCTCGGGACCGAGAACGCCCGCGTCCTGGAGGTACACGCCCGCCTGCATCCAGCCTCCGTGCAGGGTGACGAGGTCACCGAGGTTGTCGCTGTTCATATCCGCCACGACCAACGGCTCAGGGATGTCGTACGAGCCATACACGCTAGGCGCCCCGAGCCCGTCCACCGTCTGCGGGAACACATTCACGGACGCGTCCGGCGTATTTCCACAGTACGATCGCCTGAGGTCCGGCGGAATCCTGGCATGCCTGAGTATCTGCCCGATCTGCCGGAGACCGACCAACAGCTAGAGGACTACATCGCAGCCCGGGCTCCGAACCCTTGACGAAGACCGGCCCACCGGCGGAGGTGGCTCTTGGAGAGATTCATGGCCACCCGGAACGGGAAGGCCTCAGGCCTCTCGTGCTTTTGAACGTGTCCCCAGGCGAGCCACGTCCTGGTGAAGACCTCCTGGGTCACGTCGAAGGCCTCCTCTCGATCCCCGAGCATCAGGAATACCGCTCCAGCGACGGTGTCGAAGTGCGCACGATAGAAGACCTCGAAGTCTGTCCAGCGGCGATCCCCAGTCTCGGCCAACGCTGCCTCGTCACGGCCCACCATCAAGACGCACGATGCCAAACGATCGCTTACTGCAGACATGACCACCCAGGAAACCGTGACCGGTTCCGAATCCAATCCGGTTCCGAATCGCATGGGGGACTCAAAAGGAACTGGCTGAGAACAGCGCTGGGCGACGATTCGGGGAGTCTCCATGCAGACCCCCTCGGATGCCGGAATTGCGCCTAACCGCCCCAGTACGGGTTCTCGGCGCCGCAGAGGCCCTCGACGGGTTCGAACGGAGGCTCGTCAGCTTCGAAGTCCCGAACGCCGACGACCTCGAGCGTGCCGCGCACGAGCCGGAACGTCGTCGCGTGGACGCGCCAGGGCCCGAACTCCGGCGGATCCTGATTCGCGGACGCGTATGTCAGCACCTGGCCGAGCTGGTCGATGACGGAACAGGCGAGATGGTCGGCGTTGAACCCATCGCCTCCGTACCAAAGCTGCGGCTGATCGCCCGGTTCGAAGACACCTGGATCACCCGGCGGGGCGACCGTCACCGCGACGATGCCGGGCGGATCCGCAACGACATCGTAGAGATGCAGCCCCGCGATGCTGAACTGTATGTTCTGAACAAGGATCTCGTCGCTCCCATCGCCGTCCACGTCGGGAGCGGCCCATGCCGTGCACCATGGGTCACACGTGAGCGGTCCGAGGGACGCGTCCGCACGCTCATCCCCGTCGAGGTCGACGGCGACGACCTGCGCGGCGCCGTCGAGGTTCGGACAAACGCCGTCACGGACCTCCGAGCCGACGTAGGCCGCTCCGATCGTCTCGGAGGTTCCGAAGTGACCACGCACGGCCGTCACGTCGCAGAGGTTGAACGCGAGTCCGATGTCCCTCCCAGCCTCCGGCGGTTCGCTCGGCGTCGAGGTCGACTCTGGCATCTCCGACTCCGTCGCGGTCGGTGCCGGTTCGACGGGCCCGGCCCATGAGACACCAAGCTGGCCGGGGCACCCTTCCGAGCCGGGCGCGGCGATGAGGCTGCGGACATCGGACCCGTCGGCGTTCATGACGCGGATGTGGCATACGGACTCGTCGTAGCCCGGGTCGGCTTCCCGCGTCGCGTACGCGATCTGGCTTCCGTCCGGAGACCAGACCGCCCCGTACTCGTTTCCCTCGTCGGCGGTGAGCCGTCGCAGCATGCCCCCGTCCGCATCGACGGCGTACAGATCCAGGCCGGTACCTCCGGTGGCCGCCTCGTCGAAGACGATGGTCGTGCCGTCGGGCGACCAAGCCGGACCGGAGTGGTCGTCGCTGTGCGTGATGTGGCGCTCGTTCGTACCATCCGCATCGACGATCCAGAGCCCGTTTCGCGGATCGCCCCTGTTCTCGGTCACGAGCGGGGAGCGAGCAAAGAGGATCCGAGACCCGTCCGGGGACCACGACAGCGCGGTCTCCCGCCCGAGGGTGGTCACCGCAGTTGCGTCGCTCCCATCGGCGGCGACCGTCCAGATCGTGGAGCTGCGGTCGAAGGCGCGGGCGCCCGCTTCGGGCGGCGGCTCCGCCGGGTTGAACTCCGTGTAGACGAACCCGAGGCGGGATCCGTCGGGCGACCATTCGAGACCGTCGACCTGCCGGTGGCCCTCGATTCTGAAGATCTCCGTGAGGCCGCTGCCGTCGGCGTCGATCACGTAGATGCCAGGTTCCTCAAGCTCGGCGACACGTCCGACGAACGCGATCCGGGAGGCGTCGGGAGACCACGTCGGATAGAGCGCCTCGTCGACCCCGTCCGGGCCGATCAATCGGACGTCGGTGCCGTCCGGCTCCATGGTGTAGATCCGCCACCCCGAGAAGCCATCAGGCATGCCGGGAGGCTCGACCTCGTAGCTGGAGAAGGCGATGCGCCGGTTCTCCACCGCGGCTCCGAGCTGCGTCGTCGGCTCGGTGCGGAACACGCGCGCCAGGCCGTACACTCCGGCGCCGGTGCCGACCACCACCGTCACCGAGAGGGCCGCGGCCTGGAGCCTGCGGATGGTCCGCCGGCGGACCTTGTTCTCCACGACCCGATCGTACGCGCCTACCGGGTCGGCGGGGCCAGGGGCGAGAGCTTGCTGCGGAGCCGCTCGTCAATGCCCACGGTCGTTCGCCTCTCCAGGACACGCCCCCGGGGCCAGGCCGGGTTCCTGGTCCTGCTCGCGCTCGCCTCGGGCGAGGCACACAGGTACGCCGTAATGCAGTTCGCCGAGGAGACCACCGACGGCAGGGTCCGGCTGCCCCCGGGCACCCTGTATCGGACGATCTCCCGGTTGCTGGCCGACGGGCTCGTGGAGGAGATCGAGGGCGAGGATCCGGACGCCCCGCACGACGCTCGGCGCCGCTACTATCGGCTGACCGAGGGCGGCCGGCGCGCCGCGGAGGAAGAGGCCGAGCTCCTCGCGCGGCTTACGCAGGCGGCATCCGGGGCAGGCCTGGCGAGAAGGCGGAGGCGTACGTGAGCGACCTGCGACCCGTCGCGGTGACCCCCCACCTGTTCGTCCGGAGCACCGACGACGCAGTGACCTTCTACCTGGAGGCTTTCGGCGCCGTCGAGCTCTTTCGAAACACCCTCCCCGACGGGACGGTGCTGTTCGTCGAACTCGCCCTGGGGCAGGGCAGGGTACTCATCAGCGAGGAGACGCCTTCATTGAACGCCCTCGCCCCGCAACGATCGGCGGATCGCCCGTGATGCTCCTGGTCGAGGTCGGCGACGCGGACGGGGTTGCCCGTCGCGCAGTCGAGGCCGGTGCGGAGGTCGAGATGCCGGTGGAGGAGATGTTCTGGGGCGAACGCTACGGCGTCGTCGTCGATCCGTTCGGCCATCGGTGGGCGATCTCGACGGTCCGCGAACAGCTCACACCAGACGACATCGCCTCGCTCACGCCGCCCGAATTGTGAGCTCGCTGACCTCCCCGGGCTCCGCTCGGCAACGCCACCCGGCGGGCGAGTTCGAAGCGACCCGCCGGCAGTCGAGCCTCTCGCGCTCGCGGTGGGATTTCGGACCGTCTCCATCGCGACCTTCGCCGCGACTGGAGCCCATCCCTACGGAAACTCCGCGCACTAACCCGGTTTGACAGCCATCGATGCCGCGGATCGGATCCGGGACGCTTGCGCGAACGCCCCGATCTGGATTTCAGCTCCATCCGCGTGCTGACCCGCTCGCACGCATCTCGCGTCACCTTCAGCGTGCCCGTGATGTCGAGCTCACGGCCATCGGTTCAGATTCCTCGATGCTCGATCTGCTGGCGACCTTGCGCCGCGCGGGCACGCCGTACCGCCTCACTCCGAGCGAGCTCGAACAAGCATCGCTCCTGAGCGGGGGCGCGATCAGTCAGCGCCTCGAGCGGGCGGAACGAGAAGGCTTTGTCCGGCGAACCCGCGACGAGCGGGACCGACGCGTGGTCCACATCGAACTCACGTCCGCAGGCATCGCCGAGGTCAATCGGGTGGTAGCCGAACTTATGCGCCGCGAATCCGAGCTGCTGCGACCGCTGACCCGGGAGGAACGACGCGTGCTCGAGCAACTGCTACGACGCTGGCTGTCGCGATTCGAGCCGGGCGGATGATGAGGCGGTCGCCGAGAGGGACTCACGCAGGCGTTCGCTTGCGCGAAGCGCATCGGGTTCTCGACCCGAGGCAGCTCCAGGTCCTCTCCCAACGGTATCGGGCGGCCAACACGATGCGTGCGAGCCTACCGTAGAACGCGCCCACCGGCCCGAATCGTGCTCGCGACCGCCAACCGTCGCGATCCGCCGATTTCGCTCCACGTACACATTGGTTCGTCTACCCAACTCTGGCTCGAGGGATCGGAGGTATCGTGGCCACCGAGGAGGTGGTTGCCGGACAAGTCTTCAAAGGCCGCCGGACAAGTCTTCGAGCGGATCGGCCTCACAAGTCTTTGCACGTTCTGGGACGGCGTCCGAGGACAAAGACGCTGGTCACAGGCCTGGAGGCAGCGCGAGGGTCGGACATGCCTTCAAAATCGGTGGGCGGGCGAAAGCTCGCCGGCGGGTTCGATCCCCGTCCGCCTCCGCTGCTGAAAGTGGCCTGTTACCAGCCGCTTTGCGCCGAGTTGGGTGAGACGGGACCGCGGAAGGGGCTCTGTTCGAGTCCCCGAGACCGCGTTTACCACACAAGTCTTTCGAAGTTCGTCTCGCCCGGTACCGGACAAGTCTTCTGCGGGCACTGTTGCATTGGTCGCAGGGGGATCGCATCAGGGAGACTCGCGGCATGAGATCTCGCCCTCAGCCGACGGCCGTCCTTCTTGATTGAGCCGCCTCGCCGCATGTCCACCATGGAGGAACGACCTCCGAATAGATGACTCGTTCCTCCCGGCCCTCGCCGTGGTGCAGGCACCAACCAACCCGCGCCCACCGGAGGCAGCGATGAGTTGACGACCCGAGCTCCTTTCGGACGCGGCCTCTGGATTTGTACGGCAAGCGAGCCGGAGGTTCGCTCGGTATCGATCCAATCCAACTAACACCTCAGGCTCGAGGATCCACCCACTTAAGAACAGTTGACCACGTAGTGCCACCATCGTTCGTTGTAATAAGAGTCGCCTGCCCCGAGTAGAGCAATCCGTACCCTGTCGTCGCATCGACGAACGAGACCGAATAGAGCACCGAGATGTCCGGCGACGCGATTCCCGCCACAGGCGTCCAGCTTGCGCCGCCGTCATCCGTGCTGTACGGCGTACCTCGGATGCTTTCAAGCAGCCAGCCCTCGCCGAATCGATTGAACCAGATGTCGTCGGCATAGCCGGATGATCCAATTCCTTCGTCTGTCTCCGACCATTGCGAACCTGCGTCGGTCGTCGCGTAGATGTGTTTCCTCTGTTGGCCCGCGCCGGCTTCAGCTACGCATAGGACCCATCCCTGTTCTTGTTCCGGAAATGCAATAGCCTGGAGATCTGGCGTCTCGCCGTTGCAGGGGTTCTGCACCTCGACCCAGGATGCACCTCCGTCCGTGCTTCGGACCAACCCCGCGTTGCCCGAACCCAGAATGGCCCAGCCGCTGGTCGAGGATGACATCCACGCATCTACTACGTTGTCGGCGATCGGTTCCCATGTCACACCTGCGTCCGCTGTGGCCATCAACTCATCGCCGACTACGACCCACGCAGATTGCGCACCCACGACGGAGAGCTGAGTCGCCGGCGCGGCCGTTTCCCGGACGACACGCCACGAACGCCCACCATCCGCCGTTGTTGCGATAACGCCGTTCCGACATTCGTCGCATGACAGTTTGCCTACGAGCATTCCATGGTCCGCGTCCCAGAAGCCAACGGCCTCTGGTGTGAAACCATGTGTGGTTGGCTCGAGAACCTCTGCCGCTGGGCGACTGTTCCCACGCCGAACAAGCGCGCCAAAGGAACCAGCCAGCACCAGGAAACCGACGAGAGCGACGGCGATGGCAAAGACTGCCGTCATCCCCCGATTTCGGCTGCGACGACGGTCCAGCCTCTTCCTTCTCTCACTTAGCTGAGCCAGCGACAGACGTGGGACGCGCCGCGCCAGTCGAGCCCCCGCCCGTTGGATGCGTTCATCCAGTGTCGGCAACTGACTCCCCTTTCAAGTAATCCTCGCCAAGGATCACCGCTATCCGTTGGCGCCCGCGGTGCAGCGCCTTCTTCGCTGTCCCCACTGAGACACCGAGGTGACGAGAGATCTCCCCCAGGTCGAATCCCAGCCAGTAATGCAGAATCGCCACTTCTCGCTGACGTCTCGGTAACTGTTGGAGGGCACGTGCTACGTCCGCAGAACTGGGATCCTGGAAGGAACTTGAAGGGTGCATTTATTCCGATCGGCAGCGTGACCAACGGGTTTTTCTTCGAGGCTGGCTTAGCCCGGCAAGAACCAGACGGCAAGGAAGACCTCCGGACGCACTGTTGCATTGGTCGTCCGAGCCCCCGTCACGGAGACTGGCGCGATGAGATCACGCCAGCACGCTTGCACCTGCCCGGCCCCGAGATCCGCCTTCGCCGGGTACCGGTTCCCACCTGAGGTCATCACCCTGGCTGTCCGCTGGTACCTGAGGTTCGGACTGTCCTACCGGGACCTCGAGGAGCTGCTGGCCGAGCGCGGCGTGGAGGTCGACCACGTCACGGTGTACCGGTGGGTACAGCGGTTCGCGCCGGAGTTCGCGGAGGCGGCTCGGGCTCGACAGCACGTGATTGGGGATCGCTGGCATGTCGATGAGACCTACCTGA
>WNGB01009439.1_pt1 | contig 25920 bp, 25 predicted proteins | sample 5400681 | NCBI WGS metagenome assembly WNGB01 (sample SAMN13153367, study PRJNA577476) | soil metagenome | isolation source: 115 cm soil or saprolite under grassland replicate 2 | place: USA:California | collected 2016-06-15
CATTGAAGGCTGGAACCCAGATGTGAGCGTAAAGTTGCCTGAGTTTGAACTAAAACCTGGCGGGTACAAGCACCAGCATACGTTGTATTTGTGGCGGATTGCCGAAGAGCGCGTTAACAAAAGGTTCTAATCGATCGCCCATAATTTCTAGCGGTGTTATTTAATCTGCCTTCTCACAAGGGGCGGACCTGATATACGCTGGACTACCAATATCCGCCGGCCAATACATCCGCCGCCAATTTGATCGCACTCTTCAAAGTAAACGTCTCGCTATAAAGCGCCTTCCCGACGATCACGCCCTCGACGCCGTCCTTTTCCAGGGGCAGAAGTTTGCGGATGTCATCGAGGGTCGCAACGCCGCCCGAGGCGACGATCGGGACTTTCACCGACCTGGCGATTTTTAAAGTCTCGTCAACGTTCACGCCTTCACGTGTCCCGTCGCGACTGATGTCGGTGTAAATGATCCGTGAGACGCCGTCACCCTCGCAACGCTTTGCCAATTCAACGGCACCCATAGGTGTAGTTTCTTTCCAGCCTTTGACTGCGACTTTGCCCCGGCGGGCATCGATGCCGACGACGATTTTCCCAGGAAACTTATTGCAGGCGGCGCGGAGAAATTCCTCGTTGTCGTAAGCAGCCGTGCCAATCACGACGCGACACGCTCCGAGATTCAACGCGGCCTCGACGGCTTCAATCGAGCGCAACCCGCCTCCCAGCTCGACGAAAAGACCGGATTGTTTACAAATCGTTGCGATTTCCTCAGTGTGCACCGGTCGCCCTTCGACGGCGCCGTTGAGGTCGACGACGTGAATGAAGGTTGCGCCTTCGGCGCGCCAGTGTTGCGCGGCGTCGACGGGATTTTCAAAATAGATCGTTTCCTTGTCCATCTCGCCTTGAACTAGACGCACGCAGCGGCCGTCTTTGAGATCGATCGCGGGAATGATCAGCATAGACTTAGTTTGATGCGACGAATCGTCCAAAGTTGGCGAGAATCCGGAGGCCCAGTTCCTGACTCTTTTCCGGATGAAATTGACAGGCGAAGAGACGATCCGTAGCAATACTGGAGACGAATGAATTACCGTAATCCGTTTTTGTCGCAACAATGGAGCTCTCGTCCGGGACGACGTAAAACGAGTGCACAAAGTAAACGTAATCGCCGCTGGCAATCCCTTCCAGGAAAGGCGACTCCTTTTTTTTCTCGATCCGGTTCCAGCCCATGTGCGGCACTTTGAGATCTTCCAAAGCGTGAAACCCCACGACTTTTCCGGCAAACAGATCCAGGCCTTTTTGTCTGCCGAACTCTTCGCTTTCTGAAAACAGCAGCTGTAAACCGAGACAGATTCCTAAGAACGGTTTTCCCCGCCGCACGATTTCTTGAATCGGCTCGATCAGGCCAAACTTGCCGAGGTTTTCCATACAAGCGCTAAAAGCGCCGACTCCCGGCAGGACGACACCGCGAGCCGCATCGATCTCGCTCACGTCGCGGGTCACCACGGCGTTGAAGCCGACGTGTTCCAGCCCTTTCTGCACGCTGCGCAAATTGCCCATGCCGTAATCGATGATCGCAATCATGAAAATCTTTTACTACCTTTGCATTTCTTGAACTTTGAACCCTGAACATTGGAATCATTCGAAACCGGCCGGAGCTCGAAGGTTCAAAGTTTAAGGTTCAATGTTCAAGAACTATAAGCTGCCTTTCGTCGACAGCACCCCTTGAAGCCGTGGATCGAGTTGCGTCGCCATGTCCATGGCGCGAGCAAAAGCCTTGAAACACGCTTCAATGATATGATGCGGATTTTCGCCGCGCACGACGTCGATATGCAGATTCATGCCCAGCTGATTGACGAATCCTCCAAAGAACTCGTGCGGTAAGTCGGTGTCGAAGTCACCGACACGCCCCGGGCGTATCTTGACGTTATAAAAGAGATAAGGCCGGCCGCTGAGATCGACGACCACTTCGGCCAGCGCTTCGTCGAGCGGGCAACTCGCCTCGCCAAAGCGGCGGATGCCGTGCTTGTCGCCGAGGGCGTCCTTGAAAGCTTGACCCAACGCGAGGCCGACGTCTTCGACCGTGTGATGATAGTCGACTTCAAGATCGCCTTTCGCGTCGAGATCGATGTTGAAAAAACCATGACGGCTGAAGCTATCCAGCATATGGTTCAAGAACGGCATCCCAGTTTGAATTCGTGCTTGACCGCTGCCGTCGATATCTAACTTAACTGTAATATCGGTTTCTTTTGTTTTGCGGCTGACTTTGCCCATCCGTCCCATGGTTGCTCCTTCCTAGCGAAAGCGGGCTTCTACCGAGCGTGCATGATCGTCGAGCCCTTCGAGTCGCGCCAAATGGGTAATCTTCGGCGCCAAAGCTTTTAAAGCGCGTTTCTCGGCGTGGATGATCGTAGTACGTTTGAGAAAATCATGAGTGCCGAGCGGCGAAAAAAACCGCGCGCTCCCACCGGTGGGGAGCACATGATTGGGTCCCGCTAAATAATCCCCCAGCGGTGGCGCCGAGTAAGGCCCGAGAAACATCGCGCCGGCGTTGCGAATCTGCTTTGCCAGTTTTTGCGGCTGTTTGACGATCAGTTCGATGTGCTCCGGCGCAATGGCATTGGCCAGCTCGATCATTTCTTTCTGGCCGCGCACGACGATGATTGCGCCGTACTTAGCCAGCGCCTTGAGCGTGATCGCCTGCCGTTTCGTATTTCGAAGCAGAGTGTCGATCGCACGTTGAACCTTGAGCGCCGTCGCCATTGACGTTGTCAAGCACAATGCAGCGGCCAATTCATCATGTTCGGCCTGCGAAAGCATGTCAGCCGCAACATGAAGGGGTTCCGCCGAATCATCCGCCAGCAGCAAAATCTCGCTCGGCCCGGCGATCGAGTCAATATCGACCTCGCCGAAAACCATTCGCTTGGCGGTGGCGACGAATATATTTCCCGGACCAACGATTTTGTCGACTTTCGGATTCTTTGACGCCGGCAATTTTGGCCGGAATCGCATTCATCAGAACCGTGGAAGGATAGGAGGCCTTACCGCCAGGCACATACACGCCGACCCGTTCCAGGGGCGTGATTCGTTGACCGAGCAACATGCCGAGCGGGTCGCGATACTGCCAGCTTTTCTGCAGAACGATTTCAGAAACGCGCCGCTCGATCCCGCCCTCGCGGGTACCGCGGCGGTCGAGTATTTTCTTGAGCAGCGGTTTGAATCCGGCATCGGTCGTCTTAACTAATCTGATCGTCATTCCAACTGACCAATTTCGATTCTTACACTCTCAAATGTGAGAATTTATCTCTAACAATTTACGCTCCCGACCGTACTGACAAAAAATGTTATCGCACCAAGACGCCAAGCACGCAAAGAAAGACTTTTACTTAGTTTTCCGAACCTTGGCGCCTTGGCGCCTTTGCGCGAGTCACAGTTTTTCCGAATCCCTTGATCCAAAATTCCTCTGAAAATTTCAAATATCTTTGGCTAGATTTTGGATTTTAGATTTATGCCTTCGAACTTTTGAACGCTTGAACCTTGAACGAACATTAGCCCTTCACCCGCTCGATGTGCGCGCCCAACTGAGAAAGCTTTCGTTCGATCTGTTCGTAGCCGCGGTCCAGATGATACACCCGCGAAACTTCCGTCGTGCCGTTGGCGACCAAGCCGGCGAGAAGCAGCGCCACGCTCGCGCGCAGATCGCTCGCCATCACCGGCGCGCCGGAGAGCTCGTGCACGCCCCGAACCACTGCGCGATTTCCCTCCAGTTGAATCTGCGCACCCATGCGGTCCAGTTCCTGCGCGTGCATAAAACGATTCTCGAATATCGTTTCCGTGATGATGCTCACGCCGTCGGCGACCGCCATCAGCGCCATCATTTGCGCCTGCAAGTCGGTGGGAAATCCGGGATAGGGCAGAGTTGTGACATCGACGCTTTTGATATTCCCGCTGCGCTCAACTTTGATCCCGACTTCATCGGCTGTGTATACGACGCCGGCTTCCTTGAGCTTGATCAGAAAAGCCTCGAGATGATCCGCGCGCGCACCTCTGACCAGCACGTCGCCGCCGGTGATCGCCGCGGCAATGACGAAACTGCCGGCTTCGATGCGGTCAGGAATGATCCGATGGGTTGTTCCATGCAAAGCATCAACACCTTCGATTTGAATAATGTCGGTGCCGCTACCCTGAACCCTCGCCCCCATTTCGTTTAATACGCTTGCGAGATCATCGATCTCGGGTTCCTTGGCGGCATTCTCGATGATCGTCGTGCCCTCGGCCAAAGTCGCCGCCATCATCAGATTTTCGGTGGCGCCGACCGACGGAAGATCCAGATAGATTTTTGCGCCGCGCAAGCGCGATGCGTTTGCTTCCACATAGCCGTGCGATTGCTCGATCGTCGCGCCCAACGCTTCCAGGCCTTTTAGATGGAGGTTGATCGGCCGTGCCCCGATGGCACAGCCACCCGGCGTTGAAACTCGCGCTCGGCCGAAGCGAGCCAGCAACGGCCCAAGCACCAAGAAAGACGCCCGCATCGTTTTCACCAGGTCATAGGCGGCTTCGAATTTATTGATCCGGTTTGCTTGCAGCGTCAAATCGTCGGCGCCGTTTAGCCAGCTTTGATGGTCATGCTTATCGCCCAATCCAGAAAGCAGTTTGAGTGTGGTGCGGATATCAGCTAGATGAGGCACGCCCTGATACGTGCAAGGCTCGCTGGTCAGCAGGATCTTGTCCACTTGCTTTTGCGTCCTTAGGTTGATTTCGTGCTTTTGCCGACCAGCTTCGCCATAACCACACGATCCCGGCCGGCGTAGTCTTGAAAGACGGTCACACCCGTGTAGCAACCGCCTCCGGCGAATAACCGTGCGACTTTTTCTCCCATATCGGCGCCGATTTCTACGGCGACGGCGCCATTCGGCGCCAAGTGATCACTGGCCTCGCGCGCGATCCGCCGGTAGAAGTCGAGCCCGTCGACGCCGCCGTCCAACGCGCCACGCGGTTCCCAGAGGCTCACTATGGATACATCGGTCGCCCAAATCATCGATGACGGTAATTCTCTCGCTAGGCTTACTGCAATGGCGCCGCTCCCTGTGCCGACATCGAGAATCTTAAATGCTTTATTCTCTGGAAATTCTCGCGCGAGCTCAAGAGTAATCTCTACCAACCGTTCCGTTTCCGGTCGCGGGATCAACACGTCGGGCGTAACGCGAAAATCGAGTGACCAAAACTCTTGTCGCCCTGTGATATGGGCCACCGGTTCGCGCCGAATGCGCCGAAGCAAGAGCTTCTCGTAGTGCCGCATTTGCTCAGGGCGCAACGGCATGTCCGAAAAAAGAACAAATTGCTCCTTCGTCAGCTTCAAGACATGGCTCAAAAGGGTTTCAGCATCGAGACGCGCTGTCTCTATGCCCGCTTCGATCAGACATTTGACATTCTCACGGACTACCGCCTGTATCGATACGGTGGCAGCGCTAGTTGTTATCGGGGTCTGACTTTCCATCTTGCTCTTGCGGCTTTCCCGTCGCTTTTAACACCTCAGCCTGGTAGTGCGTGATCAGCGCATCGACGATGTCGTCAATTTGCCCTTCCATCACTCTGTCCAACTGATAGATTGTGAGATTGATCCGGTGATCCGTCAGCCGCCCCTGAGGAAAATTGTAGGTGCGGATGCGCTCGCTGCGATCGCCGCTCCCCACCATCGACTTGCGGGTCGCGGCGATTTCGGAGCGCTGCTCTTCTTGTTTCTTTTCGAGTAATCGGGCGCGGAGAATCTTCATGCCCTTGGCGCGGTTTTTATGCTGCGATTTTTCATCTTGGCACGAGATGACGAGCCCGGATGAACGAAACACGTCGACGCGAATTTCTTTCGGATCAATGGCGATTTCGACTTCGTCGGCTTCGGCTAACACTGCCACCGTTACCGCCGACGTGTGAATCCTTCCAGACCCTTCGGTCACTGGCACCCGCTGGACGCGGTGCACGCCGCCTTCGAATTTGAGGCGGCTGTACGCGCCCTGCCCCTCGATGCTCATGATGATTTCTTTGTAGCCCCCAAGGCCGGTCGGGCTAGAGCTCATCATTTCGACCCGCCAGCGGCGCGACTCGGCGTAGCGCGAGTACATGCGAAAAAGTTCTGCGGCGAACAACGCCGCTTCATCGCCGCCCGTTCCGGCGCGGATTTCGATTAGAGTTTTAAGCCGGTTTTCCAGCGCCTCTTTGCGCTCGCGCAACGCTGCAAGTTCTTCTTTGGCGAGCTCCCGGATCGCCTCGTCCGGTTCTTCCAGGAGTTGCCGATTGTCGTGGATTTCTCGTTCGACCTTACGCCACTCACGATAGCAAGTGACAATCTCTTCCAGTTCGGAGCGCTCCTTGGCGAGCTTGGAATATTCCCGCTGATGGCCGAGCATCTGGGGATCGGACATCATTCTTTCCAAGTCCATATAACGCTTTTCGACTTCGGCTAGTTTATCAAGCATGATGAGCTCACGATCCAGACCAATCGCGCAAAATAAAAAAAGGGCAAAGGGATCATCGCTACCCTTTGCCCTTTCCCTTCCTGCAATAGCCTAGTAAATCACATTCAGTCCCGGTCCTCCGCCGAACTCAGTTTTTCAGTCCGTATTTCCTTCTAAATTTTTCTACTCGACCAGCCGAGTCGACGAATTTCTGCTTGCCGGTGAAGAAGGGGTGGCAGTTGGAGCAAATTTCCACGTGAATGTTCCCGACTGTGGAGCGCGATTCGACGACTTGTCCGCAGGCGCAAACAATCTTGGCCGATTTATACTCCGGATGGATTCCTGGCTTCATAAGATCCTCTCAATAGATACTTTTTATAACACAAGGACTATCGAGCTTCAATTGGCGCGCGACCGGGCGCTTCGATGGACCAAGACCCGTTGCAGGCTAAAAACGCCTGGCTTGGAAAACTCTTAGATTGCCAAATAGCGTGTTAACTCTTAAAATACGAGAAAAATCGGATGGTCATTGACCGCCAGCACATTTGCAGGATTTCCGATCAGGAAATACTGCCGGAGAATCGGAGGGCTTAAGCGAATTATGAGCAAGCCGGAACCAAGCAATTCATCGAATCGAATATTAGTCCCACCTATGCCGCTAAAAGCCGACAACACTCGGCTCGATTTTAGCTTCCTTGCGGACTTAGCGCTAAAAACGGTGTATGCAGATGCGAATTGCACCACTGAAAGGGCGGCCGACAAACTTAAGTTGTCGATGCCCGTGACGGAAGATCTGCTGCAGCACCTGTATCGGGAAAAATTTGTCGAAATCCGCGGACTTATCAGTTACGGGAACAGTCGATACGGCCTCCTCGATCGGGGCTGGCAGCGCGCCCAGCAGTTATTGGACATGAACGGCTACATCGGCCCGGCGCCGGTCTCCTTACAAGACTATAGCGAAATGGTCATCCGTCAGAGTGCGGCTCGGGATCCCATACAACCCGAATCGGTGCGCGGCGCCATGTCAGGACTGGTTTTGCCTGACGCTACAGTGCAGACACTAGGGCTCGTCGCCAACTCGAGGCGGAGCCTCTTCATGACCGGCCCATCCGGCAACGGTAAGACCACCATCGCCACGGCGTTACACACCGCTCAACATGGCGAGATTTGGATTCCCTACGCCATCGAAGTCGATGGGCAAGTAATCAAAGTATTCGATCTGCACAACCACCACGCCGTTCCCGTAAAAGATATCGACCGCTATGACGAGCGCTGGATACTAATCAAGCGGCCCATCGTGATCGTCGGCGGCGAAATGACCATTGAAACCATGGATTTGATCTACAGCTCCACCGTCAGATTCTATGAAGCGCCGTTTCAAATGAAATCGAACGGCGGCACGCTGGTAATCGACGACTTCGGCCGCCAGCGGGTCGATCCCCATGATCTACTTAATCGCTGGATCGTTCCGCTCGAGGGGCGCGTCGACTATCTTACCTTACACACGGGGAAGAAGATCGAGGTACCGTTCGAGCAGTTATTGATCTTTGCCACTAACCTCGATCCCAGCGATTTGGTCGATGACGCTTTTCTGCGCCGCATGGGGTATCGGCTCTACGTCAATCCACCCGACCGGGAGATGTACACCGCGATCTTTCAGCAATTCGTGCAAGCCAGCGGCTTCGACTACGATCCCCAGCATCTGGAATATGTTTTTCGCTTATACGACACCGACAAACGTCCGCTCCGCGGCTGCGAGCCACGCGATCTGATCCAACGCTGCGCCGATCTCTGTAAGTATGAAAATCGCCCGATGGTTCTTTCGAACGAGCTGCTCCATCTCGCCTGGCAGAATTACTTTGGCGCCGCGCCGACGGTAAATTAACGAAATGTTAGAGACTTCACTCGAAGAGTTGGACGGAAGGAGGCAAGCATGACGCCCCAACCGACACGGTCAATTTGCCTTCAGCTAGTCGTTATTGCGCTGCTATTGTCACTTTACGCCTGCACGTCCTCTCCCGAGCTGATCTCCGAGGTTTCCGTGGAAGACAAGATCTCGAGGCTCAGGATCGGCCAAAGCAACAAGTCTGAAGTTGAAAGCATCTTCGGAGTCGAGCACGGCAATGATCGCATGCGATGGGCATATAATTTTGACGACAGACAGTTTGAGATTTCGGAGCGTAGATATGGCCCTGGTGTAGGGGTGCTACCCGTCGCTGCCGGTACCGTGCCCACCAACACTCGAGCCCTGGTGACCCTTACTTTTAACGAGGGTGGCGTTGTCAAACGCATCGAGGTCGCCCGCTTCTTTGACGAGCCTTTTGTCAACGACTACTGGTACCTGGTCAGAGAACCGGCAAAAGAACCGTTGCAGTCGGTCGCCGTTATAGCAGAATCGGTCGGGTTTAAAGTCGCCGGCCTAGACAAAGACGCCGACACTTTCACCTTAGAAGATCCCAACAGCAAGGCACGCGTCGCCGTCAAATTAGACGGCCAGGTTCTCCGCGTGACGTCGCGAAATCCACATCATCGTTTGGCCAATGAATACCGCGCCTACTCCAAGCGCGAGAGCGCGCTGACAAGCAGCATCGCAGATTCTGAACTCGTGCAGTGAGCCGAGTCAGAACTGAACAGCCGTCCACGACGAAGAGTTCCGGAAAAATCAAGTAAGAGATTTTGGTGGAGCCGAAGGGAATCGAACCCTCGACCTCTTGAATGCCATTCAAGCGCTCTCCCAACTGAGCTACGGCCCCACGAGAAGAAGGACTGAGTGCTGAGCAATGAGTACTGAGTCAAAATTAGGGAACCGGGCCAGAAAAGTCAACCTACATCGAACAACGCGTAAGAATCTAACGTTACGCTGAATCCTTGTTCCCACGACTCAACACTCATCACTCGTTACCCAGTGCTTTTTACTTCCCTCGAACCAGCTCCTCGGCGTGCCGGCGCGTCTGCTCGGTAATTTTGACACCGCCGAGCATGCGCGAGACCTCGTCGACTCGCTCGCGGTCCGAGAGTCGTTGAACTCGGGTGAAGGTTCGGCCTTTCTCGACTTCCTTTTGGACGACGAAGTGAGCGTCAGCGATGGCGGCGATTTGCGGCAGGTGGGTCACGCTGATCACTTGATGGTGGACTGCCACCTGTTTGAGTTTTTTACCAACGATTTCGGCGACTCGCCCTCCAACTCCCGCATCCACCTCATCGAAGAGCAATGTCGAAACCACGCCCGGCGTCAAGACCAGCGCTTTCAGCGCGAGCATCAGGCGCGAGAGTTCCCCGCCGGAGGCGATCTTTGCGAGGGGTTTCACCGGTTCTCCAGGATTCGGCGAAAAATAGAACTCTACCTGGTCCATACCTCGCTCGGCGAGCTTTTTGCCGCCAATGAAAAATGGCGGGACATCGGCCTTTTCATCGTGGGTGACGAAGCGAGCCTCGAACGTGGTATCCGGCATGCCCAGGCTTTTGACTTCTTTTTCCATTTCACGCTTGAGCTTTTTCGCAGCGCGCTGCCGCTCGTTCGAGATTTTCTCCGCCATCTCCCAGGCGTTTCGGCGCGCCTCCGCAAACGCTTTTTCCAAGCCTACGATTTGTTCCTCGCTTTGCTCGAGGCTCTCGAGAGATTCCTTGATTTCCCCATGCATCCGTAAAATTTCGTCGACGCTGGCGTTGTACTTACGTTTGAGACGCTGGATTTCCGCGAGGCGGTCCTCAAGTTGCTCTAAGGCTCTCGGGTCGAAGTGCACACGCCCGGCGTAGCGCCGCAGTTGCGTTGCGACTTCTTGCAGTTGTGCCAAAGAGGACTCAAGCAGCTCGACGGCCGGCTGCAAGTTCGGGTCGATCCCGGCCAGTTCCTTTAGCCTGACGGTGTATTTTCCAAGCCGGCTCACCAATGCGGCATCGCCTTCGTAGAGAAGTTCCTCTCCTTCACCACATCCTTGATGCAACTTCTCGGCGTGGACAAGGATGCTCTTGTCCGAGCGGAGTTCTTCCTCTTCGCCTGATCTCAGCCGTGCCTGAGCGATCTCCTCGACTTGCGTCTCGAGCAGCGCTTTCTCCCGACGCCGGTTGTCGAGTGCTGCGCGGTTCTGTTGGAGCCGGTCCCAAGCGCCCGACAGGGCATCGAAGTTGGCTTTCATCGACTTCGCGCTCTCATCCAGGTCCGCAAACGCATCGAGCAAGTTCAAATGGGTCTCCGGCTGCAACAACGTGTGGTGCTCGTGCTGGCCATAGATGTGCACTAGCGAAGTACCCACTTCGGCGAGCAAACCGAGGGGGCAGAGGCTGCCGTTCAAGTAGATTCGATTCTTGCCCGAGCGATTGAGAATCCGGCGGATCACCAGCTCGCCTTCAATTTCGAATCCCGCTTCGCCGAGCTTGGACTCGATCACCGGCGGCACGGTCTCGAACAACGCTTCCACGGTCGCCTCCTCTTCCTTGTGACGTATAATATCTGAGCCACCCCGCTCGCCCGAGATCAGCCCCAGGGCATTGAGAATAATCGATTTACCCGCGCCGGTTTCCCCGGTAATGATGTTCAACCCCGGTCCCAACTCCAGCACGACCTCGTCGATAACGGCGAAGTTCTTGATGCGAAGTTCGCGCAGCATAGCCCGGCGTTATTAGCGCTCTCCCCATTTCAGTTTTTCACGCAGGATCTCGTAGTAACTGCGCGAGGAAAGCTTGATCAGCGAAACCGGCATGCCGTAATCACGAGCTTCCACTTTATCACCGTTGTTCAGCCGTACACCCTGCTGTCCGTCGGGAATCAAAATAACGGTGTCGCCGAAAGAACGGAGCGTAACGCGAATCGCCGCGTTGCTCGGCACGACGATGGGCCGGTTGGTCAACGTGTGCGGACAGATGGGTGAAAGCACCATGGCCCCGAGCGTCGGCTCGAGAATCGGCCCTGCCGCGGCCAGTGAATAGGCCGTGGAGCCCGTCGGCGTCGAAATAATCAGTCCGTCCGCTCGGTAGGTGCACAGATAATCGTCACCGATATAGGTCTCCAAATCGATAATTCGACTGCGCGCTCCCTTGGCGATCACCGCGTCGTTCAGCACGCGGAACTTATGCTGGCGGCCTTTCTTGCCCATGACACGGATCTCGAGCGTCATGCGTTTTTCAACTTCGTAATCGCCCTCTAGGGTCTCGCTCAGAACCGATTCCAGCTCATCGATCGCGACTTCAGTAATAAAACCCAACCCGCCTAGATTCACTCCGAGAATCGGCACCTCGGGCCGTTCCACTAGCGGCGCAATATTGAGCAAAGTGCCGTCACCGCCGAGGGAAACAATGAGATCGGCTTTCATCGCCATCTGTTTCTTGCTACATGACTGCGCTCCTGCGTGCGCGAGGCCGTTTTCGACGTAAACTTTTTTTCCCCGTTTCTTAAGCCACGGAATCAGCCAACGAACCATCTGGGTAGCTTTCGGTTCTTGGTACTTTGCCACTAAACCAACGGTACGTATCATTGATGAAATCGCTCCTCGGCGAGATTATCACATGGCCCAAAAAAATGTCCATGACGGCGTTGATCGCCATCACAGTGACAAATGAAGAGAAAGCTGAAGCAAGCGGGGCTAAGTCTCGCCATGCCGGTGCGGTGAAGATTTCAGCGTGCCGTACCGTTTCTGCCGTGGAATGGACAAAGCCGTAACCCATAGGCTGGCCACTTCGCCCAGCCGTCGAAGCGCCAACAGCGTTGTTCGACTGGTGTCGGGTTTGAAATGGCAAGAGGAGTCTGAGACGACCCGTATGGACCCGGGCCGATTCGGGCTGCCTTTGTGCTCGGATGACCGTCCCGCGCGCTGGTGGCTACATTTAACAACTAAACCACGAGATTTCTGAGACGCGAGCTGAGATAGTCTACTAGCATCACGAGCCCGATCAGAACCAGCACGATGGCCGCCGCTTCTTGATACTGGAACGTGCGAAAGCTCGTGTTCATCAGGTCACCGGCGCCAATGAGACCGAGAACCGACGCGGCGCGTATATTGGTCTCGAGGCGGTACAATGAGAAAGAAATTAAATCGGGCAAGACCTGCGGCAGCACGGCGAAGGAAAGAATCTGCGCATAGCCGGCACCAGTAGCGCGGATCGCTTCGACGACTCCTTCGTCGATATTTTCCACGGATTCGGAAAGCAACTTGCCGAGCACCGTCGCGGTGTGAATCGCCAACGCCAGGGTTCCCGCGAACGCCCCGAGTCCGACCGCCGCGACAAATAAAAGCCCGAGCGCCAGGTCGGGAATCGTGCGCACGAAATTCAGTGCCGCGCGCACGCCGTAATACACGATCGGGTGGGGCGTGGTGTTATGCGCCGCCAAGAACCCGATAGGAAAGGCGACCACGAGCGCCAGAAAAGTTCCTGCCAGCGCCATCTGCACCGTCTCCAGCGTTGCGCCGGCTACGGTTTGAGGAAAGGTGTTGTTCCACCAGCGTTGTCGCGCTTGCTGAGCGGACTCTCCCAGCGGCAAGGGCAGCAAGAGCTCGGTCGGCGTGATGTTGTCGGGTACGAAGTAGTTTTTACTTTCAGTGATCTTTGAAAAATCCGGCGGCAACATGCGACCGAGCGTGAGAAAAATTTGGGGTATCCCTTCGAGCAGTTCTCCCGGGCGGATTTTGGCTCCCTGAAAGGACCACGTTAGGAGAAATAAGCCCGCAATGATGCCAATGAAAAACTGTTTGCGATGTCGTGGCACTGGTGGCGCCTCGGCAAATATATCTGGCAGTTCGGCTCTATGTGTTCGTTGGGCCAAAGTCGTCTCCTATCTATAATTTCCCTGAAAGCGATCTATGGCCATCAAGGTCGCCCTGAGCGATCACTAAGCGTCTAACTCAGGGGTCAATGATCTCGACATTTTCGCTTGGCGCGGCATTGAAAAATAATAGCCGTGGCTATCGTTATGTACTTAGGATGCTCAAAGAATCAGGTCGCTCACTTCAATCCCTGCGTTGATACACCGAATCGACCACTGCGTCGGTCAGCTTCTCGGTCGGACCGTCAAAAAAAATCTGGCCTTGCTTAAGGCCGATAACACGGTCGGCGTACAGCCGGGTTAATTCGAGCGCGTGCAAGCTCACCACCGCGGTGATGCCGTCTTCGCGGCAGACCCGTTTAAGAATATCGAGCACGACTCGTGACAGCGTAGGGTCGAGACTGGACACCGGCTCGTCGGCGAGAATAATCACCGGCTCCTGCATCAATGTCCGCGCAATGGCGACGCGCTGCTGCTCCCCGCCGCTCAACTCGTCGGCCCGCTTGTAGGCATACTCGAGCAGGCCAACGCGTTTGAGGTTGACCAGCGCGTGGCGTCTTTCTTCACGGCTAAACATCCTCAGCACGCTTGTTACCGCGGGCTGGTAACCGAGCCCGCCGGAGAGAACATTTTCGATGACGGACAATCGCTTTACGATGTTGAACTGCTGAAAGATCATGCCGATTTTTCGCCGTAACGCGCGCAGATCGCCGGCGTTGAGTTTCAAGATATCGATGGGTGGGCCATTCGTTTCCCCGCTCAAAAGCGCGCTGGGAACCAGGATCTCACCAGCAGTGGCATTGATAAGGCGATTGATACATCGCAGCAACGTCGATTTTCCTGCGCCGCTCACGCCGATCACCCCGACGAATTCTCCTTTATCAACCCTGAAACTTACGCCGCGCAATACCGGAGAGCTGCCGTGATAGGATTGACGCAGCTCCTTGACCTCAAGAATAGTCACGGTCGCTTTTTTTGTAGCGCGTCTTTTATACGGATACCGGCATCGACGAAAGCGCGACGCACGGAGTCGTAATCCTTGTCGGTCGCGGGCACGAACCCGTCGATCTGATAGAGATCTCGCAGCATCTTTTTTCCTTTAGGGTCCCGGCTGAGCTCAATGAATATAGTTTCGATTTTCTTGGCAATCCGTTCGTCGAGATTGGCGCTGATGACGAGGTTATCCGCAGGGATCGGCTCGGAAAAAGCGATGGCGCGAATCCTTTTCACGTCCTCGGGATTCTTCAGGTAGCGCATCCAGGCGCTATCCTCGCCATCGGGCGAATTGGCATAAGTTGCACCAGCATCGACCTTACGGTTTAACACGGCCAGCACGGTAGCATCGTGGCCGCCGGAGTAAAGGATTTGCTTGAAGTCGCGCACCGGATCAATGCCACGCTCTTTGAACATTTTCCGCGGGATCACGTTGCCCGTGGTCGACAGCGAATCGCCAAACGCAAAGGTCTTGCCACGTAAATCATCGAGATTTTTGATGCCGCTATCGGCCCGCGTAATGATCGCGGCGTAATAGTAGGGAATGCCCTTTCGCTCGGATTTTAGGATCACTTTAATATTGGCCTCGCTTTTCGCCAGCACGTAAGAAGCAGGCGCAAGAAATGCGACATCCAGTTTGTTGACCCGCAGCGCCTCGACGATCCCCGTGTAGTCCGTCGCCACGAAGGGCTGGATTTCCATACCTAGTTGTTGGCGCAAAATCTCGACGATCGGCTGCGCGTTCTGCATGACCTGCTGGGCGTCTTCGGCCGGGACAAAACCGACGCGCAAGGTTTTGCTCGCCTTGCCGGCATCGCCACACGCAAACAGCGACAGCGTCAGCAGAAGCGCAAAATATCGCCGCAGTAGATGTCTCGTCATCGCCAGCATTCATTGATACTGAAAGCGGCCGAGGGGTGCAAACGTTTTGGTTTTGCCACTAAGAATGTTAGGTAAACGACGGTGAATCAGCACGCTCTTTTGGCAGGAATTGGTGGTCTATTTCTGGTTGGCTGCGCCGCCGTCCCATCCGTGCCGCTGGCAGAGCTTCGATCGCTTCCCGAGGGCGCCGCCGCGCGCTTTCTCTACCCCAGTTCGGGGGGCAAAGCTGAAGCATATCTGGTCCGTCCTCGCGGCGCTGGCCCATTTCCGCTGATGGTCCTGCTGCACGGTCATAGTTGGACCGGCGTGGGCGCTAAGCGAGTCTTACCCGCAGCTGACATCTTTGCGCGCGAACTTTGTTTTGCCGGGCTTGCGGTCTCTTTACCTGGTTATGGTGATACGAAAACTTCAGCCGGACCGCTGGCGGAAACAACCCGCCAAGTGGTTCTCGACGGCATCGCGACGGCCAAACAGCTACCCTGGATTGACGCCAAACGGCTCTACGTCTATGGATTTTCTCGCGGCGCGGTGGTAGCGGCCGGGCTGATCAACCGGATCGACGATGTCAAAGGCGCGCTGCTTCATTCTGGCGCCTACGATCTGCCACGGCTCTACCGTGACACTTCCAGTTTTTGGTTGCGCCAATTGCTCAACCCGAGCGGCGAAGCCGAGCCGCAACTTTACAACTTGCTGCCGGAGGTCTCCAGTTGGCCGTCATCGACACTGATCCTGCATGGGGCGCAGGACACGCTCATCCCGGTTTTGCAGGCGACGCTGCTGCGCGATCAACTGCAAAGCTTTGCCAAACCGCATCGCTTGATATTGTTTCCGGAGCATGGCCACTGGTTGCCAGTACGCGAGATTAAAGAGCAGGCGGTTCAGTTTCTGAAACAGAACGGCGGTGACGGTTGTCACGCTACCGGTCCTTGATCTCGTCCAGTAGCTGCTCGGCCTTTTGTTTGTGTTTGGCGTCGTCGGAGAACTGGATCGGCAGTTCCGGAATCGACCTTAGCACCGCTCGCGCCGGCTCCCATTCCTCCCTGGCAACGTGGCTGCGCGCCAGCTCCAAACGAGAGACAATCACCGTGGGGTTAAGTGCCACCGCTTTTCTGAAGTAGTCGATCGACTTCTCCAAGCTCCCGCTGGGCAACGAACGGCCGTAAAGCACCGAAGCCACCGCCCGGCTCGCCCGGCCGATCTCAGCCATCTTGCGATGCCACAGACCGTAAATGTGGTATGCCGACCCATTATTCGGATCTAAAGCGATCGCCTTTTCGACCTGTTCGCGAATCTCGCCGGCAAGCTCCACTTGTTTTGAAATCGGTGAGACCAAGGCGATATTGCCCACTGACGCGGCCACCCAGAAATGCCCCCAAGTCGAAGCGGGATCCACTTTGACCGCCTTGCGGGCATAGTCTTCGGCGACAGCGTATTCTTTGAGCCGTCGCTCCTTCGCTTCGGAACCGTCTTCTGGAATCCGGTCGCCGATATCGATATGAGCGCGCGCGAGCTTGACCAGCGCTTCAAAATTGTATCCGTCGAGCCGGAGTATTTTATGCAATTCACCGACGGCTTCCTGGGGCTTGAATTGGCCGTAGAGTCGGTCGGCGTTTTTGAGCAATCGGGCGATCTCCCCGCCGTCTTGCCTACAGCACGGCTGCTTCGGCTCTTGCGCCGTTGTGGGATCTGCCGCATAAACGCGGCAGGCGGCCGCCACCAGCACGGCCAGCGAGAAGAGCAACACGAGTGGGATGTTTCGCTCCAAGATCGTTTACCCTAATGGTATCGGTCTACCGCTCTCGTCGACCGCGACGTAAATGACCTCGGCTTCCGTCACTTTGACGCGATGTTGAGGCTCCTTCCCGCGTTCGGCTTCGACGCTGACTCTAACCGTGACCGAGGTCGTTCCCTGGCGTATCACCGAGGTATAAAAGCTCACCACATCTCCGACATACACGGGCGCAATAAACTCGACTTCGCGCATCGCCCGGGTGACAAACTTTCTCGATGCTTGCCGTGAAGCAGCGATGCCTCCCGCTAAGTCGATATGGCTCAGGATCACGCCTCCGAAAATAGTGCCGTGCGAGTTAGTATCTCGCGGCAACATGGCCACGCGTAACGTCGGATCCAAAGACTCCGTCATTGCCACTGTTTTTAGACGATCGGCGAGACCAGGTTTAACGAAACCCCCGTCGTCACTCCCTAATTTAGAGAAAGGCGAGCCACTTTTCGTACTTGCCGTTCTTCCCTTTTATAATATCGAAGAAAGTTGTCTGAAGATCTTCGGTCACCACACCGCGACGACCGGCACCGATGAGTCGGTCGTCCACTTCACGAATCGGCGTTAACTCCGCCGCCGTGCCGGTCAAAAAGGCTTCGTCGGCGATGTAAAGTTCATCTCTGGTAAAGCGCTCTTCAACCAGCTCATACCCTTTGTCCCGAGCCACCGTAATGATCGAGTCCCTGGTGATGCCCGGCAAGATCGAGGTCAGTGGCGTAGTTTTGATCTTGCGGTCACGAACAATGAAAATGTTCTCGCCACTGGCTTCGGAAACATAGCCTTCGGCGTCGAGCATGATGGCTTCGTCGTAGCCCGCTTTCTTGACTTCATGCTTGGCCAAAACCGAGTTGATGTAATTGCCCGCGGTCTTGCTCTTGGTCATCATCACGTTGACGTGATGGCGCGTAAACGATGACACTTTCGCACGGATACCCTTTTGTAGCCCCTCGTCGCCGAGATATGCGCCCCACGGCCAGACCGCTATGCAGACATTGATCGGATTGTTCGGCGCATAGAGTCCCAATTCGCCCAGGCCGACGAACGCTAGGGGACGAATGTAGCATTCCGTAAGTTTGTTGGCGCGAATGACATCGATTGTCGCTTTGCACAACTGTTCTTCGCTATAGGGAAGTGGAAATCCGAGGATCTTTCCGGAATCGGCGAGCCGGCGAATATGTTCCTGCAGGCGAAAAACGGCAGAGCGACCGTCGGCGAACTCGTAGCAACGGATGCCTTCGAAATACCCCGTTCCGTAGTGCAGAGCATGGGCCAACACATGCACTTTGGCGTCTTCCCAACGAATCAACTTTCCATCGAACCAAATTTTTTCAGTTTTCATTGACATGCTAAGTCTCGATTATTTTACGTACCTCGGTCTTTGTCATCAAGTCAGGCCAAAAAAAAAGGCCACTCGGCTTTCCGCAGTGGCCTCGGCGGATCACCGGGAAAGATTACAGCCCCTTTTTCAAGACCGGGGCGGGTTTGAATCCTACGGTGCGGCTTGCCTTGATATTGATTGCGGCACCGGTCTGAGGATTTCTACCTTTGCGGGCTTTGCGTGAGCGTACTGTGAATGTCCCGAAGCCGGGAACTTGAAACCGCTTGTTCTTTTTGATCGCTTTGCCGATATTTTCAAAAGTCGCGTCCAACGCGTCCCCCGCGGCAACCTTGCTGATTTTAGCGGTTTTGGCGACGGCGTCGATTAATTCTCCTTTGGTCATCCGCTTTCCCCTCCCTCCGTAATAGGTCGGCATTTTGAGTAAGATTGCATTCTAATAATTCTCTCTTGCGCGAAAGGAAAGCCGAATCATTTCCAATTCGTCGGAAAATGTCAACCAGTTTTTATAGCAGTCTTGCGGCTTCGTGTAGCAAGCCGTAGCGTACACCCTGATCACTGACGATCACTCTATCGGCATGCCAAAAGGTCATGATCCGTTCAATTAAACAGGCCCCGGCAAAAATAACGTCGGCTCTTTTCGGCTCCAGCCCGACGATGCGCTTTCGTTCCGCGATAGTCTGCTCTTGCAGCAGCCGGATCTGACGGCGTATTTCGTCAAGAGTCAGAATACTGCCGTGAACTTGGCTGTGAGAGTATTGTGCCAGTTTTTTTTCGATCGCTGCCAAGGTCGTGAAAGTCGCCGCTATGCCGACGAGAGTGACCCTCGCGCTCGCTCGCATCCCGTGTTCCATTAACGAGGATAGCTCTCGATCGATCGCTTCGGTCATGTGAAGGACTTCTTCGCGCCGCACGGGATCGCCAGGGAGGTAACGCTCCGTCAGCCGCACGGAACCGAGATCGATGCTGATGGCCTGGCATACCCCATTCTCGTTGCCGCGGATAAGCTCGGTGCTGCCGCCGCCGACATCGATGACGAGCAGCCCTTTGCCAAACAGTGAAAGTCCGCGCTGCGCCGCCAAGAACGAGTACGCGGCTTCCTCATCGCCAGAGATGACCCGTATGTCGATACCGAGTTTGTCATGAAAACGCATGCGCACATCGCTGCTGTTTTTCGCGTCCCGCAACGCGCTGGTGCCGACTGCGATGATTTCGTCGACGCCGAGATTTTTGCAGTGATCACGGTAGCGCTTCAGTACTTCGAGGCTGCGCCGTTCGCCTTCCGGAGAGATCACTCCGGTGCGATCGACGCCTTCGCCCAACCGGGTAATTTCCGCCAGATCGTCCAAGACTCGGAAGCGACCGGTGTCTCTTATTTCAGCGATCAGGCAAAGAATCGTATTGGTGCCGACGTCAAAGAAAGCCGTTCGTCGTGGACTCATCGAGTTGCAACCGTTTGCGCGCCATAATCCAAGTCCCCCTGTGGTCGCGTTGCCGTACCATCATTTTCCCTCGCCCAGGCGGTCATGTCTGCAAGGGCGCGGCGTGACATCATTTCCTTTTTCGCTCTGCCGTGCCGCCGCACCATCAATGGCGGGATCAAACCGAAATTCACGTTCATCGGCTGAAAGTGCTTCCGCGCAGAGTCGGTGATGTACCGCAACAAAGCACCGAGCGCCGTCGTCGCCGGCGGCACCACCGGCGAATTGCCGGCAATCAGTTTCGCGGCGTTGATGCCGGCGAGCAGGCCAGTGGCGGCGGATTCAATGTAGCCCTCGACCCCGGTTAACTGGCCGGCAAAAAAGAGCGTCTCGCGCCGGCGCCATTGCAAAGTCGGCAAAAGATGCTGCGGCGAATTAATAAACGTATTGCGGTGCAAACTACCCAAGCGAACAAATTCCGCGCGAGCGAGCCCTGGAATCAAGGCGAAGACGCGACGCTGCTCGGGATAGGTCATTTTGGTTTGACAGCCGACCAGATTGTAAAGCGACTCTTCGCGGTTTTCCTGGCGTAGTTGGACGACTGCGTGGGGACGTTTGCCGGTGCGCGGATCGTTGAGCCCCACCCCGCGCATCGGACCAAACGCGAGCGTATCCCTACCGCGGTCGGCCATTTCCTCGATGGGCATGCAGCCTTCAAACGGCACAAAGCGCTCGAAGCTGTAAGTCGGCACGCGTTCGGCAGTAAGGAGTGCGTTGATGAAGCGATCGTATTCTTCGCGCGACATCGACAAATTGAGATAATCATCGCCGCCCTTGTCGTAACGCGAGGCGCGAAAAGCGACGCTGTGGTCGATGGACTCGGCCGTGACGATCGGCGAGATCGCGTCATAAAAATAGAGATGATGTTCGCCCAACCGCGCGGCAAGATCCTGCGACAAGGCCGGAGAGGTTAACGGGCCGGTAGCAAGTATAATGACGCCCTTGGCGGGAATTTCCCGAATTTCTTCGCGCATAATCCGCACGGATGGTAAGGCCTCGACGATTGCCGTGAGGGAACGACTGAACGAATCGCGGTCCACCGCCAAGGCGGAGCCCGCCGGCACCGAGTGCGCCTCTGCGTTTCGAATCACCAGAGAATCGAGCTGGCGCATTTCGGCTTTCAACAAACCCGCCGGCGCCGCCAATGAGCCAGAACGAAAGGAATTGCTGCAGACGAGCTCGGCGAGATTTTCCGTCGCGTGGGCCTCGGTCATTCGTTTCGGCCGCATTTCGAAAAGTTCCACGGCCACACCGCGCCGCGCAAGCTGCCACGCTGCTTCCGTGCCGGCCAGCCCGCCGCCGATTATGCGGACGACATTTTCCACGAACTATTGTTCTGCGACTGGGATCGAGTAGCCGCACTCTTTTTTGTAGCAGCGATGGGTGCGGCCCGCCCGCTTGGTCACCTTTTCCACCAGAATTGGACTGCCGCATTGCGGACAGGGTGTCGGCAGCGGCTTGTCCCAGGAAGCGAACTTGCACTCGGGATATCGGTCACAGCCATAGAAGAATTTCCCCCAGCGTGATTTCCGCTCTTTTAAGTTGCCTTCTTTGCATTCCGGACATTTGACGCCGATATCCGCGGGCTTTTCCAGCGGCTGAATGTTCTTGCATTCGGGATAGCCGCTGCAGCCGAGGAATTTGCCAAATTTGCCCCAGCGCAAGAGCATGGGCCGGCCGCATTGCTCGCAGGTTTCCTTGACTTCTTCCTCGGCGGCGATGGCGATTTCACCGCCATCGCTCCGCTTGAAATTTTTGGTGTTCTTGCATTCAGGATACTGCGGACAGGCGAGGAACTCGCCGTTGCGCCCCCATTTGATGACCATCAGGGCGCCGCATTTCTCGCAGGCGATATCCGTCGGCACTTCCTGGCGCTTGACGTCGCGCATCTCTTTCTCCGCCTTCTTGAGATCGCGTGAAAAGGGCGTGTAAAAGCGCTTCATCGCCTTGGTCCACTTCTCTTTCCCGTCCTCGATCTTATCCAACTCGTCTTCCATCCCCGCGGTGAATTCGACGTTGAGAATATCTGGAAAACTCTCAACCAGAAGGTCGGTAACGAGAAAACCCAAATCCGTCGGCGCCAGCGAGCGGCCTTCGGTCTGCAGCACGTACTCGCGGTCGAGAATATTGGAAATAATCGCCGCATAGGTTGACGGGCGGCCGATGCCTTTCTCGTCAAGCTCCTTAATGAGCGACGCTTGCGTGTAGCGCGGCGGTGGCTGGGTGAAGTGCTGGCGCGGGTCCATGGAAAGCAGCTTCAACGCATCGCCTTTGCGAAGATCGGGTAACACCCCCTCCAGATCTTCGGCAGTCTCGCCATCTACATCTTCGCCGTTGGCTTGCGCGGCGCGCTCATCGCGACCCTCAATATAAACCTTCATGAAACCGTCGAATTTGATTTGTTGACCGGTGGCGCGGAACAACGCTTCTTTGACGGGAATCTCGAAGATGGTTTGATCGTAAACCGCTGGTACCATCTGGCTGGCTACAAAACGGTCCCAGATCAGCGAGTAGAGTTGGAACATGTCACGCCGCAAAAAGCGCCGCACCCGCTCGGGCGTGTATTCCAACGAGGTCGGCCTAATCGCCTCGTGGGCATCCTGCGTGCCCTTTTTCGAGCGAAAGGTGTTGGGCTTACCGGGCACGTAGTTCTTGCCGTATTGCGCTTGAATGTGCTGGCGCACGCCGGCTAGTGCGTCGACGGAAACGCGGGTGGAATCGGTGCGCATATACGTGATCAACCCGACGGATCCCTCGCTTCCCAGTTCGACACCTTCGTACAGCTGCTGCGCCAGCTGCATCGTGCGTCTGGGCTGAAAGCCCAGCTTACGTGCTGCTTCTTGCTGCAACTTGCTGGTGACAAATGGCGGTGTCGGGTAGCGGCGCCGCTCCTTCTTTTCGACCTCGCCGATCTCCCAGGATGCGCCGTCCAGCGATGCGATGATCTGCTGGACATGCGCTTCATTCTCCAGACGAAATTTTTTGTTGTCGACCTTTTGACCCTGCCACTGCGCTAGACGCGCCTTGAAAGATGGCGGCAGATGCCCTTCCAAAAGCGCCTCCAGCGACCAGTACTCGACGGACTCGAAGGCGCGAATTTCCCGCTCCCGCTCACAGACGAGTCTCACGGCGACCGACTGCACGCGCCCGGCGCTCAGCCCGCGCCGGACCTTTTTCCAAAGCAGCGGACTGAGCTGGTAACCGACCAGGCGGTCCAACACCCGGCGCGCGATCTGTGCGTCGAATTTGTTGCGGTCGAGCTCGTGCGGTTTGGCGATCGCGTCCTGAACGGCCTTTTTGGTGATCTCGTTAATCAGCACGCGGTGCACGCGCTTGTGATTCTTAGCGACCTGATCGGCAATATGCCAAGCGATCGCTTCGCCTTCGCGATCCGGATCGGAAGCCAAGTAGATGTTTTCTTTCCCCTTCGCCGCCTTCTTGAGCTCATCGATCACTTTTTTCTTCGCCTGAATAACGTGAAAGTCCGGGGCAAAATCTTTTTTGATGTCGACGCCGAGCTTGCTTTTCGGCAAATCGACGACATGGCCGACGGAGGCTTTGACTTGGAAGTCCCGTCCCAAATATTTTTCCAGGGTTCTGGCCTTGGCTGGAGACTCGACGATAACTAGATTCTTTGCTGCCATGACTCTAAGCTCGATTCTAACGGTCGCAAACGTTGCTGCCTAAATTCTACCGTTCCGCTATATATATCTTGCCCGGCGACTGTCGAATAAATCCCTGCAATTCCAAATCTAAGAGAATCTCTAGCACCTGCGCAGCCGGGACAGCGCTTCTTTCAATCACCTGATCCACTTGTAAGGTATTCTCCTGCAATAACGCGAAGATCTTCCGTGTGGTCTCGCTGACGCTTGACGGCAACGTTCGCGGTGCTGCCGGCACAGCGCGACCGGAGCGATGCAAAAGCTGCGGCGCGATTTCTTCGATAATATCGTCGACGGTCTCGACAAGCTTGGCGCCTTGACGAATCAACCGGTGTGCGCCACGGCTACGGCTCGCGCCCGCTTCGCCGGGAACGGCGAACACTTCTCGGCCCTGTTCCACGGCCATAGCGGCGGTTATCAAAGACCCGCTTTTTTCCGTCGCCTCGACAACCACGACACCCAACGACAAACCGCTGATCAGACGATTGCGCGCGGGAAAATGAAACGCCATTGGCCGCGTGCCGATGGGCAGCTCGGAGATCACTGCGCCGTTTTCGCTGATGCGGCGATAAAGATTACCATGCTCCGGCGGATAAGCACGGTCGATGCCGGAACCCAAAACCGCAATCGTCCGGCCGCCCGATTGGAGCACTGTGTCATGCGCGGTGCCGTCGATGCCGCGCGCCATGCCGCTGATCACGGTAAACCCCAAATTGGCCAAGCCACGCGCAAGGTCGCGCGCCATCCTGCGCCCATAATCGCTCGCGCTGCGCGATCCGACGATGGCTACCGCTTTGTCATCCTCGGCGCGAAGCGTTCCCTTGACGTATAGAAACGGCGGCGGATCGGCGATCATGCGCAGACGAGCGGGATAATTGGGACTCGTGAAAGGCACAAGTTCAATGCCAGCTTCGCGAGTCCGCCGAATTTCCTGTTCGACCTCAACCCAAGCGGAAAAATTCAAAAGCCCGTCGATCACGTCGCGGTGCAGTCCTTCCACCTGTGCCAATTCAGCGGCCGAGGCGGAGAAGATCTTCGTTGGATCGGTGAAGCGCGCCGCAAGCTTCTTAAAGCCTGCGCAGCCCAGGCCCTTAACCCGGCCGAGGGCGAGCCATGGCGCGTAGTCATCACGCGTCGGCGCGGTCACGGAAGATCCTTTCGCAGGAGATAAGGTTGCCTCAACCATAGTCGTTCACAACTTTGTCAAACTGGCGCGCAGATCGATTGCTCTGTGTTTAGCCTGAGAACCGAAATTGAAATGATAAGGTAATTTCCCGGCGAAGGCTAGAAGGACGGCTTAGGCTCGGTCCATTTACTTTGCAAAGTTTTGTTTTTACAAAACATTTTTTCAAACGGAGCGGTCTCTTTTCCATCCGGAAGTGAGCGCGATGGCGTAATCGGTACGCACGACCCGATGGCAGAGAATGATAATCGGGACCGGATTTCGCGCCAGGGCGTTGTCACCGACCGCGTGGCTTTTGCCGAGATATCGGGTTCGTTCGCGACACTTGGCTAGCGGGATGTCGTAAGCGCTTCCTTTTCCCCTCTTCGCGCCGCGCACGAAAGGCCAAACGAATCGGCGCATGGCCGAGCTCAAGAAGCTCGCGCAACTGGTGGGTTAGGTATTTGTGATAGCTTTCCGGAACCGCTCTTGGCAAATTGACAAACAAGGTAAACGTCGGCGGCCGCGTGCCGGTCTGCGTCGCGTAATAGAATTTTACCGGTTTGCCTCGTGACAGCGGCGCGGCGTGAGCCCGGACAATTTTCTGCAGGGCTTGGTTGACGGACGAAGTCGACACTTTTCGACGATAAGCTTTGACCACTCGCACCGCAGTTTCCAACAACTTCCGCACCCCGTAACCCGTCGCCGCCGAAATAAAAACGACCGGGGCAAACTCCAAGAACGGCAGTCGATACTTTACCTCATCGCGATACTTCTCGACATCGCCGTCGCTTTTCGATACCACGTCCCATTTGTTGACCGCCAAGAGCAGCGCCTTGCCGCGCTGAACCGCGTAGCTGAGAATCTGCGCGTCCTGATCGGTGACTCCTTCCGGCCCGTCGATGATGTGGAGAACCAGATCACCACGGTCCACCGCTCGCAGGGAGCGGCTGACGCTGAAGCGTTCAACACGATCATCGATGCGGGCTTTGCGGCGAATGCCAGCGGTGTCAACCAAAATACATGGCTCACCCAGCAACTCGAACGGGGTGTCCAATGAATCTCGCGTTGTTCCGGGCCGCGAGTCGACTACGGATCGCTCGAAACCCAGCAAGCGATTGATCAGAGTCGACTTCCCGACGTTGGGGCGGCCGACCACAGCAACACTCAACGGTTCAACATATTCCTCTCGAGTTCCCGCATCTTCGTCTTCTTGGCTTGCTGTGCTCGGGGGAAATTGTCGGACTACATCGTCCAACAGATCAGGGATACCGAGTCCATGTTCGGCGGAAATAGAGTAAAGATTATCGATTCCGAGCGCGTAGAATTCGTATAAATTATCCGCGCGCTGGCGAGAGTCGAGTTTATTCACGGCGAAGAACACCGGCTTGTTTGCCTTACGCAATCCATCAACCGCTTCGCGGTCC
>WNGB01003209.1_pt1 | contig 25915 bp, 21 predicted proteins | sample 5400681 | NCBI WGS metagenome assembly WNGB01 (sample SAMN13153367, study PRJNA577476) | soil metagenome | isolation source: 115 cm soil or saprolite under grassland replicate 2 | place: USA:California | collected 2016-06-15
CACGTCGGCTGCCCAGATGATCAATATCGTCGACACTGCCTTCGCCCCGTCGCAGATTGATCAGGTATTTGATCGCAGCGATAAAATCTTTGTCCGTTAGAATCCGCTCGGTCGGTTCAACGTTAATCCCGAGCTTTTGATTAATCTTGTAACGGCCGACACGCCCGAGGTCGTATTTCTTCGGATCGAAAAAGAGTCTTTTTAGCAAAGCACGCGCATTGGCCACAGTTGGCGGATCCCCGGGGCGAAGACGCCGATAAATGTCCTTAAGAGCTTCTTCCTGGTCGTGCGCCGGGTCTTTTCGAAGCGCCTTCACGACGGTGTCATCGTTCGAGATGTCGATCACTTTCACCTCGTGAACTTTGAGCGCCATGATCTGGCGGACGGTCGCCAGAGTAAGCGGTTCGAAAGCGCGGGCCACCGTCACCTCGCCGTCGCGGATCTCCGCAGTCAGCACTTTGGTGGCCAGCTTCTCTTCATCCAGTTTCTCGCTCAACTTCAGCGTCTCGATGTTATAAAAGAGTTTGATGACCTCTTCGTCTGAGCCGTAGCCGAGGGCGCGCAGGAATGTGGTGGCAAGAAACTTTCGGCGTCGCTTACGTCGATCGAGATAAATGTAAAGAAGATCAGCCGTATCAAATTGGACCTCAATCCATGATCCCCGGTCCGGAATGATCCGGAAACTGTAGAGGACTTTGCCGTTTACGTGGATGGTAGATTCAAAGGCGATCCCAGGGGAGCGATGCAACTGGCTTACCACCACGCGCTCTGCGCCGTTGATGACGAAGGTTCCCTGTGGCGTCATTAGCGGGATTTCACCCATGTAAACTTTCTCTTCCTTCGTGCCTTTTTCTTCGCGCAATTGGAACGTCACATGCAAGGGCGCACTGTAGGTCTGTCCTTCGCGCTGGGCCTCCAACGCGCTCAATTTGGGCTCGCCAATTTCATAATGACTGAAATCGAGCACTGCTTTTTCGTCATAGCTCTCGATTGGAAAGACCTCTTTGAAAACAGCCTGGAGTCCCTGATTTTTCCGCTTTGAAAAAGGGACGTCTTTCTGAAGGAAATCAACGTACGAGTTTGCCTGAACCTCAATTAGATTCGGCGGTTCGATCCCTTCTTTGATGCTTCCAAAGTAAATACGTTCCGACATAATCACTAGCCAAGAGTTAGCCTCGCAACGTCCACACCCCAACCGTGGACGAAACGGGCAAGATTTTTTAGGGGCTCAGCAACGAGCGAAGAGCACGAAAATGCATCCAAAACAGCGGCTTGTCAAATTCACCACTGTCTTGCTGCTTTTCTTGGGGCTTTGCCGTTGAGCGCCGGGTTAAAAATAAGTTCTGCCTGCCTCTAACCAGAATACCACAATAGCCTGAAATTTCCGCTCCGCAAGGAAAATCTGCGGCGGACGGTCTACAGACTCATCCGCCTCAATTATTGATAGGAGCCAAACAATCCCGACTTAGCGAGTTGTTGGCACTATTTAATTTCAACCTTTGCACCGGCGGCCTCGATTTTTTTCTTGATCTCGTCCGCCTCTTCCTTTGTCACACCTTCCTTGATTGTCTTGGGGGCGCCTTCCACAAGCGCCTTAGCTTCCGCGAGGCCAAGTCCCGGCACCGCGCCGCGAACTTCCTTGATTACAGCAATCTTGTTCGAGCCCATCTCTTTCAAGATCACGTCAAAGGTAGTTTTCTCTTCTGCTGCCGGAGCTGCCGCTGCGCCCGCTGCGGCCGGACCAGCTGCCATTGCTACCGGGGCCGCTGCGCTTACACCCCATTTTTCTTCCAGTTGCTTGACCAACCCGGCAATCTCCAGCACCGACAGGCTGCTGAGTTGCTCCACCAATTTATCTGTGTCTGCCATTTCTTATTTCCTCCAATTGCCGCTTCCGAAAGCCTTCGGAAAATTAAGGCCAATAGCCACTGGCCCGGACAGTTTTTGTTTCACTTCCCGTCCCGCCATTGCGAGCGGAAAAATTATCTTACGCCGTCGCTTGCGCGGCCGCGCCCTCCTTTTCTCCCTTCGCTTTCAATAGCCGCGCCAGCGCGGAACCTGGTTCATTCAGCAAGCGCACCAGCCGTGTTGCGGGAGACAAGAATAGCCCGAGCAATTGCGCCTGCAAAACTTCGCGCGTCGGCAGATCCGCCAGTTTCTCCAATTCCGCAGCGGAAAGAACAGCCCGGTCAACAAAACCAATCTTCAGCGTCGCGATTTTGAATTCAGCCGCAAACGTCTTGAAAATTTTGGCGACGGGCGCCACGTCGTTCTCACCTGTAACAACGGCTGTCTGACCAGTCAGGTTCTCGCCCGCATCAGGAAAACCAGAATCGGTCATGGCACGTTTGAGGAAATTATTCTTTACGACATGCACTTCCGCGCCGGCTGGAGCGAGCCGGTTCCGCAGTTCACTAAAATCGCCGACCTTCATGCGCTGGTAGTCGGTTACGAGCACGAAAGGAGAGTGTTTCAACTTCTCGGAAAGATCGGAAACGACGCTGGCTTTTTCTGGTCTCATTTTATTTCTATATCGAGTCTCTGGGACTACACGTTCAAATACGGTGCTGGATCCACGTGAACTCCGGGAGACATGGTCGCACTGATTGTCACGCCTTCAAGGTACCGCCCTTTCGCTGAGGCGGGACGAGCTCGAACGACCGCGTCAATTACCGCGTTTCCGTTTTCCACCAAAGCACTTTCCTCGAACGAAAATTTCCCAACAGGCACCGCTACGTTGCCGTTCTTATCCAGTTTGAACTCCACGCGACCCGCTTTCACCTCCTGCACAGCTTTGGCTGTATTGTCAGTTACTGTCCCCGTGCGGGGATTCGGCATCAGTCCACGCGGACCCAGTACCTTCCCCAATTTCCGGACCTCCGCCATTGCTGCCGGCGTCGCAATTGCGACATCAAAATCTTGAAAACCTTCCTGACACTTCTGGATTAGATCCTTCATCCCAACAAACTCCGCACCCGCTTCCCTGGCTGCCTGTGCCGCCTCGCCCTCGGCAAAAACCAGAACCCGCACGTTTTTGCCACTGCCATGCGGAAGCGGACAGGTCCCGCGAACCATCTGATCGGATTGCTTCGGATCAACACCAAGCCGGAATGAGACGGTCACGGTTTGATCAAACTTTGTGGGCGGAAATTTTTTCAGCGTCGAGACGGCCTCATGGAGACTGTAAGCCTTTGCCCGATCTAACTGTTGCGCCGCTGCGCGATACCGTTTGCTTCGATTTCTTTGCATGTTGATTTGCAGTTCCATCGCCCCGGCCTCTTGAGAGAAACACGGGGCTCCTGCCCAAAATATTAAGCCGCCCATCCTGGCGGCGGGTGGGAAACTTAGCGGCGATCCTCACCTTGTCAAAATCAACTTCCTCTCGTGGCCGTTGCGGCCCTGTTATCTACTGGAGCAGCAACGCCTGGAGGGTCTGACAAAAGGAGCGCTGCGCTACGGGCTCCGCACTTTCGCGGCACTTTCTGTAATCCCTTGCCGCGCCAAGGCGAGATTCGAATTGAGCGCGAGCGCCTGTTTGAAAAGAGCAATGGCACGCTCATGCTGACCGAATAAAGCAAGATAGCGTCCCCGATTGATCAACATGTTCGCATAGACCGGCAGTACTTTAACGTTTACAGGATCGCCTTTTGCGAATCGCAGCGTACCGTCGGCAAGGCCGCGGATTTGCAGATACACATCAGACGAATCATGAAAGCCCTGACCGTCCGCGAGATTAAAGACAAGCCCTTGTGGAACCAGTTGATATTTTTGTGTAAGCCATCTGGTCAGTTCGCCGTTGACTGAGTCGGAGGAAATCAAATCGTTCGTCATGTAAACCGGCGCAACCCTGCTTTCGTTCGTCACTATTGATTGAATCATCTCTAAGAATGCCGTGCTGATTCTTTGAGTCAGAGCCGGACTCCTGGCAAAAGCCCCGGGATCGCGCTCCCATTCTTTGAGATTTTCGACAAATATGCCGATTTTTTCGCGCGATCGCTCGATCAAGCCGGGATAAGCGTGTCTCAAATAGTCGAAATACCACGAGCGCCGTAGAAGATTGATGTCCACCACTTTTACGTCCGGCCTGAGCTGTTCGATTTCCTGCGCATAAAACATGGGGGACACGACTTGCCAATCGAGCGTGAGCAGGAGCCCGTTGGGCGCGATCGCCTTGAGCAGATTGTCGACATAATCGTGCGCGATGAAGTATTGCCTGCGATTATTAAACGGCCAGTTCGCTATGAGACCGGCGGTGCAAACAGCCAGAACAGCAATTGCCGCTGCCAATGGCTTCACGCTCGGTAAGGATTTCGAAACCGTCCTTTGGACCAACCATCGAATGCCAAAGCCAGTGGCAATTGCGATCGAAATAAATGCGGGCAGATAGTACGCATCTTTGTCCTCCGCAATTTCGTAGCTGAGGGCGTAAGCCAAATCGGCGATCACAATAGTCAGGAGAAACCAGAAAGTCGTACGGTCTCGCTTGAAAGCATCAGAGAAACCCGCGAAAGCCAGAACGAGCGACAATGGAACCCACGGAAAGCCGAATTCGCGTAGTGCCATCCTGCAGAATTCAGCAAACTGTTCTCCCATTATCTCCGGTTTAAAGGAGAAATAGACCTGATACTGGCGGCCCGTCAGATGCCACCATATTTCCTGCAGCGAACGCGGATGGCCCCAGTTAATGACAGGTGAGCGCGAAGCTGCAAGCGGCAGGTAAGCATAAACGGCAACGAGTGCGGCAATTGAAATCAATGCGGCATAAACCAACCGTCTGCTGGCAAAGAACCTCACGCCCTGGGTTCGAAAAACAATGACTGCGATGGCAGGAAGGGTCAGCGCCACGGTGACATGATGAACGCCCAGGGCTAGGCCGAATATCAGCGCAGCCGAATAAAGGAAAGCGTCGTGCCTCGTGACTTGGCCAGCAGTGGGCGCCGTCGAAATATGCATCCAGTCTTCGACGACGCGCCGGCGCCACCGAAGCATCAGGAAGAAGATAATGACGATCAGCAGTGCATTCAGAGCATAGACTTCGGTGATCGTCGCATACGACCAAAGCGTGCGAGAAAACGCCATGAGCAATCCCGCGCCCAGCGCAGGCGCAGCCACCATAAGATGCGTAACACCCAGTTCGTCGGTTTTCTTACTCGGCTGCGTGCCTTTTTTTCGTCGCTTCGCCGCAGCTAGATATGACGCTGTAATGATCAACTCCGCCACAACTAAGGTGAGCATTGCGCAAGCGAGCGCCGCGGAAAGCGCGGACGAAAAACTGATCCGTTGCGCGACGTTTCCAAAGGGCACTAGCGACGCGAGATGGGCGAGAATGATCCATAACGGAACGCCCGGCGGATGCGCGATCCCAAGGCCCCGAGCAACTACGATTAGCTCTCCGCTGTCAGTCAGGGTAACCGTCGGCGCGAGCGTCCAGCTATAAAGAAGGAGCGCGACAAGAAACACCGCCCCGGCGCAGAGTAACTGTGCCGCAGCCAGAGAAGTTGTTCGAGAATTCGTCGTCTGGGCAGACTTTGATTTCTTCTCGGAGGTCGCCGCGCTCTGCTGAGTCGTACCTCTGTGACCTTGCGTGTCCTTTGAAAGCCCGCGCGCCATTGCCTATCGTCTCGCAAACTCGCTCTCCTGCAAATCAATGATCAAGCGACGAGACAACCTAGACCCGGCGGGACACAACGAGAAAAGCGGCAGGCGGGGGTACTTTCACCTTGCCAGCTGCGCTTTTTTTGTCGGCCGATTAAAGGCCTGGCTTAGCAAGCTCCGAATGGGTGCCGCGCGAAGATATTTGTCCGTTGTTATCCAGCGGGGTTTCGCTTCAATGCTCGCATGACGAAATCATTGAACGCCGCTTGCGGTGTTTACTCGTGTCTTCTCTTTGCGATAGCTCTAGTCACCGCTGGAACGCTGCAAGCGCAGACTCCGCCGCCCTCGTCGACGCCGTCTTCATCTACGACCGATTATGACTTCCGCTGGGGCGTAAAGATTCCGATGCGTGACAAGGTGGAGCTGAACGCAACACTGTATTTGCCGAAAACGCCGGATGGATCGCCACCGAAGACGCCAGTTATCTTTACACTCACGCCGTACATCTCTGACAGCTATCACGCGCGCGGCGCCTATTTTGCTTCGCATGGCTACGCATTCGCGCTCGTCGACGTTCGCGGACGCGGAAATTCCGGTGGCGAATTCGAGCCGTTTGTAAATGATCCTCGGGACGGACACGACTTGGTCGAGTGGTTTACAAAACAGCCATTTTGCGACGGCAAAGTTTCGATGTGGGGTGGTTCGTACGCGGGATTTGATCAATGGGCAGCCGCGAAAGAATTGCCGCCTCATCTCGCGACCATCGTCCCCGCTGCAGCCGCTCATCCTGGACTCGATTATCCTTTGACCCAGAACGTCGGCCTAACCTACGACATGCAATGGTACACTTTCACCAGTGGCCGGACCGGACAGCAAAACCTTTTCGGTGATCAAAAATTTTGGCGGACGAAGTTCCTCGACGCTTATAAGAAACATGTCCCTTTCAAATCACTTGACTCGTTTGTTGGAAATCCCTCGGTCAATTTTCAGCGCGCCCTCAAACATCCCACAGTCGATGCGTACTACGACGCGATGGTGCCAACACGCGAGCAGTTCCAAAAGATCACTATCCCGGTCCTGACAATTACGGCGCAATACGATGGAGATGAGCTTGGCGCACTTGCCTACTACCGAGATCATCTTGCAAATGCCACTCCTGAGGCGCGCGCGAAACATTTTCTCGTCATCGGCCCATGGGACCACGCGGGCACGCGTACACCTACGGATGAAGTCGCTGGTATAAAGTTCGGACCCGGAGCCGTTATCGACCTTAATGATCTTCATCGGCAATGGTATGACTGGACAATGAAGAGCGGCCCGCGGCCGGAATTTCTCAAGAACCAGGTCGCTTACTATTTGCTCGCAGCCGGCAACAGCGGCGCCAATGGCGAGTGGAAGTACGCCGATAATTTCGAAACGCTGGTCGCGAACCCGAAAATTTTTTACCTCGATTTGAAAAACGGCGAAGCGAATGGAGTATTTCGTTCAGGCTCGCTTGCCGAAAAGCGGCCGAATGAGGGTTCAGACACATTCATCTACGATCCGCTGGATACCACGCGTGGTGAAACAGTTGATGGGATTGATCCGAAAGAGAAAACCGCAGGTATCGATCAAACGTATCCTTTGAGCATCGCCAAGGATGGTTTGGTGTACCACACGGAAGCGCTTCCTAACGAAACGTCCTTCATCGGCTGCCCGGCAGTCACATTATGGGTATCCATCGACACCCCGGATGTCGATCTTTCCGCTCATCTGTATGAAATTCAGCCCGATGGCACCAGCATCCTTCTCTGGAGCGATGCTCGCCGCTTGCGTTATCGCGACTCGCTGCGCGAAGCGAAACCGGTGAAACCGGGTGAAATAGTACGTTGCGACTTCAATCCCGGATTATTCGTTGCCCGCCGGTTAATGATGGGGAGCCGCCTTCGCCTGGTCGTGTCGTCCCCGAATTCGATTCACTTCCAAAAGAATTACTGTTCTGGCGGCGTAGTCGCGGAAGAAACGGCAAAGGACGCCCGTACTTGCCACGTGCAGGTCTATCACGACGTGACGCATCCCAGCACGATTCAACTTCCGCTGCGATGATGCGCTGCATTCTTGGAATTTTGCTCCTCGCGGGCACGTCTTTGCTGTTTGGGACGCCGGAGCGAAGCGCTTCGGAAATCGTGATCGCAATCCGTTATCTGCAAGCGGAGGGAACGAGCCACGCCCATCTCTATCTGTATCGCGAAGACGGAAAGCTTTTGCGTCAATTAACGAATGATAACTCTGGACAGGATTCCGCTCCAATTTTTGCGCCTGATGGCAACGTGATTGTCTTCACGCGCGAAAAATCCGATAACGCTCGCGAATTTTGGACCGTTGATCCTTTTGGCAAAGCATTGAAAAAACTGGAGGCTGCGCCCGATTGGTACACCTCAGCTAAAAGCTCGCCGTATTTCACGAACGTCGAGCCCGAGGAATCGGCATCTGCCAGCCCGTCAGTATCGCCCGAGGGATCTGCATCTCCTACCGAGACGCCAATACCCACTTACAAATCGCCCGATGGTTCTGTCGAATTGATCTTACGCGAAGATCCAAACGACGAAAATGACCAGATCGACGGGCCGGGTCATGGAAAGCATTACCTGCTTCGCGATCTGAAAAACGGAGTGGAAACGGAATTCGGGAAGGTACCTGGATTTGACGGCGTGTTCGGGTTGCTTCACGACAAACAGGACAAGGATCATCATTTCCTTTTCGAAGGGCCGCTGCGACTGGCTTTTTTCGACTTACATTTGAACAGCACCGACGGTGACACGGTTTTCGCCCTCGACCTCACTGGCCCGCGTCTCGTTAGATTATCGCCGAATTGGGCTACTCCAATTCCGCTGCCTGGCGAAGCAGCGTTTCTCACATTTACAGAGAATCGTTATGTGCCTATCCCAGGCAGCAAGAAAACGGCGAATTGTTCTTACATGGAACACTGGGACGAAAAACTGAACCAGATTCGCTACGCGCGCGAAAAATCCGCCGCGCTCTGTTACGGCGCGTCGATGTATCGGCCAGGCAAAAGTCCTGGCGTTATCACGCTGCGGCGCAGCGCCGAATAATTCCTCATGAAGAAACGTTGGGCGAGTGCTTTTCTTCTTGCGGTGCTCTTAGTCAATGCTTCGGCTGCAACCGAACCACTAGACAAATTGGCGAACGATTTCTGGGCGTGGAGTGCGAAGTACGCGCCATTTACCGGCGATGATGTGAACCGTATCGAGCGACCCGGCGGGACTCGAGACTGGTCGCGCGCCAGCATAAACAAACAACGAAAGGATCTGGCCGAATTTGAGGCACGCTGGAAGAAGCTCGACCCGGCGCAATGGGCGGTTCCGCAGCAGGTCGACTACCGTCTGATCGGTTCCGCTTTGGCGCGGGTGCGCTGGGAACTAGACATTAATCCGCGCTGGAAACGCGATCCGAATTTTTATATCGCTCAAACGCTCACGGCAGTAGTCGAAACGCTCACTGTGCCGGGGCCGTACGACGCAGTCCGCAGCCGAGAAATTCTCACGCGAATCGAAAACATTCCGTCGATCCTGCAGCAAGGCGCTGAGAATCTTGATAAGCCGCCTGCGCAATTCGCGTCTGTCGCGATCCAAGCCCTCGAAAACATTCGGCCGCACCTGCGTCAAATGGCGGCAGCCTTACTAAAATCCACAACTCTCAAAGAAGAGGAACTGAAGAGTGCAACTGATCGCACAGCAGACGCGCTGGAACGTTTTCGCGAAAAGCTCCGGGAAATGTTGCCGTCGCTGCCGAATGAGACCGCTCTTGGGCGCGACGCGTACGTATTCTTTCTCAACAACGTCGCGTTGATGCCGTATTCGCCTGAAGACCTTCTGGCGATGGGGAGACAGGAATGGAACCGCGCTGTCGCTTTCGAGGCGTTCGAGAAAAATAGAAACAAGAACGTGCCATCCCTTAAGACTGAAGACAACGTCGATAATTGGATTAAAGAAGCAGCGGTGAAAGAATTGCAGATCCGGAAATTTCTCGAGGAGCGAGGCATTCTTACCGTCCCGAGTTGGCTCCAGTATTACACGCTACGACCGATGCCGGAATATTTGCGCGCTCTTCAAGGCTTTGGCGAGATGGACGATTTCACTGCGCCGTCGCGATTGGATGAGAATTGCATCCGTTACGTGACCGAGCCTTCAGGAAACCTCGGCTACTTCTGGCATGCAACGGCGCAAGACCCACGTCCGATTACTGTTCACGAAGGAATTCCGGGACATTATTTTCAGCTTTGTCTTTCCTGGAAAAATGAGGACCCGATCAGGTGGCATTACTACGACTCCGGCGCAAACGAGGGAATCGGCTTTTATGCAGAAGAGATGATGTTGCAAGCCGGGCTATTCGATGACAGCCCCCACACGCGCGAGATCATTTACAATTTCATGCGGCTTCGCGCGCTGCGTGTGGAAGTGGACGTGAAACTCGCTCTTGGTGAATTCACGCTCGACCAAGCCGCGAAATATCTTCAGGAAAAAGTGCCCATGGACACAGATACCGCCCGTCAGGAAGCCATTGCCTTCTCTACCGGTCCCGGCCAAGCCATCACCTATCAGATCGGCAAACTCCAAATCATGAAATTTCTCGCCGACGCGCGAATGCAACAAGGCGAAAAATTCAATCTCCGCACGTTCCACGATTTCGTTTGGAAAAACGGTAACGTCCCAATCGCGCTGCAGCAGTGGGAGTATTTGGGGGCAAGATAAGGCTGCTAGCCTGTCTCCGCGGCCGGGCAGCCTGCCAGCGAGTCAAGCAAGCTGCCTGACTTCCAATCCTAATCGACGATTTCCAGGCCCATTTGACGGGCGGTGCCAGCAATCATGCGGAAAGCGGCTTCGTCGTTCCGCGCGTTCAGATCCTTGCGCTTCGTGTTGACGATGTCCAGGACCTGTTTGCGCGTGACTTTTCCAACCTTGGTCTTGTTAGGCTCTTTAGAACCGGCCGCGATGTTGGCCGCTTTCTTCAAAAGAATCGCGGCGGGCGGACTCTTCGTGATGAACGTAAACGATTTATCTTTGTAAACGGTGATGACGACCGGAAGAATGTCGCCGGCTTGCTTCTGGGTGGCCGCATTAAATTCCTTGCAAAACGCCATGATGTTGACGCCGCGTGGACCAAGCGCCGTTCCAACGGGGGGCGCCGGGTTTGCCTGTCCCGCAGGAATTTGAAGTTTAATCTCAGCTACTTTTTCTTTTGCCATTGTAGTTCGTTAAAGCGGAAAACTAACCGCGCTCGACCTGCCAATATTCCAGTTCCACGGGAGTAGCGCGACCGAAAATGGTGACTGAGACGCGTAGTTTGCCGCGTTCGGGATCGATTTCTTCGACGATTCCGGTCTGGTTTTGGAACGGGCCGTCGGCGACTTTCACCGATTCTCCCACCTCGAAGCTGACCTTCGGTTTCACCTTTTCTTCGCGCTCTTTCATTTGCGCCAGCATGCTGTCCACCTCCGACTGCCGCATCGGGATCGGTTTGTCCTTAGTGCCAGCAAACCCAATCACGCCGGATGTGTCGCGGATGAAATACCATGTGCGCCCGATCAACTGATTGTTTTCGTCGAGCAGGTGCATGTTAACGATCAGATAGCCCGGGAAAAACTTCCGCGTGGTCTCGCTCTTCTTCCCTTTCTTGATTTCCGAGACGCGTTCTGTCGGGACAAGCACATCATAAATCAGATCGCCCATCTCTTCCGTTTTCACACGTTTCAAGATATTCTCGCGCACCTTGTTTTCTTGTCCGGAAAGCACGTGCACGACGTACCATTGATCTTTGCCTGCAAGTGTCTGTGCCATAAATCAGTGCAACCGGGTGAAAAAATGGACAACGTTCACCAGAACCAGATCGAAAAGCGCAACGTATCCGCCAAGCAATACCATCGCGATAAGCACCACCACGGTCGAGTCACTCAGTTCCTTGTAACGGCGGAATCCTTTCTCTTTCGGATCCCACGGCCACGAACATTTCTGAAGCTCGACCTTAACTTCGCTGAAGAAGTTTTTGATTTTGGTAATCATCCTAAATTTAGATCGTGATTCGTTGAAACGTTAAAGCGTTGAAGCGGTCGATTACAATGCAATTTCATCTCTTCCTGTTTAACGCGTCAATGATTCAACCCTTTAACGCGGCGTTAGCCACACGCCAGGAGGGACTCGAACCCCCAACCGACGGTTTTGGAGACCGCTACTCTACCAATTGAGCTACTGGCGTAAGTTTACTCTTCCTCTTCCGCTCCTTCTTAATCTCCTCTTCCTTCCACATCCCACAAATGAGCGAATCAGAGAAAGAGCGTTAATCCAGAATGTCACTCACGCGACCGGCACCGACGGTCTTGCCGCCTTCGCGAATAGCGAAGCGGATGGTCTTTTCCATCGCGATTGGCGTGATTAACTCGACTTCGATTGAGATGTTATCGCCGGGCATGACCATTTCTACGCCTTCGGGCAATTTAACGGTGCCAGTTACGTCGGTGGTACGGAAGTAAAACTGTGGCCGGTAGTTGGTGAAGAACGGGGTGTGACGTCCGCCTTCCTCTTTGCTCAGCACATAGACTTCCGCCTTAAACTTCTTATGCGGAGTAATCGAACCGGGCTTCGAAATGACCTGACCGCGCTCGACTTCTTCCTTCTTTAAGCCGCGCAACAAAACGCCGACGTTATCGCCTGCACGCGCTTCATCGAGAAGTTTGCGGAACATTTCGATGTCGGTTGCAACCGTCTTCGCGGTAGGACGAATGCCGACCAGCTCGACTTCTCCCATTTTCTTGAGAATACCGCGCTCGACACGACCCGTGGCGACAGTGCCACGACCTTCAATATTGAACACGTCCTCGATCGGCATCAGGAACGGCTGATCGATCGGCCGCTCAGGCACGGGAATGTAGTCGTCTATAGCTTCGACCAGAGCGAGAATCTGTTTCTCCGCATCCGCATCACCATTGAGCGCCTTGAGCGCGCTGCCTTTAACAATTGGGATTTTGTCCCCCGGAAATTCATACTGCGTCAGCAGATCTCGCACTTCCATCTCGACGAGATCGAGAAGCTCGGGATCGTCGACCATGTCGACCTTGTTCAGGAACACGACAATCGAAGGGACACCGACCTGCCGTGCGAGCAGGATATGCTCGCGGGTTTGCGGCATCGGTCCATCGGCCGCGGAGACAACCAGGATCGCACCATCCATCTGCGCTGCGCCAGTGATCATGTTCTTGACGTAGTCCGCGTGTCCGGGGCAATCGACGTGTGCATAGTGGCGTTTGTCGCTCGAGTACTCTACGTGTGCAGTGTTAATCGTAATGCCGCGTTCTTTCTCTTCCGGCGCGTTATCGATTGATTCGTACGCACGCACTTCGGCCATGCCTTTTTTGCTGAGCACCATCGTAATTGCGGCGGTCAGGGTCGTCTTGCCGTGGTCAACGTGACCGATCGTGCCGACGTTCACGTGCGGCTTGTCGCGTTTAAATGCTTCCTTAGCCATTTCAATTCTCCTGTTTAACTAAACTCTCTATTTTTTCTAATTATCCGCTGCCGGTCTTGAGCCCTTTCTGGAGCCCATGACCGGGATTGAACCGGTGACCTCGTCCTTACCAAGGACGTGCTCTACCAACTGAGCTACATGGGCTGCTCGTCGCCAGCCCAGCGCCTCTACGGCAACCCGAGCGGCAAACCGGTTTTGCCTTCTGCCAGAGATTCAAAAGTCCCAAAGCCGCGTCAAATTTGCAATTTGAACGACCATGGGACCGCCTCGTTCCAGCAAAAAGCGTCCGCAAACTAACCGCGCGCACCGTCGTGTCAAAGAAATTTCTCGGTAGGACGGCGCTCTGGTTGTTGCCGCGGCAACCGATCGCACCACGTCGTCCCTACTCAGCGGATTCTGCCGCTTGTTTCTTCTGCTTTTCCTCGCGTCACGAATCGCAGGATGACTGCAATTATAATGAGCACCGCGATGGTAATTCCAACGTTCAGCGGCGTGATCAAACTTGAGCTGGGCGTTGGAGTCGGAGTAGCCGAAGGGGGAGGCGGAGCGTTTTTCGCCTGCAGCATTCCCTGCACATATTGCAAACGCTGAACGGTGTCGTAGTCGTCGGGTTTTATCTTTAACGCTGCCTGGTAATCAGCGACGGCGTTCTCATACTGCTGCAAGGAAGTGTAGGTCGCGCCTCGCTTTACCAAGTGCTCGGCATCGTTCGGGTCTTTTTGGATCAACACCGTGTAGTCGGCCACGGCAGCGTCGTAGTTTTTCAAGTTTCGGTTTGCCCAGGCGCGCCGGTCATAATTTTGCGGATCATCCGGCTGTTTCTGAATTGCGGTGGTGAAGTCCGCGACCGCTTTGTCCCATTGGTTTAGACCGATCTCAGCAAAACCGCGAAACTTGTAGGCGAACCCGTCGTCGGGCTTGAGTTCGATTGCTTTGTCAAAATCTGGCAATGCAGCATCGAACTGATTTTGCATGACCGCAGTCATCCCGCGCTCGCGATAGGCCACTTCATCCTTTGGAGCGACTTCGATTGCCTTTGAAAAATCGGCGTAAGCATCGGGGAGCCGGGGAGGGTTGCTGGCACGATACGCAGTACCACGATTAGTGTAGCCACGTGGATCTTTCGGATTCGCTTCAATCGCTTTGGTAAATTCGGCTGCGGCGCCGTCGAAATTCTTTTGTTGAGCGAGTTCGATCCCACGCTGCATATGGCTTGCGCCACCTGCTGGTGATTTCTGAGGTTTCCCTAGGCAAACGGGATTGGCTGCAAAACATAGAAGCGACGCGGTCGCGATGATAATTGTTTGCTTGTTCAAGATATTCATTCTCCTTTCAGCCCAACTGTTGAGCGATTTATGGTTGTAGGCGAGCAAATTAACGCGCCGAACGCCTAAATGAACCAAACAAATTCGTTGACGGAGTCTGTCGATCGACACCGTCGCACCAGTCTGTCGGAAGGCTACGCTGCAGTCTTTGCCACGGTCCTTATTTGGTCCACGCCATCACTGTTCATGTTTTATTTGAATCGCTATTACGATCCGTGGGCACAAAATTTTTATCGTTATTTTGTCGCCTGTCTTGCCATTGCACCGCTCCTGATTTACCGGGCTAGTCGCGGTGCCCCCCTATTCGACTGGCGGGCTGTAACGATGTGTCTTGTCCCATGTCTTCCCAACGTAGTTCATCAAGTCACGCAGGTCGTCGCTCTGTTTTACATGGGTCCAGGCGTTTACACGATTTTCACCCGGGCATCCGTGATCTTCACCGCCTTACTCGCACTCGCGTTTTTTCCGGAGGAACGCCGGGTGATTCGTCAATGGCAGTTCCAAGTGGGCACACTCCTCGGCTTAATTGGCGCCTTTGGCGTAGTCTGGTTTCAACCAGGTCGAGAAACAGAACATATGAAACTGCCTGGTTTATTCATCGCCTTTACGGCCACGTTTTGTTGGGCACTCTACGGTGTTCTCATCAAACGCCCTTCCATGCAGCTTGGCCCAATTCGCAGCTTCGGGCTGGTTAGCTTGATTACCTCGATCCTGCTGCTTCCGCTTACATTCGCGTTCGGAAAAATTGGCGCGCCACTTCACGCCGGAGCCCAGGTAAACTTGATTTTGATCGTTTCGGCCGTGACGTGCATCACGCTGGCTCATGTGTTGTACTACGTCGCCATTCGTGAAATCGGCGTCGCGCTCGCGCAAACGCTCCAACTCCTCTGCCCGGCACTGGCACTCGGTCTGTCCGCCTGGATTTATAGCGAGCGGCTGACTCACGCACAGCTTTGGAGCGCAGCCATTTTGCTGCTAGGCGCATTCCTGGCCATGCGCGTGAAACCGGTCGCCACGACTGAGACGGCGGAAAATATCTGAGCGCTGGACACCCTGCGCGGGATTGCATTATCCAGTATCCAGAATCCGTCATTCAGCATCTAATTTCATCCTGTGAATCTCAAAAAATATCTACGGACCCGCCAGAAAGAGGTAGACCGCGCGCTCGATCGTTATTTGCCCAAAGCGAGTACGAAACCCGCTACGCTCCACAAGGCGATGCGGTACAGTCTTTTTGCCGGAGGCAAACGATTGCGACCGATTCTGTGTCTTGCCGCGGCTGAGGCTTGTCGCGGCAACATCGATAAAGCACTTCCCCTCGCCTGCGCCGTCGAATGCATCCACACCTATTCGCTGGTACACGATGATCTTCCCAGCATGGATAATGACGATTTCCGACGCGGCCGCCCGACATGCCATAAAGTTTTCGGCGACGGCATCGCGGTGCTGGCTGGCGACGCGCTGCTGACGATCGCATTTGAAATTGTGTCAACTGCCAAGCCCGCGCCGCGTTACGACATTTCAATTTTGTTGCGCGAGGTTGCGGTCGCGGCTGGCAGCCAAAAACTGATCGCTGGTCAAGTGGCCGATCTCGAAGCCGAAGGCAAGAGAGTTAAACGCGATCAACTGCGATTTATCCACGAGAACAAAACCGCAGCCATGTTGAAAAGCTCGGTCCGGCTGGGCGCGATGAGCGCCAACGCAGACGCCAAGAAACTTTCCGGTATCACACAGTTCGGGGAGCGACTTGGTCTCGCATTCCAAGTCATCGACGATATCCTCGACGTAACCCAAACTTCGGAAATATTGGGGAAAAGCGCCGGCAAAGATGTTGCGGCAAAGAAAGCGACTTATCCTGCGGCGATTGGTCTGGAAAAATCACGTGCTGAAGCCAGACGGCTCACGCGCCAGGCGCACGATGCTCTGTCTGTATTTCGCGGAGGCGATGCTGAAGCGCTTCACGCGCTCGCAAACTACCTTCTCGAACGCGAGTATTGATTGGTAGCGACGTCTCGCCGAGCCGTTCGCGGCGCGCCCGGCGGTCGCGCCCTACTTCGCCACCGGGAGGTTAGGATCGATCTCTTCAGTCACTTTAGATTGAAACCCACGCTGTAATCGTAGTAACGCAGCAAACGCGATCATGGCCGCGTTGTCTGTACACAACCACGGCTTTGCACTTTTGAATTCAAACCCTTCGCGCGCGGATGCTTCGCCCAATTGTTTTCGCAATTCCTGATTGCAACTAACCCCGCCACTGACTGTCACAAGATCGAACCGATATTTCTGCGCTGCTGCAATCGTCTTGCACACCAGCACATCGATAATCGCCTGCTGGAAGGAAGCGCACAGATCAGCAAGAACATGATCATCCAATTTGTAGGGCGTCTGTGTCAGACGCTGCTCTTGATCCGGCGTTTCACAGAAACGCCCTACAATTTTGGGCAGCAAATAACGAACGGCCGTTTTCAATCCGCTGAAGCTAAAGTTTTCCGACTCAGGCATGCTGCGCGGTAAATCAAAACGATTTGGATCTCCGCCTCGCGCGTGTTTTTCGATCTCCGGCCCGCCGGGATATCCAAGGCCCAGTATCTTGGCGACCTTATCGAATGCTTCGCCAGCGGCATCATCGACAGTTCGGCCGATTAATTGATAATCACACAGCCCTTCCAATCGAACCAACATCGTGTGTCCGCCGCTGACGATAAGCGAAACATTCGGCCGGATTTGGTCTCCGTTCTCTACGTCTCCAAAGAAAGGCGAGAGCAAATGTCCTTCGAGATGATTGATGGCGAGGTAAGGTTTGCCAAAGCCGATCGCCAACCCTTTGGCAATCGACGCGCCGATCATGAGCGAGCTCGCCAGGCCGGGTCCACTGGTCGCCGCAAATCCATCGACCTCTGACAAACGAATTTTCGCTTTGCTCGCAGCCCCCTCGAGCAGTCTGGGTGCGTAAACAAGATGATTGCGGGAGGCGATCTCCGGCACGATCCCACCATACTTTTCATGCGCGGCGATTTGCGATGCTACTTCGCTAGCGAGCAAGTCCGACCCTGAGTCATCGTTACGCCCGCGCAGGATCGCAACGCCGGTCTCGTCGCATGAGGTTTCTAATGCCAATATTGTTTTCACGACAAACAAAATACGCGGGTCATTCTGAGCGAAGCGAAGAACCTCGCAAAGACTCCAGGATTACACAGGTTGGATTGCGTGATTCTCTCTTCCTGTGTGACGTCCCTCACCGTCTGCGCGGTTCGGGATGATAATGCTATTTCTTCACCGCTTGGGCTTTTGGCGCGTTCTCTTGCGCGTAAATCATAACGCCCTTGAGCGCATCAATTGCTCGCAACATCTGCGGGTCTCTGGCCTTGATAATGCTTTTCTCGTCCTCGGGCTTTATATTTCCCGCATTGCGCAGAGCAAAAAGAGAACGCTCCTGCTCGGCAGTCACCGCAACACGAATATTCGGCGTCACGCCATTACCCTGAATGACCTGTTTGCTCGGCGTGTAGTATTTCGCGGTCGTAAAACGCACTGCGGAGCCGTCTGGCAACTGCATGACATTCTGCACAGAACCTTTTCCAAAAGTTGTTTCGCCAACAAGCACCGCTCGATGCAGATCCTTCAGCGCGCCGGCAACGATCTCTGCTCCGCTTGCGCTGCCTTCGTTGATCAACACCACCATCGGAAAGCTCGGGCGTTCCTTTTTCGCGCCGGAAGTTGAATAGTCATGCTGTTGCGAAGCGACCCGGCCTTGCGTTGAGACGACTTTTGTGTTGGGCGGCAGGAACTGCGCGCATACATCGACCGCGCTATTCAGCAGGCCGCCCGGATTGTTCCGCAGATCCAGAACGAGCGCCTGCATCCCCTGCTTTTGCAATTCATCGAGCGCTTTCGACAGCTCGTCGGCAGTCGGCTCGTTGAATTGCACCAACCGGATATAACCGATCTTGAATGGGCCAGTCAGCTCGGGGTCAAGCAATCGGGCTCCCTTGACGCTTTGGATTTTGATCTCCGCGCGTTGCAGCGTGTATTCCTTAATTTCCTTGGTGGAAGGCCGCAGTAGCGTAAGCGTTATTTTTGCTCCAGAAGGTCCCCGCAAAACATTGATTGCATCCTGGAGATCCATTCTCTCCGTTGAAATGCCGTTGACTCGCAAGATCTGGTCGCCAGAAAGGATTCCAGCTTTGGCCGCAGGCGTGTCCTCCATCGCGGTAATTACGGTAGGCAGGCCGTTTTTCATCGAAACTTCGATCCCAAGACCGTTAAAGCGACTGCGCGTGTCGTCCTGCATATCCCGGAAATCATCGGGATCCATGAACTGGCTATGTGGATCCAACGAGGAAAGCATCCCCTTCATTGCCGCGTTGATGAGATCGTGATAGCTCGTCTTGTTGTCATCCACGTAATCCTGACGAATCAATTCGAGCGCTTTTGCAAAAATTGAAATTTGCGCGTAGCCGTTATCCTCTTCACTCTTTCGCGGCTCCGCCTCCTGCGCGAAGGCAGAAAAAACGCCCACCAAGAGACAAGCCAACGACGGCAAAATCATGAAGCGCCTCATACTTCGATCCCAACTTGAACAACAGGCCCACCATCGCTCACGGGAAATTTTTGGCAACACCCAACGCGAACCGTTGTCTTAATTCTGCACCGCCAATGAAACCAGCCTTTCGCGTTAAAGCTTTCTCGTTCATCCTTTTCCTCGCCGCGCTCTGTCTCTTCCCTAAAAGTCTTCTGAGCTTCGCTGCGGAAACAGAAGACGGCGAGTATGAGGCGGTGGCCGAGGAATACATTAAAGGTTACCTGGGCGCTCATCCCTTGGAAGGTACCGCTCTCGGACTTCACGAGTACGACGGCAAAATCACGGACTACAGTCGCCTCGCGCTCGATGCCGAGCTTTCGCGGCTACGGCGCTTCGACGATCGGTTGAGCAAATTCGATCCGGCTAAACTGAGCTCCCGGCAATCCATCGATCTGCGAATTCTTCAGGGCGCAGTAAAGAAAGGCCTCTTTGAAATGCAGGACATGTCGGTCTTTGAACGGAATCCAATGGTCTACGCACGCGCTGCCGATGTGAATGTTTATATCAAGAGGAATTTTGCGCCGCTTGAGGATCGTGTTCGAAGCCTGGTCGCAATCGAATCGCAAATCCCAAATATCCTCATCGCGGCAAGGACAAACCTCAATGACGTCGTTCCCAAACCGTACGTTGAGCTCGCCATTCAGATCGCGAAAGGTTCTGCAGATTTCCTGAAAAAAGATCTCGTTGCCGCTATCGGCAACCTCAAGGACGAACAGCTTCGCGTCGCCTTCCATGAGGCCAACCGCAAAGCCGCAAATGCGCTCAACGATTATGCCGCGTGGCTGGAGCGGGAGAAACTTCCGAAAGCCTCCATGGATTTCGCGTTGGGCGAAGAGAAATTCAGGCACTTCCTGGCGCAGACAGAACTCGTCGATCTTCCTCCGCAAAAAATCCTTGAGATCGGCCTGGAGCAATTAAAAGCGGAACAAACAGCGTTCGCCGAAGCGGCAAAAAAAATCGATCCAAACAAGTCCCCAATTGAAGTTTTCAAGCAAATCCAGAGCGAACATCCCACGCCGCAAAATCTTATCCCTGACGTAGCCAAAGACCTGGACAAAATCCGCAAATACGTTTTAAGCGAGCATTTGGTGAGCATCCCCTCTGATGTTCGCGCAAAGGTGAAAGAAACGCCGCAATACCTGCGCGCCACTTCTTTTGCCTCGATGGACACGCCCGGTCCATTCGAGAAACACGCCAATGAGGCGTATTACTACGTCACACCCACAGAGAACGACTGGCCGGAGAAACAAAAAGAAGAATGGCTCACCGCCTTTAATTATTACACTTCCGACGCCGTATCGATTCACGAAGCTTATCCTGGTCATTATGTGCAGTTCCTGCACCTAAACGCATCGCCGGCGAGCAAGGTGGAAAAAATCTTCGGCAGCTACGCGTTCGTCGAAGGATGGGCGCATTACTGCGAAAAAATGATGCTCGACGAAGGCTACGGCAGTTACACCAACTCTACTCCCAGCGAAGACGAGGTGAAACGCGCGGCCAAATATCGCATGGCACAGGCCGACGAAGCGCTGCTTCGTCTATGCAGATTATGTGTGTCGATCAAGATGCACACGCAGAAGATGTCGCTCGACCAAGCAACGAAATTCTTCCAGGAAAACTGTTATTACGAGGAAAAGCCGGCGCGCCAGGAAGCACTGCGCGGCACCTTCGATCCCGGCTATCTCAATTATACCCTCGGCAAATTGCAGATTTTGAAGTTGCGCGACGATTACAAAGCGCAGCAGGGCGACGATTTTTCATTGCAAAAATTCCACAACGAGCTGCTCAATCACGGCATGCCGCCCATTCGTCTCCTCCGCGAAATGATGCTTAAAGACCAGAGCAAATGGGATCAAGTGCTGTAACACAAGTTAAAAGGTTACAAAGTTAAAAAGTTACAAAGTTAAAGCGCTACGCAATAGGTCCCGTCGTAACTCTTTTAACCTTTTTAACTCTTTTAACCCCTTACCAGAGTATTTCTTTCCGATCGCGAAAGAATTTTCCCGTAAGGTTTTGCGGCGCATCAGCAGCGAGCCACACAATCGTGTCCGCGCCTTCCTCCACTGAGCGGGTAGCACCTTGCCCGCCCATATCCGTGCGTACCCACCCGGGGCAAACTGAATTCACCGCGAACTTCGGCAACGCGGTGGCGAGCTGCGAGGTCACACCGTTGAGTGCAGTTTTCGAAATGCAATAGGCCGGCGACCAACCATCAGCACCGCCGGTCAACTGACCGCCGCCACTGGAGACGTTGATCACGCGCGGTGCTTTACTTTTTCTAAGCAAGGGCATAAACGCGCGTGTCACGCGCAGCGCGCCGAGCGTATTTGTCTCAAGCGTCTTTCGCAATAGCTCGTCGCTGATCTCCAGAATTGCATTGTCGCCATCAACAATGATCCCCGCGTTATTAACGAGCACATCCAGATGATCGGCAGCTTTGGCAAACTCGCTTGCGGTGGCGGTGACGCTCGCATTATCTGCAACATCCATCTCCAGAAAGATCGCTTGCCCGCCTTTCTTCGCGATCTCATCTGCCGCTTTGCGACCGGCGTCCCGATTCCGGGCGCCGACGAAGACTTGAAATCCCTTTCCCGCGAGCTGACGCGCGACCTCGTAGCCAATCCTCTTATTCGCTCCCGTAATCAGTGCAGTCTTCATGTGTGGCGATGCGATATCGCTTTAGTCGGCGAGGCCGTGGTCATTCTCGCCTGGCAACAAGTCCCTCAGCATTGGCTGTGGATTAGAAGGTAATTCCTCCACGTCACGCAATTTTTTCGTGATAACGCGGGATCGAACATCGACATCCTCCATCTTGCGTGAGGCTTGATCGATTTTTTCTTTCACGGCCGATAATGCGTCACCGAATTTTCCGAACTCGGTTTTCACTGTCGCCAGCAGATTCCAGACCTCACTTGAGCGCCTTTGGATGGCGAGCGTGCGAAAACCCATTTGCAGACTGTTGAGTAATGCGGCCAGCGTAGTTGGTCCAACGAAGGTCACCCGGCAATCGCGCTGCACGTTTTGAACCAGACCCACGCGGCGAATTGCTTCGGCGTAAAGTCCTTCACTAGGCAAAAACAAGAGAGCAAAATCGGTCGTCTTTGGCGGATTAATGTATTTCTCGCAAATATCTTTCGCGCAGCGCTTCAACTGGGTCTCCAGAATTTTCATCGCCGCTTCCACCGCTGTGGAATCGCCACTTTCCTGCGCGACCGTCAAGCGCTCGTAATGTTCCATCGGAAATTTCGCGTCAATCGGCAACCAGACCGGCGCGCCGTTCTCATCGCCCGGCAACTTGATCGCGAACTCAACACGCTCATCGGTGTCATCGCGAGTCTTCATGTTTTTAGCGAACTGCTCGGGCGTAAGCATTTCTTCCAACAAGATGCCGAGCTGCCATTCACTCCAACCACCGCGCGTTTTCACGTTTGTGAGGACCCGTTGCAATCCGCCCACGTCGCTGGCCAATTGCTGCATCGCGCCGAGCCCCTGATGCACCTGCTCAAGGCGATCGCTCACCAATTTGAACGATTCGCCGAGGCGTTTCTCAAGCGTGCCCTGCAATTTTTCGTCAACAGTCGCGCGCATCTTGTCGATTTGCTTCGAGTTGTCCTCCTGCAACTGCTTCAAGCGCAGATCGACAATTGATCGCACGCCTTCGAGAGACTTCGTCAATTCTTCGCGTTGCGCTTTTGCAGCATTCGCACCTTCCTCGCGACTAAGTGCCATCTCTTCGCGAAGCATCCGCTCGCTTCGCTCTTGCGCGCGCTCGAGTAACTCGAGTTTTCCGGCAAGCGCCACATCGCCGGATCCGCTGCGCCGTGTCAGCAGCAAGATGAGTGCGGCAAGCAGGCCCGCTCCAAGCACGCCGATGACGAGATAAGTGACGTTCATTCTCTGAGCTCCAATTCTTCCCCTGCGGTTAACCAATTAAGAGATTCCTCGACTTCGCTTGGAATGACAAGAGCGACTAGAACCATAGCTGCGCGCGGCCATTTAGGGGCGGGCAAGACAAACATTTCCGAGTAATGGGCTGGATATCTCATCGTCCCGGGATATGGACTAAAAACTTGACTTATACTTGACCGATTCTTGGAAGGTCCGGACAAGTAACTTGACTGATATCTTGACTTATGCTTGACTAATCGGATGGGTTACAAGCCAGCTTACAGCATCACACCGGTGTTACTCACGGAGGTCGAACAGATCGCCGCGTTGCGCGAACGCATCCTGGCTGCGACAATACAGGTGCCGTGGATTCCGGCGTTGCAGAAAGACACGCGCATCCGCAACGCGCATTCTTCAACGGCAATTGAGGGCAATCCGCTGACGTTGGAGCAGGTGCGCGCAATCGAAGAGGGCCGGGAGATTCCGGCGACAGCACAGCGCGCCCGCCGCGAGGTGGCAAACTATTTCGCTGGATTGCGCTTCGTGGAAAAGAACGCCCAACGTAACATTGTCACGCACGCGGAGGTGTTGAAGTTGCACCGCATCATGGCCGGTGAAGTGATGGATCAGGGAATGGCCGGGCAGTACCGAACGATTCGCGTGCGCGTAGGCAGTTATGTGGCGCCGCCCCCGGAGCGAGTGCGTCTGATGATGTCAGACCTGCTTGAGTGGTGGAACAAAGACGCGCCAAAAATTTCTCCGATCCTGAGCTCGGCCATCGTGCACCACCGGTTTGAAACCATTCACCCGTTTGCCGACGGCAACGGAAGGGCCGGTCGCATGCTCAGTCTATGGGAGCTTTATCGGCGGGGTTTCGACAATCACCACATTTTTTCGATCGACGAATTCTATTGGGAAGATCGTCCACGCTACTATTCCGCTTTGGAAAGGGTACAGCAGCAAAACGGAGACCTAACCAACTGGGTCGAGTACAGCGCGGCTGGATTGCGCCTGACGCTGGAGCGAGTCTGGGGCCGGCTTCAAAAACTGACGGCACGCTCAGGTAAGGCGAAGCTGGTGCTCCGTCCTAAACAGGAGCAACTGCTGCATCTTTTGCGCGAGCACAAGGCGCTGACGCCACGTGAAATCTGGGATGGAATAGGCATATCGAAACAAGGCGCGCTCGATCTATTGCGACCACTGATCAAAGCCGGTTTGGTGCGCCGGATTGGAACAAAGAAGACGGGCCGCTATGTGCTGAGATGAAAATTAAAACTCTCGCGCGAAGATTTGGAACCTGCGGGTGAGGAGGCTTGTGCTGCGCTAGAATCGCACTTTCATCCCCCCATACGCCGCGCGGCCGAGGGCGGGAAAGCCGAACACTTCCGAGTAATGTTCGTTCGCCAGATTATCAATCCGGCCGAAGATCGACACGTGCTGGTTTACTTCATACTCCGCTGCAATGTTCACGAAACTGTAATCCTCGATGTCGAAGTTTGGGCCGCCGAAGTTCAGTTCCTCGCGTGCGTTTACGAACTTTGCTTCGACCACGGTGCGCAGTTTTTTCCACCAAAGATATGAAGCTGAAACGTAAACTTCGTTGCGCGGCCGCCGGGGCAAACGCGCGCCTTGCAATTGCGTAATGTCTTCCGAGGAAGTCTTTTCTGCGTCCAGATATGTGTAGCTGGCCGTGAACACGAGATTGGCAATCGGTTGCGCGCGCAGTTCGGCTTCGAGCCCTTGCGTCTCTGCGGCCCCGAGGTTCAGCGTCTGAAAAAGACCGTTGGATCCAATCGCGTTCGACAGGTCGTTGTGAAAATAAGTCAGGCCGACGGCAACTCGGTTCTCCCAAAGTTCCTGCCTGACGCCAATGTCCCATCCAAAATCGTGCTCCGGCTTTAATCCGAAATTATTTCCGAAAATTTTGTCCTGGCTGCTTGGCGGACTGAATCCGGTGGCCGCACTGGAGTGCATCGTTGTGTTTGTCCTGTCGATCTTGTAGCTGCCGGCGACGCGATAAGTCCACACTCCGCCGAACTGGTTGAAATGATCAGAACGCCCGCCGGCGACGAAGATCAGATTTTTGATCGGCGTAAGCGTCGCCTGTAGGAACCCCGCAACTTCCTCGGTATGATCGCTCACAAACGTAGGTTGCGGTCCGAAAATTTGCAGGACAAACGGTCGCTCCTGCCCGGCGTTAACGCGGCTATAAAAAAATCCGGAGGTCAGCGTTAGCCACGAGGTTGGACGCAAATCATTTTGATAATCAACTTGTGTCCGTTCAAAAAGCGCGCGTGTCGGCCCCACGAAGCCGTCCTCGTTTGGGTCGTTTATTTGTCGTTCGTGATCGTAAGAAATAATCAATTTGTGTTGCCACCACTCGGTCGGCTTCCAATCGATGTGGGGGCCGATTAACCAACGCTCCGTGAGAAAGTGATCAATGGGGCGCGGATCGAAGATCGTGTTTGGATTTCCAGTGTCGCTTACCGAGTAAGTGAACAAGCTGCCGATCCGCAGTTGTTCGTCAGGCGACCAGCCGACGTCGGTAATCGCTGCCGTATTACGGTAGTTATTATTGGGACGCGCGTTCTCCGTATCGAGGCGGCTTGCGCCGACTGAGTAATCGAAGTCGCCGATCTTGCCGTCGCTCTGACTCCATTCGCGGAAAGTGTCGTACGACCCGCCTTCCGCAGCGACCATTGCCCCGGGCGTTCCTGTGCCTTGTTTGGTAAAAATTTGGATAACACCGGCGAGAGCACGCGGTCCGTACAACGTGCTCTGTGGCCCGCGCACGACTTCTATCCTGTCGATATCGTCGATCGTTAGATCGGCAAAATTAAACGCGCCCTGCAGACCTTGATTGATCGGGATACCATCGAGTAAGACCTGCGTGTGTTCGCTGCGCAATCCCCGAGTAAAAACCGAGGTCAACTGGCCGGCTGTTCCAGTTTGAACGACGGATAAGCCAGGCACTTCGCGGAGTGCGTCGCTCACGCGCTCGATTTGT
>WNGB01007358.1_pt1 | contig 25914 bp, 19 predicted proteins | sample 5400681 | NCBI WGS metagenome assembly WNGB01 (sample SAMN13153367, study PRJNA577476) | soil metagenome | isolation source: 115 cm soil or saprolite under grassland replicate 2 | place: USA:California | collected 2016-06-15
TGGCCGCGGCGGCGATCAGTTTGTCATCGACATCGGTGATGTTGACCACCCAGGTCACCTGATAGCCGAGGTACGTGAGATAGCGCTTGACGGTGTCGAAGATCACCGGGCCGACCATGTGCCCGACGTGGCTCGGCTTGTAGACGGTCGGGCCGCAGACGTACATGCCGACCTTGCCGGGCTGGACCGTCTTGAAGTCCTCTTTTTGCCTCGTCAATGTGTTATAAACGCGCAGGCCCATCACTACCTCACGATTCCGGTTTCGCGACGCGCTCGATCAGCGCCACCGCCGCGCAGCCGATCGCCTCGCTGCGGCCGATGTGGCCGACGCCCTCGCCGGTCTTGGCCTTGACGTTGACGGCGTCGCTTTCCAGGCCAAGCAACTCCGCCAACCGCCGGCGGATCGCATCCTTGACCGGGCCGAGTTTGGGCTGCTGCGCGAAGACGGTTACATCCACGTTGACAACACGCCAGCCGCCGCGGTTCAGGCGCGCCAGCGTCTCTTCGAGAAAGACACGCGAGTCGGCGTTGCGGTAGGCGGGGTCGGTGTCGGGGTAGGCGTCGCCGATGTCGCCCAGGCCGGCGGCGCCGAGCAGGGCGTCGGTGACGGCATGCAGTACGACGTCGGCGTCGCTGTGGCCGACGAGGCCGCGCGCGTGCTCGATGCGAACGCCGCCCAGGATCAGCGGCCGCCCTTCCGCCAGACGGTGGGTATCGTGTCCCATGCCGACGCGCATACCGTGTCACCCCCAGGCCCACGGGTTGCAACCCGTGGGCTTCCTCAATGGTGTCACTATACCGGGGAAGGTCGGGCGCTGACAACGCGAGTCAGCTGCCGTAACTGAACGGTGCCTCGACGGCGTAGTTCTCGAAGCGCATGAACTGCTTGACGAAGGTGAGCGTCACCGTGTCGGTCGGGCCGTTGCGCTGCTTGGCGATGATGACGTCGATGGTTTCGTTGATCTGGCCGGGCTCGGTGTCGGGGCGGTGCAGGAGCATGACCGTATCCGCGTCTTGTTCCAGAGATCCCGACTCGCGTAAGTCCGATAATCGCGGCTTGTGGTCTTGCCGGTCCTCGGAACTACGGTTGACCTGGGCGAGTGCGACGACCGGGATTTCCAGTTCTTTCGCGAGGAACTTCAGGCGGCGTGAGATGACACTCACCTGTTCCTGGCGGCTATCGCGTTTGTTGTCCGGCTCGATGAGTTGCAGATAGTCGATAAAGACGATGTCAAGTTTCTGCCGCATCTTGAGGCGGCGCGCATTGGCGGCGATGCGCAGCATTCCCTGGGCGGGGCTATCGTCGATGAACAACTTGGCCTTGCTGAGGACATCGCCCGCTTCGACCAATTTTTGCATATCGTCGGCGTTCAGGTGTCCCTTTCGCAGACGGTGACTATCGACCTTCCCTTGACTGCACAGCAATCGCTCTGCCAGTTCCAACCGCGACATTTCCAGGCTGACGAAGAAGACCGATCGTTGCTCCTGCACGATCATATTACGGATAATATTGAGCGAAAATGCCGTTTTTCCGACCGACGGACGCGCCGCGAGGATGACGAGTTCACTGTTCTGGAAACCCGCCGTCTTCTCGTCGAGATCGACGTAGCCGCTGGCAATGCCGCTGACCGCCATCGGTCCCCGCGCGACGCGGGCGTCGATCCGGCGATACGCCTCGTCCAGGGCGTTCTGCAAACTGATGTAATTCCCCGATATGCCCATCTGGGCGATGTCGAAGATCTTGCGTTCGGCTCCTTCCAGGAGTTCGTTGGCTGGAGCGGACTGGTCGTAGGCGTCGCGCAGGATCTCGGTACTGGCATGGATCAGGTTGCGCACCAACCCCTTGTCACGGACAATGCGGGCGTAGTAGACCGCGTTGGCAGCCGTGGGGGCAGCATCCCACAACTCGACCAGGTAGCGGGGACCGCCGACGTCTTCGAGCTGTTTTTCTTGACGAAGATACTCGGTGAGTGTGATGACGTCGATCGCGTCGCCGCGTTCGCGCAGTTTGACGCACGCCTCGAAAATCTTCTGGTGAGCGTCGGTGTAGAAATTGGGAGTGCGGACGATCTGCACAACGTCATCGAGGACGGCGTTGTCGCGCAGGACGCTGCCGAGGACGCTGCGCTCGGCATCGCGGTTTTGTGGTGGGAGACGATCAGTGCCTTCTCGTTCCGCCATGACTCACCTCCGTCCCTGGCGATGAGCGGCGAGCAGCAAACAAGCAAGCCGCTCCCCGACGTCGCGGGAAGCGGCCGCTCCTCTTTCGCTCATCGCTTACTTCTTCTCGGTCTGTTTCAGCGGCACGACCGCGACGGCGACCTTCGTCTGGATGTCGTAACCCAGCTGCAGATCGACCTCGTACAGGGCACATTCTTTGATCTGCCCGGTCAGTTTGATCATCTCGGGATCGACGCGCAGGTTCTTGCCAAAGAGCATCTTCGAGATTTCAGGGGCGCCGACGGAGCCGTAGAGGTGGCCCTCGTCGTTGGCGTTCGCCTGGATGGTAATGCTGGGCAGGTCGTACGCCTTCTTGCCCTCGGCGCCCGGGATATCGACGCGCGGCAGGCGCTGAATCTGCTCGGCGAGCACCTTCAGGTCGGCGATGCGCGCCTCGCGGGCCTGCGAGACGCGCTGCTTGTAGCGGTCCAGCAGACGCAGGTTGTGGGCGCTCGGGACGGTCGCCTTGCCGTTGGGGAGGAGGTAATTGCGGCCGTAGCCGGCCTTGACCTCGACCAACTCGCCCTGCTTGCCGAGGTTGGGCACGTCCTCCGTCAGGACCAGTTGCATGCCGCCGTGAGTGCCCTTGTGGACCTGATTCCGCTGCCTGATTTTGCCTGCCATAAGTCAACCTGTGTGCTGGGTGCCTGTTGGGTGGTTAAAACGGAATCTCTTCCTGATTGCCGCCCTCGTGCGGCTCGCCTTCGTCATACGCCGGCACCGCAGCCTTGGAAGCCTGGGCGGGCCGAGTCGCCGGCGCCGACCGCGGGGCGCTCGTGCCTTCTTCCGACGAGGGGTAACTGCCATCGGGGCGCGGATCGAGGAGTTGCATAGTATCCACGACCAGGACCGGCTTGAACACCTTGACACCGTTCTTGTCGGTGTATTCGTTCGGCTTGAGCCGGCCTTCGACGTAGACCTGACTGCCTTTCTTGAGGGACGACTCGACGAGGTCGGCCATCTTGAAGCCGCTCCCCTCCCGATTGAACACGTCCACGTCGATGATGAAGGATTCACCTTCCCATTCGCCCGTCTGGGGATTTTTCTTTCGCCGGGTGAAATCGATGCCAAGGCCAAACTTGGCGACCTTGCCGCCGTTCGCGAAGGTCCGCACAACCGGATCCTTGAGCAATTGTCCGATCACCGTCAGTTTGTGAAAGCGCGCCATGTGGGCAGTCTCCTGAGCAAGAAGTTGATGCAGCGGAACCCTTCCCGACCCACACTTGATCGAGAAGCGAGAGTGTAGTATACATCCGTCCGCCGACGTTCTGCAATGTCAGTCGTTGCCTCGACGAGCAGAACTCCCGCTCAGCGAGGAAGGCCCTGCCGCCCTCGCGGGATCGTCGGCCGCGCTCAGCCCTCCTTCTCGTCCGCGTCCTGACGGCGTCCGCCGCGGCGCGGCCCGTCACCCCGACCGCCACCGCCGCCGTGCATGGCGTCGTCGCCCGGCTCATCGTGAATTACCTGCAGCGCCAGGGCATGCTCGTCCTTGGCGAGCGCCAACATGGTATCGACCATCTGCGGCCGCACCTTCAGAATCAGATGGCGCAGGATCATCTCGTTCAGGCCGAAATCGCGCTTGAGCGCGGGCAGGTTCTTGCCCTCGGCATTGAAGTAGGCCAGATAATACAGCCCCTTCTTGTGCTTGCCGATCGAGTACGCCAGGCGGCGCTCGTCCCAGGGACGGCCGGCGAGGATCTGGGCCTGGTTGCGCTCCAGGATCGCGTGCAACTGCTTGGCCGCATTCGGAACGTCGCCGGACACCTTGTTCGTGTCCAGCAGGAACATGCACTCGTAGACGTTGGCTGGCATCGGATTCTCCGGAACTGGTGGATGGTGGATGGTGGGTGGTGGATGGTGCAGAAGGAGCAGGCGATTGGGTTTTCTTCTTCACCATCCACCATCCACCATCCACCATCCACCACTGAGTTTCACCCATTGTATTGATTCATGCACGTCTGGATGTCCTTGTTGATCCAGACGCAAACGGCCTGCGTCGCCAGCACGATCGCGTCCTTGATCACCGGCAATTCGCCCGGCCGAAACCGCCCGAGGACGTGGTCGATCGCATCGTCCTCTTCGGGCTCCCCGACGCCGATGCGCAAACGCGCATACTCGTTCGTGCCCAGGTGGTTCTGAAGGTCGCGCAGGCCGTTGTGGCCGCCGTGCGTGCCCCGGGCACGAAAACGCAACTTGCCAAGTGGCAAGTTGATGTCGTCGCATACGACCAGCAAATCCGTCAATTCCAGGTGGTAAAAGTCTACAACCTGGCGAACGCTCCGGCCGCTGAGGTTCATGAAGGTCTCGGGCTTGACGAGCAACACCTTCTCGCTCTCGACGCGCAGTTCGGCGACCTCCGCCTGGAAGCGGCTCTGAAAGCGACCGGCGTCGGGACTTTCGGCAAGGGTGTCCACGACGGCGAAGCCGACATTGTGGCGGGTACCGTGGTAGCGCGAGCCGGGATTGCCCAGGCCGACGACGACCTTCATGGCGGACGCAGCGAGGCTTACTCGCCCTCCTCCCCTTCGGCCTTGGCGACGCGGCCGATGACCTCCGGCTCAGCCTGCTCGGCGACGGGACCGGCGGGCGCGGCCTCAGCCTCGACAACCGGGGCCGTCACATGCACGATGATGGCCTCGGGATCGTTCAAGACCGTCACCCCAGGCGGCAAGGTCAAGTCGCTTACGTGGATGACGCCGCCGATTTGCAGTTCGCCGATGTTGACGCGGATCGACTCCGGCACGCTCATGGCCGGGCATTCAATGTGGAGGGTGTGCAGCGGTTGGTCGAGGACGCCGCCCGCGGTCGCACCGGGAGCCGTGCCGCGCAACTCGATGCGGACGTCAATCTTGATACGCTCGTGCTCGCTGATCCGGGCGAAGTCCACATGCAGGATGTCATGGCCGAGGTGATCGAACTGCACCTCACGGATCAGGGCTTTTTCGACCTTGCCGCCCTCTTGCTGCAGGTCCACGACGCGAGCGCCTTGCCGCAGGGCCTTGGTGAACTCGTCGCGGGGCAGGGACAGGGAGACGGTCGCTTCCTTGTGTCCGTAGAGGACGCCGGGGATGAGTTTCTTGCGGCGCAGCTGCCGCGCCTTGTGGGAGCCGCGCACGGCGCGTGCTTCCGCAACCAGAAGGACCGACTCGGCCATGATGACTACTCCTGAATGCCGCCGCCAAAACAAAAAGGGAACACCGCCCCGAGGGGGTGTTCCGAGGGTATTGCTGATTCGAGGGAGTTATTATTTCAAGCGACGGCCGCGCTTGCAAGAGGGCGCCGGAAAAATCGGCAGAAATGACATTCGCGCTTGCGGCTTAGCGAGGAGTGCGAACCCGCAAGCGGGCGCAGGCTCAAGCGCGCTCGACGCGGTACGCCGGCAGCACGGCAATGCCGCGGAACCACGAACCGCTCTTGCGTTCGCGGTACTTCAGACCGTAGCACTCGATCATGTCGAGAAAGGTGAATTGGTCTTGCACGAGGACGCCAGCCTGCAGGCACCACTGCACATAGGCCAGGTACAGGTCCACTGTACAGACACGGGCGTTGCGAGCGAGCAGGCAACACTGTTCCACAAAGCCGCTGATCGGTTTCATGGTTGATTGAACCCTCCCACATCTTTTTTACGCCGCAACAGCGGTCTGCACCACCGCAAACCTGCTCTGCTCATCCCGATTTCACACAGGCGCCGTCGCCTCTTGCCGCCTGCGCCGGTTTTGCCACGGCAGCGGAGAATTGCTTTCCTCCCCACACCGAATACCATGACGAGGTGACAGGGTGACAGGGTGACAAGGTGACGGGGAGCAACTGCGCTCCACCTTGTCACCCTGTCACCTTGTCACCTTGTCACCTCTGGAGGTCAGTCCCTTGGCTCTGCCGCTCTTTGCCGCCACACTATTTGTCAGCGCCTTTCTGCTCTTCCTCGTTCAGCCCATGATCGGCAAGATGATCTTGCCGCGGCTCGGCGGCACACCGCAGGTGTGGAACACCTGTATGGTGTTCTTCCAGATGGCCCTCCTCGCCGGGTACGCCTACACGCATACCGTCACCACCAGGCTATCGCTCCGCCGGCAACTCATCGTCCACTTGCTGCTGCTGGCGGTGCCGTTGCTGATCCTTCTGCCCATCGGGCCTTTTAATGTCACCTGGTGGACCCCGCCCCCGGGCGCCAACCCGATCCCCTCGACGCTGCTCTTGCTCACCATCGTCGTCGGCCTGCCCTTCTTCGTCGTCGCGACGAGTGCTCCACTCCTGCAGCGCTGGTTCGCCTCTACCGGTCACCCCGCCGCCAAGGATCCGTACTTCCTCTACGGCGCCAGCAACCTCGGCTCCATGCTCGGCCTGCTCTGCTATCCCTTCGTTGTCGAGCGCATCTTCCGGCTCCAGCCCGAGAACTTCGCCGCGGTAACCTTCGGAGGCGGTCCGGGCAGTTTCGACCTCGGCAGTCAAAACTGGTTCTGGGCCATCGGCTACGTCATCCTGGGCATCCTCATCGTGAGCTGCGCCGTGATGGTCTGGAAGGCGCCGCCGAGCGTCGCCCTGGCCGGAGCCACCGAGGCGTCGGCCCTGGTCGAGCCGCCCCCTCCCGGAGCGGAGTTGGTCGCCGGCGAACCGCCCGTGCCGAATCCCGCCTCGCAGATCACAGCGACCGCGCCGCAGCCACCCAAACAGACCGGCATCCGCCGCGGCTCGAAACAGCGCGGGCGTGCGGCGCCGCAGCGCTTCACGCCGAAAGCCGGGGGACCGGCGGCGGCTCCTCCCGTGCGCGAGGCGCCGCGGCCTTTCGAGATGACCAACTGGCGCCGCCTCCGCTGGGTCGGCCTGGCCGCAGTGCCCTCCAGCTTGATGCTCGGCCTCACCAGCTACATCTCAGTGGACATCTCGCCCATGCCGATGATCTGGGTCGTCTTTCTCTCCTTTTACCTGCTGTCGTTCGTCTATGTGTTCGCGCGCTGGCCGGTCGTCTGGACGGACCTGCCGCACAAGGTGATGATCTTTGTGCAGCCAGCCACGCTGCTGTTGCTGGTCTGGTTACAGTTGCAGCGCGGGTTCGAGCCGGAGTCAGCGACCGTTCTGTGCCTGCTGGGCTTCTTCCCCACAGCCTTGTTATGCCACGGCGAACTCGCCAGGGACCGGCCACCCACGAAATACCTGACCGAGTTCTATCTGTGGATGTCGGTTGGCGGCATGCTCGGCGGTATGTTCAACGCCCTGTTCGCGCCGCTGCTGTTCGTCGGCGTCATCGAGCTCCCGCTGGCCATCGTCCTCGCTGGCCTCTTACGTCCGCGCGCCTCGACCGAAAGCTGGACTGAGGGCTTTCTGGCGTGGTTGTTCCCCGGGATGGTCGAGTCCCTCGCTAACAAGGGCGACGAGATCGCGCGCAACTACCGCAAGCCGGCCGCGGGCGAGACAGAGGCGGAGAGCGCTGCCTCCCGACGGGAACTGCCCGCGCGCGGTTGGTTGCTCAGCTACGCCCTCGACATCCTCCTGCCGGTTCTGTTGGGGCTCTTGTTCTTCTTTGTCTACACCAGGGCAAGTGACCCCGAGGGCTGGCGGTGGAACAGTTTTGGCCGCGGCAACGAGGAGGATCTGAACAAGAACCCGCTCTGGCGCTTCTACTTTCATACCGTGGGCTTCGGCTCCGATGCGAGCAATCCGACAGACTTCGAGATTGCCGCAGATAAGGCCATCCGCTGGACGCGGATGACGTTCAACGTGCTGGTGTACTGGATCCCGCTGCTGATCGCGTTCCTGTATTTTGCTCGCCCCCTGCGGTTTGGCCTTGCCGTGGCCGTCCTGTTGCTGGTCAATCACTGGACGGAGCGGTCGGACGCGCGGGTGAGTTATCGGGACGCCTACCAGGAGGAACGGCTCCTTGAGGCGGACCGGAGCTACTTCGGGGTCATGCGCGTTCGCGAAACGGGATTGTACAGGGCCGAAGGCAGCCCTATCGAAAACTACACTTACCTGATGCACGGCTCGACGCACCACGGCCTCAACTACCAGACGCCGGAGTCGCTCCGGCGCGTCCCGACCACGTACTACCACCGCTTCGGCCCCGTCGGCGTGATCATGGAGAAGTTGAACTGGTTCCCGCTGACCCGCGAGAATTACCCGAAAATCGGCACCGTCAAATTGACGGACGAGGCATTGACCGCACTGCGCGAAGCGAAGGTGCCCGACCCCATCCTGACACAACTCAACTCTTTGAAAAAGACGGAGTTCAAGAGTGACGAAGATTTCTTGAAGGAAATCACCAGAACCCTCGGCGAGAAAGATGGGAAGGTTTACGGGCCACTCGTGTTGGATCTGAGCAAGCAGAGGTGGAACTGGCACCCGTATTGGTCCGACGCGCGGGTGGCTGCATCCCTGGTGGGCACCGGGGTGCCGTCGCTGGGGGTGAACCTCCCGCTCGGGCAGATCGTCGCCGCCAAGTCCGACCCGCCGTACGCGACCGTCGGCCTCGGGACCGGCACCATGGCTTCCTACGGCCGGCCGTTCCAGCATGTCGTCTTCTACGAGATCGACAGCCACGTCCGCAGTTTCTCGTTCCAGGACCACACCTGGCCCGACGGCCAGAAGCCAGCACCCTGGTACAATTACGCCTCCGACGCCCAAAAGCGCGGCGTCGAGTTGGAGGTGATCATGGGCGACGCACGGTTGTCGATGAAGCAAGAAGATCCGCAGCTGAGCACGCTCTTCTCGAAACGGGAACATTACTACCGCGTCATCGAACTCGATGCGTTTAGCTCCGACGCCATCCCGGTGCATCTGATCACCAAGGAGGCGATCGCGATGTACTTCGAGAAGTTGATCAAGCCGCGCGACGAAAAGCAGTACGACGAGAACGGCAAGCCCGTGATGAAAGACGGCAAACAGGTAGTAAAGCACTTCAGCGGCGGGATCCTGATGGTGCATACCTCGAACCGCCATGTGGATCTGGTCCAGCCAGTCACAGACGTGGCCAAGGATCTTGGGCTGAAATGGCGTGTTGGGAAAGATCACGGCGGCGGGGACCGCGGACTTGGGGCGGATCGCAAGAATCCCGACATCGGGCGCTTCGGCTCCGAATACGTCATGCTGGCAGTCGATGAGCGGGATCTCCCGCCAGCCACGCTCGTCCGCCCACCGGGGGAACTCACCAAGGACTTTGTGCTGCGGTGCCGGCGGGAGCAAGTGGATCCAAGAACCCTCACGGAAGGGGAACCGCTCACCCCGGAAGGCAAAGCCATGAGTGAGGAGAACCCACGGTTGACGTGGTACACGCCGCGCAATCCAGCGAGCCGCGTCTGGACCGACGATTACTCGAATCTCCTGAGCGTTTTCCGCGGCCTGTCCTGGTGGCTTCAGATTTGGATCCTGGGCATCGCGCTGGCCCCGTTGGGCATCGCTGGCATCGCCCTGGCACTCAAAAAGCCCTGACGACATGCTCTGGAGAAAACCTTGGCGAGCGGCACGGCGTCAGCCCGCCGGTGCTGGCCAGCACCGGCGGGCTGACGCCGCGCCGCTCGCCAAGGCCAACCAGTTGTGGCAGGGCCTCCTGACCGTGCCACCCTTTCGACCGCAGGTCTCCAAGAATAGCGGGAGACCTGCGGTCAGTCCCCCTGACACAGTCTCCTGACCGCGTCAGGGTGGACGTTTCCTCACTGCATGAGTGGCCGTGCGTGGAACCGCTTGACAGCGGCGGCGAGTTGCGTTCTGCTTACCGATGACGAAACTGAGGCTGCCGGCAACGGCCCCTTCCGCTAGACATCCAGGTAGGAGCAGAACGTGGCGATCCTGTTCAAATGCGGCTGTGGCCGCAAACTGCAAATCGACGACCGCTTCGCCGGGCAGAAGGGACGGTGTCCCTCCTGTGGCGAGACGCTCGACATCCCCTCCGGCGACCAGAACGCCCCACCGCCCGCGCCGCAGCGCTCCGGCCCACCGCCCTTGCCGCCGGAGGCGACCGTGCCGGACGATTACGGCTCCGCCCAGGCGGCCCCGCCGCCGCAGGAGGCGTCCCCTCCGACGAACCACGGCGGCGTCCCGCTGGGACAGGATCTCGATTTCTTCGCTCCGCCACCTCCGGAAATCGGCGAGCTGATGACGGCGTACACCAATATGCGGCAGACGGACGAACCGTGGACGCCGGGGGCACGCGCAGGGTGGGCGGGGGTCGGCGGTGCCATCGGCATCTTCATCGCGGTGATCGTCCTGGTAGCCGCCCGCGCCCGCGTGGTGGCGGCGTTCATCCTGTTCCCGCTGGTCCTGGGAGGGATCGGAGCGCTCATCGCCTGGTTTTGCACGGGCTTCAAGCGGTTCTGCACCTACGTCGGCCGCGAGGGTGTGGCGAACTTCATGTGTGAGGGGAACCGCGACACGCTCACTCGGCAGGAGGTCTTCTGTTTCCGCGACGCCCTGGAACTGCGGACGGCGCAGACGCGCCACTATTACAACGGCGCCTACACCGGCACGGCCTACACGTTCACCTGGACCGACATTTCCGGGGTGGTGCGGTTCGCCATCAACGGTCGCTACAAGAACGAGAAGGGCTTGCCGCAGCCGACGGACAAATTTCACTTCGCGATCTCCGCCGAGTCGGCCTGGACGATGTACCTGATCCGGCAGATGGAAGCGCAACTGCAGCTGGGTAGCGCGATCACCTTCAACATCAGCCGCGACGAGTGGGTGCGCGTCAGCCCCGGCCATTTGCGGTTTTCCTTCAAGGGCCAGCTCGTGGACTGTCCGGTGGAGGAGATCGGCGAGGCGCGGGTCGATCAGGGGATGTTCATTATCAAGCGCGTCGATGCCAAGGAGGGCTGGTTTTCCTCGCAGGGCGTTTTCAAGTTCCCGTACAACCAGCTGGCGAACGCCCAGCTTTTTCTGATCTTGCTGGACAAGTTCGCGGGCGTGCGCCTCGGTTGAGCCGCGGTGCGAAAACCCCTCCCCCCAACCCCCTCCCCGCAGCGGAGAGGGGGAGCAAGACCAACATTCCTTCTCTTCTCCCCTCTCCGTTGCGGGGAGGGGTCGGGGGAGGGGTTTTAAGCGATAAAAGGGATATTACATGAATCCGATGGAAGGCTTGCGGGCGGCGATGGCGGCTGTCGATGCCTACTACAAAGAACGCGGCATCTTTCAGGGCCGGTTTGGTTTTGGGGTCAGTCCGGCGCTGGTCATCATCGACATGGCGTACGGCTGGACCGATGCGCAGTACGCCGGCGGCTCGGCGCGGCTCGACACCGCCGTTGCGGCGACCAGCGCATTGCTGACGGCGGCGCGGGCCAAAAGCATCCCCATCATCTACACCACCTCGGCGTATCACGAGAAGCCGCAGTTCAAGTCCGCCGCCGACTTCTCGCCGAACTTCCGCAAGTGGGACCGGCGGGCGTGCGCGATCGACGAGCGGCTGCGGCCGTTGCCGGAGGAGTACGTCATCCACAAGGAACACGCGAGCGCGTTCGTTGGGACGCCGCTGATCGGCCATCTCGCGGGGCGGCGTGTGGATACGCTGCTCATCACCGGCTGCTCGACGAGCGCCTGCGTGCGGGCCACCGCGACGGACGCGAAGAGTTTCGAGTTGCGGCCGATCATCATCCGCGAGGCAGTGCAGGATCGGTCCGAGATCGCGCACGAATGGACGCTGTTCGACATCCAGGCGCGTTTCGCCGACGTGGTTGGCCTGGAGGAGACGTTGCACTACCTCCGTGGGCTGCCGGCGTAGGTTGCCCCAGAGGCAACCGACATTCCGGGACACCGCCCCGCTCGCCTTCCTGGCCCCCCTCCGGGACGTTCGGCCCTCCCTGCAGCAGCGCTTGCGCCGCTTCGGCGTCCGCCAGGCGCTCCCCCCACACCTCCTCAAGTTGACTCAGCAGCGAGCCACTGCTGAGCGCCGCTTCGTCCCAGGAGCGGACGAAGCGCAGCACGGCGCCCGGGTCGGCGCCCAGGTGGCGGGCGGCGAAGTCGCAGCTCTCGCTCAAGTCGGCCGCTTGCCCCAAGGCCCGTAGTTCCCGCACCTGCGCGCCCTGGGGCAGGCCATGCGCGACGGGGCAGAGGAGCGAGCCGGAAAGCCATGCTTGCCGGGCCGTGCGGCCCGCGCGCAGATCCTGCAGCAGGGCCAAGAGGTTGAGGTTCTGGAAGTGGCCGAACACGGCGTAGACCCGGGATGAGACCGGCATCGCCCTTCCCCCTTTCCACCAGAGCACCTCACGCCCGAGGCCGAACCAAGCTCTCGTTAGCGGTTGGTTCGGCGGCGCCCTCCAATGGCTCCATGCCGCCGATTTGAGGTGCGACGCCACGCGATTCTCTTCACGGACTGCTGCCGCTCACGCCGCCTGCCGAATGTCGCCGACTTCTCAGCGGTCCGAACCCTCTCGGATCATACGTGTTGCCTCTTCACACGAACATGGCGGTTCGCGCCTGTCGATTCGGGAGCGATGGCGAGGCGATACGGTCGTCGCCGCCGACGGAACGCGTTTTTCCCAATGCAGAAATGGGGTCAGCGGTGAACTCGTCGCCTCGCACGTATGCGCCCTCCCGTCCTGATCTGCGCCCTCCGCTGGCCGAACTAGACACTGATGTTGCGCGCCGGTTGGATAAGCACCGGAGAATGCCCGCTGCGAAACGCTCCTGCGCCAGGTGATATTACCCAGCCCGTGATCCCGCCGTCAATCCCCTGACTCGTTTGTTGGCACCATCGCGAGTGGCGCGCACCGCGAACGCAAGGCCAAGCCGAGGAGGGTGTCGGCGTGATATGATATGAGAACCGTTTTGCCGATACTCCATTTTACGTCCGACCCGGCCCAAAGCCAAGGACAACCCGTCCGAGCCCGAAGCGCCAGCGAGGAAAAAGTATCTCGCCCGCACGCCTCGGGCTCGGACAGGCCGCTCCTGGCCCCGGCGCTAGTGCGGGATGCGGCGACCGTTTGGCGAACGGCCGGCGTAAGCCGGCTGGTAAGTCGGTCCCACCAGCCGGCTTACGCCGGCCGTTCGCCTCCTCATTGATCAAGACCTCTCTTGCCCCGGCGCTAGCGCAAGGCCACCGGCCTCAACGTCAGGTTCCCCGAAGTCCACACGAACCGCGGCGTCGCCCAGAAAGCTGGGGGGCGAACGTCCTTCTCGACATCCGCCAACATCGCCATCCGGTCGCGCCGCGGTAGTTCCCCACGGCCCTGAGCGGGCAACAGCTTCTTCCCCTGCACCAGATCCTCCATGATCTTCAGGATCTCGTTGCTGGTGAAATTGCGGGGGAACTTGTAAGCCTTGTCAGTCCCCGCCTCGGGCGGTTGCTCGGTCTTGGCGGCGTCCGCTTCGTCGCGGGCCATCTCCTCTTTCAACTCCTGCTCGTTCAAGGGCATTTGCTTGCGGTCGCGCAGGCTCTTGACCCGCTCAATGTCCTTCGTCAGCTTGACGAAGTCCTTCGACGCCCCGATGCGTTTGGCGGAACGTGCCTTCAAAACCTCTGTTAACTCCGCAGAGACCGCGCCGACGCTTTGATGAGGAGCAGGCTTGACGCGGTCGAACGCCAGGGCGTACTCCAGATCCTTCTCCGGGGTCGAAAGGTATTCCGTGAGCGACGGCAAGACGATGTCGGACAACACGCCGCGGTTCTGCGTGCTGTCGCCATTGACCCGGTAAAATTGCTGGATCGTCAAGCGGAGAGCGCCGAGCTTGGCAACCTTGAGTTGCGGTAGCTGTGCGGCGACGTCAATGACCGCCTGCACGGTCCCCTTGCCGTGCGTGGCCGAGTCGCCGACGACGATGGCCCGGCCATAATCCTGCATGGCGGCGGCCACAATCTCCGACGCGCTGGCGCTGGAACGGCTCACCAGCACCATCAGCGGTCCGCTATAGACGACGCTCTTGTCCGGATCGTTGTAACGCCGCACTCCCGCGACGGGATCCTTCACCTGCACAATCGGGCCTTCCTCGATGAACAGGCCGGCAAGGGCGATCGCCTCCCCCAGGTAGCCGCCGGGGTTGTTCCGCAGGTCCAGAATCACGCCGTCCACGCCCTGCGCCTTCAGCTCTTTCAGGATGCGGCGAACGTCCTCGCTGGCGCTCTTGATCTCGCCTGCCTCCTTGCCGGGAGCGGCAGCGTAGAAGGAGGGCAAATCGATGACCCCGACGCGGTAGGGTTTGCCGCCCGGCTTCTGGCCCTGCTCGAGGATCTCGGAGCGGGCCGCCTGGGACTTGATCTCGACCTGCTGGCGGACCAGCGCGTACACGACCGGCTCGATTTTGCCTGCCGGCACGATTTTCAACTCGACCTTGGTGCCCTTCGCCCCGCGGATCAGCTTGACCGCGTCACGCAGCCGCATGTCCACCACATCGACAAACTTGCTGTCTCCCTGGGCGACCGCGATGATCTTGTCGTTCGGCTTGAGCCGGCCGTCCTTGGAGGCCGCTCCGCCGGGGACGATTTCCACCACGAGCGGCGTGCCGTTCTCGTCGCGCAGCACGGCGCCGATGCCTTCGAGCCGCAGCCGCATGGACACCTCGAAGTCGTCGAGCGTGTTCGGCGACAGATAGGCCCCGTGCGGATCGAGACTCGCGCCGAGAGCGGACAGGTACACCTCCATGAGATCGTAATTATCGAGTTGCTTGAGGCGCCGGGCAAACCCGCGATAACGGTCGCGCACCTTCTGCTTGGCCTCAGCCTCCGACAGCGGCTTGGTCCCCAGCCGTTCGCGCAACAGGTCGAACTTGATCCGCTTGCGCCAGCGCTCACGCAACTCCTCGGCATTGGCGGCGTAGTCGAGCTTCGCCGGATCGGTTTCCAGGTATTCCTTGACGGTGAAGTCGTGTTTCGTGTCGATGAGGTTGTCGATCAACTTGAGGCGCTCGTCGATTCGCTCGCCGAACCGCTTGTAGACCTTGTAAGCGAAACTGAGATCCCCCTTGAGGAGCATGCCACCCAACTCGGTTTCCTGCTTCTTGAACTCCTCAATATCGCTTTTCTGCAGGTAGACCTTGTTCGGATCGAGTTCCTTCAAGAAGCGCTGGAAGAGGCGTTTCGAGATCTTGGAGTCGATCGTCGGCCGCGTGACGTGGCCCTGCTGCAGGAAGTCGCACACCGCCTGAGCCACAAGCGGGTCGTTTTTTCCCTGGACCGGTTCGGCCGCCAGGCAGAACGGGAATAGGAGCAAACCAACGAGGGCGCCGAGCAGCAGTCGGCGAGTTCGAGGCCCCGCACCGCGTGCAGGGAATTGGGGGTGCAAATGCCGGATCATGATCGGAAAGCCTCTCTTTCACGCCTGGAGAACAAGGTCTGGCCTTTTCCTCGGCCACGGTGCCGCGAGCGGCCCGAGACGGGACGATGCCCATCGGCGTCCTCTATTGTACAAGCCCCCGGCGGAAGGGAACGTAACTTCATTTTTACGGTCTGAAAAGGTGTATTTTCTGAGGGCGGGCAGCTGGTGCTGTTTGACCAGCCGGTTGTGGCAGCTACGCTCTCCTCGATTTTTCCGGTGCCAAGCCTTGTCCAGACAACATGAACTTGCGTATACTATGGCATCCCAGCAAATCGTTGTTCCCGGAGATCCACCCCGGAGCCGATTTTTCCCGATAATCCGAAAATCGGTGGTGGGTCGGCAATGTTGCCGACAACGCCGCAACCTCAACGGGCAATCGGACTTGCCGCTCAGCGCCGACATTTCGGCGCTCTTCGGCGATCCTTGCGGCAGAAGGCTTTACGTTCGTGGCAACATTGCCGACCAGAAAGTCTCTTTACCCATCTCTTGAGGAGGTTGCAGTCATGGTCCGCAAAACAGCGAGGACGAGCGCAACGCGGCGGCAGCGGCGCGTGCGGCTCGAAGTGGAAGGTCTGGAGCAGCGGGTGGTGCCGGTGGTGCCCTTGCCCCGCACCCATGTCTGGGACGGCGGCGCGGCCGACAACCTGTTCAGTTCGGCGGCCAACTGGTCGGACGACGTCGTCCCCAAGGCCGGGGACGAGACCGTCTTCGACGGCACCAGCACCAAGATGGCGATTGTAGATGCCGCCTTTGCAGGAACGGTCGCCAAGATGGAGATCGATGCCGCCTTCGCCAGCACCATCGAGTTACAGCGGGATTTGACCGTCACCGACAAACTCTCGCAGACCGGCGCTACCCTCGACGGCGCGGCCGACCTGCTCTTGCCCGCGGGCAGTGTCTGCAACTGGTTCGGGGGTACGTGGTCCGGGACAGGCAGCGTGGCCACTGCCTACGGGGGGTACTTGAATATCGCTGGGCAAGGCTCGGAGCCATTGACCCTCGTCGGCCGGACCATCGACAATCAGGGGACGGCGACCTGGACTCAAGGGGACATTGCCGCCACGGGCGGCGTGTTCGAGAATGGGACAGGGGCCACGTTCGCCATTTCGGGAGACGTGAACTGGACGGATTCTTCGGTGACGTCTGTCTGGACCAACGCCGGCACGATCACGAATACGGCGGCCGGGACAGTGACCATCGCGGCCACGCTGAACTCTTCCGGTTCGGTGGCAGCGGCATCGGGGAGTCTGCAGCTCGGTGCGGGTGGTACACTGTCTGGGAGCCTGTCCGCCGCGGACAGTGCTGAACTGGTCTTCGCGGGCGGCAACTTCGCACTGCAGGACCAGACGGCCGTCACCGGACCCGGTTGGGCTCGTGTGGGCAACGACGCAGCGATTGCTTTCTCCGGGGCGGTCAGCGCCGAGAATCTCGCCGTGGACCCGCAGGGAGCCGTGGACGGCACCGGGGCTTTGACCGTCAACAACCAGATGAACAACGGCGGAGCCGTAGGGGGTGCGGGCACCCTGGAGATCAATGGCCCCATCAACAACAATGGCGGGACCGTGGGCGGCACGGGCAATCTGACCGTTACGGGCACCGTCACGAACACTTCCGGGACCGTTGGGGGCAGCGGCATCGTGACGGTCAACGGGACGCTCACCAATAACGGGACGGTGGGGGCTGCGGGGACCGTCGCGGTCAACGGCACTCTGAACACCCGCGGGATCATCGACGGCACCGGCACCGTCGTGGTCAATGGCACGCTGAATTGGACCTTCGGGACCATGCAAGGCACGGGGACCACGCGCCTGAGTGGCGGTGTGATGAACATCGGTTGCGACGAGAACGACAACCTCTGGCTGGAGAATCGGACCCTGCAAAACCAGGGAACGATCAACTGGATTGGAACCAGCCCAGATACTGTGTGGATGATGCGGGGGACCGCCAGGATCACCAATGAGGGGATCTTCAACATCAGCCCGGCAGCGAACCGGGTCGTCTGGTTGAATGGCGATGGGACATTTCGCAATGCCAGCGGCGGGGTCATCCGGCAAACCGTTGCCCGTCCTGCCGTGCTGCGTGGTATCACCTTCGAGAACCACGGGTCGGTCGAAGTCAACGCCGGCGAGCTGTACCTCTGGGATGTCACCGGGGTAAGTACGGGCATTTTCCAAACCCAAGCGGGCACCTCGGTCATCCTGGAACCTTCAGAGAACGGAACGCAGACGAACATCACTCTCGACCCCAACCTGGACGACGCGGACCAGCACATGCTTCGCGGCGACGGTTGGTTCATCGTCCGCGAGGGGGGTTCCTTGACCGTTGCGGAGTTCAACGTGGTGGAAGCGGACAACCTGGCGCTGGAAACCGGCGGCACCTTGACCGGGTTGGGGACGCTCGCGATCCACAATTGCCGCTGGGATGGCGGCACGATGGATTCTCCAGAGGTCGAGGGCGGGGGTGGGCCAGGCGTGACGGAAGTTGCCGCCGGAGGCATCATGAGTATCCCGGGGCCTGAGAACCATACGCTAAACCGGCGGCAACTCCTGAACCGCGGGACGGTGGTCTGGGGTTCTGCGGGTGATCTCGCGGGAGACATCTTGGTGCAGAACGGTGGCAGCGTCGTAAATGACGGCACGAACAATGGCGGACGTTTCGATGTCTGGAACGACCGGACGATTGTGAACGTCGAATTGCAAGCAGGCAAGTTCATCGTGCAGAACAACGGAGTGTTCCAAAAACATCTCACCGAGTACCTCGGCACGACGACGATCCAACTCGTGTTCGAGAATAATGGCGGGACTGTCAACGCGGACGGCAGCGTGACCTTCACCCAAGGTTTGTCGCAAACGCTGGCAAACTCCGTGACGAACCTGGGGCTCGGAACCTATCAATTCCCTGATGTGTTCATCAACATCTCGGCGGGCACACTCCAGCTGAGTGGCGGGTCTGTGACGGCACGCCGAATTGTGCTCCAGAGCAACGCCGCCTTCCAGGGCAACGGGGAGGTGGACGCCCCGTTGTGGAACGTGGGGGGGACCGTGAGCCTGCAAGGGAACCTCACGCTCTCGCGGTTCTTTTGGCAACAGGGCAACCTCCGCGTGAACGGGCAAACCTTGACCATGAACGGCCACAACTTGTTGAACGACAACGGGACGATTGAACTGAACGGCGGCACCCTCATCCAGGGTGGCGGATCTGAACTCCAGAACCGCGGGCTGCTCGTGGGGCCTGGGACGATCAACGGCCGCGTCCAGAATCGCGGCACCATCCGGGTCGGCTCTGGCGCCAGCGACGTCCTTGCCATCAATGCGCCCGCCATGCGGAACTTCGCTGGCGCCACCATCTCGCTCAATGGCGGCACGCTGACGCACACCGGCGCGACGGCAATCCTCAACGAAGGACGCATCCTGGGGCCTGGGCGGTTGAACGTGACCCTGCCGGTCGAGAACGCCGCGGGCGGGGTGATCCAGGTCGGCGGCGGCGCTCAGGCAGGGGTGCTCGTGGTGGACGGCGGTCTGCAACTGGATGCCGGCTCGCTGCTCAGTGTCGAGATCGGGGGCACGGCGGCAGGAACGGACTACAGCCAACTGGTTGTGACCGGCCACCTCACCCTTGGCGGCACCCTCGCGGTCGTCCTGCTCAACGGCTTCTTGCCCGACCCGGAGACGCCGGACACCTTCCAGGTCGTGACCTTCGACTCCGTCGAGGGCGCCTTCGCCAACGACGACCAAACCGTGGACCTCGGCAACGGCTTGTTCCTGGACATCGACTATGATTTGACGGACGTGACCCTTGTCACGCGCGGGTAACAGGAGCCGCCAGGTGCCGGGGCAGCGTGCCCCGGCACCTCGGTTCGATGGGTTTTGTGTTCGAGGGGATCTTGAAACATGCTGACACACAAAAGTTGTCGAGGAACTCTCGCGAGCGCGGCGGTGGCTATCGCTCTGTTGGTGGCCCGACCGACTAGCGGCTTGGCTCAAGAACGGGCCAAAGTGCAAGTACCTGGCGGAGGAAGCTACGGACTCGCTCTTTCCCCCGACGGCACTCTGCTGGCCGTCCCCGAAAATGGGGGGGGCATTGTGTTGTGGGACATGCTCACGGAGAAGACCCGCCACATCCTCAAGGGCCACACCAATATTGTCAAGCAATTGACGTTTTCAGCAAATGGGACGACTCTGATCGCCACCCACACTGCGATGGGCCAGGGCGGTCCCGTTTCCGTGGTGAAACACTGGGACGTGGCCACGGGGCGGGAAAAGCTGTCATTTGTCCTCGAAGGGGGTGGTGCAAACCGAGCTCTCTCCCCGGACGGGCGCTTGCTCGTAACGGTGCAGGGCTACCCCAATAAAATCGCTAAGGTCTGGGATCTCACTACCAAGGAGGAGATCGTTGCTTTGGAGGCCGATTCTCGCCATGTGAGCGCCGCGGCCGTGACGGCCGATGGCAAGGTCGTGGCGCTGGGCGGCAGCCGTGGGGAGGTCAAACTCTGGGATCTGCCCAGCGGCAAGCCGCGCGGCACCTTCAAACTGGCAAGCGAGGTGGCGCAGTTGCAGTTCTCGCCTGACGGTCGCCTGTTGGCTGCCAGAGGAACCCCCTCGATAGACGGCTGCCACTTCTGGGACGTGGCCAGCGGCAAGGAGGCTGGCCCACCGCTCAAACAGGCCAGCCAGTACGGCTGCTTCTCCCCCGACGGCAAGGTGTTCGCCTACACCATTCCCAGCGCGGTGCAACTCTGGTCGGTGGCGCGGCGCACGCCGCTGGCCAAGTTGACTGCCCAAGAGAAACTCCGTGCGGCGACCGTGGTGGTGTTCTCTCCCGACGGCAGACTCCTCGCTCGGGCCGATGGTGCCGGCACCATTGTCCTCTGGGACGTGCCCTCGCTCAAGCCGTGACGCCCGGACTGTGCCCCACAAAGGGTCATTCACCATTGTTGCAGGCCTGTGGCCCGCAAAGGTGAATGTGCCATTTGCGGTCCAGCCCGAAGGCCGTGGGTCGGGAACACGACCCGTTGCTCCGCCAGCGACGGGACACACAAGCCCGGAGCGCCAGCGCCGGGACGGTAGCAGGTTGCCGTCCCGGCGCTGGCGCTCCGGGCTTGTGTGACATCCATCCGCCTCAAGGAGATATATCAGGGCTCCGGTTCGCCGCGCAGCTCGTAGCCTGTGCCCCAGCGCGTCAGGATGAGCGGCGGATCGAACCCTTTGTCGATCTTGTTTCGCAAATAGCCAATGTACACGTCCACGACGTTCGATGTGGTCTCGTCCTGTTCGTTATAGAGGTGCTCCCAGATCATCGAGCGACTGACGACTTTGCCGCGGTGAAATGCCAGGAATTGCAGCAGGGCATACTCGCGCCGGGTCAGTGGGATGGTGCGGCCAGCGCGGCGAACTGTCCGCGTGCTGGTGCTGATTTCGAGATCGTAAATGTGCAGGATGGGGTCGGTGATGCGGTGGGCGCGGCGCAGTAGGGCGCGCATGCGGGCGAGCAGTTCGGCGAGCGGAAACGGCCGGCCGAGGTAATCGTCCGCTCCCAGGTCGAGGCACTGAACGCGCTCCGCAACGCTGCCGGTCGCCGCCAGGGCGACCACCGGCGCGGTCACGCCGCCGCGCCGCCAGGAGCGCAGCAAGGTGAAGCCCTGATCCCCGGCCAGCAGCAGGCTGAGCAGGATCATGTCGTAGCCGGTCGTGCCGGCCTTGTAGGAAGCCTCCTCGCCGTCCTGGGAGGTATCCACCTGAAAGCCTTCTTCCTCCAAACAGCGGCGCAGCGCCCGGAGCATCGGCCGCTGGTTCTCCACGACGAGTACGCGCACCGGTCACCTCCTTCGTCGTTGGGGGAGAGGGCAGAAAATCGCGCCTCAGACGGTCTTGCGCTGCCATCCCCTTTTAATAGTGTCTGGAAGCGGGCGTCGGATGCGTGAATTTTCTCAGAAATTCCAGCATGCTGTTGCGGTTGGTCCGAACCCAGCGCACCGCGTGCGCAATGGTGGGCCCAGGTGGTGCGATCCGTTCTTGCCGCCTGGGGAGGAACGCCCCTTCCACGAACTCTGACGAGCGAGGGCCGGTCCGCTCACTGGTTGGGAGCGCGTTTTTTCGGGGTCGGAGTGCGCGGCGCGGCGGTTTTCGCTGGCGTGTTGCAAGGAAATGCCGGGACGACCGGAGTTGCTTGATCGGGATGCCTATTGTGGGAGAGGCTACCGAGTACGGAGTACGAAGTACCGAGTACCAAGGACGGAGGACGAAGCGGCAACGGCCCTCATCGTTTCGGATCCGTACTTCGTACTCGGTACTTTGTACTCCGTACTCCGAGCACTCACACATAAACCCGATAATCGAGATCGGGAAAGAGATTGTGGCGGCGCTCGATCTCGCTCAGCCACGGTTCGTCCACCTTGTCGTGCTTGATCTGCTCGTAGAGCTGATTGAAGTTGAGCACGTGGATGCGCGTCCGCTCCCGGGCGTACTCGACCATGGTGCCGGTCTTCATGATGAAGGCCCAATCGCTCGATTGCGCCAGGAGGAGTTCGCGCGCGGCCTGGTTGAGAGCACGCCGCCGTAGCGGCTGGTCGGTGTCCTTGTACTGGCGGGCGAGTTCGACCATGCGCTCGGCGTCCTCGTGCAGGTGCCGGTAGATCCAGTCATTCGAGCCTTCGAGCCACACCTCGGCGTAGCCCTTGTGCCCCCAACTCGACAGCGACGGCTGAGCCACTTGCAGCCGTGGGTGGCCATCGAGATACTCCGGCACGGTGATTGGCTTGACCGTCTGCTGATCCCAGTGCATCTTGCGGAGGAGGTAATTGATCCAGTCGGGGCCCTCGAACCACCAGTGGCCGAACAATTCGGCATCGTAGGGGGCGACGATGAGCGGCGGTCGGTCCATCGCCCCCGCGAGCCATTCGACCTGCTTTTCGCGATTGAACATGAAGTTGCCGGCGTGCTCGGCCGCCTTCGCCTGAGCACAGGCGATCTTGTAGACCTCCTTGGTGTCGGTGCGGCCGGTGATCCGGTAATACTTGATGCCGAGGTGGCTGCGAATGCCGCTGTGGTGCAGGTGCGGCCGCAGATACTCGTAATCGAGATCAAAGCCGACGTCGCGGTAGAACTCGCGATAGTGGTAATCGCCGGGGTAGCCCTCGATGGCGCTCCAGACCTGCTTGCTCGACTCGGTGTCGCGTGCCAGCGCCGCCACGTTCGTATCGGCGCAGAGAATCGGGGCGTAGACGCCGTAGCGCGGCCGCGGTTCGGCGTGCAGCACCCCATGCGTGTCGGTGAAGAAATAACGCAGACCAGAGTCCTGCAAGACGTGTTCGAGACCCTGGGCGTAGCCGCACTCCGGCAGCCAGATACCCTGGGGCCGCCGGCCGAAATGGCGCTCGAACTCGCGACAGCCGAGTTCGATCTGGGCGCGGATGGCGTTGCCGTTGACGGTCATCAGCGGCAGGAAGCCGTGGGTGGCGCCGCAGGTGATCAGTTCGAGTTTGCCGGCCTCGAAGAATCGGCGGAAGCCGTTCAGCAGGTTGTTGCTGTACTGCGTAACGAAGACCTCGCGGGCGCGCAGGAAGCGCGTGTGATACATCTGCGCCAGGACGTGGAACTCCGGCTGCCAGCGGGTGCGCTCGACCTCCTTGCAGGCCAGCGCGATCAGGTTGTCGAGGTGACGCACGTAGCGGTATTGCAGCAGAGGATCGCTGAGCATCGCGGCGAGCGTCGGCGTCACCGACATCGTCAGCCGCCAGTCGGCGTTGTCGCGTTCCAGACCATCGAAAACTTCCAGGAGAGGGATGTAGGTCTCGGTGATGGCCTCGTAGAGCCAATCCTCTTCGAGGAAATCGTCATACTCCGGATGGCGAACGAAGGGGAGATGGGCATGCAGAACCAGACAAAGATAGCCCAGTGGCATCGGTTGACAAGCCTCGCAAGTTCCAGAAGCGGTTTGAGCGCCAGAGAATTTGATAGCGGCAGCGCGACGCAATTCAAGAGACGGTCCCGATTTCCGCTGCGCCGTGGACCCAACGACCGCGGCACAGGACCGCCCGCACCGGCTCTGTCGAGTTCAGGATCAGCTCGTGCGGGTCGCCTGCTGCGGCGGGCAGCGCGATGACGACCAGGTCCGCCGAGTTGCCCGGGGCGAGACTGCCCGTTTCCTTGTCCCAGCCCAGCGCCTCGGCGCCCGCCAGCGTCGCCATGCGCAGGAGCGCCGCACCGGAGATATCAGGATAATGCCGATGCAAAAAGCGTGCCTCGGCGAGGATGTCCAGGTCGGGATTGGACGCCAGGCTGTCGGTGCCCAGGGCGACCCGCTTGCCGCGGGCGAGGAACTCGCGGAAGGGGTGCGGCGGATGGCCGAAGGCGGCGTGGGTCCGCGGGCAGTAGACGATGGTGCCACCTCGAGGAATGCGGGTGTTCGGTGCCAGATAGTTGCCATGCACGAACAGCTTCGGGATGCGCTGGTCACAGATCTTCATGACCGCGGCGGGGCTATCGGACAGCCCGTTGGGATCCCAACCCCCGAACTCCCGGAGGAACGCGACAAAGGGACCGCGGCGCTGGTGCAACAACTCCAGTTCTTCCCGGCTTTCCGCTAGATGTACGGCGAGGGGGTGCTTGGGGCTGCGGGCGAGAAGCGCGGCTTGGGCGAACAGGCTTGACCGGATGCTGTAGGGCGCGTGGGGGCTCAGGCCGGCGCGGCACATCTCCGTGTCCGGATGCGCTGCGAGCCAGCCTCGGGCGGCGGTCAGCGCCGCCTCCGCTCGCTCCTCCGTCAGCCCGAGCAGTTCCCGGAACACAACCGCCTGCAGCGGCGCCTCCTTGAGGATGTCCCAACTTGAGCCGTCCCCGGAAATGTCGCCGACAAGGGTCGTGCCGTGCCGAACGCACTCTGTCAGGCCGGCGCGAATGTCTTCGCGCACTTCCTCGGGCGTGCGACTTCGGCGATACGCGATGACCTGACGCAGCCAACCGACGAAGTCGGTTGAAGGCGGCGTCCGGCCGCGTGCTCCGCTCAGGTCAAGGTGGGTATGTGTGTTGACCAGGCCAGGCAGGATTGCCGCATCGCCGAGATCGATGTCGGGGCGGCAGACGCCGTGCGGTTCGACGGCGGCAATCCGCTCGCCGTCGAGCGTGACGGTGCCGTTTGCTTGTGGCGACCCATCAACGGGGACAATCCAGCGTGCAGTGAGCGTCCACATCGCGCAGGCCACCTTCAAGAAGCAGGGCTTGGTGGTGGCGGCAACCGCTGTTGCAGTTCGCGGCACAGTTTGTCAAAGGAGGGCGAATTCTGCCGGCAAAGGGCGAGGTTCATCCTGGCAGCGAAGCGAGGTTGATGTCTTGGTTCGTTGTACTTCTCGGAAAGTCGTTTCTTGATCCATCCCTTGCCCAGGCCTTGCCCTTCGGGATCTTCGGGCGTTGTCAGTTCGGCGGGCAGTCCGCTCACCCCCGCCAGCGAGGACGCCGCCGCGACCAGCCACGTCTCGAACATCGGACAGGGCAAGACGCAGGCAATGTCCGCATCGGCGCGGGCTTCTCGGGCCCACTGGAGCAGTTGGGGCGCCAACTCTTTCGGACACGCCTTTTCAGCATCCATCAGGATCAGGACAAGTTTCCGTGGCCCATCGGGCGACTCCGGACCGAGCTTGATTTTGACGAGATCGACGGCAGCCCTCAAGCCGTCTTGTTTGCGGAGGAGCCCTTGTTTCTGCCGGAACGGCCGCATCACCTCCAGGGAGTCACCGTGGAACAGATCATACCAGATTCGCACTAACAGTGTCCGGATTGCCTCGTATTCGCCCTGGCCCTCGACGATCACGCCGATCTGGAGAGGCATGGTCATTCCTTCCCGTTTAGCTTTGGCACCTGAGCCTGTTTCGCCAGCTCCGCCTCGTCGAGGTCGAGTTGATCCATGCGCTGAAGGTCGGCCAAACTGTACAACTCCTTGCGAATGATCTCGCGGCTGGCTGCATCGACGGGCGCAATTTGGGTCTGGCCATCCTTGTTCCGCACCACCAGCACCTGCGATGGCTGAATTGCTCGTTCTGCGAGCAGATCGCCACTGTGAGTCGTCAGTATCACCTGGGCATGTTCTGTGGCCGCGTCGAGGGCCGCGACGAGGGCGTGGGCCGCCGCAGGGTGCAAGGAGGTTTCCGGTTCCTCAATGCCGATCACACTGGGATGGCCGTGCGGCAAGACAATCTGGAAAGCGGCTACGAGAGCAGCCAACGCCCGCAATGTCCCGTCCGACATGCTTGCGGCGTCGAATTCCAGCGGCGGTGAGTCTGGCCTCGAACGCAGGCGAAACCGGATGGTTTCGTACTCCCCGTACGGGACTGTGTGGAAGTCCTCGACCTCTGGGGAAATCATTGCCAAATACTGCTTTACTTCCTCCAGCTTCCGTGGGGCCTTCTCCTGTAGCATTGCGATGACGCTCGCAAGATTACTCCCGTCACGCTCCATCTGGTAGCCCAGAG